>Ga0181526_10005020_pt1 | contig 10102 bp, 10 predicted proteins | sample PEATcosm2014_Bin_35_FD_119750 | JGI IMG/M metagenome (GOLD analysis project Ga0181526, IMG submission 119750) | Peatland microbial communities from MTU Mesocosm Facility, Houghton, MI, USA - PEATcosm2014_Bin06_30_metaG | ecosystem: Environmental > Terrestrial > Soil > Wetlands > Peat | place...
GTTTCAGATTCTTTTCGAGCACTGCGAGTTTCTGGGTCGAGTGCAGTTCCTTTACCTTGTCCCAGCCGATCGAGACGTCACCCAGCGGGTCACTATGAAAGGTTAGTTTTCCCTGGATGGAGCTGACAAATTTGCCGTGCAACGTGTCGCCATTGCTGAGAACAAGCACGTCGGGATCCGGTTCAGGCGCTGGATTAGTCTGCGCCGCGCCGGTGAGTGTCGCGCCGGTCACAATCGCCAAAAGCAAAACACGCGCAACCGTTGGCGCGCTCCAAACCGGAGTCGTGGAAAAGAAAAATCGCAAGGTCATGGAGGAATGATCCTTATCAAAGAATTTGAAAGGCCCGGCGACCGCCGGAGCGGTCCTAGCAGCGATAGTAACAAGACGCGACCCACCATGCACCTGTACTACGGCGGTTTGCAGGGCCGGGGCACAGTCTGTAGGATGATTTGGATTTAAGGGACACAGCTTAAGGGGCTCAGAACGATGCGACCGAATTTCAACCTGATGAAGGCCACTCTCACCGGAGCGCTCGGTGGCCTGCTTTTCGGCTTTGATACTGTCGTTATCTCCGGCATCATCGACGCGGTCGTGCGCCTCTACCACCTGAGCGATTACGGCAAAGGGTGGACAGTGGCGATCGCCCTCATCGGGACCGTGGTCGGATCGTTTAGTGCCGGTGTCGTGGGGCACAAATTGGGTAGTCGCGAAACTCTGCGCCTCACCGCTGTTCTCTACGTGCTCTCCGCCATCGGCAGCGCGCTCGCATGGAGTTGGCCATCCCTGATGGTGTTCCGATTTATAGGTGGCCTTGGCATCGGCGCGTCCTCGGTGCTGGGTCCGGTTTACATCGCGGAGCTTGCGCCGGCGAAATGGCGCGGCCGTCTTGTCGGCGCTTTTCAGTTCAATGTGGTCTTCGGCATCCTCGTTGCTTACACTTCGAATTACCTCATCCGGCTCCTTCATCTGGGCGCAACAGAGTGGCGCTGGCAGGTGGGCGTCGCGGCATTGCCTGCCGCGATATTCCTGGCTCTGTTATTCGGCATCCCACGCAGCCCCCGTTGGTCCGCATCGCGTGACCGCATTGACGAGGCTCTCGAAGTGCTGAAGTTGATGGGCGAGCAAAATCCTGAAGCCGAGCTGGCTGACATCCGCGCCGCGCTGACCGAGGAACATGCAACCGCACGCGAGCCGGTTTTCCGTTGGAAATACCGCTACCCGCTTTTCCTCGCCATCACCATCGGCGCCTTCAATCAGCTCGCCGGCATCAACGCGATCCTCTACTACCTGAACGACATTTTCGCTGCCGCCGGCTTCAGTCAGCTCTCAGGCGATCAGCAGGCCATCGCCATCGGCTTGACCAACCTCATCTTTACCATCGTCGGCATGAGCGTCATCGACAAAATAGGACGCAAGACACTGTTGCTCATTGGCGCCGCGGGCACGGCAACTTGCCTCGCCGGAGTCGCATGGATTTTTTCGACCAACTCGCATCAGGGAATGCTGGTCTGGCTCCTGATTGTCTACATCGGCTTCTTTGCACTGTCGCAGGGGGCCGTCATCTGGGTGTACATCGGCGAAGTTTTTCCCAACCACGTGCGGTCAAAAGGGCAAGGCGTTGGCAATGCCAGCCACTGGACGATGAACACAATCATCGCGCTCGAATTTCCAGTATTGGCCGCGAGCATCGGGCGCGGCGCGCCATTTATTTTCTTCGCCGTGATGACGGCAATTCAGTTCCTGGTGGTGCTCTTCACGTATCCCGAGACAAAGGGGCAGACGCTGGAACAACTGCAACGCAAACTTGTGGCAGCCGATTAGTTTCAGGATCGATTCGTTAAATCGACCGAATAGCGCATGGGAAACCTCGGATCCAGTCTGCCGCCAGCGGTGCGTGCGTTTGTTGATCTGTGATTCTTGTCACGAACCCCGTTGGCAGCCTCAGCCAAAATATACTTTTGTGGCATTTGCGGGCCGGGAATCGGGTCGTTTCGTGGTCGTATCTCATGGATTCGCGCCCGCAGGGAATGATTATGACCCAACAGGCACAGCCGATTGCCGAGCAGGGAACGGAAGTTGCGGGGGAAACGCAGCGTATTCCGCGCCCTGAAGAGATCTCTCCGGCAGCGGCAGCTAATTCCCATGAAGCAGATGCTTTGCGCGCTGAAATCATCGCGGTGGGCCGAAAGCTGTGGGAGCGCAGCTACGTCGATGGCAATGGCGGCAACATCAGCGTGCGTCTTGGCGCGCACTATGTCCTCTGCACGCCGACTATGATTAGCAAGGGCGACCTCGAACCCACCGACATCTGCCTCTGTGATCTCGAAGGCGACACGCTCGCCGGCAATGGAACACGTACCAGCGAATTGCTTTTGCATCTCGAAATCTACAAAGCCAATCCGCATGCCCGCGCTGTCGTCCACTGCCATCCGCCCCATGCCACGGCTTTCGCGATCACCGGCACCACCCCGCCTATCGGCCTCATCCCCGAGTACGAAATGTTCATCGGCCCATCCGCCGTGGCACGTTACGAGACGCCGGGTACCCAAGCCTTCGCTGAGACTGTGTTGCCCTTCATTCAGGATCACAACGCCATCTTGCTCTCGAACCACGGCATCGTGTGCTGGGCCGACACAGTGACCCACGCCGAATGGCTCGTCGAGATTCTCGAGAACTACTGCAAGACGTACCTCATTGCGCAGCAGATCGGCAAACCCCTCACGTTCCTTCCCGACGAGAAGATTCAGGAGATTCTTGAGATCAAGTGCCGCATGGGCCTTCCTGACGCCCGCATGGCGCCTCTTGAGGACCACAAGTAACCCGTCGCGCCGGGCCACACCCAAGACGAAAATCAACATCGTGCTATACTTAGCTTGCGCTCAGTGATTTGGTCGTGAGCGGCGATTGCCTCTAGCAAGGCAATTCAGCCTGGCACAGATTTCCCCAAGCCCCTACAGCGTAGCCACTTTGGTCTCCCGTTGACTGGGAATGTCCCAGCCATGTTTCGGGAGTGTGGTGCCCCTCGGCAGTGAGCCGATCGGCGAAGCAAGTAGCGTGCGGCAGTTCCGGGCTGCGGTCGTTCTCCCCTTGAATGTCCGTTGGTCAGTCCCAGGGACGTATTTGGTTCTCCCTTACGCATATTTCTAAAATGCAGGCTCGCGCCGAATTTCTTGTTGCGCGAATCTCAAGTCCGGTTCCGTTTGCAGGCCTCAAGGAAAACAGAGGCTCCGGAACCCTACAGGAAACGATTTAATTTTGGACACTCAGTTTTCGCAGTTTTCTCTTTCGGCCGCCCTTCAGGCGCGGCTTGACGCCAACAAGTTTGTAACCCCCACTCCGGTGCAGGCTGGGGCGATTCCCCCCGCGCTCGAAGGCCGGGACGTGCTGGCCACCGCGCAGACCGGCACCGGCAAGACCCTCAGCTTCTTGATTCCGATTGTCGAGATGCTGCAAAAGACTCCGGAGCGGAACGCCGCTCAAGCGCTCATCCTTCTGCCCACGCGCGAGCTGGCGATGCAGGTCGAGGCGGCATTCAAGGCCATTCGCTCGCACCATCTTCAGACCGTGGCACTCGTGGTCGGCGGCATGCAGGAGCGCCCGCAACTCGACGCCATTCGCCGCGGAGCGCGCCTTATTGTTGCCACACCGGGCCGCCTCGAGGACTTTCTCAAGCGTCGTCTGGTCCGCCTCGATCAGGTCAAAATCCTCGTCCTGGACGAAGTCGACCGCATGCTCGATATGGGCTTTCAGCCCGCCATCGCACGCATCGCTGCCACGTTGCCAGCAACGCGTCAGACCCTCTGCTACTCTGCCACGCTCGAAGGACAAGTGAAGGAAGTCGCGCGCAAGTATCTGAACAATCCCGCGCGTATTGAAATCGGCTCAGTCCTCAAGCCCGCGGAGAATGTTGAACTGCGCACTTTTGAAGTGGAGCAGAACAACAAGCAGGAACTCCTCGAGCACCTGCTCGGCGCGGAACAAGGCAGCTTTCTGGTCTTCGTCCGCACCAAGCATGGAGCGGATCGCGTTGCACGGCGACTCACTCGTTCTGGCTGGTCCGCTACGCAGATTCATGGAGACCGGTCGCAGTCGCAACGGAACTCCGCTCTGCGCAGCTTTAAAGAGGGACACCATCGAGTGCTGGTTGCCACCGACGTGGCCGCGCGTGGCATCGACGTCGCGAATGTTGCCCATGTGGTCAACTACGACCTTCCCAAGGTCGCCGAAGACTTCGTTCATCGCATCGGACGCACCGGGCGTGCCTCAGCGCACGGAGTTGCTTCCACTTTCGCTGTCGCAGCCGAGCGCGGCGAGTTGCGCAAAATTGAACGCACGCTGTCAATTCAGATGAAGCGCTTCCGGGTCCACTCGATGAACGAGAGCGCAGCCTGAATAAACAGATTGCCGAGCTATAGCAGTTTCGGAATTGTTGCAGACCGAAAACACGCTGCAGAGGGGCGTTTTCATCAAGAAAACGGCACCTTTCGATTCTCTCAAAAAGTCTGCGTGAATTCCGAAATTGCACTAGCGGGCTGCTATTCTGAGCAGCCTGTGGCCTACCAGAAAGAACCACACTGGGTAGAGCGGCCCGGCAATCGCCATAAGGACAACGCCGGCGGTGGGCAGGAAGAGTCCCGAAAGAATGTGTCCCAGGTCGAGCCCGTGCATTACGATGCCGAGCCAAGCCGTCCCCTTGCTGAACACGCCGCCGCGCAGCATTACGACGCAGATCAGAATTGCGCCGCACTGCACCAGCACGCCGCCCATAATGGCGCCCGTCGCATGCCAGATATCTGTAGCCATCACCGCTTCCCCAGCGGCAAGGAACTGTTGCTTCAGTACATCGCTCGTCGCCGCTTCGAACTTGTCGCTGAGCGCAAGCATCGAAAGAGCCGTTGGTGTGGCGAGCAGCAGCGTTACCCCAACAAAAGCCAATACGGTGGCGAGCATGGCTTGCGCGCGGTCGATTCGGCGCAATGCGGCAAAGAGCCCGAGAGACAGCAGGTAATAGAGGGGCATCATCGCAACAGTCGGCAGATCGAGACGCAATAGTCCCAACATTTTGTTGCGTTGCAAGAGCCTGAAGGCCTCCACTGCGGTCGCAGGCTGGCCTCCTAACACAGCCATCTGAACGATGGTCGCAAGCGAATAAACAATGAGAATGAATGCGGCAATTCCACCGAGACGACACCAGCCCCGAAACTCGCCGGGGCCTGTTTCGATGGTTTTGTCTAGCTGAACTGCTGTAGTCGCCATTTCGCACTCCTCCCGGTCTCAGACCTCTGTCTCACGCGTCGAGTTTGCGTTCTTCCAGGTGTGCATGGAAGAACGCCGCGATGCGCCGTCGCGCGTCCATCGTGGCGGGCTCGTTGTAGCCGATGCTCTTGACGCGAAGGATCTTGAGCAGGAATCCGAGATGGTTGTTCATAAAGGAATGGCCGGCGTCCGGGTACTCCTTCACGTCATAGGGAACAAGAGCGCGTTCGAGGGCCTGCTGCAACTGATCGGCGTGGCCTTGCTCCCACTTCGCCACCCCTCCATAGCTACCGACGACAGGGCAGGCGGTTTTGAGGAATTCATCGACGTCTGGCGGGGTTGGACCGCCATAGTTGATGCTGGCGGCAGAGAAGCCGTGTCCGGAAATGAGCAGGAGGGCGAAACCACCGCCCATACAGAAGCCGATGACACCGATTTTGCCGCTGCAGTTGGGATTAGAGAGGAGCCAGGCGCGCGAGGCTTCGACGTCGTCGAAGGCAGGTCCAGTGCGGGCCATGAGGTCGCGGATGACCGAACGGATACAGAGAAGACGCCCGCCGCGATAGTAAAGATTGGGCGAGAGCGCGAGGAACCCGGCTTCGGCGAGCCAATCGCTCTGGTTGCGAAGGTCCTGGCTCATGCCCAAGACGTCGTGAAGCACAATGACGCCGGGCGCCGGGTTCACGAAGATAGGAACGGCAAGATATGCGGGCATTCGGCCGTGCGGGGTCGGAATGAGAACGTCGGGCATAGCTGTTGCCGGGATTCTATTCCCGCGTTCGATTACGTCGCTGTGACAGATCGTGAAAATTCAACTGGGCAGGACCGCCGGCGACTCGTCGAGTCTCTTCCGCGAGCTTTTCCACGTTCCGGTCGCATAGAGATACCAGGCCAGCCACGCCGGTGTCGTCCATGTGTAATACCACGAGGTGATCCCAAGATCCGCGAAAAGCTCGATCAGCGCGACCACCCCGAACACCGCGATTGGAATCCACGAGCGCCGCGCAGCAATTGCTCGATATAAGCCAACCAGCACTGCCGGCAGCAGTACCGCTTCATCCATCAGCCACGCATACGGCGCGCACACGAGCGAAATCAAAAGCACAAGCAGTCCCTGGTCCATCCAGTCCCATCGTTCGCGCCTTGTCCAGAAATACCCCATCGCCCAAGCGCTTGCGACGGCCGCAGGCAGGTATTGCAGCCAAACTGCTTCAGGCGCAATGAGAAAACGCAGCTCTGAGCTCAAGGTGGGTAATGGAATTAGGAACAATCGCGTTGAGCGCATCAGATCGAAGTATTCAAACCAGATTCGGTGATCGAGGAGCACTGTCAGTCCACAAACTGTGACGAATGCGGAGAGGAATCCCACAATCAGAATGTACTTTCTCTTGTAGATCGTCCAAAGCAGAAGCGCGGCCATGAAAGGCAGGAACAAATGGGGCTTCAACGCACAGGGCAACAGCACAACCCCTGCAAGGAACGGTCTCGCATCGCACAGAAAAATAAAGAGAACAATACCGCACAGCATGAAGATGCCCAGTTGGCCCGCCTGCAGGGAAGCCAGTGCTGGAGCAAAAGCGAAGCCGAGCAAATGGTACCGGGAATCCGGCTTGCCCAGGACGATCCATAAAACCCAGATGGAGCAAGCTAGGCAGCCGAGTTGTGCGAGCGACCAGAGAATGAGTCCCGTCTTCGCGCTGACGAAGCCGAGGGGCGCCAGCAACGCAAGAGCCACAGGCGGACTCACCGAAGCTTTTGGATCCTGTCCTTCAAGTCCGGCTGTCTGTTCGATTCTGAGAATCGCCTCGAGGCTGTAGGGATTGGCATGATCCACAAGGAGGTGTCCCGCGGCCCAATACTGGATGTAATCTCTTTCCGTCGCGCTTTTGTTGGTCAAGTCGATCGAGTAGATAGCGCAGACCAGCAAAGCGCCCCCGAGGACAATGCAAGCTGCGGCAACTTTGCGGCCGGAGACCTGCCTCATAAGTTACCCGTGACTCTGGCCGGCGACGACGTCTGTGGCAATTCAGGTTGCGTGCCACTCTTCTTCAGCCTCGTCCCATAGAGATAACAGGCGAGCCATGCCGGGCTGGTCCATAGAAAAAACCACGTTGTTATCTTCACTCCACTTGCGAGTTCGGCCAGCGCAACTCCCGCCGCCAGGGCGATCGGCAACGGAGATCGGTTGTTTTGCCTAGCGCACATCGCTGCCGTCAGCACCGCGGGCAAAAGCACTGATTCGTCCGTGAACCACGCATAGGGCGAACAAAGCACCGAAACCAGGAGCACCAGCAGTCCTTGGTCCATCCAGTCCCAGTGATCGCGTCGAGTCCAAAAATACCAGAATGCCCATCCGCAACCAATCGCCAGCGGGACGAAACGCGGCCATTCCGCGTTCCACGCGACCATGAGTCGGAAGGCCACACCTAACGTCGGAGTGTAGCGGTCCTGCAGGGTTGCCGATCGAGTCATCGCGACGTAGTGTGTCCAGATGGCAGGATCGAAGAATAACGTCAGTGCACTGCTTGCAGCCGCGATCGAAGCGGCTCCTTCAAGCACGCGGTAGGCTTGGTTGAAACCGGCCCAGAGAATCAGCGCAAGGAAAAACAGTACGAACAAATGCGGCTTCAGCATGCAAGGCAGCAAGACAGCGCCGGCAAGGAATGGGTTGGTCCGAATGAAATAGAGAAACAATACGACGCTAAGCAGAAGAAATACGCCAAGTTGTCCCGCCTGAAGGCACGCAATCGCCGGCGCGAAGACGAAGCCGAAAAGGTGTAGTCGCGTCGGCGGACTCCCGTGCAGCAGCCAAAGAACTGTCAACGACAACGCCAAGGCAGCAAACTGCGTCATGGTCCAGACAAAGAGCCCGGCCTTCACGCTAAGTTTGCCGAGCGGCAGAAGAAGGAGCAACCCCACAGGCGGACTAGGAGTCAGCCGCGGTTCGGCGCCGTCATAGCCTACGCTCTTCTCCAGTTGGAGCACGGCCTGGAGATCATAGGGGTTCGCATGCCGCACCAACTGCTGGCCTGCTACCCAGTAACCAATGAAGTCGCTGGCCGTGGGATTGATGCCTTGCAGGCTCAGAGCGTAGGAGCCCGCAATCGCCAGAAAGCCAGCCATCACAATGCCGCAGGCCGCGGCGATTCGCCAGTAACTCGTCGGCCGCGGTGGATTCCGGGTCTCGGCAGGATTCATCGGGGCTTCAACGAGCTTCGATCCGGCACTCTCCCCGACGATTGCCATGGCCTCCAATGTATACGGGAAGTGGGCGGCTATCCAGTTACCGATGTGGAACCTAGGGCGGTCGACTTGGGCTGAACCTGGGGTGGAATTGGTCCTGGCCGACCCCGTGATTCCGTTGACTCTGCATTTTAATTCGGTTATTCTAGAGTCCTTGCGCGGTGTTGTGCCTGGGGTCCGTGTGTGCTCAACCTGACCCTTCCGATAAGTCCTCTGAAAATGAGGTCTTCCCGGAACAGGCCATCAGCCGCTGGACATTCATTCGTCGGTCGAGTCCAGTCGAGCCAGAGCCCCTTCGAGGGCCAACTCCCCGCAATCCTCACGCGAACAGGTTTGTTTGGCAGTGGGTGGAATCGGGCCCTGCGCTTTTGCGTGGGCACCAGCGCTTTGCGCGAGATTTTTGCGACCGGTCGGTGCGGTCGAAGAGTTTTTTCAAAGGCAGGAAGAAAATGTCGACCTTTGTTCCGAGCGGCAAGAATATTGACCGCAAATGGTATGTGGTAGATGCCCAGGGGCAGACGCTGGGACGGCTGGCCACCAAGGCTGCCAGTGTCCTCAGCGGCAAACTGAACCCCAAATACGTGCCGTACATTGACATGGGCGACCACGTCATCGTGATCAACGCAGCAAAGGTCCGCCTCACAGGCCTCAAGGCTCAAAGCAAACTGTATCGCCGGTATACCGGTTTTCCCGGCGGTCTGCGCGAGGAGTCCTTTACCCGCCTTATTAACCGCCGGCCGGAAAAGGTTTTGGAAGAGGCGATCAAAGGAATGCTGCCCAAGACCAAGCTGGGCCGGGCCATGGGATCGAAGTTGAAGGTTTATCGCGATGACAAGCACCCGCACGCGGCGCAGCAGCCGGTGGCACTGGAAATCGCTTAACAGCAGCCGCTAGCTGCTAGCTTCTAGCCGCTAGCTTTGAAGTTCGTGGTCGAAAGTTTTGGTTTCTAGCTAGAGGCTAGAAGCTAGTAGCTAGGAGCTAAGCAACGCATGGCAGATTTGGTTCAATACTACGGGACAGGCCGCCGCAAGTCGGCGATCGCCCGCGTCTTTCTGCGTCCCGGTACGGGTGAGTGGAAGGTCAACGGCAAGGCATTCGAAGAATACTTCGTCACCGAGCAGCAGCGCGTCTCCGCCAAGCGCACTTTGGTTGTGGCCGAGCTGGCGGGCAGCTTTGACGTCGTGACCACCGTTTCCTCGGGGGGCGTGTCTTCGCAGGCAGACGCCGTCAAGATGGGCGTAGCCCGTGCATTGATCGTGTTCAACCCCGAGCTGCGCAAGATGCTCAAGGCCGAAGGCCTGCTGACGCGCGACGCGCGCCAGAAAGAACGTAAGAAGTACGGGCAGAAGGGTGCCCGCAAGCGGTTCCAGTTCAGCAAGCGCTAAGGCGCTTGCAGCTGATAGCTTTTAGCTTCTAGCTTCTTTTGCCCGGATGGGCCACGTGGGATCTTGAAGAGGCGGATTCCGGAACGAAAGAGCTAGAAGGTGAAAGCTAGAGGCTAGGAGCTGGTTTTTCAATCTCCCGCGCAAGCGGGTTCAATCCGGGCCCACGTAGTACCGCCCGGATGCAATCCACGAAGGAGGCCCATTGGCCACGATCACA
>Ga0181526_10005027_pt1 | contig 10093 bp, 4 predicted proteins | sample PEATcosm2014_Bin_35_FD_119750 | JGI IMG/M metagenome (GOLD analysis project Ga0181526, IMG submission 119750) | Peatland microbial communities from MTU Mesocosm Facility, Houghton, MI, USA - PEATcosm2014_Bin06_30_metaG | ecosystem: Environmental > Terrestrial > Soil > Wetlands > Peat | place...
CACTCCAAATCCCGCCGCTTTCCATTCCGCATCCGGCCGGTCCTTCAGCCGCGTGTCGCTGGCCAGGGTCATCACCGACACGCGGTAGCTCTCGATCAAATACCGCTTGCCGTCGTACAGCGCGGCCAACGGCAAGTAGCGCAGCGCGCCATCGAGCGACCACATCAGGGTTTGCGCCCTGGCTTGGCGCAGGTCCTCGGCCATGGGGCCCACCACGATCTTATACAACTCCTCGGCCAGCGGCCGTGGGTCCAGTTCGGGATCCTGGGCCACTTGCCGGAATTCGAGGATTTTGCGGTTCAAATCGGCGGCCTTGATCGGGTATTCGTAAGCCTTCTGCACGTCGGGCGTGCGCAGGATGGCGCGAAACTTGTCCTCGCCCACCAGCGTGTAGATGGCCACGGTGCCCGCCGGCAGCTCCCGCAGATCCTCCATGATGCCCTGCGTCTCCCGCAAGTCCTCGACCCGCAAAGCGGCCATCGGTTTGGCATTGAAGCGCACCGCGAGGTCAGAGAGAAACCGCTCGAACTCGACGTTGCCCACCGCGATGTCCTTTTCGAGCCGATCCAGACGATGCGCCTCTTCCGTGGTACGGGTTGGTTTGGCGAGGAGGTCACCGCGCTCGGTTCCAATCGCCACCAGCTTATCGGCGATCTCGCGGTAGCGTTTGTCGGCCTCGGTTTCTTCGGGATTGAGATTGGCGTGGCCGTTGACCGATGCAGCCTCGGCTCCATCGCGGCGGACGTAGTCGAAGTACTCTTGCTCTTTCAGCAGCCCCAGCACTTGCTCGGCCTCCGCGAGCCGGCCTTGCGCGATGAGCAGGTCGGCCAGGCGCCGATAGTCCTTGCTAACGGTAGCCAGGTAGCTCTTCTGCAACTGCTGCTCCAGCCCCTGAATGTTGCTCCGAATCCGCTGGTACTGGTTGACGGCTTGCTTACCGAAGAATACTGCGAGCGTCGGATGCCGGTCCGCCTGCCAGTAGCTCATCAGGCTGCTGAGGACACTCCCTTGCAGGGAGGGATCGGAGACTGCCCGGGCTAGCCGCAGCGCTTGGATATAGTGGAAAAGCGCCTCTGGCTTGTCCCCGAGATTCGCGTAGACGTCGCCGATTTCCTCCAGAGTCCCGGCTTCGCCCGCGCGGTCCCCCACGGCGCGTTCCAGCGGCAGCGCCTGGCGATAGTGGTCTAGCGCCATCTGCTTCTGGCCCAAGTCCGAATACACAAGGCCCATGTTACTCAGCGTGTCCGCCTCACCCGCGCGGTCTCCCAGTGCGCGCTTAAGCGACAGTGACTGATTGTAGCGCTCCAGGGCCTTCTGCTTCTCCCCCAGGTCCCGATAGGCAATGCCCATGTTGTTCAGGGTCTTCGCCTCATCCTCGCGGTCCCCCACCGCGCGCTCCAGCGGCAGCGCCAGATTGTAGTACTCCAGCGCCTTTCCCGGCTCCCCAAGTACGCGATAGACAATGCCGATGTCCTGTATCGTCTCGGCTTCGTCCGAGCGGTCCCCGAGTGCGCGGCGGATCGCCAGCGCCTGGTTGTAGTAGTCCAATGCCTTCTGCTTCTCACCCAGGTCGTCAAAGACATTGCCCATGTTGTTCAGCGTCAACCCCTCGCCGTAGCGGTCCCCCACCGCACGCTCCAGCGGCAGCGCCCGATCGTAGTACTCCAGCGCCTTCTGCTTCTCCCCGAGGCGGGAATAGAGAAGGCCCATGTTGTTCAGCGTGGCCTCCTCGCCGGCGCGGTCCCCCACCGCGCGGCGCAGCGGTAGAGTCTGGTTGTAATAGTCCAGCGCCTTCTGTTTCTCCCCCAGATGCTCATAGACGATGCCGATGTTATTCAGCGTCCCCGCCTCGCCCGCCCGGTCCCCCACCGCGCGGCGAATCCGCAGCGCCTCGTTGTAGTACTCCAATGCCTTCTGTGTCTCCCCCAAGTCCCAACTTAGAACGCCGGCTCTGTTCAGGCTGAGCGCCTCCGCGCCCTGTTCCCGCAGCACGTGCCAGAGCGCGGCCGCGCGTTTGTAGCCGGCGATGGCCTCAAGCCGCATGTGTTTGTCTTGCGCACGATGGTTGGCGGCCGCGGCGTAGAAATCGGTTTCCGCTTGAAGCCGCATACGGTCGGGTTCCGTTGGAGGATGAAGATCCGTCAGTTCGATTCGATAAGTGCCCGATTCCGAACTGCGCGAAGACTTCGCCACCCGGATCCGGTGCGCGCCGTCCCGGTCCACGACCAGCGATACGGGCTCGGGACCAAACTCGCCCATGCCATCGGCGGTCATCAGCGCCCGGCCCACCGGGTCGAAGAGCGACACAACCGCATCCACGCCCTTTTTGTCGACCGACACGCGCAGGTACAGCCCGGCCGCCGCATCCACCGTGAATTCGTCGATCTGCCCCGGCCCCAACTCCCGCTCGACCGGCTGATGCAGCGCCAGTTTCCCGGCTTGGCGAACCACGCCGGGCGGGACCTGCGCCCTTACGGCGATCAGCACCGCGCCAGCGGCCAGCACGGCCAGTCCGCGCGGAGCGATGGTAAACCGGCTCATCATTCATGCCAGTATGCCATTCGCGCGAAAATGAAGCAACGCGGCGCACACGGTTATATAATCGCTTGGAGGCTGCCATGCCCGAAAGTCCGGATTGGACCCAAGCTGAACAAACTCTCGTCGAAGCCTATGCGTCGCGAGCCGAGTCGCCGGAGGACCTGTTCGCTCAGGTCTACAACGAATTGAGACAGGTGGCGCACGCTTACATGCGCCGGGAGCGCGCGGATCACACGCTGCAGGCGACGGCATTGGTCCACGAAGCCTATATGCGTCTGTTCGAGGAACAGGCGTTTTCTTGGGAAAACCGCAAACACCTGTTCTGCACCGTGGCGCGCAGCATGCGCCGCATCCTGGTGGATCACGCGCGCCGTCACCGTGCCGAGCGCCACGGCGGCGCGTACCGCAAGGTTTCGCTCGACGAGCAAGGCCCTGGAATCTGCCAGGATCTGCCGCAGTTGATTGCGCTCGGCGACGCCTTGGAGCGGCTCGCGGAACTGAATCCGCGCCAGGCACAGGTGGTCGAACTGCACTCCTTCGCGGGCCTCACCGAGAGCGAAGCGGCGGAGGTGCTCGGCGTGTCGGTGAAGACCGTCAAGAACGACTGGCGCTTCGCGAAAGCCTGGTTGAAAACCGAAATGGGAATCGAGTCCGATGACGCCGGAACGCCACGCGCAAATCCAGCGGATCTTTGAGGCCGCGGTCGACCTCTCCGGCGCCAGGCGCGATTCCTACCTCGACCAAGCTTGCGCCGGCGACGCTGATTTGCGCGCGCGAATCGGCAAGCTACTCGCGGCGGATGAGCAGGAAACCGAGACTGTAGCCGCCGTCAAGGTTTGCGCTATCTGCTCGCGCTGCTATGACAGCGCCGCTGCAGAGTGCGACACCGATGGCGGTGTCCTGGAGTTCGCATTTCCTGGCGCTCTGCTGATCGACGGAAAATATCGGATCGAGCGCCGCCTCGGCCACGGCGGCATGGGCGCGGTTTACCTGGTGTGTCACACCGGCCTCGAAAAAAGGTTCGCGCTGAAATTGATTCTGAGCGGCGCCACCGTCATCGGCTGGTATCGCAAGAGCTTCGAAATCGAGGCGCGCGCACTGGGCCGACTCAAGCATCCCCACATTGTGGGTGTCACCGACTACGGAATCGACCCGCGTTCCGGTGGAGTGCCTTACTTGGTGATGGAATACCTGGAGGGCGAGACGCTTCGCCAGGTTTTGAGGAAACGCCACTATTTGCCGCTTTCCGAGGCCCTCCCACTGCTGCGCTCGATCGGTGATGCCATCGATTTCGCGCACGACCAGGGCATTATTCATGGAGATCTCAAGCCTGCAAATCTGTTTCTCGTACGCGCGGAGACCGCGGAATCCACGGTCAAGGTCGTCGATTTCGGACTGGCGCGCCTCCCGGGCGCTGCCGGCGATTCCGGCCGCGGACGAGGCGGCGGCATCTCGAGCGACGCTGCTGTCACGGTTACCGCTGCCGGCGCACGCGGCACGCCGCCTTACATGGCTCCCGAGCTGTTCCGGTGTGAAGCCGCCTCTCAATCGAGCGACCGGTTCGCCTTTGGCGCGGTCGCTTACGAAATCCTGAGCGGCGAACTCCCTTTTGGCCGCGGTGGCTGCCGCAGCGCCCGGGATGCCCATGACTATGTTCCTCCAGACGCGGCGTCTTCTCACAATGCGGCCCTGCCCAGGGAGATAGACGCGCCGTTGATCGCGCTTCTGGACCCTTTGCCGGCACGCCGCCCGTCCAGCGCCTCCGCCGCGGTGGCGGCTTTGGAGGACGCATGGCTCGCGGCTCGACAACGCGAATGGCGACAAAAAGAAACCCCGCGCCGTTTGGTTTTCGCGCTCGCCGCCGCCATTCTTGTGGTGCTGATCGCAGGGCTCGCGTCACGACTGCCCATCGCGCGCGCGCTGGAAGAAAAAACGGTGGATGCACGGTTCTCCTTGACCCGCACGCGCCCTCCCGACCCGCGAATCGTGGTAGTCGGGCTCGATGATGCGTCCCTGGCGGAAGATCGCCGCCCGCTGGGGGAGTGGTCGAGTGAAACCGCCGCCCTCCTGGAACGGCTGTTCGCGTCGGGCGCAAGCGCCGTCGCCGTCGATATTTTGCTGCCTGAAAGCTGGTCGCAATCGCCCGCGTTTTCGAGCGCGGTGCTGCGCCATGCCGATCGTCTGGCCCTGGCTCTGGAATCGAAGGGCGGGCAGGTGATCGGATACGACTGCGTTGCCTCTCTCACCGCATATCAACTGGGCCCGGAGCGTTACTCGAATCTGTTCGGTTTCGTGAATCTGGAAGAGGATCAGGACCGCATCCTGCGTCGCGCGCGCGCGATGTATCCGGATCGCAACGGCCGGCGCCGCGACTCGCTGGCCGCCCGCGCCGTAGCGGCAGCCTCCCTTGCACCGCCGCTTTCGAGCGATGCTCCATTCTGGATCGATTATTCCGTGCACCCGCAGGACATCGCGCGCGTGTCCTGGAAAGACGTCAACAAAACCGAAGCCACGATCTTCCGGGACAGGATTGTGTTCATCGGTGATACATCCACCAGCAGCAATGACGAGCTGCCGCTTCCGTCCTCGGTCAGCGCGGCGAAGATCCCAGGCGTCGTGCTCGAAGCCGAGATCGCAAACACCATCGTCAACGGATACCCGATACGCGACCCCGGCCTGCCCGCCTGCCTGATTGCGATGGGGGCGGCAGCTTGCCTCGCGATCGCGCTGGCGTTGCGCTACCCTCATCGATCGTGGATTGCGCTTATTCTTGTGGGAGGCGTGGCGTGCGGCTACCTGCTGATGGCTTTGGTCCTGTGCCGGTCCCTAAAATCGATGATCGCAGTGATTGCACCGGAATTCGCGATTCTCCTGGCGGCAGGTGCCGCCTGGACGCTGAAATCCCGCTTATCGCCTTATCCGGAGGATAGAATATGAGCCTCATGCGACAAGTCGCGCTGATTTGGTTGATTATGCCTGCCTTTGCGTCGGGTCCCGCGTTAATCGCGTCCCTTTCCGGACATGTCACCGGCGCGACTCGCCAGGGCAAACGTGCCGCGGTTTCCCGTCTCGATTGGCTTTCCGCCGGAACGATCTTGCAGACCGATGCGAAATCCCGCGTCACCGTTCTGTGGTCAAATGGACGCCGTTTCGAACTGGGTCCCGCGGCCCGCGCGACCATCGAGCCAACCGGTCCTTCCAACCTCACCGGCCCCTTCCACGAACTGGCGCCGCTCCCGCCAATTCCCAAACTGGCGCCTTTGGAGATCCACACCGATACCGCCGCTGTCACCCGCTTCCGCGGTGGAAACAAGATCGCCGACCTTTGCCCCGGCCAAGGCATGGCTGCTCTGGCGGGATCTGTGAAACTGGGCTTCCGGAAGGTAAGCGGCGCCGACGTGTATCAAATCGTGCTGGAAGACGAAGAGGGCGACCATCTTCTCGATGAACGGACCGCGTTCACCGAAATCGCCTCTCCTGCGCTCCAACCTGGATCGCATTATTCCTGGCGGGTGCGCGCATTAGGCGCGTCAGGCGTGATCGCCGAAGATCAGGTCAGCTTCGTCACCTTGTCCGCGGAACAAGCCAAAGCGCGCCAGGCTTTTGCGGAGGGACTCCGCAGAGCCATTGAGCCCGCCGCGGCCTTGGCATTGCTGGCCGAAGTCGATTTCGAGTCCGGGCTGGTTCGCGAAGCGATCGACGGATTTCACGCGGCACTGCAGTTGGAACCGCGGGACGCGGCCATCCAGCGGAACCTGGATCGCGCGCGATCGACACTCGCCGGCAAATAGATCTGTCCCCGCTGAACACCGGATTTCGCTTTTTATAGGCGAGGGTACGTCCCCCTTTGCCGCATTGCGTGGCATAGAATACAAAGATCATGCGATTCATGACGCTAACGGCCCTTATGGCGCTCGCTGCAGAGCTGTTCGCGCAAACCACTCGCCTGGAACTGGGCAAGGTAATCCAGGACGACCTGTCCGGAGGACAGACACGCTCGTACCCCATCATGCTGGAGGCGAATCAGTACTTGCGAGCGGTTGTCACGCAACCCGTTGCGGCCGTCGTTGTCGGACTTTACTCGCCCGACGGGAAGAAGGTGTTGGAGGTGGACACGGGAAACTTTTCCAAGGAACACCCCCGGATCGTCTGGGTAACGGAAACCGCCGGGGAGTACCGCGTCAGTGTGACCGTCCCGGGTAAGTCCTCGGACGCCAGCCATTATGAAATTAAATTGGAAGACCTGCGGGCGGCCGGCCCGGATGATGGAAAGCGCGTGGAAGCCGAACGATTATTTACGCAGGGGCTCAGCGAGGCGGGCAAGAATGGCCTCGATCAAACGATCTCGTCGTATAGCCGCGCTCTCGGCTTGTATCGAGAGGTCGGGGACCGGGAGCGCGAGGGCCTTGCCTTAAACAACCTTGGCGAAGCCTCCCGCAAACTGGGGCAGTACGAGAAAGCGATCGGCTATTACGAACAGGCGCTGGCCATTGCGCGCGACATGAAGGACCGCCCTGGCGAAGGCGGCAGCCTGAACAATCTCGGCATCGCATACGAGGCCCTGAGCGAGTATGACAAGGCGATCGGCTATTTGGAACAGGCGTTGGCGATTGCGCGCGAATCCAAGGATCGACGTATTGAAGTTTACACCTTGGGCAACTTCGGCTTGACCTACGACCGCTTGAGCCAGTACGAGAAGGCGATCGGCTATTACGAACAGGCGTTGGCGATTGCACGCGACATCAAGAATAGACGCAGCGAAGGCATTATTTTGGGAAACCTCGGACTCGCCTACTCCGACATGAAGCAGTACGAAAAGGCAATCGGCTATCACGAACAGGCGCTGGCGATTAAGCGCGAGGTCAAGGACCGTTTTGGAGAAGGCCACACGCTGAACGACCTCGGCATCGCTTACAAGAACCTGGGCCAGTACGAGAAGGCGATCGGCTATTACGAGCAGGCGTTGGCGATTGCGCGCGACATCAAGGACCGCCCTAACGAAGGCAGAAACCTGAACAACCTGGGCAACGCATACTCCAAGCTGAGCCAGTATGAGAAAGCGATCGGCTATTACGAGCAGGCGTTGGCAATTCATCGCGAGACAAAGAATCGACGGAGCGAAGGCATCGCCTTAACCGGCCTCGGCGATGTCTACTCCGCCTTGAGCCAGCATGAGAAGGCGATCGCCTACTACGTACAGGCGCTGGCCATCTCGCGCGAGATAAAGGACCGAAGCGACGAAGCACTCGAACAGTCCGGGCTGATGGAGGTCTGGCAAGCCTCCGGCAAGCCGCGTCTCGCAATTTTCTATGGCAAACAGGCCGTAAACACCGTCCAGTCGATGCGTTCCGACATCGCCGGCCTTAGTCCGAACCTGCAGCAGGGCTTCCTCAAGGGTAACGAGGATCCCTACCGCAAGCTGTCCGAGATTCTTATCGCACAGGGGCGCCTGGCCGAAGCCGAGCAGGTCCTGGCTCTGTTAAAAGAAGAAGAATACTTCCAATACATCCGCCGAGACGCGGGTGAAGCCTCCTCGCTCAACCGCCGCGCCGATCTGACGCCGGAGGAGGCCGAATACGAGAAGCGTTACCGGGATATCGGCGACCGGTTGATGACCATCGGCGTGGAGCGCGGTGAATTGCTCGCCAAGAAGACGCTGACCCCGGAACAGTCGCAACGCCTTGACCAACTCGAACAGGATCTGGCCGCCGGCAATCAGGCCTTCGGCCATTTTCTGGGCGACCTGACGCAACACTTCAGTGCCAAACCGGAGATGACTGGCCGTATCGAAGATCTGCGCGAGACGCAAGGCATCATGGAAGACCTGCGGGATCTCCCAGCGGGCACGGTTGCGATATTCACGCTAATTGCCGACGACAAACTCTACACCATCCTGCGAACTCCGGACGCGCAGAAAAAGTACGAGTACCCGATCAAGGCCGCCGATCTGAATCGGAAGATCCTCGAGTTCCACCAGGTGGTGCAAGATCCGGAACTCGATCCTCGCCCCCTCGCGCACGAACTGTACAAGATCCTGATCGGCGGCATGGCCGACGACCTGCGCCTGGCAAAAGCGCAAACACTGATGTGGGAGCTCGACGGACCGCTGCGATATGTTCCGTTAGCGGCGCTGTACGACGGCAAGCAGTACCTGATCGAGCAGTACCGCGTATCTGTCATGACGCTGGCCAGCAAATCCCGCCTCAAGGACCCGCCCGCGCGGGAGTGGCAAGCGGCCGGCTTCGGCGTGACCAAAGGATTTGAAGACGCGCCGGCGCTCCCATCCGTATCCTCGGAACTCGCCGGCATCATCACCACCATGCCCGGCGATGGCGGCGTGCTCGCCGGCGAGATCAAACTGGACGATCGGTTTACCGAACAGAGCATGCGCGACACACTGCACAAGCGGTATCCGGTGATCCACATCGCCAGCCATTTCCGCTTTCAGCCCGGCGACGACGCGAAGTCCTTCCTGCTGCTAGGCGATGGCGGACATCTGACGCTCGCCGAGTTGAAGACGTGGGCGAACCTGTTCGGCGGGGTGCAACTGCTGACGCTCTCGGCCTGCAACACCGGGGTGGGCGACGGCGCGGAGGTGGAAGGCTTCGGAGCGTTGGCGCAAATCCAAGGCGCCAAGGCGGTGGTTGCCAGTCTGTGGCCGGTCGCCGACGCCAGCACCAGCCGGCTGATGCAGGAGTTTTACCGCATCCGCGAATCGCCGGCCGGGGTCACTAAGCTGGAGGCGTTGCGCGAAGCTCAACTGGCGCTCCTGCGTGGCGCTGTGCAAATCGAGCCCGCCCAGGAGCGCAGCCGCGGTGTTGTGGTCAACCAAGCGTCCTCAGGCGCAGCGCGTCCGGAAGCTCCGAGTTTTCCGATAAGCGCGCGTGCTCCCTACGCCCACCCCTATTACTGGGCGCCGTTCTTTTTAATGGGCAACTGGCTGTAAGGCCGCGTTCGCGGCAGATGAATTTGCCCTTTTGAAGCTGAGATTTCGCTATTTCGGGTGAGGGGCTTTAGGCGGCGCTGCGCACGCACTCGTACGTGCCGTGTGGGCACTCTTGGGGATACCGCGCGTCGGCAAGATGAAGGATCGGGAACTGTTATGAAGGCGCGCTTTCTATTTCCCATAGTCGCCGCATCGATCTCCCTGGCGCACGCCGAGGTGCGGCGGGCCCTGATCGTGGGCATCGACGACTATGCCCGGCCGGCCAAACTCGCCGGCATCCCGCCGTCCGAGCGTACGCGCCTGCGTCTGAAGGCTATCGACGGCTGGCCGTCGCGCACCAGCCTCGACCGGCTGGACGGGGCTTTCAACGACGCGCAGGCGATGAAAGAAATTCTGGTCGGGAAATTTGGCTTCGACGCACGCAATGTGATCGTTTTGCCCGATGCGGCGCGTCCGGCCACCGCCGATAATATTCTCGGCCTCCTCCGGAGCTTCCTGATCGACGGCGCCAAGCCCGGCGATGCCAGCTTGTTCTATTTCGCCGGACACGGCTCGCGCATCCGCAATACGGCGGCCGGAAATCGGAATGCGAGCGGCTTGGATTCCACC
>Ga0181526_10005032_pt1 | contig 10089 bp, 9 predicted proteins | sample PEATcosm2014_Bin_35_FD_119750 | JGI IMG/M metagenome (GOLD analysis project Ga0181526, IMG submission 119750) | Peatland microbial communities from MTU Mesocosm Facility, Houghton, MI, USA - PEATcosm2014_Bin06_30_metaG | ecosystem: Environmental > Terrestrial > Soil > Wetlands > Peat | place...
GGCAACCAAGGATACCGAGAAGATGGACAGGCCCTGTTCCGGTCCTCGTGGACCTTCCACGATGCTGACTATGACATCGCAAATAGTCACGAAGTACTGATCATCGACGAAGCCCATCGACTCAAGAGCACAGCTCACATGTACAAGGGCTAGAACACGGTTGAAGACATGGTTCGGGCTTCGAATATCTCCGTGTTCTTCATCGACGAACCCCAGCGCGTTCAGTGGAACGATATTGGATCGATTGCGGAGATCACCAAAGCTGCGGAAAAGTTCGGCGCAATTTGCCACAAACCCTTCAAGCTCTCTGCACAGTTCCGCTGTAACGGTTCCGATGCTTATCTGAACTGGTTAGAGGATGTCCTTCAAATCAGAGAGACCGCTAACTTTGATTCTTGGGGTGATCTACAAGGGGAATGAAGTGCGCGATGGCCACGGCAACAGATCCGATTCGGCGAAACGACCGTGCCGATTCTTCTAGAAGGTTGAGTGGTGCGGAATTTCCTGATCGAAACCAAGCCCGGTGAACCAGCGCCACGCCAGATGCATATGAAGTTCTTCGACCAGCTTGCGCTCGCTTGTAACCCCGTACAGGTAGCCAATCAGCAAAATGCGAAGCAACAGTTCCGGATCGATCGACGGGCGGCCTATTTCACTATAGGAGTCCTTCAGCTTCTCGCGCACCGATGCGAAGCTGATATGCCGGTCAACGAGCCTCAGCAAATGGTTTTCCGGAATATGATCTTCCAGCCGAAAGTAGTAAAACAGCGATTCTGAACGGGTGTGCTCTCCCATCATGATCAGCAGTCCTCCGAATATGTTCAGCCACCAAAACATGCTCGGAGTCTGGCCTAAACAGCGCACTTTTTAAACTCTCACGTTGCCCAAAGGGCTCACCGAGGAACCTTTTTCAACACCCACGTCCTTTATCATTCACTGCCTGGGACTTGCAAACTGCAATAAACATTCTTAGTTAACAGCGAGCCGCGATTGCGTCGAGTCGTGCGATGATACGGCGTCCATGACCGATGCCGAGTCCGGGTAATGGTGCAGTTGGAATCACAGCTTAGCTGGACCAAAAAATCCGGCGCGGGATGTGCGTCTGAAGGACCCTCATCTTCAATCTCCTCCCCCATCGATAGTTGGAGATTTATTGCCACCCCAGGGCTGAGGACAATTGATTCTCACCACCTATAGGGTTTGATTCTCAGCCATTATCGAGTGCAATCGGTGCGGTGCATCTCCCCGAGTTCGCCCGCCCCGGACAGGGCTCATGGCTGCAAGCCTTGAAAGTGGGGTCGCCTTGAAATTCAGCATCAGGAACATGAGATTTGTCCTGGCCATGGGAGTCGCTATGGCGGTGAATGCGGCGCTAGCGCAAGTCCCGTCGGGCAGCTTGGACGGCCGAGTGACTGACCCAAGAGACGCAGTTCTGGTTGGCGCTCAGGTAACAGTTGTAAGCATCGCGCAGGGAGTTTCGCGCGTGACGGCTAGTAACGGGAGCGGTCTCTACGTCGTGCCCGATCTCCCCGCAGGTGCATACGACCTGAAGATAGAAGCTCACGGATTCGCTGCGCGCGAAGTGAAAGGCATCGTGCTTGGAGCGGGACGCAACACTACAGTTGACGCCCAGCTCGTGGTCGCAAATGCCGGCTCGACAGTCGAGGTAGACGCCTCCGCCGCGAATGTCGATATTACGCAGTCAATGATTCAAGGGCAGATCACATCGAGAACCATCGAAAACATTCCGCTGAACGGAAGGAACTTTCTGGAGTTGGCATACCTGATTCCAGGGAATCGTCCGGCTCCGACTTTCGATCCTACAAAAACAAACACCCTCGAGGTGAGTTCCGCAGGCGGATTTGGCCGGGGTGGCAACATCACGGTAGATGGCGGCGACAACAATGATGAGGTCGTGGGAGGAACGCTGTCCAACTTCCCGGAAGATTCAGTTCAGGAATTTCAAATTGCTACAGGCCGATTCACCGCCGAAGTGGGCCGCTCGGGAAACAGTATCGTGAATGTTGTTACCAAGTCTGGAACAAATCAGTATCACGGCTCGGCTTTCCTCTTCGAGCGCAATCGTAATCTGCAGGCGTTGCCTGCCACGTTCAATCGCAGCCTGCCGACGCCTCCATTTGACCGGGAGCAGTATGGCGGTTCTGTGGGTGGGCCAATCCGAAAAGACCGTGCCTGGTGGTTTACGTCGGTTGAATATCGCGACCAGAATGCGGCGATCCAAACTGGCACTCGCGACTTTACGACAGACGAGATTGTGAACAGCTCGGCATCCGCGCCGCTTCGCGATGCGCTGTGGTCTTCACGGATCGACACCCAATTGAGTAAGCGCAACAGCCTGATGTTGCGATACTCCTTTAATCGCTCGACGGACACAGCGGAGGCCACACCTTCACAAAACACGGCAGCTTTCACGGCCGCCGAGCGCCAAAACTCGCTCAACCGCTTCAATTCGCTTGTGGCTGCTTTGAATTCCGTGATTTCTTCGTCGAAGGTGAATAGCCTTTCCTTCCATTTCGACAATTTCTACAACGACATTCCTCCGTATCCGCAGGACACCCCAACTACGAATCCAGCGCTGGGCCTGACGAATGAACTCATCTTCCCGGATATTGCAGACGGGGAGAACTTCAATCTGCCGCAGGCCACCCATCTAAACCGGTACCAGGCGCATGATTCACTTTCCTGGATTGTAGGGAAGCATTCATTCCGGCTTGGCGGCGAGTTCCAACACTATACAGCCAACGGCGAGATCAACGTATTTGGCACGGGAACTGTGATCCTGGTTTCCGATTTTGGATTTGCCGACCTCAATGGCGACGGACAAATCAATGATCTCGACATCCCAATTGCGGTCGCCCTCAAGAGCAGCGCGCCAGTCGTCCCGGTGCCGATTCCCACTGTCTTTGACAGCTACGTCGCGGGTTACATGCAAGACGACTGGCGTGTGCATCCGAACCTCACACTTAATCTTGGGTTGCGTTGGGAATACGATTCAAATCTAACAGGGAATTCCAGTGCGCACGATCCATGTCCAAGCCTCACTGTCGCGCCATCCAAGCCATGCACCTGGATGGCAAATGAGATCGACCTGAAGAAAACTCCGGACAAGAAGGACTTTGGTCCTCGAGTGGGATTCGCGTACGATCCGGTCGGCAAGGGGAAGACTGTTCTGCGCGGCGGCTACGGCATTTACTACGACCGCATCATATTGGAGACGGGCGCTGAAGAGCTCGTCCAGAATGATCGCGCTTTGACCGTCACGCAGTTTGCCGGCTCGGCATGCACCTCGCCTTATGTGCCGGGTCCCCCAAGTCTCGGTGCGTGCTTCGCGCCGGCGGGAAGTTTTGCCGCCGGCAGTCCCACGCTTGCCAGCCCCTTCAGTGGTCCTCATCAAACAGGTGGTGTCGGCATTCTCGCCATGGGGCCGGATGCGCATCATCCGCTCTTCCAGCAATTCTCACTGGGCCTGCAGCAGCAAGCGGGCAACAACTGGCTTGTATCGGCAGATGGCATGCATGTCTTCGCGACGCGGCAGATCATCGGCCACCTGCTCCGCAGCACCGATTCCACGTCGCCATATGTGAGTTGCCCGGGCAACAATTTGCCCTGCACTCTGACCGATCCGTTGAGCGGCATCACCGACAACCTCACACTGTTGCAATCCCAGGCCAAATCCTGGTACGACGGGCTGATTGTCAGTGCTGAACACCATGCGGCCAGGTTGGGCCCAGTTGGGTATCAGTACAACATCAGCTATACGCTCTCGAAGACCTTCGATTACTCTGACGACGACCAATTGACGAATAACAATGCCGACGAGCAGATCGATCTGGTGGAAGGCATCAATAATCTTCGCCTGGAAAAGGGCTACGCGGTTACTGATGAGCGTCATCGCCTCACTTTATTCGGCGAAGCCGAGCTGCCATGGAGTTTCTCGCTGGCGCCGATTTACACTTTCGGCTCAGGCGTGGCAGCGGATACGTTTCTGCCAGGAACTGGAAGCATCAATGGCTCGAGCGGTTCACGCCTGCCTCTGTTACCCCGCAATGCGATTGGGCGAGAAATCAAGAATAGCGATCAGTTGAATGCGGTTATTAACCGTTGGAATGCACTTCCAGCATGTCCCGGCTCTTATCCGTGTCTGGCTGGTGGCACATTACAGAATGTGACGTCCGGGATCAATTTCTTCAGTCCTTTCAGTTCGCTCGACTTGCGCCTCAAGAAGGCCTTTCACCTGGGTGATCGCGCAAAATTCAGCTTGACAGGTGAGGGATTCAACCTGTTCAACGAAACAAACATCCGAGGATCGAGTAACGCGAACTTCTCTGGCCGAAACATTTCCATCGGGCCCTATCAGCCGGCACAAAATGGTCAACCCGCACAGACAGTCCAGGCTAACTTCTATTCTCCGGTGAGTACTGCTGGCGGATTCTTCGGTTCGGGCGGACCACGCGCATTCCAGTTCGCCGCTCGCGTTGAGTTTTGAAATGGAGGCTCATTTGGCTTTTCCTGAATACGAGAAGATTGCCCGGAGCGTTCATCGGCCGCAGCCGTCCGCGCCGGCCAACCTGCAGGTGATCGAAGAGAGTGAAGCCAGGGGCGAAGTCGCCGCACTCTATCAGCACTTCCGTACGCACTTTGGGCGGCCTGACGTTCCGGGAATTCTGAAATGCTTTGCGACGCATCCGCCACTTCTTCGGCACATGATGGATCTGTCCGAGAGCCTGATCTTCGCGGAAGGCCATTTGACCCGCCGCCACAAGGAGATGATCGCGACGCTGGTCTCGGTCCAGAACGAATGCCCGTACTGCACCGACAGCCATGCCTTCTTCTTCCGTGTGCAAGGCGGATCTGCGGACGCGCTCTGTGCAATCAAGGATTGCGAGCTTGAATCGCACTCACTCACACGCCCCGAACAGGCTTTGCTGGCCTTTGCGCGTCAGGTGAACAGCAGTTCGAGCGAGATTCGCAGGCCAGATATCGAGGAACTCCGTAACGAGGGCTGGAGCGAGGCTCAGGTCGCTGAAGCCGTCCACGTAGCGGCGCTGTTTTCTACCTTCAATCGTGTTGCCAACGCATTTGGACTCAAGCCGCAAGGATTGCTCGCCATGTATGAAAGCGAATCGGGCACGGTGCATTCGCCGGGCGTGACTCATGAGAGGAGTCCCGCATGAAAACTACGCAAGGAGTAGATTCGCTGTTTCTTGCGGACGTCGAGAATAACCCGCAGCCAAGCCCTTATGCCGATCTGATCAGCGCCGCAAAGAAATCCGGTTCGGAGTATTGGCGGATTTGGAATCTTCTGGCGTTTCGCCCAAAAGCCGCACAGCACCTGGCCCGTTTCTCCCACGAGATCATGCATGAGGACGCGCCAATAAGCGCGGCGATGCGCGAGTTGATCGCGGCGTACACTTCCTCGCTGAACAATTGCGAGTTTTGCATGAAGGCTCATGCTGCGGTCGCAGCATGGCTCTATCAGGACGAAGTTCTGGTCTGGAGCGTGATCCGAGATATGGAAGGGTCGGCGCTTCAGGAATCTGACAAGGCGATGCTTCGCTTCGTGAGAAAAGTTACTCAGGATTCCGGCGCGATCAGTGAAAGTGATATTGCCGAGCTGCATGCCAGCGGGTGGGACGACACTTCCATCTACTACGCAATCGCTGCGTGCGGACTGTTCAGTTTTTACAATCGTTTTATCTCCGCCAACGGTGTCAAGCCAGTCTCAGATGAAGCGTTTCGCCGATTTGGCAGGCGCATGGCAGAGTATGGATACATTCGCGAATGAGAATCCAATCTCTCGACTTTCTAACTGCCAGGCAATTTGCCCACTGCAGAGCTTTCCTATTGCTTTTGGCCGGGGCGTTTGTCGCGGTCGTTTGCCAGGCGCAAACACTGGGCGCTGTTCCTCAACACGCATTCTTCCACGTATCGGTCAGCAACGAAATCGCACAGCCTGTCTCAGGCCGATTGCTCCTCTTCGTCGCTCCTGCATCCGGCGATGCAAAAGACGTCGACGTGAACATGATGGCCCCGACCAGTGTGTATGTTGCGACCAAAGAAGTGTCGAGTCTCGAACCCGGAAAAACCGTCGATATCGATGCTGATGACTTGGTATTTCCGAAGCATCTTTCCGAAGCGGCGCCTGGAACGTATCGCGTGCAGGCGGTCATGGACGTGCATCACAGGTACAACTATGACGGTCGGAGCCCCGGAGACCTAGTAAGTGCTGCGACGACCGTAACTGTACCGTTCAGCGCCTCTGACGCTCCACAACTCATGCTTGCAACAATCGTGCAAGAGCCACCTGATCCGCTCTCGCAGCGGCCGGATGTGGTCGCAGCGCTTAAGCCGTTTGATTTTGTGAGCCCGGTGCTGTCTGGCTTCTGGGGGCGCGATATCCATATGCGCGCGTGGGTTTTGCTACCGCCTGGTTATGCGAGTCATCCGAAACTTCGCTATCCCACCGTCTACTTCACGCATGGTTTCGGCGGCACGCTGCAAGGTATTCGCACAAGATTCGCTCCTGTTCTCTATGACCGCATGAAGCAAGGTGGCATGCCGGAAATGATCTGGGTGCTGCTCGACGAAAGCAGCCCCACCGGCACGCACGAGTTTGCGGACTCCGTGAACAACGGCCCATGGGGAAAGGCTCTGACGACGGAACTGATTCCAACCCTTGAGTCCCGGTATCGAATGGATGCGAGAGCATCGGGCAGATTTCTTCAGGGACACTCCTCCGGAGGCTGGGCGACCCTCTGGCTTCAAACTCATTACCCAAAGATCTTCGGTGGTACGTGGTCGACTTCGCCGGACCCGAGCGATTTTCATTTCTTCAGCACGATCGACTTGTACGCGCCGCACGCAAACATGTATCGGGCGCCCGACGGCACGCCAACCCCGATACTGCGGATGCATGGTAAGCCCCTTGCCACTTTTCAACAGCTCGCTGGTCTCGAGTCTGTACTGGGGGATTACGGCGGACAGTTTGCTTCGTTCGAATGGGTGTTCTCGCCGCGCGGCGCAGACGGACGGCCAATGCAGCTATTCAATCGAGTCACCGGCGATATCGATCCTGCGGTGGCGGATTATTGGCGTACGCACTATGACATCGTTCATTATCTTGAACGCAACTGGAAGACAATTGGCGCCGATCTGAAGGGCAAGATTCACCTGACTGTGGGTACCGATGACACGTTCTATCTTGACGGCGCGGCACACAGCCTGCAGTCGACGCTAGTCCGGCTAGGAGGTAAGTCGGAATTCATATTCCTGCCGGGCCGCTCCCACTTCGATATTTACGTAGAAGGCAACGATCGGTACGCCTTGTTCGATCGAATTGCAGCAGAGATGTACCTTGTCGCGCGCCCACATTTGCATTGAGGCGAACTGCGTCGGCATCTCATTCGCGGGAAAACCGGTCGACCAGTCGATCAGCGCGGACGTGCTGTATTGCCCGACCGATCTTGCGAGGAGGGCATTACAGCCGACACAGATCGGATGCCGAAACAGATGCCTCGGTCCGGAATTCTTGTGCATGCAAGTCCGTCTGAGGGTCGGCCGTTCGATGGAGGCTTTATCCGCCTTCATAGGGCTACGATGCTTTTCTCCGCTGTATTCTTGTTCTTTGCAGAGTGTGCGCGATGACTTCCCCTGTCTCCTCTGAGCGCCGGCAGTTCGGCCTCCCCACTGCGATAGCAATCGTTGTGGGCGAGTCGATTGCGCTCGGCATCTTTCTTACTCCGGCGACGATGGCCAAGTCGCTTGGCTCGCCGCTTCTGCTCGGATTGGTCTGGATCGCGATGTCATTGATGGCGATCTCAGGCGCGTTGTGCTACGCCGAACTTGCCATTCGATACCCCGAGTCTGGCGGAGAGTATGTCTATCTGCGCGTTGGCTACGGCGATCGTATCGCTTTTCTCTACGGCTGGATGTGTTCCATTGTGATGTACCCCGGAGTAGCGGCCGCTTTGGCCGTAGGAGCGGCAGCCTATATTGCGCAAGTACTTCCGTTGGACGCGCAGGAGATGGCCTTTGTCCCTGCAGGCATTCTTTCTATCTTCGGCATCGTGAACTTGCTGGGGACACGATTGAGCGGCTCCCTGATGACCTTCGTCAACATCCTGAAGCTCGTCATCCTCGTTGCGCTGGTTGGGTGGGCGGTCGTCTCGGGGCACGCGCACCTGAACAACCTGATGCCCCTGACTACGCGCCATCCCGGGTCGGAAGCCCTGATCCCCGCCGTCGCCGGCGCCATTGTCGCGGCATTTTTCAGCTTCGGCGGGTGGTGGGAGGCGAGCAAGATCGCGGGCGAGGTACGCGATCCAAGGCGTACGCTCCCGCTTGCATTTCTCTGCGGCGTCGCGCTGGTTACGTTCACCTATATCCTCATCAGCGCCGCCTTTCTTGCAGTACTGCCGATCGATCGCCTCACTTCAAACACGGCCTTTGTCGCACAGTTTGGTGAAGCTTTGTTTGGTCCTGCAGGAGCGAAGCTCCTCTCGGTCTGCGTGCTGGTGTGCGTTTTTGGCGGAGTGGCTGCGCTCACCATGGCCTCGCCGCGCGTGACGCGCGCGATGGCGCAGACCGGCGCCTTCTTCCCGGCGTTTGCAAAACTTCATCCTCGTTTTGGCACGCCCGTCAATGCAATCCTTCTGCAGACGTGCCTGTCGCTTGCAGTGCTCTTCCTGGGCGCGTTCGACCGCGTCCTGGCTTACATCATCTTCTCGGCCGTGCTCTTTCTGGCGCTTGCCTCGTCCACGCTGTTTCGGATGCCCGACCCGGTCCGAGGTTGGTGGTTCCCCTGGGCGCCGGTCCTTTTCATCGCCTTTTGCGCAATCGTTGGCCTGCTGATTCTTCTGCACAACCCCCTGCCGGCCGCGATTGGAGTGGTCATTGTTCTCTGCGGACTGCCCATCCACCAATTCCTGACTGCGCGCCAGGTCGCTCCGCCGCTGACCAACGAAGGGAGCTGACTCAGCACATGGCACACATTCGTCTTCCCGATGGATTACAAGGTATTCGCGCAGCCATGGCCTTTCGCCCGGAGACCGCAAAGCCGCTGAATGAGTTAGCCGAGATACTCCTTCATGCGCCGAACTCTCTCACTCCGGGAGAACGCGAATTGATCGCGACCTATGTCTCCGCGCAGAATGATTGTTACTTTTGCCAAACCGTTCACGGCGCCATTGCCGCGGCCCATTTGGGAGGAGATGAAGAACTGGTCCGTTGCGTGAAGACCGACTTTCTGAATGCGGGAATTTCCGAAAAGCTCAAGGCGCTGCTGGTGATTGCAGGTAAGGTGCAAATGGGCGGCAAGCAGGTTACCGCGCACGACATTCAAGCGGCTAGGGACGGCGGGGCAACGGACCTGGAGATTCACGATACCGTGCTGATAGCCGCGGCATTCTGCATGTATAACCGCTACGTGAACGGTCTGGATACCTGGCAACCGCACGACGAAGAGCTTTACCGGGAGCGAGGCCGAAAGACCGCAAGAGAAGGATACGTATCCATGAGCCGGGAGTACCTGCCGCGCGAAAGCGGTGCATAGAACGCGGCCTCACGCAGATCGAGGGGCTTGAGAATCCCGCATATTCATTACCGGTCGAAACCAATTCTCGGTCTCCACCCTTCGATGGATGCCCCCTTTTCCTCCCTTCTTTAGAGTTTCGGTACGTCTCGTGCTTCCCCAAGGCCGCGGCGTTTGCCTTTTGCGTCCCGTCGTCGATCTCATTCCGAACGAGTAGCTATGGCACAGCCGCTGGGAAAATCTTATGTACTCGAAGCCGATGCTGTGGTCATCGGAGCAGGTCTCTCTGGAATTGCTGCGGCCATCCACCTCGCGCGCAGCGGATTCCGAGTCATCTGCATTGAACAGCGCAAAGAGATTGTCAACACGGTGGGCGAGTCTCTGGATTGGTCGGCGCCCGACCTCTTCGCCGGTCTGGGCTTGCCGATGGACGAGTTGATTTCGACCGAAGCCGCCACTTGGAAGAGGCACATCACGGTGACTCGAACCGACTCCGGCAAGAAGGAGTATCTGCCGGGGTCGTGGCTCGCGGACCCGCC
>Ga0181526_10005034_pt1 | contig 10087 bp, 9 predicted proteins | sample PEATcosm2014_Bin_35_FD_119750 | JGI IMG/M metagenome (GOLD analysis project Ga0181526, IMG submission 119750) | Peatland microbial communities from MTU Mesocosm Facility, Houghton, MI, USA - PEATcosm2014_Bin06_30_metaG | ecosystem: Environmental > Terrestrial > Soil > Wetlands > Peat | place...
CGCGTCGGACCGGGCTGGATCCGGTTGGCGGCCACCGTCCTCATCGTGAGCGGGGGGGTGGTCATCGGGACGTCGGTGACGGCCTACGCCACCAACGGCGCCCCGCACGTCATGGTCATCATGATGGAGAACCAGGACCTCACGGGCGTGGTGGGGCAGGCGGACCAGCCCTACACCAACAGCCTGGTGGCCCAGGGGGGCCTGGCCAACGACAGCTACGCCATGGTGACGGGCAGCCTCCCCAACTACCTGGCCATCGTGAGCGGTTCCACCCAGGGCATCCCGCCCGACAACACCCCGGCGCAGGACACCTACCCGGGCACGCCGACCATTGCCGACCAGCTGTCGACGGCGGGCTACTCGGCCAAGGCCTACGTCGAGGACCTCCCCGCCGACCCCTCGTCCGACTCGGGTGACTACGTGGTGCGCCACAACCCGTGGCCGTTCTTCCCGAACGCCCCCATGCCCGAGGCCGACGCCTCGACGCTCGTGCCCGACCTCAACAGCGCCGACGCGCCGGACTTCGTGTGGTTCTCCCCCAACGACATCGACGACTCGGACGAGAGCACGGTGCAGCAGGGCGACGCCTTCCTGTCGACGCTGGTCCCCGAGGTCCAGGCCACGTCGTGGTACGCCGCGGGCGGCCAGATCATCATCGAGTGGGACGAGTCGGCCGACGAGACGACGGGGATCAACGGCACGGTGGGCGGGGGGAACGTCCCCACCATCGTGGTGAGCGCGGCGTTGGCGGCCGACCCCCAGCAGGACTCGGCGCCGGTCGACACGGTCGGCATCCTGCACTCCATCGAGGACGAGTACGGGCTGGCCCACCTGGGCGGGTCCGCCGCCGACGGCAGCATCGACCCGCTGCTCAGCGCCACCACGCCGGCCACCACGACGTCGGTGGCCCCCTCCACCACGGCCGCGCCGACCACGACGACCACCATCGCCGCCACCACCACGACCACCGCGGCGGTGACCACGACGTCCACCACGGCCGCGCCCACCACCACCACGACCGCCCCCACCACCTCCACCACCGGTGCCGGCACCACCACCACGACCACGGCACCGACGGGGGCCCCGGTGCGGGCCACCTCCGCCGGGGGGACGGGCTCGGGCGGCTCTGGTGATCCGGGCGGCTCAGGCGGTTCGGGCGGCTCGGCCCTGCCGGGGGCGGTGTCGGCCTCCTCGGGGGCGCTGGCCTTCACCGGTCCCGGGCGGGGGATCGGCTCGCTCGTCCTGATGGGCGCCGTCCTCGTGCTCATGGGCGTCGCCCTGCTGGGCCTGGTCGGTCCGCCGCGCCGGCGCCGGGCGCAGCTGGCGCTGGCCGGGGTGGGCGGGTGGTCCGGCGCCGTGGTCCCGGGCCTGGCCGCGCCGGCCTGGTCACGGCGCAGCGATCTCTGGTTGCGGCCGCCCTCCTGACGGCGGTCGTCGGCGCTACGACGGGGCCGGGTCGGGGCGAGTCGGGGCGGCACGCAGCTGCCTGCCCTGGAGCAGTGACCAGGCCCGGCTGAGCGCCACCCCGAACGACGCCACGATCAGGTAGCAGATGCCGTAGACGAAGGTGTCGTCGTGGCGACGGGCGACGAGCGCGATCCCCACCCCCAGCTGCGCCACGAAGACCACCATGCTGAGGACGAGCACGATCAGCTGCGACTCGACGCGCCGCAGGCGGCGGTTGAGCCGGGCCGTGCTGAACAGGGCGGCCACGGCCAGGAACACGGTCGGGCCGCCCAGGTCGATCTTCGGCACCAGGGCCATGAGCGACACGAAGAACGCGTTGACGAGGCCGATGAAGGCGCTGCCGGCCAGGGCCCGCCCGGCGGGCGGGGCGTCCTCGCCGAAGACCGAGTCGGGCCGCAGCGACACCGACACGAACAGCAGGCCGATCAAGGCGCCGGCGGCAGCGGCGGCGCCGGCGAAGTATGCCGTGAACGACCCCGGGACCATCGTGACCTCCCCAACGGGCCCCCGGCCCGGTCGACGGTGATCGGCCCAAGTGTCGCATACGGCTCCCGAATGTCGGCAGAATGGCCGCCGTGAGCGCCCGCCCCGACTCCAAGACGACGGGCGGCGGGGGCGACGACGGGCGGGCGTCCGAGTCGCTGACCACGTTGCGCGGCGCCGGCGTGGACGTGGACGTCGGCCGGGTGGTCCGTGTCCTCGTCGGCCTGGTCGCCGTGACCCTGGCGGTGCTGGTCGTCATCCTCTTCCTGGCCGGCGTGCACCGCAACGACCAGATCACCGAGCTGCACCGGCGGGGCGTGGCCGTCGAGGTCACGGTGTCGGGCTGCATGGGCCTGCTCGGGGGCAGCGGCAGCAACGCCGCCGGTTACCAGTGCCGGGGTAGCTACACCCTCGACGGGCACACCTACACCGAGGCCATCCCCGGGGACACGCTGCACCCCCCGGGGACCCGGCTCCGGGCCGTGGCGGTCCCCGGGGACCCGGCGCTGCTCTCCACGGCCGGCGCCGTGGCGGCCGAGCACGCCTCGGGGCGCGTGTTCGTCCTGCCCGCCGTGCTCCTGGCCGCGCTGGTGGCACTGGCCGCGGCCGTCATCGCCCGCACCCGCCGGCGGGCGACGCGGTAGGGCGACGTGCACCGGGGAGGGAGCGGACCCCGACGAGCCGCACCGCCCCGGGCCACGGCGGTGGTGGCGCTCGTCGCCGTCGGTTGCGTCGTGCTCGGCGCCTGCAGCCCGTCGCCCCCGGGCACCGCCGCCTCGTCGACCTCGGCACCGGGGTCGACCACGGCACCGGGGTCGGGCACCGCGGCGTCGTCCACCACGAGCCCGGCGCCGGGCGCGCCGGGTGGGCCGAGCGCGCTGGTGGATCCCTTCATGGGGACGGGGGTCGGCGGGGCGAGCGTCGGGGCCATCGACACCTTCCCCGGGGCCGACGTCCCGTTCGGCATGCTGCAGTGGGGCCCTGACACATCCCCCGACCGGGCCGCCGGGGGCGGGTACTCCTACAGGGACGCGGCCATCAGCGGCTTCAGCCTGACGCACCTGAGCGGTCCGGGCTGCGCCGTCTACGGCGACATCCCCGTTCTGCCCACGGTGGGCGCCATCGGACGCCGTCCCGAAGGCACCACGGCGTCGTTCTCCCACACCACCGAGGTGGCCCATCCCGGCAGCTACGCCGTCACCATCGGGCATCCGCAGGTCCGGGTGGAGCTGGCCGTCACCACCCGGACGGGCCTCGGGCAGTTCACGTTCTCGGGGACCGGGAACCGCAACGTCCTGTTCAAGGTGGCGGACAGCGCCAACGGGTCGGCGTCCTCCGCGGTGGCGGTGGTGGGGGACCAGGAGGTGGACGGGTCGGTGGTGAGCGGGCAGTTCTGCGGCACGTCCGGCCCCTACGAGCTCTACTTCGCGGCACGCTTCGACGTGCCGTTCACGGGCTTCGGCACCTGGCACGGTTCCACCGTCGTGGCCGGGTCGCGCTCGAGCACCCGCGCCGGGACGGGGGGCTACGTCACGTTCGGCCCGACCACGCAGGTGGTCGACATGCAGGTGGGGGTGTCGTTCGTGAGCGTCGCCGATGCCCGGGCCAACATCGACGCCGAGGCCCCGGGGTGGGACGTGGCCGCCCTCGAGCAGCGGGCCACCGGCGTGTGGAACCAGCTCCTGGGCCGGGTCCAGGTGAGCGGCGGCACCACGGCGCAGCAGCAGACCTTCTACTCGGCGATGTACAAGTCGCTGCTGCATCCGAACGTCTTCGACGACGACAACGGCGACTACATCGGGTTCGACGGCAAGGTCCACGTGGCCACGGGCTACACCCAGTACACCGACTTCTCGGAGTGGGACATCTACCGCGACGAGATCCCCCTGCTCGCCCTGCTCGCCCCCGATCAGACCAGTGACATGGTGACCTCGCTGCTGACCGACGCCGCCCAGGGTGGTGCACTGCCCAAGTGGGTGCTGGCCAACTCCGACGCCGGCCAGCAGAACGGCGACTCGGCCGACCCCATCATCGCCGGTGCCTACGCCCTCGGCGCCCGGAACTTCGACGTCCAGGCCGCCTTGGCCGACATGGTGCGGGGGGCCACCGATCCGACGGCCTCGGCCGGCACGTACCTCGAGCGCCAGGACCTCCCCGAGTACCTGTCCAAGGGCTACGTGGATGCCGACAAGGTCGACCTCACCTCCCTCGACTACACCGTGGGCGGCTCGGAGACCCTCGAGTACGCCATCGACGACTTCGCCATCTCCCAGCTGGCCCAGGCCGCCGGGGCCACGGCGACCTACGGCACCTTCATCGTCCGGGCCCAGAACTGGCGCAACCTGGTGAACCGGGCCACCGGGTACCTCGGTGCCCGCCGGGCCAACGGGACGTTCCCGCCCGGGCCCGCCTTCCAGCCCAGCCCCCAGCCGGACGTGGGCCAGGTGGGCTTCGAGGAGGGCAACGCCATCCAGTACACCTGGAGCGTGCCGCAGAACCTGCGCGGCCTGTTCGACGCCCTGGGCGGCAACCGGGCGGTGATCGGCAAGCTCGACACGTTCTTCACCAAGCTCAACACCAGCCGGAAGCAGCCCTATGACTGGGCCGGCAACGAGCCGTCGCTCGGGATCCCCTGGGAGTACGACTACGCCGGCGCGCCGTGGCGGACCCAGTCGGTGGTGCGGCGCATCGAGACGTCGCTGTACGCGGCCACGCCGGACGGCGAACCGGGGAACGACGACCTCGGTGCCATGGCGTCGTGGTACGTGTGGGCCGCCATCGGCATGTACCCCGAGGTGCCCGGACGGGGGGAGCTCGTCCTCGGCAGCCCCCTGTTCCCCCACGTCACCATCTCGCTGGCCGACGGCCGGTCCATCGTGATCGACGCCCCGGGGGCCTCGGCCACCACCGGCTACGTCCAGGGGCTCGAGGCCCAGGGCCTCGTCCCGGCGTCGCCCGCCTGCGGTGGTGCTTCCACCGCCGGACCCGTCCCCTACACCTGTCCGTGGTTGCCGCCGTCGGTGATCCAGAGCGGGGCGCAGCTCGACTTCACCGTCGGATCCAGGCCCGACACCACGTGGGCCAGCGCGCCGTCGGAGGCGCCGCCGTCGTTCCCCGCACCGGGCCGCTGATCGGCGGCCCCGGCCGGCGCGCTACGGCGCGCTCACCATGCCGGTGACGTCGGAGACCGCCACCCCGAGGCCGGGCAGGGAGCCGAGGTACCTGGCGTCACCGAAGCCGAAGACGCCGCCGTCCTTAGCCACCATCCAGTAGCCGGCACCGTCGGGGGAGGTGGCCATGCCCACGACGCCCGCCGTCGCCACCCCGAGGCCCGGTAGGGAGCCGAGGTACCTGGCGTCGCCGAAGGCGAAGACGCCGCCGTCGGAACCCACCAGCCGGTAGCCGGCCCCGTCGGGGGTGGCCGCCATGCCCACCACGCCCGCCGTCGCCACCCCGAGGCCCGGTAGGGAGCCGAGGTACCTGGCGTCACCGAAGCCGAAGACGCCGCCGTCCTTGGCCACCATCCAGTAGCCGCCACCGTCGGGGGTGGCGGTGATGCCGACGATGTCGGACACCCGGACCCCGAGGCCCGGCAGGGAGCCGAAGTACCCGGCGTCGCCGAAGGAGAAGACGCCGCCGTCGGATCCCACCATCCAGTAACCGCCCCCGTCGGGGGTGGCGGCGATGCCCACCATGTCGGAGACCTTGACCCCGAGGCTCGGGACGGATCCGTAGAAGCCGGCGTCGCCGAAACCGAAGATGCTGCCGTCCCTGGCCGCCAGCCAGTAGCCGCCGGCGTCGGGGGTGGCCGCCATCCCCACGACCGGCTGGCCGAGATCCATGGCACCGGTCGAGCCCTCTTCGGGGGCCTGGCCGAAGGAGAACACCCCGCCGTCGGCGCCGAGCGCCCAGTACCCGGTGCCGGGGGTGGGGGACACGAACACCGCGACACCGCCGGTGTTGGCGGTGATGGCGTTGTCGGTCAGCGTGGCGCTCGAGCCGAGCGCGGACATCCAGATGCCGTAGAAGTCGCCGTCGATCGTGTTGTTCCCGATCACGGTGCCCGTCACCGGCGTGAACCGGGCGATGACCATGATGCCCGTCGTCTGCGTGGTGTGGACCGTGTGCTGGCCCGGGGAGTCCCCCCCGGGGCCACCCAGCAACGAGTTCTCGTCCACGATGTTGTCGACGACGGCATTGCCGTTCAGATCGGCACCGGGGACGTCGTCGTCGATCTCGATGCCGGGACCACCGTTCCCGTTGGCGAAATTGCTCTCGACGGTGTTGTCGTAGGCGACGTTGAACAGCCCGATGCCGTTGGCGCCGTTGTTCTCCGAGTAGTTGGCCTCGACCGTGTTGTCGAACACGCCTCCGACCGCCGGGTCAGGCTGCCCGGCATCTGGTCCGCTCGAGAAGATCGCCCCCGCGTTGTGGGCCGCCAGGGTGATCCCGCAGCCGTCGCTGTTCCTCACGACCGCATTGTCGTAGATGAAGTTGCCGTGATTGGGGCCGAGCTCGTCACTGAGCAGCATGCCACCGGCCAGGCCGCCCTCGAGGGTGTTGCCCTCGACGGTGGAGCCGGTGACGCTCCTCAGCCACATCGACTCGCCGTAGTCGCCGGGGCCGACGGCGGCCGTGCACGCCACCGTCGACGGGTTCAGCTCGCACTGGTCACTGTCGTTGACCACGTCGTCCAGGATCGTGTCGCCCGACACCGTGGCCGGTGGGGACGTCGCCGGGGGCGGGGACACCATGATGCCTGCCGCCCCGGTGTTCTCGACGGTGAGGTTCTCCACCGTCACGTCGTTGGCGTTCACGACCAGGCCGTTCACGGCGTTGGTTCCGTCGATGACGGTGGTGTTGGCGACGCCGCTCGACGACTCGATGGTCAGGCCGCTCAGCGCGGCGGGCACGGTGTTCGAGGTTCCCGTGGGGTCGGCGGTGACCCGGAACGTGCCCGAGTCGATCACGATGGTGTCCCCGCTGGCCGCCTGGGACAGGGCGTACCCGAGCGTGGCACAGGAGGCGCCCTGGCAGTTGCCCGAGTCGGTGCCGGTGGTGGAGACCGTGAGCGTCGTGCCGGCGGCGGCGGCGGGTCGTGCGACGAGTACGGCACCGCCAAGGCCCGTCATGGTGATGGTGCCCGCCAGGACCAGGCGCCGCACGATGCCGCTGGCGCGGACGGACCGCCGGAACCCCGATCGGCGGACACGGGCGGGGAAGGTTGCCGGGACGCGCACGGAGGGACTCCTTTGGGCTGCTCACCCCGGACGCTAACCCTGTCGGCCACCTCGCACAACGGGCGCCGGACGGCGGCGCCCGACGAACCGGGCGCCGCTGTCCGGCGAGTCCCTTCTACGAGGCGACGATGCCCTCGCCACCGGCGGCGTCGGCCACCGTCACCGACCCGGGGGCGGTGAGGGTACCGTTCCACGACACGTGGAACTCGTCCACGATCCCGTTGCCGCCCGTCTGGACGTACAGGAACTGCCCGTCGGCGGAGGCCGAGGCGTCGATCGGCCCCGGGTCCGTGGTCGTCTGGCCGAGCAGGGTGAGCTGTCCGCCGTGGGTGGTGCTGAACCCGCTCTCGGACGGGCCGCCGGCGTTGGAGGCGAAGTAGTACCCCCGGGCCGGAGCGACCCAGCACGTGGCCGGTTGCCCGGTCCCCACGGCGTCGATCAGGGTGGCGGTGCCGTTCCAGCTCAGGCTGAACGTGGCCAGGGCCGGCGTCGTAGCCGACGCCTCGGCCACGACCAGGTGGCCGGCGGGGTCGAACGTCACGGCGAAGGGAACGGCGCCGGGCTCGACGTTGACCACCGGCGCATGCGACAGGTAGCCCGAGTCCCAGACCCGGAACACGTCGTTGTCGTTGTCGTTGGCCTTGGTGGTCACGATCAGCTGGGACCCGCCCGGGGAGAAGGCCACCTGACCCGGGGTGTGGGTGAACTGCGTGGAGTCCGACGGCACGGTCAGTCCGAGGCTCCGATTCGATCCGGGCAGGGCGGACAGGTGGTTGTGGGTGACCGTGTACCCCTGCACCGACCCGCCGTCCAGGGCGTTGAGCACGCAGACGAGGTCGTCGTGCACGGCCACGCTCACGGGGAACTCCCTCCCGAGGAGATCACCTGGCGCAGCGCCAGCCGGTCGCCGTGCACGGAGAAGACCGACACGGTGTTGCTGCCCGCGTTCACGGCGTAGAGCAGACCCTGCACCGGGTCGTGGGTGAGCGATCCCTGGGAGGCGAGGTGGTCCACGACCGACCCGTTGAGCATGCCGCCCAGGCCACCAGTGTCGTAGGTGCCGGCCAAGGTCAATGTGCCGTCGCCGGCACGGTCGTAGGCGACGACCTGGTTCCCCGCGGTGTCGTCGGTCTGGACGAACACGGCGTGAGCGGGGGCCCAGCCGAAGCTGGGCGCAGGGTCGGCGTGGGCGGCACCGGCTATGACGGTGCCGACGACGGTGACCGCCAGCGCGGCCGGACCACAACGGATGAGGGATCTCAGGACGGTGCTCGTCCTCCTGAGGCGTGGATGTCCGACATGGAGTCCTTCGCCACCGGCGTGCCGTTACGCGAGTAACGGCCGGGCCCCTGCCGGATACGGAATACCGTGACCCGGGACGGCGGCGGTATGCCACGCAACGGGTGGACGCGCCCTGCGGCGCCTGGCGTGGCCCTACGCTTCGGCCCGTGGACCCCGACGCCGACCTGCTCGACCGGTTGCGCCGGGGCGACGAGGATGCGTTCGTGACCCTGGTGGGCCGTTATCAGCAGCCGATGCTCCGGCTGGCGAGGTCGATGGTCCCGTCCCAGGCCGTGGCCGAGGAGGCCGTCCAGGACACCTGGATGGGCGTCGTCCGGGGGCTGGACCGGTTCGAAGGCCGGTCGTCGATCAAGACCTGGCTGTTCCAGATCCTCGTGCACCGGGCGCGTTCCGCCGGCTCACGTGAGCAGTCCCAGTCGCCGAGGGACGGCGACTACTCCGTCGACCCGTCCAGCTTCGGCGCCGACGGGCAATGGGCCGAACCGGTGCAGCAGTGGGTGGAGGACAGCGAGAGCCGCCTCGACGCTGCCACCTGGTTCCCCGTCATCGCGGCCGCCCTGGACGAGCTCCCGGCGCGCCAGCGCCAGGTCGTCATCCTGCGCGACCTGGAGGGTCTCACCAACGACGAGGCGTGTGCCGCCCTCGACGTGAGCGCGGGAAACCAGCGGATCCTCCTGCACCGCGGCCGCGCCAAGCTGCGCCAGATCCTCGACGCCAAGATGGACAGGAACTGACCATGCTGTCCCTACGCCGTAAGGACATCGTCTGCCAGCAGGCCGTGGAGCTCGTCACCGACTACCTCGAGGGAACGCTGTCACGCCGCGACCGGCGCCGGTTCGAGGCGCACCTGCGGGCGTGCCCCAACTGCACCGCCTACCTGGAGCAGATCAGGATGACGATCCAGCTGACCGGCGCCATCGAACCCGAGGAGCTCACCTCGCAAGCGAGGGCCGATCTCATCGACCTCTACCGTCGGTGGCGCTCCGAGGAGTGACCGGACATGGGGCCGGCCCGAGACCCGACGTCACTCGCGGTCTTCGTCCGACAGCAGGGCGATGACACGACCGAGGCCGTCACAGAGCCGGACGACCTCGTCGTGGGTGAACGGCTCGGTCCGCCTGCCGTCCCGGATGTCCTCCGCCACGACCATGAGCGAGCAGAGGTCGTCGGTCAGCCCGTCGTCGTTCACGGGCCCAGTGTAGGTCGGGACCCCGTCGCACGGTGGCCCGCCGGGACCCGGGCGGGTCCGCTCACGCCCGTGGCGGCGGGGTCCGGTCGACCCGGACGCGGGTGGCCGGTAACCTGTTGCGTCGCGCCGACAGGAGGAGGTCCGTCATGGGAGCTGCAGAGGATGCCGAGCGCCTGGTACGCGATTTCTGCGCAGCGTTCGCCAAGCACGACGCCGAAGCGCTGCGGGAATACTTCGCCGACGATGTCGTCTACCACAACATGCCCATGGAACCCGCCGTCGGTGCTGATGCCGCCGTGGCATTCATCGACGGCTTCTTCGGCATGTGCCAGAGCATGGTGATCGACACGCTGCACCTGGCTGTCCGCGGCAACGTGGTCCTGACGGAGCGCATCGACACGTTCCA
>Ga0181526_10005035_pt1 | contig 10086 bp, 10 predicted proteins | sample PEATcosm2014_Bin_35_FD_119750 | JGI IMG/M metagenome (GOLD analysis project Ga0181526, IMG submission 119750) | Peatland microbial communities from MTU Mesocosm Facility, Houghton, MI, USA - PEATcosm2014_Bin06_30_metaG | ecosystem: Environmental > Terrestrial > Soil > Wetlands > Peat | place...
AGGGGATGGATCACGTCCTGAAGGTGCTGAAAGTCGATAACGCCATTCGCGTTGGCGCCGACGGGCGCATCTCCTTCGCACTTGGCGATGATTCCTACGACCTGAAAGAGGGCCTGGCCATGTGGGCCAAGTCCCCGGCCGCAGCGTTTTTCATGCCGCCCCCGACGGTGAAACAGACCAGCAAGACGGCTGCTGGACCAGTGATCAAGAGACCGGCTGGTGCCTCTCCTCAAGAGAAGCCGCCGACAGAAAGCGCATCGCAAAAGGCGGAACGCGTCGCACTGGCCATTTTGGCGCAACGACGCGAGTCCGCCTAGAAAACTCGTCGGCGAAAGGGCCGACGCACGAGGACATAGGCATAGACCATGGCTGACAACGCACTCACCTCCTCACTGATTACGATCGCCCAGGAGTACCAAGGCGACGTGATCCGACAGATCCCGCGTCGAGCGATCACGGTAGCACTCGTCGCGCCGACGTTCCGCGAAGGCTTCGGCCCCAACATCGCATGGGCCCCCGAGCTTGGTACGAGCAACTCGGCGCTCGTCGAAACCTACAGCGAAGGCGCGGACGCGACGAACTTCGGTGACGATTCGCAGAACGCAGCCACGGTGTCATGGTCTCGCTATCGAGCCAACTGGCATGTGACGGGTACCGCGATTGCCATTGGCGCCGCGAGTAGGACGCCTGCGCGAAACGTTGAGCTGTGGGCCAACCAGTATGTCAACGCCATAATGGCGCTCATCAAGCAGCTCAATATCGACATCTACACGGGTAGCGGCGGGAACGCGCTCGTGGGTCTCGCGACCGCGATCGACAACACGGCGACCTATGCCGGGATCACGCGCCAGGGCGCCAACCCCGTGGTGAGCGGGGCGTACACCGTGGCTAACGGCTGGTCGTCCTACGTCTACGACTCGAGCACCAACCCGGGTGCCGGCGCCAACCTTGACGGCTCGGCGAAGCAGGCCCTGACGTTTGGGCAGATCCGCTACGACCAGGCGCAGATTCAGATCGCCTGCGGCGAGAAACCGGACCTTGCGCTCTGCAACCTGACCACGCTCAACTGGCTGCGTGGACTGTTCGACCCGAACATGTTCTACATGATGGGGACGGAGCTTGCGGCGCGGGTCGGCGTTCCTGTGAGGGGTGGCCCCTCGGCAGGCAACCTCGGAACGAACGTCATGCTCGACGCCGGCGTCGGCCGCCTGCATTTCGACGGGACCTGGTTCGTGGCGGACCCGGATTGCCCGGCCGGCACGATCTACTACGTCAACACGGGTTACTGGAAATTCGAGGGCCTCGAGCCGGTGGCCTCGCTCGACATCTTCCCGACCGACGATGAGGCGCTTTCGCGCAACACCCTGTTTGACGGCTTCGAGGAGATGCCGATGTCGTTGGTGCTACAGCTGTTGTCGGTCACGGGCGACTCGTTTAAGGCGATGCTGAAGGCGTACCCGCAGATCGCCATCACGCGCCCCAACTCCTGCGGAAAGCGCATCAACATCACGGCGACGGGTTAGAGCCATGGCAAACGTCATTCGTGGCACGCTGGTCGACCAGGTCCAGGCGAGCGTTGCGGTAACGCAACAGCTCCGCAAGGATCTGCTGCTCCTTAACAACGGGCAGATCTTTCATGCGGACGCTACGGCGCCCATCACGGCGCCGAACGTCCCGACCACAACCGCCAACACGGCGAGCGTCACGGCGCTCGTCACGCTTGCCAACGCTTTGGCCGCGCAGCTCAATATCCACGTTGGGATCGTCTGTAACTCTACGACGGGCCAGGGCGCGCACATTGCGGCGGATGCGGTCAACACCGTGTCGGCCGCCGCAGCGACTTCGGATGTCGGCACCTGCGAAACGATGCTAAACGCCGTCAAGACGGCGCACAACGCCCACGCCGCGCTCACGACGTCACACCCCGTGGCGGACACGACCAACACGGTCACGACCGCAAACGCCGCGGACCTCACGACGCTGACCACCCTGGTCAACGCAATCAGGACGGGCTACGCGGCGCATCTGGCCAATACGAGCGTGCACACCGTGGCGGACACGACCGATACCGTGTCGGTCGCAGCGTCGTCGAGCCAAGCGACCGCGATCACGCTCGCCGACGCCATCGCCGCTGCTTATGCGCAGCATCTCGTCAACACCACATGCCACGCTGCGGCGGACACGACCAACACGGTGTCTGCGGGCACGGCGACGGATTTCCCGTCGGCAGCCATTCTCGTCAACGCGATCAAGGCGGCCTACAACTCGCACATCGTGAACACGACGAGCCACAAGGTGGCGGATACCACGGACTCCGTAACGGCCTCGGCGGCGAACAACCTGACGACGAACATCGCGCTGGCCAACGCGTTGAAAGCCAAGATCAACGCGCACTTTGCGGCGGCGTTTACGCACCAGGCGACGCAGGTCGTCGGCTGCTAATGGCGTCACCGCTCTGCGCGTGGACCTGGAACGCGGCGCCGCCCGCAAGCGACGCCGTTCCTGCCTCCTCGACGGTCACGATAGGCCTAGCCAATTCGGCGGGCGTCTCGTCGTGGTCGCTCACATGCAGCGCGGTGACGCTAACGCTTAGCGGGTATACGGCCACCTTCGTGGCCCCGTCCACGCTTCAAACGCTGACGTTCAGCAGTCAGGTGAACGGCTCCGGCGGCCAGTCCGCATCGTTTCCCGTGTCTGTGTTGGCGTTCAACTCGACGCAGATCAACCAGATCCCGTACTACCTGGGCAAGCCTCGGGTGTGGAAGTTTCTGGACCCGATTCTAGAGGGGGTCATCACGACGGTCGGGCTCGACCCCGATTCGTCGGCCCTTGCGATCGAAGTCATCAACAACCTGGGAACCATCGACGCCGCGTTGATGAGCACCGCCGTCCCGTCGGCCGGCGTCAGGGCGATGGGCAACGCGGAGGTCGAGCTTTACGAGGCCCGCCAGCGCCTGGACCTATGCGATCACGGGCGCATGTGGGTGTCGCGCCTTTCGTCGATTTTCGGGGTGTCCGTCAGCACGGACGTCTTTGGGAAATCGGGCTACAGCGGGCACGATTGGGCCCACGGGCAGCAAGGCCGCATGTCGAGCCTCACGGGGCTCGGGTGAGCGGCATCGCGCTGGCCTACCGGCCGCTGTTGGATCAGTGGCGAGGGCTGCTCGATACGACGTGGGGGCTTCGCCCCTACGCCTGCTACGTGAAGGTCGTCACATGGCCTTCGGCGCCGCCAGGAAACAGCGGAACGGGTCCGACGAGCGTTGTGGTTACCCCGCTCCTGTGCGACGGAGGGAACGTCTACGCGCGGCACCTGTTCGGGCGCGAGGTGATCGCCTCCGGGGGCCTCTACGAGGACAGCGATTGGAAGGTCGGACCGCTGACGCCGAGCTACGTGGGCCCCCACGGGCTAGGTGGAGTGACGGCCGGGATTCTCGACCCGCCCGTGTCGTCGGGCGGAGGTTGCTGCGAGGTCATCTACTACCTGGTAGGGCCGGGGATGGCCGACTCCGTGAACGGCGACGCATTCAAGCTCGTCGAAGCCGACGTTCATCGACCGCTGTCCTGGTATCTGCTCCTTCGTAAGACGGGTCAAGCTCTATGATCGGCCTCACTGCTACCGGAGACTTCTCCCGCCGGGTTCAGTCCCTCGCAAGGGCGGACTCTACCTTTGCGTCTTGGCTCAATAAGCGGCTGGACTCTATCGCCACTCAAGGAGCGAAAGCAGGAGCTTCCGCGGGAAAGGGTCACTGGGAGTGGACTTCGCCGGTAGCGTTTCGACGCGTTCTCTACCGGCTCCCCTGGCAAACCAAGTTTCTTGAGTGGGGTCGGCATGAGTACCTCGGAGGCGAATCCCGCAAGGGCTATGGGATTCGCTCTCTACGCACGGGCGGAAACAAGCGAGTAGGACGCACTGGCCAGATTTGGGCTTTCCAGGTCAACGGGAAGTGGATCATCCGTCCGAAGCTCGGTGCAATGGCGAAGAAGGACGAAGCCTCCGCGCACGTAGAGTCTGAGATGCGGTCCCAAGTGACGGATCTTCAAGAAGAGATTCGTGAGTGGCTCACACAGGTAGCGCTCGCAGCATGACGACCTACACTTATCCCGGCCCTGCTCCAGTACTTCCGACCGGCTCGCAGACGGGACCGCAAACGGAGCAACAATATTTTAAGGTTGGCTCTTTCGTCTCCCCGCTGCCCACCTCGACCGGGAACACGCTCCTCCAAGACGCGGACCCTGCTCTTTATCAGGTCACGCAGTTCCTACAGGCGGTTATCCAGACCCACTTGGGCCCGAGGTTTGACGAGGAGATGTCGAACGCGGGTTACTCCCAATTCGTTGGGAAAGCAAGCTCCACGACGGTACCTTTCAATCCGCTGCCCTTCCTAACAGAAAACCAATTGGTCCCCCCGCTCCTCGCGGTGTGGCGTGAAGATGAAACCTATCTCCAGCGGACCGCGTTTTGGTGGAGCTACGAGGAATCCTGGAAGCTTCTGTGGGTTATTCCTCCGCTGCGGGCCCCTCAGTTCTTGGCTCTTTCATCGTTTCTCACGGCTGCCGCAAGGGTGATTACGAACCGCTTGAGACTCGGATACGACCCCTCCTACCTCGGCGCGGCAATGTTAATCGAGCTTGCAGGGCTCGAGTACATCGTCGCAAAGAAACCGAGCTACGGGCCTCTTCAAAAGGTAGGGACGGACCTGTTTTTTCCGACGTTGGGCCTCGACATTGAGGTGCATGAAATTGAGGTTCCGTGCCCTGCTCCTCCCGCCACGTCGAACCCTCTCGCGGGAGCGGACCCAACTATCCTCGTCACCGATTCTACAGGCTCCGACACCGTTGTCGAAGTGGATCAAAACCTATGAGTCACACACCGAAAACCCTCTGTGTTCTTCCCGCGGGGAAAACGCTGCATATCAACTACGAAGCCTTGCTGCCTGCGGACGGGGGGAAGGGAATCCTCCGCATGATCGGCCGTCGAAAGGATCCTACGCTCAACGAAGGCGCGGGAGGTTGGCGTCCTACGGGACAGCCTGAGACCGTCCCCAACACTCACGAATACCGGTACGCCCTCAAGGTGGGGGACCTCGAGCCCGGGGACGAAGCCACGGCCAGGTATATGGGCCTGACGTTTTCACCTCCTGATGTTCACGTTCAGGAAGAGAAGGAGTCTGCGTAATGGGCGCCGAGATTGCGCTTCTTGGTTTGAGCTCAAACTGGCCGATCCCTGGGCAGTACGCTCAACTGGCTTTTGCACAAGGTCCGGCAAACGGAGGAGGGGCCAACAACGCCATCTTGCTCATGGGCGGGATGCTTGCGTCTGGATCGGCTTCTCCGGCTATCGTGTATGGGAATGGTACTCCTGTTTCCTTCAACACCGAAACGGATATCATCAATCTCTTCGGCGCTGGTTCCGAGCTTCACCGGATGTGGCTTGAGGTTGCAAACTTCAACGAAACCTCTCCCCTGTTCGCGATTCCCGTTGCCGAAGGTGGATCGGCTACCGCTTCGTTCGGCTATATCTCCTTCTGTGGTGCCGCGACGGCTTCGGCCAATCTCAGGGTTTGGGTTGCTGACCAGTTCGTCGACACCGGTGTGGCCGTTAACGATACCTCCGCTACGCAAGCAACGAACGTCGTCAACAACATCAATTCCAACATCCGATGGCCCGTGACAGCTTCGTCTACGACTGCTGCCGCTTGGTCGACGGGAGCCACCGTTGTGGCCGGTCAAGCTCGACTCGGAGCGGCTGGGGTTATCCTCTACACCGCGGGAGGGGTCACGGGGAGTTCGGCTCCCACGTCCTCGGGAACGGACGGAACCGCGACTTGCATCTACGTCGCGATGACGACTCCGGCCGCACAGACCGTGACCTTGACCAGCAAACAGAAAGGCTTGCGAGCCAACTTGATCCGTTGGTTTGCACTGCTCACCCCGAGTACTTCCGGAGTGTCGCTCGTTCCTACTGCCTCCGCTTTGATGGCGGGAGGTACCGTTGCTGACTCCTTCACGAACGCGCTTGCGGCCATCGCTGGCTTGACGTTCTACTACATCGTGTCCGCGGCGGGTTCCGAGGACATCACGAGCACCAGCGGAAACCTGAACGCCCTCATCACGCAGGTGCAGAACCAGGCCTTGCCCACGACGGGAATCATTCAACGCGTCGTGTATGGATCGCAGGATACCGTGTCCAACGTTCAAACGGCAACCTCCGGTGAGAACGCCTTCCGCGCGGAGTGTGCGTGGCTTCTCCAATCGGATCGCCCCCCCTGCCAATTGGCCGCAAAGATGGCAGCCATCTACGCACTTGGAGAGCAGGGCTTCCCGCCCATCCAGAACTTCGACGGCTACAACAACACGAGCCCCGGATGGGATATCAAGGCCCCGATGTCGGGAGCTGTTGCGACTGCGGCTCAGATTGCAGGGGCTATCCTTCTTGGAGTCTCTCCGATCCAGGTCCTTCCGTCTGGTCAGACGCAGCTCGTTATTCGAGCGACGAACCACTGCTTCAGCTCCGGTACGACGCTCGACTCTCGTTGCCGAGATGGGAACAAGGTCACGGTGCCGGACTTGTTCTGGGCATATCTCAAGGCCCAAGAGGTGGCTCAGATGTCCCAAAAAGTCATTGGGAACAACCCGGTACCTGGTGGCCAGCCTCCGGGGCCGAACGTTTGCACTCCAAACATGTACCAGGCGATCATCGTCAACCTCCTGAACTTGTTCAACGCGAACGGGCTCTTGAAGAACTTCTCTCAGATTCTGGCTGATTTGCAGGTCCAGATCTCGAACACCACTCCTACGCGCTTGACGGCGATGGTCCCTTTGCAGGTCGCTGACTGCCTGCACCAAGTCGCAACCCTCGTCGAGCAGGTCGGCTAATCCCTTTCAGCCCCAACGACCGAACACGTGTTCGGTCGATAGGGCACTTGTGCCCGAAGGATTCCCATGTCCCAGATCTACACGAACGCCTTGGTTTTCTGGAATTCCCAACAGCTTACCCAGGAAGCGACCGTCACGGTGACAGACACCTTGGGAAGCCTTCCCGTGAAAACGGTGCAAGGTTATCAGGGGGAGTCTCCCGGTGCACCGATGACTGAGGTGGTTATTGAGGAGGCGGTGCTCGCATCCGGTTTCGACAATGAGAACGCGCCAGGGGGGACGAACCTCGCTAACCTCCAACTGAAGTTTGGGCAGCTCACCATTGAAGCCGCCTCCGACTCGAAGTCCCTCAACGGAGTGATTTTCGAGTCGAGCTTCACGTGGGGCGTCGAGCAGGTCGGCAAGGTCTCCCTCAAGTTCCGTGGCGCCTACGTCGACTGGCAGTGACGTGAGCTGTGAGTCTTCTAACCGGACTTCTCGGCCTAGGGAATAGCTCCCCCAACCCCGTCCTTTTTAGCAACTGTTTGTGCTTCTGGAACGGCCAGCAGCTCACACAGTCTACGTCGGCTCAAGTCTCTCGCCTTTCAAAACCGACCCCTACGTACACGGTCGGGGCTGGCTACGCGGGAGATGTGCTCGGCCCCACGTGGCTCGAGATTCAAGTCGAGAACGCCGTCCCTAACTCGACCTGGGAGCTTGACATTGGCTCTCTGATTGCAACCGGCTCTCAAGGTCAGCTCACGCTCGACGCCGCTTCCTCACAGCTCGTCTGCAACGGCACCATCTGGCAAGACGCCTTCGTGTGGGGGGTCGAGCAGGTTGGACGACTGAGCTTTCATTTCAGAGGGCAGCTTGTGCAATGGGTTCCCTGCCCAACGCCGGGGCTCTCGCTAGGAATCTCTCTATGAACTTACCTCCGACGAACATCGACCCCTCCGATCTGTGGACACAGATCACGCAGCTACCTCGCCCGCACCGGCTCGTCGACTTTCCGCAGAAGGTCAACGATCAACCCGTGGGCCAGGTAGCTGTTGTCGTTTTGACCCAGGCCGAGGTCCAGGAGGCCACGCTCGCAACCGAGGCCTGGGTTCGCGGGGAGATGGCTCGCCAAGGTGGAATCCCTTCCCAGGGGCAGCCGAAGAACGGCTACGAGATTCTCTTTGAGAACCGGTCCTCGGTGGAGCAACTTCAGCGCTGCGTGTACAAGGCCGATCTCACTGCGCGGTTCTTCCCGAGCCCGAGCGCGATTAGCTTGCGGCTGACCGTGGATCAGATTGCGGCCCTGCTCCTGAAGTACCACCAGGTGCGGGCAGAGCTTGGACCGATCGTGTCGGAGCTTTCGCAAAAGGAAATGGACGCCTGGATCGATGTCCTTGCGAAGGGAGCGGCGACGTCATCGAGCCTGGGTTTTATTGCGCCGGCCGTCTTGAATCAGCTTCTGATCTATTCGGCCTCCCAGTTGTACGCCTTACGGACGGCCAACTCCTCGCCTGGTACGCCGTCCGACGACGCTGGGTAAAGCTCTACCAAAAGAAGTAAGTGGCCGGTACTCCTGTATCCGTTGCGCTCCGAGCCGAAGGGGTAGAGGGGGTCCGCGCTTCGCTGCGATCTGTGGGTCAAGCTTACCAGGAGCTGCACACCCAGATGCAGCTCAAGGCGGCGTCGGGTCAAGCGGTATCCAGGGCGGAGCAGCAGCAGCTCCGAAACCTTGGGGAGCAGTACAAGCTCCTCGCGAAAGAAGCGACAGCCCAAGCTGCGGCCTCGCGGGCCGCCAGGGCGGAGGCGTCCTACAAGCACACGATCGGGACCGACCGCTCCGTCGGCGAGGCCTTCCTCGGTGGCGAGGGCCTAGCGGGAATGCTGAAGGCGGCCGGTGTGGCGGGCATTGCCATCGGCGGCTTCATGAGCGCGGTGAACATTGCGACGCAGGGGCTCAAGGCGTTCTCCGGCTTCGTAATCAATGACGTGATCCGCCCCGCCATGGCCTTCAATACGCAGTGGCAGCAGCTCGTAAACAACTCGGGCGGCGCCCTGACGAACGCCGACAAGGACACGATCAAGGCGACTGCAATTCGCACCAACACCAAGCCCGAGGAGCTTGCACGGGCGATCAACGATTTCCAAAACAGGACGGGCGACCCGCGCGCCGGGCTCGAGCTTCAGGCGCTCGTCGCCACAATCGGCAAGGGCCGCAATGCGCCGACGGGCGATATCCTCGCGCTGGCGGCTGCCGTGCATCGAGAAGGGCATACCGACGAAACGAAAGACCTGATTCTTCGGCTTACCGGGCAGGGCGAGGCCGGCAAGATCCCATTGGCAGAACTGGCGCGCCAGGGTGGCAAGATCGAGGCGCTGGCCACTAAACTGGGCGGCGATCATGTCTCCAACGTGGCGATCGCGAGCGCGATCATGCAGAAGGTCAAGCCGGGGTTTGCGACCGCCGAGGAGGCTATGACAGGTGCCAACGCGCTCGCGGAACGCATGCTGAAGGTGGGCGACGCCCGCATCGGCCAAGGGACCGTCGGCGTGTTCGACGGCGTTCAGGGCCTGGTCAACGCCCCGAGGGCGATCGCGAATCTGCTGACGAAAACGAAAGGCGGAAGCGCCATCGCCCTCCACCAGATGGGTCTCGAGGAGATTGAATCCAAGGCCGCCGAGGCTTTCAAGCCGATCTATTCCGAAGGCTACACGAAAGCCAAGGCCTTAGGAATGACAGAGCCCGAGGCTCAAAAGGCGGGTGGGGAAGAGGTTTACCGACAGCTTATGGAGATGGCCTCGAAGACCGAGACCGTCGAAGATGCCGAGAAGAAGCTCGCATCCGTGATGCAAACGGATGCTGAAAAGCTTGAGTCTGCGATGACTCGGGTTAAGGAGGCTCTGCTCAAGGGCGTAGAGCCCTCCGTAAGCGGCTTCGTCCAGGAGATCACAGACTCGGCTCCTAAGGTTGCTTCCGCAGGGGTTCTTCTCGCTCAAGCGATCATCTCCGTTGCCTCCGCCGTTTCCGATGTTGCCAAGGGCGTAGGTAAGGCCGATGACTGGGTTGGCCGATGGTTTGGTGGAGGAGACTCACAAATCCACAAGACGGCTGAAGGGAGAGACATTCTCGCCCGCATCAATGATACCGGTCCAGGGATGAAGATGCCGGAGGCTCCCAAGGGGACGCAATGGCAGATAGACCCTACGAACAAGGGCCAGTTTATTGCCGTC
>Ga0181526_10005039_pt1 | contig 10081 bp, 8 predicted proteins | sample PEATcosm2014_Bin_35_FD_119750 | JGI IMG/M metagenome (GOLD analysis project Ga0181526, IMG submission 119750) | Peatland microbial communities from MTU Mesocosm Facility, Houghton, MI, USA - PEATcosm2014_Bin06_30_metaG | ecosystem: Environmental > Terrestrial > Soil > Wetlands > Peat | place...
CGGCGAGCACGCCTACGACGAGGAGGGGAACTACATCGGCTTCGACTACGCCGAGGGCGAGTTCACCCCCGAGACCGAGGCGCAGGCGGCCTGGGCCGACTTCGCCGAGGAGATCGGCACCCCCGTGGTCGTGCCCGAGGGCGAGAAGCTGGCCGAGGGCGAGGCCGGTGCGGCCGCAGCTCCTGAGGCCGCAGCTCCCGAGGCTGCAGCTCCCGAGGCTGCCGCCCCGGAAGTCACCGAGCCGGTGGCCGAGGTCGCAGCACCTGCGGAGGCGGCACCGGCCGCCGAGGCGCCGCCGGAGGGCTGAGGGCCCTTCCCGATTCGGCGGCGGGCGCGTCAGCGGACGGAAAGCCGATCGCGCAGGACGTCGGCGAAGCGCACCGCCCCCTCGGGGTGGTGGACGAAGAAGAGAGCGGGGTCGAGCAGCTCGAGCTCGAGCATTGCGGGCTCGCCGTCCGCCCGCTCCACGATGTCGGCCCGCGCGTAGGTGGTGGGGCCGAGCAGGCCTTCGGCTGCGCTCACGGCCCGGCGCGCCAGGTCGAGCTGGCCCGCCGTGGCGGTCGCGGCCCGGGTGACCTGGTTGTCCACCAGGCTGTCGGTGGGGCCCACTCCCCGGCGGATCAGCGGGTCCTTGTGGAAGGCGTGGCTGAAGACGCCCCCGAGGAAGACGAGCCCCGCCTCGCCCCGCGCGTCGACGGCGGGCTGGTACTGCTGCACCATCGCCGTGCGACCCGAGTCGACCAGGGCGGCCACGTGGCGGAGGGCCTCGTCGTGCTCGTGGGGCCGGTAGCGCGCCGTCCGGTAGCCGCCGCCCGAGATGGAGGGCTTCACCACCACCTCGCCGGCGGGGAGGGTGAGGCTCGAGCCGTCGAACGGACCGTGGCCGGGCGCCACCCAGAGCGTCGGCACCGTGGGGAGGCCCGCCGCCTCCAGGTCGCGCAGGTAGCGCTTGTCCAGGTTCCAGCGCAGCATGGCGGGAGGGTTCACCACCGCCACGCCGTCCGCGGTGAGATGGTCGAGCCAGGCGGAGAATGCGGCGGCGTGGTGGATGTTGTCCCAGACCCCGTTGGCCACGACGAGATCGCAGGAGGACCAGCGCACGGCCGGGTCGCTCCACACCGCCGTGCGGGCGTCGATCCCCACGGCGTCGAGCGCGTCGCGCACGAGGGGCCAATCGTCGTGGAGGTCCGGGAACTGCGGCGAGGACGCGAAGAGGATCAGCGGATGGTCACTCAACTCCCGATGGGGAAGTGGCAGGCCACCTGGTGGCCGGACGCGATCTGTCGCATCTCGGGGACCTCCTCGGCGCAGCGGGGCTCCGCCCGCGGGCACCGGGTCCGGAAGCGGCAGCCCGACGGCGGGTTTATCGGGCTGGGCGGCTCGCCGAGCAGCGCCGCCGACGACCGGGAGGCCTCGGGGTCGGGTTCCACCGCCGAAGCGAGGAGCGCCGCCGTGTAGTGATGGGCCGGGGCTTCGTACAGCACGTCGGAGGGGGCGATCTCGCACAGACGCCCCAGGTACATGACCGCCACCCGGTCACTGACGTTCTTCACCACGGCCAGGTCGTGCGCAATGAACAATATGGTCAGGTCGTACTCGCGCTTCAGGTCCTCGAGCAGGTTGAGGATCTGGGCCTGCACGGAGACGTCGAGCGCGGACACGATCTCGTCGCACACGAGCAACTTCGGCTTGAGCACCAGAGCGCGGGCGATGCTGATGCGCTGGCATTGACCGCCGGAGAACTCGCGGGGCCGGCGGCCGCCGAGCAGGTAGGGGTCGATGCCGACCTGGTCGAGCATCGCATTGGCGCTCTCCCGGCGCTCCTCCTTGGTGCCGATCCTCCAGATGTTGAGGGGCTCGGCCACGATATCGTTGACCCTCCGCCGCGGGTTGAGCGACGAAATGGGATCCTGGAAGATCATCTGCACCTGCGTCCGCAGCGTGCGCAGGTCGCCGCGGTTGAGCGCGGTGAGCTCGGTGTCGCCGAAGCGGATCTTGCCCGAGGTCGCCCGCTCCACCTGGACGATGGCGCGACCGGTCGTGGACTTGCCGCAGCCGGACTCGCCGACGAGGCCCAGGGTCTCCCCCTGCTGCAGGGTGAAGGTGATGCCGGCCACGGCCTGGACGGTCTGGCTGCCCCGGTGGAACGAGACGTGCAGGTCCTCCACCGACAGGAGAGGCTCGGTGGTCCCGACCGCCCCGGCCTCCATCGCGGTGTCGGTCATGCCGTCACCGCCTCGGGCTCCACGGAGCGCGCCGCGGTGAGCGGGAACCAGCAGGCGTAGCTGTGGCCGGGGGCCGCCTCCACGAGGGGCGGCTTTTCGCGATGGCACTTCTCTTGCGCGTAGGGGCAGCGCGGGGAGAAGGGGCAGCCCGCCGGGGGGTGGAGCAGGTCCGGCGGCCGGCCCTCGATGGCGGTCAGCCGCGTATGGCTCGGATTGGCGAGACGCGGTGTCGACTTGAGCAGGGCCTCGGTGTAGGGCATGGCCATGCTCTTGAAGAGGACGTTGGTCGGCGCGCGCTCCACGACGTTCCCGGCGTACATGACGATGATCTCGTCCGTGCGGGTCGCCACCACGCCGAGGTCGTGCGTGACGAGGATCATGGCCATGTCGCGGTCGTGCTGGAGCTGGCCCAGGAGGTCGAGGATCTGCGCCTGCACGGTGACGTCGAGCCCGGTGGTGGGCTCGTCGGCCATCAGGAGCCGCGGGGCACAGGCGAGCGCGATGGCGATCATGACGCGCTGGCGCATGCCGCCCGAGAGCTGGAACGGGTAGGCCTCGTAGCGCTCGACCGGGGAGGGGATCCCCACCTGCATCAGGAGGGAGAGGGCCGTCTCCTTGGCCTCGCCCTTTGACAGCTTCAGATGGATCTTGAGCGGCTCGGTGATCTGGTTGCCGATGCGCTGGACCGGGTTGAGCGAGGTCATCGGGTCCTGGAACACCATGGCCATGTGCGTGCTCCAGAGCTTGCGCAGGACGTCGTTCGGTGCGTTGAGGATCTCGGTGCCGTTGTAGCGGACCGACCCCGTCTGTGTCGTCGAGGAGGGTGGGAGCAGTCCCATGATCGCCCGCGAGAGGACGGTCTTCCCCGAGCCGGACTCGCCGACGATGCCCAGCGTCTTGCCCTGGTCCAGCGTGAGCGACACCCCCTGTACGGCCCGAACCGAACCGCGGCTGGTGGCGAAGGAGACATGGAGGTCCTCGACCTCCAGGAGGGTGGGGTCGTTCACAGCTTGATCTCGGAGACGTCGAAGTAGGCGCGTAGCTTGTCCGCCACCACGTTGAGGCTGATGAGGAGCAGGAACATGGCGCTCGCCGGGAAGATGACCAGCCACGGGTTCGTCTGCCCCTTGGCGCCGGTGAGGAGGCTCGACCCCTCGTTGAGCATGTTGCCCCAGCTGGGCGTGGGGGGCGATACCGAGAGGCCCAAGAAGGCGAGCGAGCCCTCCAAGACGATGATGGTGGCCACGGCGATCAGGCCGAACGAGACGATCGTCGGCATGATGTTGGGCAGGATCTCGCGGGTCAGGATGCGCGTGTCGCTGGCCCCGAGCGCCTTGGCAGCCAGCACGAAGTCGCGGGTGGCATACGACAGTGTGGACGCCCGCACGACCCGGAAGATCAGGGGCGCCGCGAAGAGGCCGATGACGAGGGTGATCTTGAAGAGCGACTTGCCCCAGAAGGACACGATGGCGATGACGGCCACGATGGCCGGGAAGGCGAGCACCACGTACGACCCCGTGTTGAGGGCCGTGTCGATCCGCCCCCGGCGGTAGGCGGAGATCATGGCGGGGATGCCGCCGACGAGCAGGCCGATCAGCGCGCCGCCGAAGCCCACCACCAGCGAGACCCGGGCCCCGTAGACGAGCCGGCTGAAGATGTCACGGTAGAGGTCGTCGGTGCCGAGGAGGTGGCCCCACCCCGGGCCGGCGTTCTGCACGCTGTTGTAGTTCCCCAGGTCGGGATTGGGCAGCGGCAGCAGGTTGGCGATGGTGGCCATGACGGCGACCAGGACGATCCAGCCCACGCAGATCCAGAAGAGCGGACCCAGTCTCTTCCTGGTCGGGTCGGCTGCCTCCTCGGCGTGGACCTCCTGCTTGATCTCGGCAATGTCGTCTGTGATGACGCTACTCACGGGCAATCCTCGGATCGACGATGGTGAACAGGAAGTCGAAGATGAAGTTGATCAGCACGATGGCGATGGCGACGAAGAGGGTGATGCCCTGCACGACCGTGTAGTCGTCCTGGTTCACGCTCGAGATCAGCTGGTAGCCGAGGCCGGGCATCTGCAACAGGAGTTCGACGATGAAGGTCCCGGCGATCAGGCTGCCGATGGTGACGCCCGCCGAGGCCAGCAAGGAGATGGACGACGGACGCAGCGCGTGACGCCACATGATGCGCCGGTCCGAGAGGCCCTTGGAGCGAGCCATCGTGATGAAGTCCTCCTGCAAGGTCGAGATGAGGTCGTTGCGCAGCAGGCGGAAGTACACGACGATGCCGCCCAGGGCCAGGACGATGGAGGGGAGGATCATCGTGTGGATGTTCGACCAGAAGTTCTGCGTCAAGGGGACGTAGGAGGCCGGCCCCGGGAAGATGTGCCAGTGCACGGCGAAGAGCAGCACCAGGACGGGCGCGATCACGAACGGCGGCAGGGCGAGCAAGGCGAACGTGGTGCTGTTCGACGCCTGGTCGAAGAATTTGTTGGGGCGCCGCGCCGAGTGCATCGCCATCGGGAAGGCGATGGCGAATGCGATGATCTGGGAGAAGATGATCAGCTCCAGGTCGATGGGGAACGACTCGGAGATGATGCTCGTCGTCGACTGGTGCGTCGTGTAGGACTGCCCGAGGTTGCCCTGGAAGATGTGGCCCATCCAGATGAAGTACTGCTGCCACAGGGGCTTGTCGAGGCCGAGCTGGCGGTCGAGGGTGGCGACGTTCTGGGGTGTGGCGTTGGGCCCGAGGATCGTGTCCGTGGGGTTTCCCGGCAGCAGGTGGACCAGGTAGAAGACCGCGACCGAGACGAAGAGGATGATGATGATGAGAAGCACCAACCTCTTCAGGATGTAGCGGACCACGGCGCCTCTTTCCCCCCTTCGGTCTGTCTCGGTTCCCTTCGGTTCAGCCGACCCCTCCCGGCGGCGAATGATCCTAGACCGCGACCCCGTTGTCCTACCATGCGCCCATGCCCGAGGAGGTTCCCGCTCTCAGTGGACGCACGCGCATCGTCGTAGGAGTCGGGGTCGGGCTGGTCATCGCGGCCGGTTTGATCCTCCGCTTCTGGACCCGGTCGGGCCTGTGGCTGGACGAGGCGCTGACCGTGGACATCGCCCGTCTCCCGCTGAGCCAGATCCCCGAAGCGCTGAAACACGACGGCGCACCCCCGCTGTACTACTACCTCCTACACTTCTGGATCGTCCTCTTCGGGCAGTCCAACGTCGCCGTGCGCTCCCTGTCGGGTGTGATCGCGGTGATCACGCTCCCGGTCGCATGGTTGTGCGGCAAGCGCTTCGGGGGCCGCGCCGTGGCGTGGACGTTGCTCGTGCTCCTGGCCAGTGCGCCGTTCGCCGTCTACTACGCCACCGAATCGCGGATGTACGCGCTCGTCATCCTGCTCACCGGTTGTGGGTTCCTGGCTCTGCAACGGGCGATCACGGCACCGCGTCCGGCCAATTTGGCTGCAGTCGCCGTGGTCACGGCGGCGCTCCTGTACGCCCAGTACTGGTCCATCTACCTCGCCGGCATGGTCGTCATCTGGCTCGTGGTGTCCATTGTGCGCGCCCGTCACCACGGGCACCCCGAGGCGGCACCGTGGGCCGCGCTCATCGCGGTCGCGGTCGGGGGCCTGCTCTTCGTGCCGTGGCTGCCCACCTTCTTCTTTCAGACGGAGCACACCGGCACGCCGTGGGCCGCACCACCCAACTTCTCGGCCGTGATCAACGCGTTGACCGGCTTCACTGACAACCAGGGCTCGACGCTCATGACGGCCACGAACCAGGGCCGGCTGCTGGCGGTCATCTACTTCGCCATGCTGGCTCTCGCCGTGTTCGGCGTGGGCCTCAGCGGCCGCATCATCGAGCTGGACCTGCGGACCCGTCCCCGGGCCCGGGGTGTCGGCTTCGCCGTGATCGGGACGCTGTTCGCGGCCATCGCCGGGGGCATCCTGACGTCCAGCGCCTTCTCCTCGCGCTACGCGGCCGTCGTCTTCCTGCCCTTCCTGCTCCTGGTGGCCCTCGGGACGACCACCCTGCTGAACCCGCGGGTCCGGGTCATCGTGGTCGCGCTCGCCGTGGCGGCCGGGCTGGTGTCGTCGGCGCAGAACGTGACCACGCAGCGCACGCAGGCGGGCCAGGTGGCGGCGGCGATCAACGCCGAGGCCAAGCCGGGCGACATCATCGCCTTCTGCCCCGACCAGCTGGGGCCGGCGGTCTACCGGCAGATCCGGGATCCATCGCAGTACGATATGATTACCTTCCCCCGCCGCACCGGGCCGCAGATCGTCGACTGGGTCGACTACGCGGCCACCGTCGGCGCCGCGGACCCCAACGCCTACGCCGACGCGGTGTTCCAGCGGGCCGGGACCACCCATCACATCTGGCTGGTCTGGTACCCGATGTACCAGACGTATCAGACCAAGTGCGAGACGATCGCCTCGGACCTCCTGGCCGCGTCCGGCAAGGCGGGTGGTGGCGGACGGAACGTGGTGACCGGCCACGACGCCCTCTTCTACGAGCCCATGAGCCTCACCGAGTACGCGACGGGACCCTGACGTGACGGGGGCGACCCAGGCAACGGGGGCGGGTGTGGCAACGACCCGCGACCCCCGCCCCCGGGGGCCAGGTCCCACCGCAGGGGCGGCGCTGGGCCGAGCCTGGGCACGGCTCCCCGAATCGCTGCGCGAGGCCCTGTTGCCGTTCGCCGTCGCCCGGATGGTGGTGGGGGGCACGCTGGGACTGGCCCACTTCGTCGTGGACCGCACGCATCCGTCGGCGCCCGGCGTGGCGGCCCGGGTGCACGCCGGGTTGCTGGGATGGGATGCCGGCTGGTACGAGACCATCGCCCGCGAGGGCTACGGCCCCCTCGGGCGCCAGTCCCTGCGGTTCTTCCCCGTCGTCCCGCTGTTGAGCCACGCACTGGCCTGGGTGCCGGGGCTGGGGGACGGTCCGGCGCTCGTGCTCCTCGCCAACGCGGCCGCGCTGGCGGCCACCGCCATGCTCTACGTCCTGGTGCGCCGCGAGACCGGCGACGGCGCGGTCGCCCGGCGCAGCCTGTGGATCCTCAGCCTCCTGCCCGCCGCCTTCGTGCTCGTCATGGGTTACGCCGAGGCGGTCCTGCTGGTCTTCGCCATCGGGTGCTTCCTCGCCCTGCGGCCGCCGCCGGGCGCCGCCGGGCTCCGGCCGCATTTCGCCGTCGCCGGGGCGCTCGCCTTCGGGGCGGCCCTCACCCGCCCCATCGGCGTGCTCCTCGTCCTGGCCGTCGTGGCCGAGCTGGTGCGCTGGTGGCCGCGGCTGGGCCGTACGGAGCGGCTGGCGGGCCTGGGCGCCGTCGCGGCGCCCTTCGTCGGTGTCGTCGCATTCCTGGCCTGGTCCAGGCACACGGTCGGCGACTGGCTGGCGCCTCTGCGCGTCCAGCTCCAGAGCTCGCACCACGGCGGGCTGTCGGACCCGCTCACCACGCTGTACCACGACGCCACGGGAGTGCTGCACCACCACGTCGGGACGGCTCTGCACGTGCCGTGGGTGCTCCTGGCGCTGGCGATGCTCATCGTCTGCTGGCGGCGGCTGCCCGCGCCCTACACGCTCTTCGCGGCCGCCGTCCTGGCCACCGCGGTGGCCGGCTCCAACCTCGACTCGTTCGAGCGCTACGCACTGAGCGCCTTCCCCCTGTCGATCGCCGCCGCGCTGGTGCTCAGGCAGTCGCAGCTCGAGCGGGCCGTCCTCGCCCTCCTGGCGGCCGGGCTCGCGGGCTACGCGCTCCTCGCCTTCCTCAACATCTCGGTTCCCTGACCGTTTCGCTGTCTTCCCGGCCGCCGCCGTCGTCCCAACCCCCGTTGGCAGGGTGTCCCCCTCCCCGGGAGCAAGGGCGGGGTCCACTAACCTGCCTTGCTCGTGGTCACCCCCGCCGAACCGCCCGTCGTCATCGTCGGCGCGGGCCCCGGGGGGCTGACGGCGGCCTACCTGTTGACCAAACGCGGCGAGCACCCGGTGGTCCTCGAGGCCGACGACGTCGTGGGCGGCATCAGCCGCACCGTGGTGCGCGACGGGTGGCGCTTCGACCTGGGGGGACACCGCTTCTTCACCAAGGTCCCGGAGGTCGAGGCCCTGTGGCACGAGATCCTCCCCGAGGGCGACTTCATGCTCCGCCCCCGGATGAGCCGCATCTACTACCAGGGCAAGTTCTACGACTACCCCCTCAAGGCGGTCAATGCGCTGCGCAACCTGGGCCTGTGGGAGGCGATCCTGTGCGGCTTCTCCTACCTGTGGGCGCGCATCCGGCCGCCCAAGGACGAGTCCAACTACGAGAACTGGCTGGTGGCGCGCTTCGGCTGGCGGCTGTACCGGACCTTCTTCAAGACCTACACCGAGAAGGTGTGGGGGGTGCCGGTCGCCGACATGCCCGCCGACTGGGCGGCCCAGCGGGTGAAGAACCTCGACCTCCGCAAGGCGGTGGTCAATGCCATCCTCCCCAAGCGCGGCCAGACGGACATCACCACCCTCATCGAGGAGTTCCAATACCCCAAGTACGGCCCCGGGATGATGTGGGAGGTCTGCGCGGACAAGGTCCTGGCCGCCGGGGGGACGATCGAGATGCGGGCGCGGTTGGCCCGGATCAACGTCGAGGGTGGTCGGGCGGTCGGCGTGACGTACGTGCAGGACGGCACCGAGCACACGGTCGCCGCCTCCCACGTCGTCTCGACCATGCCGATGCGCGAGCTGGTGAACGCCGTGACGCCGCCCCCGCCGCCCGAGGTCGTGGCCGCCGCCGACGACCTGCACTACCGCGACTACCTGACCGTGGCGCTCGTGGTGCCCGAGGCGCGCAGCTTCCCCGACAATTGGATCTACATCCACGCCACCGACGTCGAGGTCGGGCGCATCCAGAATTACGGGTCCTGGTCGCCGTACCTCGTCAAGGACGGGCGGACCTGCCTCGGCCTCGAGTACTTCGTCTTCGAGGGCGACGACATGTGGAACATGGCGGACGACGACCTCATCGCGCTCGGCACCAGAGAGTTGATCTCCCTCGGCCTGGCCGCCGCGGGCGACGTCGAGCGGGGCTACGTGGTGCGCGTCCCCAAGGCCTACCCGTACTACGACTTCAGCTACAAGGCCAACGTGGAGACGATCCGCAAGTGGATCGCGACCGAGGCGCCCAACGTCCACCCCGTCGGGCGCAACGGCATGCACAAGTACAACAACCAGGACCACTCCATGTACACCGCCATGCTCACGGTGGAGAACATGTACGGGGCTGATCGCGACATCTGGTCGGTCAACGTGGAGGAGGAGTACCACGAGGCGGGGTCGACCGGACGCGACGCTCCCGTGCTGCCGCGGCGCACGGCCGCCACGGCGAGCACGCTCGACCCTGGCTGAACACGCGCCGGCGCGGGCGCTGCGGTGGCGGCCGTGGATGTCCGTCGTGTCGGTGGGCCTGGTGTATCTCGCCCTCGGCGTCGTCCTGTGGGTGCACGCCTGGGCCGAGGGGGCGTCGACGCACACGCTGTGCGGGTGCGGAGACCCTGCGCTGTTCCTGTGGTTCTTCCAGTGGCCGGCCACCGCCCTGGCCCACGGAGAGAACCCCTTCTACTCGACCGCGCTCTTCCACCCCTCAGGCATCAACCTGCTGGCGCAGACGTCGGTCACGGGGCTGAGCCTGCCGCTCGTCCCAGTCACCTGGATCTGGGGGCCGGTCGCCTCGCTGAACGTCGCCTCCACCATCACGCCCGCCCTCACGGCGTTCACTGCCTTCGTCGTCGTGCGGCGATGGGCCCCCTGGACACCGGCCGCCTTCCTCGGCGGCCTGCTGTACGGCTTCTCGCCCTTCGTCCTGACCAGCCTCGAGTTCGCCCACCTGATGAC
>Ga0181526_10005042_pt1 | contig 10080 bp, 6 predicted proteins | sample PEATcosm2014_Bin_35_FD_119750 | JGI IMG/M metagenome (GOLD analysis project Ga0181526, IMG submission 119750) | Peatland microbial communities from MTU Mesocosm Facility, Houghton, MI, USA - PEATcosm2014_Bin06_30_metaG | ecosystem: Environmental > Terrestrial > Soil > Wetlands > Peat | place...
GCCGAAGGCCTCGGCCGGTGGAATGTCGCCGTACAGGCTGTCCTGGGTGCCCTTGGCGAAATTGCGGAACCGCTCGCCCGCGCAGTTGTTGTAGAGCGCCGGGCGGAGGAAGTCGGAGAACGGGGCCAGGTCGGCGTAGTCCTCCTCGGCGCGCTGGAACGGGCTGAACGAGCGGTTGGACCAGATGTGCCAGCCGACGGGCAGGGCCGGGTTCACCCCCTTCACCCTGCGGCGGATGTCGGCCATGAACTCGTGCCGGCTGCGCACCCAGAGGCCCTCCCAGGCGAGCAGCTCGGGGTGGTTGAGCAGGATCCGCCAGAACGCCGTGAAATGGCCGTCGCGCGGCTTCTGGCCGGCGCGGCTGGCCAGGATGAACTTCTCGACCGCGAGGAAGCCCTGGCGCGCACGCTCCGGGTCGATGCCCTGGTCGCGGCCCTTCCTCAGGCAATGCTCGCAGAAGCAGGTGGTGCGCGACGGGTCGACCCGGGAGCTCTGCGAGATGTTCAGGACGTCGAGCACGCCGCTCTGGCGCTCCGAGCCCCACATGATGCCGTCGATGGGGTACGAGCGGGCGTAGTCCTCCACGAGGCCCAGGGTGAAGGCGCGGTACAGCGGGTTGTTGAAGCACCGGCCGGCGGGATTCCTCTCGCTGCGGCGCCCGTGGATGTCGATCTCGTACATCGGCTCCCAATGCGCGATCCTGGGGCGGTTGTTGTCCTCGATCACCCAGGCGAAGACCTTCATCCCGCGGCCGTGGCAGAGCGTGAGCGCCCGGTCGAGGAGGTCGGCGTCGCCCGCCTCGGGCGCGCGCATGTCCTCGTAGGTCATGCCGCTGCCCTCGTAGTACTGCATGTGCGGAATGGCGAAGTTGCCGCCGCAGAACCCGGGCGATTCGATGCCGGCCCGGTGCTGCTCGTGCGTGTAGATGAACGGGAAGAGGGCGTTCACTCCCCCTCGCGCCTTCATGTCGTCGAGCATGCGCTCGAAGCCCGGCTGTCCCAGCGGGGCCGTGCTGATCGGCATGCCTATCATCGTGTCCCTGCGGGGGGCGCCCGCGGCGGCGGCCGCGTCGCCCAGCATGATCCCGGGGCCGGCCAGGGCGGCGCCGGCGGCAGCGGAGGTGATCCTGAGGAATTCTCGTCGGTTCATGCCGACAGAGCATCCCGCGCAATGGGCCGGAGGCAAGAGGGAGGCGCCCGCCCTCCCCTGGCCCCTCCCGAAGGGGGCCCTCCGCTGCCCCGCGAAAACGCTGTTGCCCGTCGTGGGTCGCCTTGTACTGTGGCCCCGCTTTTATGGCCCCAAATCGACCCCCTAGACGGCTGGCGGCGCTCATGTTCGCCGGGATGGCCGGCGCGGCGTTCGCCGCCCCCCGCGTCCCCCTCGAGGATTTCGCGCACGACCAGGAGGTCACGAACGTGCAGCTTTCCCCGGACGGCCAGTACCTGGCCTTCCTGCATGACTACGAGGGGCATCCCACGGTTTGCACCGAGCCGGTGGGCACGTCGAACGTCCTTCAGTTCGACATGGGAGTCGCCCTGTCCATCGGACCGGCCGTGCAGAAGGGCGTGGCGAACTACGCGTGGATCGGCGACGACCGCCTGCTCCTGACGACGACCGTCTGGAACTCCGACTGGTACGGGATGGTGGCGGCAAACCGGGACGCCAAGGAGATGACGCCGATCAGCGGGCTCGAGCTGATCCCGCACAGCTCGGGCATCCTCCTGAACGTCAACCTGGAGGGCCTTCTCTGGGCCTCCCAGTGGATTTACAAGTACGATGACGAGGACCGGAGCATCCTGATGCTCGACGACCACTCCTACAACGGCACCTCGACTCTCTATCCGGACGTGGTCAAGGTCAATTCCTTCACAGGCGGCAATATCGTGTTGATGAGGAACCCCGGCAACGTGAGGTCCTGGGGCGTCGATCACCGCGGGCAGGTCAGGATCAGCCTCAAGGACCTGGGCGGGGCGAAATTCGAGGTCAACTACCGCGACGACGAGGACTCCCCGTGGCGAATCCTCGACCTGCCCAAGAACATGAAGAAACCCAACTGGTTTCACTTCGACAGCGACAACAAGCACATCTTCTTCTCGGCGCTGTCCCCGGAGAACCGCCATTCGCTCTACCGGATGGATCCAGACAACGAGGGCAATTCGGAGCTGGTCGCCAGCGACCCGGAGTACGACGTGGTCCAGGAGGAGCCGATACTCACGCCCTACATAGACGGGATTCGCCTCTCAAGGACCGTGTTTTCCGAGAAGAAGAACACCCTCCTCGGCGTCTGGTACCTGAAGGACGCCCCGCGCGTTAAGTGGTTCGACAAGGACTTCGCCGGCTTCCAGCGGGCGGTCGACCGGGCCATGCCGGACACGGTCAATCTCTATGCCGGCAACTCCCGCGACGAGAAGCGCGTCCTCTACTTCTGCTTCTCCGATCGGGACCCGGGGACCTACGTCCTATTGGATGCGGAGAAGCGCTGGATCCATCCCATAGCCAAGCGAATGCCGCAGATCGTGCCCGCCCAGATGGCTCAGATGTTCTCCATCGCCTATCCGGCCCGCGACGGCCTGAACGTCCACGGCTACCTGACGCTGCCCGTCGGCTATCCGGCCAGGCACCTCCCGATGATCGTCATGCCCCACGGGGGCCCGGCCGTGCGCGACGTCTGGGGTTTCGACCCGCTCGTGCAGTTCCTGGCGAACCGCGGCTACGCGGTGCTCCAGATGGACTACCGCGGCTCGCCCGGCTACGGCCAGGAGTTCTTCGAAAAAGGCCTGCGGCAGGTCGGGGCCGCGATCCAGGATGACATCGAGGACGCCGCAAAGTGGGCCGTGGCGCAGGGGATCGCGGACCCCGGGCGGGTCGCCATCGTCGGCGGAAGCTATGGAGGATACTCCGTGCTCTTCGCACTCGGCCACAACCCCGGGCTCTACAAGTGCGGTGTCTCGATCGCGGGCGTGACCGACTGGATGAAGATCTTCCACAATCTCGACGACCCCGAGTACAAGTACGCCCGCAGGTACTGGAAGAAGCACATCGGCGACCCAAGGACCGACGAGGCCTTCCTGAGGTCGATCTCGCCGGTGAATTTCGCCGACAGGATCACGGCGCCCCTGCTCATGATACAGGGGACGCAGGACCACGTGGTCCCCCCCGAGCAGGCGCACGCGATGGTCGCGGCGCTGGGCGCGGCCGGCCACGCTCCCCAGAGCCTGTTCATCACCGACGACACCCATTACTTCAACTCGGCGAAGGCCCGGCGGGAGGGTTATGCGGCCATCGAGTCGTTCCTCGAGCAGAACCTCGGGCCGGGAATGCCGCCGATCTAGGGCAGGCTAGCCCGCGCCGCCGGCCGAGAACGCCGGCTCCCCCGGGGAGCCCCGCCTAACCTTGGACGCCAGGAACCTCTTGATGTCGCCCAGGGTGCGGAACGGGCGCAGCTCCTCATTGTCGATGGATATCTGGAGCACGTCCTCCGCCAGGAAGACGATCTCCAGCATGGTGAGCGAGTCGATGGCGAGGTCCTCGACAAGCCTGAGCCTGTCGTCGGCCTGGCTCAGCTTCGCGCGTGCCTCGCGCTCCACGTAGTGCTCGATTAGCCCGTGGACGACCGCGGGAAGGTATTCGGCGCTTCCGGTCCTGCGAAAGGCGCTTGCGGCCTCGCGGGTCGCCGCCGAGCAGCGCTTGAGCGCGTCTCGCAGCGCGGCCTCGTCCCCGGCGGTGAACGCATTCTCCCGCCCAGGCGCAAAATGCTCCATCCCAAGGCTGGATTCGGTGGCTTGTCTCATGTAGAGCCTTGCTCCATTGACCGCTGCATCGGGGGTTGGTTCAGCAGGAGCCGGACCATTTCCGCCGTCCGGCGCCCCTGGGGGCGCATGCCGCCCGGGCTTCCAGGCATGCGGATGACGGCCATGGGGGATGGAACCAGCCGCGGAATGAGCCCCCGTTTCCCCGAATGGATACTCTCTCTTCATCCACCGGATAGGACAATGCAGGGCCGAGGAACCGCTAGTGCCCCGCCCGCCCGCCGCGGTCAGAAGGACACGGTGACCGACACGGAATAAACCCGGCGGCGCCAGTCCCCGTACGACTGCACGCCGGCGCCGCTGGGATCGTCCGCATACTTCGGCGGGCCGGCGTCAAAGACATTGTCAACCCGCGCCTCGGCGCGAATCCCGTAGCGGGAGCTCCTCCAGGGCAGCCATGCGCCAAGGTCGCGCTGCACGTAGGCGTCGTACTGCATGTACGGGTCCACTCGGTCGCTGCCCTGCGCCGCCCATTCGAGCATAGGGAGGATCCGCGAGTGGAAGTAGTGCCCGTCGAGGCCAAAGCCAAATGCGTGGTCGGACCAGCCGGCGCCGAAATTCATGCGGTCCCTCAGCAGGCCGGTGGCCGTCGTTCCATCGGGGTCTCGCAGCTCGTCCACGGGCGGCGAGGCCGGCAGCAGCTCGACGTCGTAGCGCTGGAAATGGATCCACCGGCAGTAGGCCTCCAGCGTGCCCCCCAGGCAGTCGGTCCAGGTGTAATCGAGCGACGTGTTCCACTCGTACGAGTGCCGCCACGCGAGGCTGAAGGTTCCCGTGTACACAGCGGTGATCGGGCCGACCCCGCCGGCGGCGGGCGGCGCGCGAACGACCCGGTCGGGCAGGAGGTCCTCCAGGTCGACAACCTGGCCCGCGTCCAGGTAGGTCTCCTCGCCGGAGGTGACGGTGTCCACAAAGTCGACCGAGACCCTTATCCGGTGGGTGTCGCCGCGCTGGTAGATCACGCCCGCCGTCTGGGTCACCGCGGCCTCCGGCTTGAGGTTCGGGTTGGGCGCGTCGCTCGCCTGCACCATCTCGAACTGCATAAGCTTCGGATCGTAGACATCCTCTGAGGTGACGATGCCCGAGCCCGGGGCGCCCCCGGAGCTGGACACCTCGCTGCTGAGGACGGGGGTCGGAAACCTGTTGGAGGTCGCGTACGAGGCGCGAAGCGACAATCCCCCGTCAAGGTCGACCTTCACGGCGCCGGTCGGAGCCAGGTTCGCCTCGTGGGCGACGTCGGACGCGGTGTAGCGGGCGGCGACATCGGCCTCGATGTCCCGGATCCATGCGGGAAGGCGCCGCCTCGGCACCAGCGGCGCCTGCAGCTCCCCGAATGCGCTCAGGCGCTGGAGCGAGCGCCCGACCCATTCGTCGGGCGGGCCGGTGAGGGTGCCGTCCCCGTATCGGAGGCTGTCGACGTAGCTCGCAAGCCCCTCGTACCGGTAGTCGCCCCCGAATTGGGCCGACCCTGTCCCCGTGGGAAATTGAATGGCGGGGTTCTCAAACCTAAGGGACGCGTCAACGGTGTCATAGTCGCCGAGCGTGACGAAGCTTCCCTCGGCGCCGTAGAAGACCAGCGCCTGGTCATAGAACTGCGGCGGCGGGCCGAAGGCCTGCGTGTCGCGAAGCGGGTTGTAGACGCCCTCGTCGACAAGCTGCTGCCACCTGTTGGGATCCACGGCCTCTATCCCCCTGTATTTCGTGACGCTCAGCCCGAACTGCGCGTCGGCCGAGGCCAGCCAGCCCCCCGGCAGCCTCAGCAGCAGGCCCGCCACCGCGGAGTAGTAATCGATGTGGGCCTCGTCAAAGTCCTCGCCGAGGCCCGGCGCCGACTCATTCAGGGTCACGTTCACGGCCTGCCCAAAGGGGTTGAACGGGGAATTCGCGGGCAGGACGAGGTTTCCCTCGAACACGCTGTACCCGCTGTTGTTCACGGTGCGCCCCGCGCTGGCATCTACGCCCACCTGGATCCAGGGATTCACGTCGTAGGTGACCGAGCCGAAGAGTGAGAAGCTCCTCTCCTTCCTTCCATAGGGGTAGTCCAGGCTGTCGGGCGCGTCGGCCAGTCCCCCCCCGGGGGGCTGGAAGAGGCCCAGGCTCTGGACGCCCTGGCGGCCGGAGAATTCCGCGGCGGCGCCCGAACCGTCGGAGCCCTCCGGAACGGAGGTGAAGGACGGCGTGCCCGGGCCGAAAAGGGGCGAGCCGTCCGCACTGCTGACATTCGGCGTCGCCCGGTAGAGGGCGGCCTCCGGCTGCGGGTTCGCGAGGAGATTGGCGCGGATGTAACCGAGCTCCGACTCGGTGGGAGGAGTCACCTCGGTGTAGGAGGCATTCAGCCGCACGCGGAGCGCGCCCCCGAGGAGCGTCTCCCCATGAAGGAGAGATACCGTGGACTCGGGCGCATCGTAGCTGGAGAGCGCGTTCGTGTAGGTGGTCGTCAGCTCCGTCGTGTTTATGTCCGGCCGGAGCACGATGTTGATCACGCCCCCCACCGGGCTGCCGCTGTAGACGGCCGACGACGAGGCCGGGAGGACCTCGATCCTCTCGATCATGCTGATGGGGATGACGTTTACGTCCGCCTGGGGCGCCTGCGAGCTCGTGGCCCCTCCCCCGGGCAGGGCGGTCACGATCTCCGGGAGGCGCCGGCCGTTGACCAGGATGATGGTGGCGTCCGCGCCGTAGCCGCGCAGGTTGAGGTTCGAGCTTTCCGAGACGAAGCTGCTCGCGGCGGCGTTCTCCTCCGGCGGAAGGGCCGCCGCGTCGCTGTCGAGAAGCTCCCTCTTCAGGAAGTCGTTGAGGTTGATCACGCCGCTCCGCACGATCTGCCCGCGGTCGAACACGGTATATGAGAGGGCGTCGTTCTCCGACCTGGGAATGTCCAGGTCGCCAATCGCGGTCCGCGGCGCCCCGGCGGCCCCGCTGTCGTCGTCGAGGAAGGGGCGGGCCGAATGGGCCTCCACGACGAACGGCTCCATCCGGGCGGGATCGCTGGCGATCTCGAGCGTCAGCGCGTCGAGGGTCACCATGCGGCTCGCGACGACCCGCGCGCCGTCCACCTGCAGCGTCTGGTAGCCCCTGCCCGACGCGAACAACTGGTAGACCCCGGGCTTCACCGATGTGAACTCGAATTCCCCCGCCAAATTGGTGTCCAACGCCATGCGGACCGCCGGGATCATGACGTGGACGCCGGCCGCCGGACGCCCGTCGGGCGCCAGGAGCCTTCCCCTTATCGAGCCCACGGGAGGCACGATCCGCACGACGACAAACCTCCCGCGGGCATTGCGCCGCGCCGTGAAGCCGGTGCCCGTCAGAAGGCGGTTGAGCGCGTCCTCGGGCTCGCTGCGCCCGGCCACGCCCCTTGAGGCGGCCCTGTGCAGGTCGTCGAACGAGAAAATTACCTCCACCTTCGCCTGCCGGGCGAAGTCCATGAGGGCCCCGTCGGCCGGCTGCGCCGCCACGTCGAAGTCGACCGGCTCCGCCCAGGCCCCGGCTGCCGCCAGGGCGGCGGATCCAATCAACACGCGGCAGATGGTGGCTGGCGATCGGCGCCTAGGTGGGGGGAGATGGCTGATCAACGGGTATTGGCATCAGGGCTCGGTCGCGCTGCTAACCCGCACGCTGCCGTCCGGCTCGGGGGTCACGCGCACATTGTACGCCTGCGCAATGTCCTCGTAGAAACTCTTGGGGTCGTCGATTCCGAATATCCCGCCCGACCTCTTGCGCTCGGCGCCCGGCGTCACCGTCACCCGGATCCCATTGTAGTGCGCGAAGCGCGCCAGCACCTCGGAGAGGGGCATCCCGTCGCACGCGATCTGCCCCCGCCTCCAGGCGAGAGCGTCGTCGAGCGCGCCCGCGGAAAGCGCCCTCACGGACGCCGAACCGGCCCGCGATGAAAGCTGGTCGCCCGCGGCAAGGGCCGTGGGGGCGGCGGCAAGCGTGCCGTCCGCATCGCCGGGGCGCACCTCGACCGAGCCCTCCACCACGGTCACCTCGAGCTCCGAGTCCGGCGCGGTGCGGACGTTGAATATCGTCCCCGTGACGCGCACCGACCCCCCGGCCGTCTCCACTATGAATGGCCGGGTCCTGTCCCTGCTCACGACGAAGAAGGCCTCCCCGTCGGCGATGCGCACGCGCCGTTCGGCCCTCCCGTTCTCGACGAGGACGCTTGTGTTGGCGTTGAGCTCCACGCGCGTCCCGTCGGCGAGCGTGAACGACCGGCGCTGCGCCGAGGCGGTCGCGATGGTTTGCGGCCGGGCGCGCGTCGCCTCGGTCCAGAACAGGCCCACGGCGACCGCCGCGGCCACCGCGGCCGCCCCGATCCACCAGGGCCTCCATCCCCCGCGCGCGGGCTGCCCCCTCCCCCGGGGCTCGCAGGCGCCGCCGGCGGCCGCAAGGGCCGGCAGCAGCTGCCCCAGGTCGCCCGAAAGCTCCCTGTAATCCGAAAGCAGGGCCTCGCGTCCGCCGTCCGCGGCCAGCCACGCCTCGAGCTCGGCGCGCTCCGGGCCGCTGAGGGAGCCCCCGTCGAGGCGAGCCGCAAAGAGGGCGGCCTGCTCGTCGGCATCGGGATCAAAGGGCGGATTGATCGGGTTCATGCGTCCAGTTTCCCCTCCAGGGCTCCCCGAAGCAGCCGAAGCGCCCGGGCGTGCTGCTTCTCCACGGTGCTGACCGCGATCCCGAGGCGCTCCGCGATCTCCCTGTGCGAGAGGAGCTCGATCTTGCGCAGCAGGAGGACGGCGCGGCAGCCCTCCGGCAGCTGCGCGATCGCCTTCTCGAGCATGTCGAGCTCCTGGCGGGCGATCACCTGCTCCTCCACCCCCGGCGACGGCGAGGCCGCCGCCTCGGGAAAGAGCTCGCCGCGGGAGATCGGCGAGATGCTGCGGCGCCTGAGGCGGTTGATCGCGAGCCGCCGCGCCGCGGTGTAAAGGAGCCCCTCCGGGTGGGTGGGCGGCCGCCCCCTGGTCGCCGAGTAGACGCGCATGTAGGCGTCGTGGGCCACGTCCTGGGCCTCGCTCGCGTTTCCAAGCAGGCGGGTGAGGTAACGCCTCAGCGGGCCCAGCGTCGCGCTGTACAGGGCCGAGAAATCCCGGCGCCCCGAGGAGTCGTCAGGCATCGGATCCATCATTCTTGAAAGCTGGAGGGCCGGGCTCGGTTTCACGCCTAGGGGCAATGACACGCGTCTGCGGGAAAACCTCCATTGCCTGGGCCATAATATTGCTGGCGGGATTGGGCGGGGTTGGATGTGCGCTTCGCCCGGGCCGGCCGCGGGGGGGCGACCAGGGAGGCTACCGCGGGCCCGCGCGTCCGCGAACACGAAATGGGCCCGGGGTGCCGCCAGGGGCCGCACCCGCCGGGTTATGACACGGCCCGCCGCCGGGACGCAGGGGGAGCGCCGTGCGGCCCTTGACCCGCGGTCGCCTCTGGTTACCTATGTCCCTCCACCATGTCGGCGGACCTTACCGATCTGTACCAGAACGTCATCCTCGACCACAACAGGAGGCCGAGGAACCGGGGACGGCTGCCGACGGCCAACCGCACGGCGCACGGGGACAACCCGTCGTGCGGGGACCAGTGCGACGTGTTCCTGCGCCTCGACGGCGACAGGATAGCCGAGATCTCGTTCGAGGGCTCCGGATGCGCCATTTCCCAGGCGAGCGCCTCGCTCATGACGACCCAGCTCAAGGGCAAGACGGTCGCCGAGGCGGAGAAGGTCTACGGGGAGTTCCACGATATCGTCACGACGGGGAAGGAGCCCGAGGAGATCAGCGACCTGGCCGCGTTCGCCGGGGTTCACGCGTTCCCGGCCCGGATCAAGTGCGCCACGCTTTCCTGGCACGCGGCCCTGAACGCCCTCAAGGGCGACACGGCGCCGGCGACCACGGAGAGCCACACGGACTAGGGCGCGATGACCTCACCCTGGCACCGCATCCGCGACCAGTTCCCCACCCTGCACCAGAAGGTGAACGGGCACCCGCTCGTCTACCTCGACAACGCCGCCACGACCCAGAAGCCGAAGGCCGTGATCGAGGCGCTCGACCGGTTCTATGCGCGGGACAACTCCAACGTCCATAGGGGCCTGCACGCGCTTTCGATGCGGGCCACCGACGCCTACGAGGGCGCCCGCGCGCGGGTCGCCAGGTTCATAAACGCCGGGGACCCCGGCGAGATCATCTTCACGAGGGGCACTACGGAGTCGATAAACCTCGTCGCCGCGAGCTGGGGCGGCGCGAACCTCAAGAAGGGCGACGTCATCCTGCTCACCGAGATGGAGCAC
>Ga0181526_10005044_pt1 | contig 10076 bp, 9 predicted proteins | sample PEATcosm2014_Bin_35_FD_119750 | JGI IMG/M metagenome (GOLD analysis project Ga0181526, IMG submission 119750) | Peatland microbial communities from MTU Mesocosm Facility, Houghton, MI, USA - PEATcosm2014_Bin06_30_metaG | ecosystem: Environmental > Terrestrial > Soil > Wetlands > Peat | place...
AGCTCCTGCGCGCGGAGCAGCCGCTCCGGCACCTTGACGCCATGGGGGCATTCCACCGTGCAGGAAACGCAATCGCCGCAGCTCGCCGCGATGTGCGCGGGGGCGAGCGAAAGGAAGTGCTCGCGGCCGAGCGCGAACTGGCCGTAGCCTTCCGCGTAGGTGACGAAACGCAGCATGTCTTCGACCGGCAGACCCTGGCGGCACCGGCCCTGGCAGGCGCCGCACATGCGGCAGTAGAGCGGGCTGATGTGCTCGAGCTGCGCGGCCAGCCGTTTTTCGTCGTCCTTACCGAACGGCGCGGACATGGCCTTGATATTCTCTTCGAGCTGGTCGATGTCGGTCATGCTGGGGACGGTCGTGTGAACGCTTGGGTTGCGGGTGACCCACTTGAGCGCCGACAGCATGGCGCCGTCCTGCTTCAGCGTTTTGTAGTTGCGATCGTCCGGGCTCATGCGGCGGAAGCCGCCCGCCATCACCTTCATGGCCACGGTGCCCTTGCCCGCCTTGGCCGCCTGTTCCAACACCGCGCTGACGACCGGCTCCAGGGTGAAGTTGTAGGCGGAAAGAATCACGTCGATCTTGGGATGCGCGGCAAGGAAGGGGATGAGCTGGGCCTGGCCTTTGTGCGTGCTGACGCCGGCGAAGCGGATCTTGCCGGCCTGTTTGGCGGTTTGCTGCGCGTCGATCAGCTCGTCGGTGATGTCTTCGGGCTTGTCCTTGGCATGCAGATACCAGATGTCGAGATAATCGGTGCCGAGTTCCTTGAGGCTGGTATCCAGGCTGGCGAGCGCGTCGGCGCGGTTGTGGCCGGGGGTCTTGCTGGAGAGCACGATGTTCTTGCGCCTGTTCTTGAGCGCCGCGCCGACCATGCGCTCATTGTTGCCGTTCTGATAAACGCGGGCGGTGTCGAAGTAGGTGATGCCCATGTCGGCGGCACGCTCGATGACGCTGCCGTCGGAGGTGATCATGCAGCCGAAGCCGACCGTGGTCACCTTGAGCCCGGTCTTCCCGAGGATGCGGTACTCGATGGCCGGTGTGGCAGACACGGCGGCGTGGGGCGGCGCCGGCGGCGGGTCGGAGGACCGGGCGGCTGATGCGGCGGCGGGCAAAGCCAGCCCGGCGGCGGCGAGAAAACTGCGGCGCGAAGCGTTTCGATTCATGGGCGACTCCTAATCCATACGACTAGATGCTAATATCCTATTGTATTTCAGAGTGGAGGTCTACCCCCGTGCTTTTTACCCGCCGTACCATGCTGCAACTCACCGCTTTTTCGCCGGCCCTGCGTCCGCTGCTGGGGCAGGCGCCACCGCAGCCGCGGTCTACGGTTGCCGTGGTGCAGGGCAACGACCGCCGCAAGAACATCGCCGCCGCGCTCGAGGCAATCGACGACCAGATCGGCCCGGCGCTGCGGGCGAAGAAGTACGTGGTGATCAAGCCCAATTTCGTTTCGACGACCAATCCGCTGGCCGCCACGAACGCTGGCGCGGTCCACGGCATCCTGGATTACCTGGAGCCGCGTTTCAAAGGGCGGGTGGTGGTGGCGGAGGCTTCGGCGGGCGATACCATGCAGGCATTCGAGGAGTTCCGCTTCGGGAAGATTGCGAGCGAGCACAAGCCGCTGCGCGTGGATCTGGTGGACCTGAACCGCGAAGCCAGGTACGTCACCGTTCCGCTGATCGATTACGACCTGCACGCCAAGCCGGCGCGGCTGGGCGCGCGGCTGATGGACCCGGACGCTTTCGTCATCTGCGCGGCCGTGATGAAAACGCACAACACCGTGATAGCCACGCTGTCGGTGAAGAACATGACGCTGGGCGCGCCGCTGCACAGCGCGCCGGGCGTAACGCCGGAATGGAACGACAAGCGCGTGACGCACAATGGCCTGCGCCAGACGCATTACAACATTTTCCTCACCGCGCAGGCGATGAAGCCGTTCTGGGGCGCCACGGTGATCGATGGCTACGAAGGCATGGAAGGCAATGGCCCGTCCTCCGGCACGCCGATCGCTTCGCGCGTGGCGATCGCGTCGCGCGATTATATCGCCGCGGACCGGGTGGGAATCGAAGTCATGGGCATCAATCCGAAGTGGCTCGGCTACCTGAATTTCTGCGGCGATTTCGGCATCGGCCAATACGACCTGAGCAAAATCGATATTCGCGGCGCCAAGCTGGAAGCCGTGCGCAGGAAATTCCGCCTGCACCCCGACATCGAGCGCGAGCTGGAGTGGATGGGCCCGATGGAAGAATTGCCAAGGGTGGTGGGGTAAGAAAACGACGGCGATCCTCTAATTCTCCGTCGGCATCTTCTCGACATGATCCACGACCAGAACTTCCAGCGGCGATTTGCGCAACTCCAGCTTCAAGCCGTAGCGCCGAAGTGAATCGTAGATGGACACGCCCGACTGGCTTATGTCATCCTCCTCCATCGAGCGCCCCTGGCGCATGGTTTGTCCCGAAAACACGAGGTCGAAGTCGTAATGGCCCTGAATCCCGGTCATATCGATTACAGGATGCTGGACGAACCGCGAAATCAACTCCGCCAGGGTTGCGAGAGTCGCCGATGGCGCCGTCAGATGGATTCCGGATGACTCATCCATTGCCACGGAAGTGCCCGTGTTGGCCGGAACATCCACTGGTTTCAGAGCCGGAGCGCCTTTGACGGCGACCAGCTCATAAATCGCTGTTGCCTTGGTGTCACGGTGCACCGCGAGCTTCAACCGCTCCGCCAACATGGCTTGGAGCATTCCCGGAATCTGACTCTCCGACGAACCGGTGGGTAGTTTGGCGATTATGTCAAAGCGCGTGCTTCCAATCCAATCCGGACCCTGGATCTCAAATTCCTTCACGTCATATGCAACCCGGATGCAATCCTTCAGCGAGACGTTGCTATATCGCAGCATCCCAGCGTCGGTGCTCATCCAGACGCGTACGTTGCCGTCCGGCGCCGGGGTTGAGGGCCTGATCGACGCCACCTCAAACCCGACCTTCGCGGATGGCTGCTGGCCAAGCACGCAACCCGGCGCCAGGAATGCGCAGATGATCCATGGTTTCATGCGACCAGAGTACGCCAAATGACGGGTTTGGTCCAGGCGGGGCGCTGCGGGGGTAGGACAGACGATCGGTTTTGGTCGTCTGTCAAATGTGCCGCGCTTTGGGAGGCGTGACATGGGAGGCGTGACAGGCCACGAAAGGCGATGGCCTGTCCTACTGCGCGGCGGCTTCCCTTCCCAGTGCGAACGCTTGCAGGTTGATGTCGATCAGCTTCGGCGCCAGGTTGTCGCGCAGGGATTGAGTCCACAACTCCTCCGAAAAATCGAGGCTGCGGCTGAGCGCTCCTAGCAGCGCCACGTTGAGCGCCTTGGAGCTGCGGAGGGTGCGCCCGGCCAGCGTGCCCGGCTCGATGAGCACGCCGCCCGGGGCGAGCATGGCGCGATTGACTTCGATCTGGGTGGCGTCCAAGACCAGCAGGAAATCCGCCTCGCCCGCGGAAACCATGGGGCTGAATACGCGCTCGCCAAAGCGGACGTCGCTAGCTACCGACCCGCCGCGCTGGCTCATGCCGTGCACCTCGCTCTTCTTCACATCGAGACCGGCCAGAAACGCCACGCCGGCGATGATATCGGAAGCCTTCAGCACGCCCTGGCCACCCAGGCCCGCCACCACGATGTTGGTAACTTGAGTTTGCACTTGCATTCGAAATCACCTGTGACAGATTGCCCGGTGCCGCGCGACGCCGGGCCGGGCATGCCCGGCCCCTACGGGGGCGTGGCGGGTTGGCAGGTCGGGGACCTGCCCTACACACCTAGCGTGGCTGGTCATTGGCTTTCTCGTATCTCCGTATGGCGCCGGCGGCGAGCAGACAATCGCGGCGCGCGATGATCAATTCCAGCTCGCCGGAATCCAGGCAGGTTTTGATGAGCGCCTCGAAGGCTTCCGGCGCGAGCGTGGGATCGGTCACGTGCACGCGGCGGATGCCCATGGCGCGTGCCACGTCTTCGAAAACATACTTGCCGGTGTGCTGGTGATCCAGCGTGCGGCCGGTGCCCGGATGTTCCTGCATGCCGGTCATGGCGGTGGTGCCGTTATCGAGGATCAACACCACGTGGCCGGTGGGCGGAGGGTTGTAGACCATCTCGACCATGCCGGTGATGCCGCTATGCACGAAGGTGCTGTCGCCGATCACGCTGACCACGCGGCGCGCCTGCTCGGGCGGCAGCACGTGCCGCATGCCGAGCCCGACGCCGAGCGCGGCGCCCATGCAGACCAGCGTGTCCATGGCCTCAAACGGCGGCAGCACGCCCAGCGAATAGCACCCGATATCGCCGGCCACGATGCAATCCAGGTTGCGCAGCGCGGTGAACACGGCGCGGTGCGGGCAACTGGGACACAGCTCGGGAGGCTTGCCGGCGGGCGGCTGGGGCTCGGGCGATTGGTCGCGCGCCGCCATCCGCCGCACGCGGGCGACGTTGAGCTCGCCGAAGCGGAAAGCTTCCGGCGCGGCTTCGATACTGATGCCGGCGGCGCGCGCCGCATCGGCCAGGTACGGGTCACCCTCCTCGACCACCAGGCAGCGGCCGACGCGCGCGGCGAATTCGCGCATACGCTCGATCGGCAACGGATGCGTCATGCCGGGCTTGCAGACGCTCGCCTGCGGCAGCGCCTCGCGCACGTGTTGGTAACAGATGCCGGTGGCGATGGCGCCCAGCGCGGCGTCGCCTTCTATCAGCACCGTGGGGCCTTCGGCTTCGTTCCAACGGGCGATTTCGGCGAGCTTCCGCCGCAGCCGCCGGTGCGCCGGCCGGGCGTAAGCGGGAATCATCACGCGCGCGGCGATGTTGCGCTCGAACGCGGGCGCACGCGACGGCGGAGCTGGGTAGCCGGGCGTGACGACCACGCTTTTCGAATGACACGCGCGGGTGGTGATGCGCAGTAGCACCGGAAGGCCCCAGCGCTCGGAGACCTCGATGGAGCGAAGGGTGAAATCGTAAGCTTCCTGGGAATCGGCGGGCTCGAACATGGGCACGCCGGCGGCCACCGCATAGCGGCGATTGTCCTGCTCGTTCTGACTGGACGCCATGCCCGGATCGTCGGCCGAGACGATCACCAGCGCGCCCTTGACGCCGGTGTAGGCCGCGGTGAAGAGCGGATCGGCCGCCACGTTCAGGCCGACGTGTTTCATGGTGGCCAGCGCGCGCCCGCCGGCAAACGCCACGCCGATGGCGACCTCGAGCGCCACCTTCTCGTTGGGCGCCCATTGCGCGCGGCCGCCCAGCGCCGAGAACGCTTCCAGAATTTCGGTGGATGGCGTGCCCGGGTAGCCGGTTCCCAAGTGCATCCCCGCATCCAGAACGGCCAGCGCCACCGCTTCGTCGCCGCTCAACAACAATCGGCGCGCTGGGCAGCGGTTCGGCATTTCCATTTGTAACTCCCGGACTCCCACTGGAAACGATCAGTGTATCCGATGGCGCGGAGCGCAGGCTTACGACTCCGATTCGAACGACAGCACCGGCTCGGCCTGGCCTTCTTCGGCGAGCTTCTGCATCAGGTGCGAGCCATATTCGAAGCCTTTGTCGAACGCTTGCAGGTTGAGCTTTTCGAGGGCCGGCGGAACGGAGTCCGACCGTCCTACCGGCGCGTCAGAAGCCCACGGTCATGTAGTCGCCGGACGTCGGGTACCGATCCTCCGCCGGGCGAAGCTCTTCCTGCAACAGGTTTCGTAGCCGCTCTGGTGGTATGCCTGCCGTGCGGGCAATTCGTGACAGATACCGTTGGTCCGGCGAGGAGCCGGAGAGGCGGTACAGTTTGACCATGGCCGAGAGATACACATCCGGATCGCCGGCGATCTCGATGGCATGGAGGTCGGTCCCCGATTGCAGACGCGGCCACCAGATTGTCAGCGCGAGAAGTTCCAGAGCTAGCAGCACCAGGAAGACCTCCATCTGACGGGAAGATCCGGCCTTCAAGACATCGACTGCCACCGCGGCTGCAAAGCTGCATACGATCGCGCTAAGGAATGCCCATCTGGCTGGGCGCAGTGCCTGGCGCCAAGCGAACTGGAGTGCCACCAGCGCGTCAACTTCGCCGCGGCTCAACCAGTCCAGAAAGTGTCGAGGTATGCGGATGTTGAGCGTTCCTGGAGCACGATAAGCATAGTATCCCGACGGCGCGATGTATCCATCCGGCAGCAGGTAGATGCTAGGGGCGCTCTTCATTCCCGCCTTCCGGCGGACCGCCTCCACGCCGTCACAGAACGCGCCACGCGCAACCTGAATGGATTCTTCACTCCGCCGCCAGCGCCAAAGGGAGAATGCTCCGTGGGCCAATACGCCGGCGGCTCCGCACAATAGGTACATCATGATGGGAAGGTCTAGGCCATGACTGTGCGGGGGCAGCAAATCGACGAGCCACACACACGACATAATGACCCATCCCCACCTCACGCAGTAGACCGCGCTAAGAGTCAGCAGGCCTCGCCTACCACAAAGAAGGTAAGCCGTCTTGACGCATCTCCAGCTCGCAAGGTCGCTGAACAGGGCACCGGCTATCAGCAGGCCGTAGAGAAATGGGAGAAGTAATGTGAAGAAATGAGTCACCGTAGCCGCCCTGCCCCGGCCGTTCGTAGTATAGCCTATAGCCCAGAGTTTAAGAGTTGAAAGGCTCTAACGGAGCCGCGACCGTCAGGGAGCGGTTACGCCGCGGCGATGTGAACCGCCAAGCGACATCCGGCCTGCGCCACGTAGGATGGCTTACGACTCCGATTCGAACGACAGCACCGGCTCGGCCTGGCCTTCTTCGGCGAGTTTCTGCATCAGGTGCGAGCCGTACTCGAAGCCTTTGTCGAACGCTTGCAGGTTGAGCTTTTCGAGCGCCGGCGGCACCGAGTCCTTCACGGCGTTGCGCAAAGCGTCCACACTTACCAGTCCGGTAACCGCGCCGAGGAAGCCGACCATCACGATGTTGAGCACCACCTTGCGGCCCAGTTCCTCGGCCAGGCGCGTAGCCGGCACGCCATACACGCGGGCGCCGGCAGGCCCGTTGCCGAGGTGTACCAGGTCCTGCTCGACAATCAGAATTCCGCCGTGCTTGAGGTCGGGCGAAAAGCGCGTGTAGGCTTCCTGCGACATCACCACCAGCACGTCGGGCTTCGTGATGTATGGGTAAAGAATCGGATCGTCGGAGAGAATGCACTGCGCGCTCGACGATCCGCCGCGCGCTTCCGGGCCGAAGCTCTGCGTCATGGTGGCGTAAGCGCCTTCGAAAATAGCCTTGGCCTTGCCCACCACAATCGCGGCCAGGATCACGCCCTGACCGCCGAAGCCGGCCACGCGAATTTCAGTTAGCATTCCGAGCACCCCACTTCCGGTTCGGCGTAGCGCTCGCCCAGGCTTTCGCGCATCTGCGCCTGCAGCAGCTCGTAGTAATCGGGCCGGTCGCGATCGATGAATTTGCCGACCACGATTTCCCCGCTCTTGGTCAAGCTGCATTCGCCGGTGGGCGCGCCGTGCCGAATCTTGCTCGCCTGCTTGTAGTACTTCATGGTGTCCAGCCCATCGCCCATTTTGTTGCGCCGCTGGTAAAGCGTGGGGCAGGGCGAAACAATTTCGATGAAGCCGAAGCCCTTTTTCTTGAGAACCTCTTCCATGGAGCGGGCGAGCTGCTTGACGTGGAAGGTGGTCCAGCGGGCCACGTACGAAGCCCCGCAGGCGTCGGCGAGCTGCACCAGGTTGAAAGCCGGCTCGAAGACGCCATATGGCGCGGTGGCGCTGATGACGTGGCTGGGCGTGGTGGGAGCGGTTTGCCCGCCCGTCATGGCATAGGTGAGGTTATTGACGCAGATTACCTTCAAATCCATATTGCGGCGCGCGGCATGGATGAAGTGGTTGCCGCCGATGGCGAACAGGTCGCCGTCGCCGGAGTAGACCACCACCTGCAGTTCCGGATTGGCCAGCTTCAAACCGGTGGCGAACGGGATGGCGCGGCCATGCGTGGTGTGGAAGGAATCCAGGCGCGCGTAGCCGGCCACGCGGCCGGTGCAGCCGATGCCGGAGACGATGGCCACCTTATCCAGGTTGGCCTTGGATTCCAGCAGCGCGCGGGTGAAACAGTTGACGGTGGTGCCGATGCCGCATCCGGCGCACCAGATGTGCGGGATGCGATCCATGCGCAGAAACGGCTCGACCGGGTTAAAGGAACCCTCCGGAATCTCGCATTCGACTTCGAGTAATTGTTCGCTCACTTCGCCGCCTCCACGATGGCTTTGAGAATCACTTCGGGGTCGTGCACGGTGCCGCCCGCGTGACTGACGGGGATGACCTTGGCACGGCCGGCCGCGGCGCGTTCCACTTCATGCACCATCTGGCCCAAATTCAACTCGGGTACCACGAACGCTTTGACCTGGCCGGCCAGAGCCGCGATGTGCTGTTCCGGGAAAGGCCAAGCCGAAATGAGACGGAACTTGCCGGCGCGGATACCCCGTTTGCGGGCCAGCTCGATCGCCCGTTGCGCCACGCGCGAGGTGATGCCGTAGGAGACCACCGCTACTTCGGCGTCGTCCAGGTCGGCGGTGTCGCAGATGGCGCGGCCGTTGGAGAACGGCTTCAGCTTGTCCAGCAGGCGCCGCACCAGGCGGTCCTGCGTGGCCACGTTCATGCTGGGGTAACCGCGTTCATCGTGCGTCAGGCCGGTGACGTGGAAGCGGTAACCATCCCCCGCCTTGACCATTTCCGGCACCATGTCCTCACTCGGTTCGAAGGGGCGGTACTCGGCGGGCGGCTTGTGCGTGTAACGCCGCGGCGTCACCTCGATCTGCTCGGCCGGCGGAATGATGACCTTTTCCGTCATGTGGCCGACACACTCATCGAGCATCATCATCACTGGGACGCGAAATTCCTCGGCCAGGTTGAAGCCGGTTATGGTGAGATCGAAGCATTCCTGCGGGGAGTTGGGGCAGAGCGCGATGATTCCGTAGTCGCCGTGCGATCCCCACCTGGCCTGCATCATGTCGGCCTGCGCCGGCAGCGTCGGCAGGCCGGTGGAAGGGCCGCCACGCTGCACATTCACAAACACGCACGGAGTTTCGGTAATCGCCGCGTAACCGATGTGCTCCATCATCAAGGAAAAACCAGGACCCGAGGTGACGGTGAACGCCTTCGCTCCACCCCATACAGCTCCCTGAATGGCGATGGAGGCGGCCAGTTCATCTTCCATTTGGATGAAAATGCCACCTACTGTAGGAATTCTCGACGCAAAGCGTTCAACCACCTCGGTCGACGGTGTAATTGGATAACCTGCGGCAAATCGCGCACCTGCTGCGAGCGTTCCCTCACAACATGCGTGATCACCGTCGAGAAAATGAACACCTGTTAATACCCCCCTGGGGTCAGCGTGCATAGCGCGCTCCGTAGATCGCAAAGTCGGGACAGTACATTCCGCACAGGTCGCAGCCACTGCATTTGTCCGACGCTACGACATGGGGGGGATGGTAACCCTTGGAATTAAAAGCAGAAGACAGAGCCAGCACGTGGGTGGGACAGAACTCCACACAAAAGGAGCAGCCTTTACAGCGTTCCACATTGATGGCGACAAAACCCTTGGACACAGGAACCCTCCATGAAACAGTCAATTCCTATGCTAGCAAGCTTCATGCCATTGAGGATATTAGAGATCTGAATCGCGACTATTGACATTGTTTGTCGGCGGGTCGTTTTTGCGGGCTCGACAAAAAGCCCGCGGACGAGCTGAGAGGAGAGTGACAGCTCGTCCGCAGGTTATTGGGTCCACAACACCCCTTGCCACGCGTCCATCTTGTCAAGCCCAGCCTACTGGCCGGGGCCGGACGAGACGGTGGCCGGCGACTTGGCCGCGTAGGTCAAGACGCCGCCACCGGCTGTCGCTAGAGTATTCTGATTCCGCGGCTGTAGAGCAACCACGCCGATGGCGGATCTGGATGGATCCGCCTGGCTCTGTGCGGTGATGATCGCCGCATATGGCCTGGTGATTCCCGCCGGGGCCGTATAGACACCCGTGGCGGTGAGCGCTCCGGCCTGGGCACCGGCCGGCGCACCAGGAGCGAGCGAA
>Ga0181526_10005046_pt1 | contig 10073 bp, 9 predicted proteins | sample PEATcosm2014_Bin_35_FD_119750 | JGI IMG/M metagenome (GOLD analysis project Ga0181526, IMG submission 119750) | Peatland microbial communities from MTU Mesocosm Facility, Houghton, MI, USA - PEATcosm2014_Bin06_30_metaG | ecosystem: Environmental > Terrestrial > Soil > Wetlands > Peat | place...
CCTCGATTGCCTCGACAATACGCCGCTTCTCGACATCAAGCCCTATTTCGCGTCGACGGATTCGGTGCCGGAGGCACAGGTCGGGTGGCATGCGGGGCAAAAGCGCTGACCAGCCTCGTCGGCACTCATCTCGATCAACAAGATAAGGTAACTCCATGCCCAAACCAATCTACGTCCTCAACGGCCCGAACCTCAATCGGCTCGGCACGCGTGAGCCGCATATCTACGGCACGACGACGCTGGCCGATGTCGAGGCGATGTGCCGGGCCGAAGCCGGAGAAGCGGCCATCGAGTTTCGCCAGACCAATAGCGAGACCCAGTTGATCGAATGGGTCCACGAGGCGATCGACAAGGGCAGCGGCATCATCATCAATCCGGCCGCCTACACCTTCACCTCGCTTGCGCTGTTCGATGCGCTCAAGATGTTTCCGGGGCCGATCATCGAGCTGCACATTTCGAACGTTCATAAGCGCGAGGCCTATTATCACAATTCCTATGTTTCGAAGGTCGCCACCGCCATCATCATCGGTCTTGGCGCCAAAGGCTATCCGGTGGCGGTTCGTGCGATGCTCGATCTCGTTCGGCAGGCCTAGCAAGCATAGCCCCGATGGGCCAAGCGACATCCGGCGCCGGACCCCAAAGCCGTAACCCCGCTCATCGCCGTGCGCGCATGCGGGCTCCATGCTTCGACGGATTCGGTGCCGGGGGCGCGGGTGGATGGCGTGCGGGGCGGCAGCGCGGATTAGCCAAAGGCGCGATCCGGCGCATCTCGGGGGGCACGTTAATCTCGGTTAACGGGCCCCGACATTGCCTTAGGAATTACTAAACGGCTATCGGGTAGATACTTAATTCGGAATAACTATCGGCCCATCCGGGCGCTCCGCCAATGACGGCACAGATTACCCTGCTCACCGAACTCGAACACGCGATCGCACACGGCTCGGCCCACCGGCGGGCCGAAATGCTGATGCACGTCACCGATCTTTTCATTCACGGATCGGTCGGATTTTCAGACGACGAAATTGACGTGTTCGACGGTGTTATTTGCCGTCTCGCCGCGGAAATCGAGGTGTCCGTGCGATCGTTGCTCGCGCAACGCCTGGCGCCGGTTGCCAAGGCGCCGCTCAACATTACGCGGATGCTGGCGAGCGACGATGAAATCAGGGTTGCCTCGCCGATTCTGGTTCAGTCCGAGCGGCTCGACGACACGGTTCTTGTGCAAACCGCACGATCGCAGAGCCAGGAGCATCTACTGGCAATTTCACGACGCAAATCCCTGAGCGAAGTCGTTACCGACGTTTTGGTCGAACGCGGAAACAAATATGTGGTGTTGAGCACGGCAAAGAACTCCGGAGCGAAATTCTCAACGGCGGGCTTTACCCGCCTCGTTAAACGCTCCGACGGCGACGACGCGCTCGCCGAATGCGTAGGCGCGCGTCCGGACATTCCTTATCCTTTATTCCTGGATTTGCTCGCGACAGCATCCGAAATGGTTCGATCGAAGCTGACAGCCGAGAATCCAACGCTGAAACATGAAATTCGCCGGGCTGTCGCAACGGTATCGGATAACATGCGAAATGGCAGCCATGCCCGATCGACGAATTATACCCAGGCCAAGATTTTGGTCCAGACTCTCCACGATTCGGGTCAACTCGGCGAGACGGCAATTCGCAGATTCGCAACAAAGGGAAACTTGGAAGAGATCACGGCCGCGCTGGCGCGTATGTGCGACGTGCCAATTGAATTCGTCGAACAAACCATCCTTGAGCACAAATCCGAAACGATGCTGATCCTGGCCAAGGCAGCCAAGCTGTCATGGCCCACCACGAAAATTCTGCTGTCGTTGCGCGCCGGCCAACGGGCCGTCCCGTCAGATGTGATCGAGCAATGCCTGGCAAGCTTTGAGCGATTAAATTTCAGCACCGCGCAGCAAATCATCAAGTTCTATAAAATACGCGGTCCAAGCGGATCATCGAAGCCGGTTTGAACGAGCTCCCAGAACCGATCGGCAAGCGCAGCCCGGATGAGCGAAGCGAGATCCGGGGTCTCGCTCCAAAGCGGTAAGCCCCGCCTATCGCCGTGCTCATGCGGGCGACTTGCTGCTCGGCGCCTGCCGCGGCGACCAGCCGTAGACGCGGGCCACATTGCCGCCCATCAGTTTGATCTTGTCGCTCTCCGAGAGGCGGTCCGTCACGCGAAACGCATCGACCCCTTGGGCGAAAGTCAGGAATTTCACCGCGCGGGTCCAGTCCGTTCCCCATAGACAGCGGTCGATCCCGAAGGCGTCGATGAGGCGGCAGACCGGATCCCAGATATCGCTATAGGGGAAGGGCTCATGCGACAGCGTGCAGGCGCCGGTGATCTTGATAGTGACGTTCGGCTGTTTCGCGAGCGTCAGCACCTTCGGCAATTCCGCCCACGGCTCCGCCGGCACCGGCGGTTCGTGCGGTTGAACGAGGCCGAGATGATCGACGATGATCTGCGTATCGGGATTGCGGCGGATCAGCTCGATGCCTTGGTCGAGCCGTCCGGCGATATGCAGATTGACCGGAAGTGACAGACGTCTTGCCTCGGCCAGCACGCGATTAAGGCCTGGATCGGCGGGATCTTCCGTATAACCGCCGCGGACCAGAAGCATGCGAACGCCGACCGCGCCGTTCGTGCGTTTCCAGTCGGCGATGACTTCACCGACGGCCGGGTTGGCGGGATCGACCGGCTTGATGAGCGCGAAGCGGCCGGGGTGGCGCCTATACACTTCGAGCGCATAGCTCGCGTCGTAGCGGTACATCGTGAAGGCCGAAATCAGAATCGCGCCGTCAACGCCGGCTGCATCCATCATCGCAACCGTCTGGTCGCCCGTGACTTCGGGCGGTCCGGTCAAGACGGCGTGCCAGGGCCGGCCGGGGTGATTGCGCTCATAGGCGTGCAACTGCGCATCGATCGTCAGCATCTGTGCGATCCCAATGATATGGCGCGCTAAGCGAGCGGCGTCGGGTTCTCGGCCGGCGGATCGATGCCGAATGTATTCGCCGTCATGCAAGTCATCGAAAAACTGCCGATCGAAGCGATCAGCGCCACCAGGCTTTCCAACCCCATGGTTTTTTCCGCGGCCGCATAGGCGTCGTCGCCGAGGCCCTTGCTGGCAAGAAGTTCTCGCGCCACCACCAGGCAGGTCCGCTCACGCGCATCGGCGAGCGCGGGAGTCCCATGAATGTTGATCGCGTCGATGATCGCCTGGTCGATGCCGACGGCGAGCGAACGCCGAACCTGCGCGAACCACGGATAGCGGGCATTCCAGTGCCGGGCGACGACAAGATTCACGATCTGCTGCTCGCGCTGCGATAACGGGCCGGATGACAAGGAGGCGCGCAAGTTCTGGCAGGCCTCGAACAATTTTGGCAAGCGGATATAGGCGTAAAACGGCCCGCCCACGATCCCGCTCGTTTGCTTGGCTGCATCGTAGACACGCGCCTGTTCGCCGTTCATGTCGGCGCGGTCCAGGATTGCTATGCGAGCCATTCGGCTTCCTCCCATTTCGCTTTTATTTGGCGGCGCGACGCTAGCATCGGTTTGCGGGTCGCGCGAGCCGCAATTCGGCGCTAGGAAGCACGCCGGCTAAACGCTGTTCCCCCAGGTACGCGCCAAGACGCGCAGCCAATTGCGGAAGCACAATTTCTCGATCAGCGGCTCGCCGAAGCCGCGCTTGCGCATCGCCTCGACCAGGATCTGCAATCCACCGGCATCGCCGAGCTCGGCGGGGATGACGGCGCCGTCGAAATCGGAGCCCAGCCCGACACCGTCCTCGCCCAGATGTTCGAGCAGGTATTCGGCATGCTGAAGGATCAAGTCGGCGGGCGTGTCCTTGTCGTGGCGGCCGTCCGGACGAAGAAAGGCCGTCGCGAAATTGACGCCGACGAGGCCGCCGGTTTCCCGGATCGCCGCCAATTGCCGATCGGTCAGATTGCGCGAATGCGGGCTGATCGCATGCGCATTGGAATGGCTGGCGACGAGCGGCGCCTTGCTGAGTGCGGCGACATCCCAGAAACCGCGTTCGTTCAAATGCGACAGATCGATCAGGATGCGCAAGGCATTGCAGGCGCCGATCAGCGCCTTGCCGAGGTCGGTCAGGCCGGGGCCGGTATCGGGCGATGACGGCGAGCGGAACGGCACGCCGTGGCCGAAAACATTCGGCCGGCTCCATACCGGGCCGAGCGAGCGCAGGCCGGCTTGGTACAGCACATCCAAAAGCTCGAAATTGACGTCGATGCATTCTGCGCCTTCGATATGCAGCACCGCCGCCACGGCGCCCTCGACGAGGCAGTCGTCGATGTCGCGGGCATTGCGGCAGACGCGCAAGCGCCCTTGCGATTCCTGCTCGATGCGGAACAGGAGCGCCGCCATCGCAAACGTGACCCGCTGCGCCTCGGCGATTTCGACCGCAGGCGGCGCCGGATCGCTGCCGATGACGCTGCCGCTTACTTGCGGCGTCGCTTCGCCGCCGGCGCTGTCTTTCCGTTTCGGCGAGGGCACGAACATCGCGAACAAGCCGCCGGCAAAGCCGCCCTTCAGCGCCTTGGGCAGATCGAGATGGCCCTTGTCCGCGCCGTGCAGGAACGCCGCGACCGGGTCGGCGCCGCCGTGCCGGTTGAGGCGCAACAGCACATCGTTGTGGCCGTCGAAAATCGGAATGGGCTTGGGGGAGGGCACCAGGAATCCCTTGTTGGGTGTGACGTAGCTCGTAGCCGAGCCGGCGGGGTTTTACATCAGCGCGGAGGTTGTAGGGCCGATCGGCTCCAGAACGGCGTCGGACTGCCCACGTCCCTCGCGGGCGAGGGCGGCTCGGCGCCGCAATAGTTAATGGTGGGTAAGGCGGCGGCCCGCAACCCCGTTTGGCCCTCCAAGCTCGTTGATGCCGCAAGGCGAGTGGGCCCCCGTCAAGACGCCGATTTGACCGGGCACAGGCGCGAGCGGCATTTGCCGAATTGCCGCGTGCAACATTTGCGCTGTTTTGAAAAAAATTCTTGTCCCGGGCTTAATGGCTCGGTGGGACGACATCCGTAGATTCACCGACGCGCTTCTCACCCGATCCGACACGTCAGGCGTTTCTGATGCGGACTGAGGAGGCGATGATGAGATTAGGTGCCGCGCTCGTTTGCGTCGCTGTTCTCTACAGCGTCGACGCGCTGATGTTTCACGGCTGGTACGCCGACGCCGTGACCCGCGTGATCGCAGAACTCTACGCACACGGCTGAGGGCTCAGCCGCTGCGACGATCGATAGGACGCTAGCCGCAGTCGGCATGCTCGCCACTGCGCCGATGGGATAAATCATGACCTTCCGCATGCGGCAGGAGCCTCGCGACAAGATCGATCGTCCGGCTTGGATCAGCATTGGCGACGGCCAGCCGTTACTGAATTGCACCGTGATCGACATATCCAAAAGCGGGGCGAAGCTGGGACTCGAAGGCGTCGATGAAATGCCGAACAGATTCAGTCTGTGGATGTCGCGTCGCGGGCATCCGCGTTACGCATGCCGGATTGCTTGGAGCAGCCAAAATACGATCGGTGTCGAATTTTCAGCCGCCGCCGACGATCGGCGCGAGTAGCTCGGGAAGCCATAAAGCGGCGAGCAGCGGCTCCGTGCGGAGTCACTGGTCTGCTCAGGCACTGCCCATCCTATTCCAGGCATCGAGGCCCGCGATCTTGTAGGCCTCGGCCAGCGTCGGATAGTTGAAGGTATTCTCGATGAAATAATCGATGGTGCCTTTGAGGTTGAGAACCGCCTGGCCGATATGGATGAGTTCGGTGGCGCCTTCGCCGACGATATGCACGCCGAGCAGCCGCCGCGACCGGGTCGAAAAAATCATCTTCATCATGCCGCTGTGCAGCCCCATGATGTGGCCGCGCGAGGTCTCGCGGAATCGCGCCACGCCGCATTCATAGGGAATCTCGCGCCGCCGCACTTCCTCCTCGCTCATGCCGACAGTGGAAATCTCCGGCACCGAATAGATGCCATAGGGAAAGAATTCCGGCGGCGGCGGCGGCGCCATGCCGAAGGCGTGGCAGGCGGCGACCCGGCCTTGCTCCATCGAGGTCGAGGCCAGACTCGGAAAGCCGATGACGTCGCCCGAGGCAAAGATGTGCGGCACCGAGGTCTGCATCGTCTTCGGCTCGACCTTGATGTGGCCGCGATTGTCGACCTCGATGCCGACGACGCCGAGATTGAGATTGTCGATCGCGCCGACACGCCCGGCGGCGAACAGCAGCATGTCGGTGGTGACGCTACGGCCGTCGGCGAGTTTTGTGGTCGGCCGGCCGTTGCCGCCGACGTCGATGGCGTTCACGGCTGAGCCGAACCGCAAAGCGAGATTGCGGTCGCGCAGATCGTGTACGAATTCCTCGATCAATTCGCGGTCGATGAAATCGAGGAAGCTTTGGCGCGGCTCGATCAGCGTGACGGCGACATCGAGCGCGTTGAAGATGGTCGCATATTCGACGCCGATCACGCCGGCGCCGATCACCGTCAGGCTGCGCGGCAGCGCCGGCAGGTCGACGACTTCGTCGCTGTCGATCACGGTCTTGCCGTTGAAGGGCACGTAATCGGGCCGGTACGGCCGGGTCCCGCAGGCGATCAGAATATTGGCGCCGCGAAACACCTGGGTCTCGCCCGAGTCGCCCGTCACCTCGATCTCGTGCGGCCCGACAAAACGACCTTCGCCGCGGGTGTGCTTCACCGCATTGCGGTTGAACTGATGCTCCAGCACCTCGACTTCATGGTCGAGCGTCTTGCGCAGCCGCACCATCAGGTCGCCGGCATCGATATCCTGCTTGACCCGATACGAGCGTCCGTAGAAGCCGCGCTCGCGCCAGCCCGACAGGTTGAGCACGGTTTCGCGCAGCGTCTTCGACGGAATGGTCCCGGTATGCACCGAAACGCCGCCGACGCGGCGGCCTTTCTCAACCACCAGCACCGACTTGCCGAGCTTCGCCGATTGCACGGCGGCCCGCCGCCCGGACGGGCCGCTGCCGATGACGATCATGTCATAATCGAGCTGCATGCCGGCGTAGCGGGCATGCAGGTTCGGTGCCAGATCGCAGACGATCCGCCCTGCGCCGCTATCGACTAGTCAGCGCGGCGGCTTGCTGATCGAGCCAAGCCAAGTCCTGCTTCCATTCCGCTGTATCCGGATGCTGTTGGATCAGACGCAGAATGACGGCGCGGCCCGCCGCAAGCTCTTGCCGCGCCGTCGTCGTTTGGCCGGCCTTGCGATAAATATTCGCAAGGCTTGCGTGCGACAGCGACAGATCGCGTTGCCATTCGGTGTTGCTGGGATCGGATCGGGCCAGCCGATCGAAGATGGCAAGGCCTGCCTGATGCGAGCTTAGCGCCGCGGGCAGATTGCCCTGGGCCAACAGGGTGTCGCCGACATCGCCATACGCCACCGCAAGGTCGCTCTGCCGCAGCGTGTTGCCAGGATCGGACTGCGCCAACCGCTCGAAGATCGCAAAGCCCGCCTGAGTGGAGCGAAGGGCAGCGGCCAAATCGCCCATCGCGACCTGGACCTGACCGACCTTGTTGTAGGCGGCCGCCAGGTCGCGCCACCAGCCGCCATTGCCGGGATCGGATTTCGCCAGGCGCAACGCGATCGCCAGGCCTGCCTGGTATGAACTCAGCGCCGCCGGCTGGCTGTTCTGCTGCACCTGCGCATCGCCGAGTCTGTCATAGGATACCGACAGATCGCGCTGCCATTTGATATTGTCGGGATTGGCTCGCGCCAGGCGGTCCGCAATGGCAAGCGCGGCCTGATACGACCCCAGCGCAGCCGCAACGCCGCCCTGTGCCAGCTCGACGTCGCCGATATTGATGTGCGAAAACTCGAGGTCGCGTTGCCGGTTGTCGTTGCCGGGTTCGGAGCTCGCCAAGCGGTCAAAAATCGCGAAGCCGGATTGATAGGACGCCAGCGCGGCGCGCAGCTGGCCTTGCGGCACTTCCACGTCGCCGATCTTGCTGTAGGAGAGCGCCAGCTCGCGCTGCCACAGCACGTTGCCGGGATCGGATCCGGCCAAGCGATCGGCAAACTTGTTGGCGCTTTGATAGGTCGCAAGCGCGGCCGCGAGGCTGCCGCGTTGATCTTGAATACCCCCGGTGCCGAGCTGCGCTCCCAGCAGCGCCTCGTCGTCGTTTCCGGGCTTGGCGGCAGCGATCACCTGCGCATAGGCGGCCTGCGCGGCATCGAGCTCTCCGGCGTCCTGCTGGTACCAGCCGTTCCAATACATGCCCAACAGGTCGGAGGGATCGAGCCTTGCGGCTTGCCCGTAATAATCGCGCGCGCGCTTGGGATCGGAGACGGCTGCGATCGAAGCGAGATTGCGATAGGCCGCGGCCGCATCCTTGGCGTCGTTGCCGGCGCGCTTGGCCTTGTCTTCCGCCACCGCCCGCAGCAACGGTTCGGCGTCGTTCGGCTTGCCGGCCCGGAGCAGCGCGAGCGCTTGGGCATAGCGCGGATCGGTCGCGGCGCCTTCGGCGATGGCGGTGATCGCGCGGGTCAGGCTTATTCTCGCGCCCGGCACCGCCAGCGCCGGGCTGATGAAACTGTACTTGTCGACCAGCGCCGAGATATCCGCCAGCGTCTCCTGCTGCTGGCGCGATTGCCAAAACAAGGCGCCGGCGCCGATCGCCAGCGCGACAATCACTGCTGCGACCGCGCTGCGCATACGTTGTTGCCGCCGCCGCTCGCGCTCGGCGCGGCGGTAGACGTCGTCGGGGGCAAGCCCGACGAGACGGGCGACCAATTTGGCGAGCGCAAGGTCGACGCCATCGCCCTTTTCACGCAAATCGGCCGCCAGCACATCGACGGGCCGATCGGTGATGGCGCCATCCGCCCCGACCGCGAAACGCAACGCCGGCGGTAGACACTCCATGTCGGGGTTCCCCGGCTCGCCATCGACGATCAGCGGAATCACCGGCCGGTCCGGGTGCCGCCATTTGAACAGACGTATCTCTTCGTTGACGTATTTGCTGCGCGCCGCGTGCGGCGAGGCGACGACGATCAGTGCCGCCGAGCCATCAAGAGCGGTGAGCGTCTGTTCGGCCAGCGAAGCGCCGGCGTCGAACTCGTTGCGGTCGCGAAATATCGGCCGCAACGTCTCGGGGATGGGGCCTGACGGCGTGTTGCGGCCGACGAGGTCCTTGTCGATATGAAAACCTTCGAGGCGCCCATGCACGCGTTTCGCCACGCTGCCGTCGGCATGGCTGTAGGAAAGAAATGCGCGATACTTGCAGGCAGCCGCCATAGTCACCCCCGTTCACGATCCGTAAGCGCCGCCGGATAAGCGAAGCGATGTCCGGGGCCGGCCCCTGACGCGCCCGATCGTTTCCGGATAGCGGGGAGTTTAGCATCGGTCACGTCCGCGGACACCCGCCGGGGACCTCGCCGGGCCACCTATCAGGCTCTTTCGATGCCGTCACCGTTATAGAGACTTATGCTTGACATCGGTCTCTATTTGAGTTACAGTCCTTTCCATCTCGCTCCCGTAAAGGACGCCGGCCGGCGACACCGGTCGGCGGGGCGAGAGCGGTTCCCGCGGGCGGCGGCTCGTCATCGCCGCTCCCGGGCGGCTCCGGGGCAATACGCCCGGCCGGCACTAAGACCGGTCTGCGGGGAAACCCGCTGCACGGGGACGGCAGGGAGCGGGTAACGCCCGCTCCTAACGAGATCCGTCCCAGGAAGCGCGTTAACTGGAGCTGAGCGGTGGCGTTCGGTCGCTGCCGCAAGCGCCGTGGTGGGACGCCGGAAGGCGAGCCCCCCTCCGTGCCTCCCGTGCGACGCGGAAGGTTCGGAGGGGGGAGCCGCATCCGCTGATGCGGAGGTTGGACTACGCGCCTGCCGGCGTTCCGCTTGCCTTTGGTTTCGTAGGAATCGGAATTGAAGCTTCCCGGATTGCGCTGCAACCGGGCTTCTGTAACGGGCCTCGATAAGTCAATCCCTCTTTGCTCCATCCACTCGCCGAGGACTTGCTTCTGTACGGGATCGGCGCTGGGCCGTCGCCTGAAGGGGTGCGTGAGGATAGGCCG
>Ga0181526_10005049_pt1 | contig 10071 bp, 14 predicted proteins | sample PEATcosm2014_Bin_35_FD_119750 | JGI IMG/M metagenome (GOLD analysis project Ga0181526, IMG submission 119750) | Peatland microbial communities from MTU Mesocosm Facility, Houghton, MI, USA - PEATcosm2014_Bin06_30_metaG | ecosystem: Environmental > Terrestrial > Soil > Wetlands > Peat | place...
CTCATGGATTTCGGTCGCGCCGGGTCCCGGTGGAGCGCCCACGAACATGCCCATCGAAGTCCGCCAGATAGCGCGCCCTTCCGCCAAATCGTAGTAACGCCATGTCGAGAACGCCTGGAGTGCTCCGACTACCTTCTTAGAAGAACGCAAGCTTAGCTCGAAAACGAAAGGAGAAAAACGAGGTATGAAATACATTCTGATGATGAATGGCACGAAGGCACATTTTAGCGAATACGCGAAATGGCCGAAGAAGGATATGGAGGCCAACGTCGCTTTCATGCGCGCCTTCAGTAAACAACTCAAGGATGAAGGCGTATATGTCGCCACCGAAGGGCTGGGCTGGCCCGATCAAGCCAAGCTCGTTCGCGCTGGCAAGGACGGCACGCCGATGACGGACGGTGTCTTTCCGGAGTCGAAAGAATTTCTGGCCGGATACTGGATTGTCGACGTGGAGAGCCCGGAGCAGGCGTATAAGATCGCAGCGCGTGCTTCGGCAGCACCTGGCCTCGATGGTGTTCTGTGCAATATGCCTATTGAGGTGCGCCAAGTGCTGGGCAGCCATTCCGACTTGGGACTTTGAGCTTCTGGAGGGCAAATCATCGGTGACACGACAGCTTTCAGACCCTCCGATTGAACCGCTCTTGCGCGATCTGACGCCGCAAGTGCTCGGTATCGTTGTCCGGAGATTCCGCGACTTCGCGGCTGCAGAGGACGCCGTGCAGGAGGCATCACTCGCTGCAGCGACGCAGTGGCCGCGCGATGGGCTGCCGCAAAATCCGCGCGCGTGGTTGACGCAAGTCGCATTCCGTCGCATGACCGACCACATTCGAAGCGAATCGGCCCGCCGCCATCGCGAAAGTGAAGCAGCGCTCGAGATGGACCAGCTGGCGCCTCCGGTCGATGCCACTGGCGAATCGGATCACGATGACACGCTCATTCTGCTCTTCATGTGCTGCCATCCTGCATTGACTCTAGCTTCGGCGATTGCGCTGACGTTGCGGGCGGTGGGTGGATTGACCACCGCGGAGATCGCCCATGCGTTTCTCGTCCCAGAAACAACCATGGCCCAGCGCATCAGCCGCGCAAAGCAGAACATCACGGACTCCGGCATTCCGTTCCAACTCCCGACCACTGAAGAGCGAGCGCAACGCCTGCGTGCGGTTCTGCACGTGCTGTATCTCATCTTCAATGAAGGCTATACGAGCAGCGCCGGGCCCGATTTGCGGCGCGCAGACCTGTCTCATGAAGCCATGCGCTTGACTCGGATCGTCCGCCAGCTGCAACCCGACGACACGGAGGTCGCTGGGTTGCTCGCTCTCATGTTGCTGACCGACGCGCGCCGCCAGGCTCGAACTACTGCCGAAGGCGAGCTGATACCGCTCTCGCAGCAAGACCGTTCTCTCTGGGATCACCAGCAGATCGCCGAGGGTGTCGCGGTCCTCACGGCCACGTTACCTAGGGGCGCCATCGGCCCTTACCAATTGCAAGCCGCCATTGCCGCCATTCACGACGAGGCCGCCCGTGTCGAGGACACGGATTGGCCTCAGATCCTGGCGCTTTACGATCTGCTCAAACGCATGTCCGACAACCCAATGGTCGCGTTGAATCGCGCCATTGCTGTGGCGATGGTGCACGGCCCAAGGAAGGCTTTGGAGCTGCTGGATGCCCTCAAAATGGATGCACGTCTGGCTGATCATCACCGCTTGGAGGCTGTCCGAGGACATCTGCTCGAACTCGCCGGAGACCATAGGCGTGCCGTTTGGCATTACCGAGCGGCGGCTGGCAAGACAGGGAGCCTCCCCGAGCGAAACTACCTACTCGCCCAGGCCGCGCGACTCTCCAGCAAACTGCCACTCACGAACGAACAGGAATGAAACGAAATCACCCATCGGCAGCAGGCCGCCCAGGGATCGGAAGTCTTGACCGAACTGCTCAACTCCCGTACTTTTCTGGACACCTGGGAGAGTTTGACAACTACGTTGACGTCTCGGAAGTCTTCTACTGGATTGCAAGCACACGCTGCCCTCCTGGGGGTTCGAGCGTCCGCTCGGGTGAAGCTGGCGATGCTCTCCTCTCAGCAGAATATGCCTTGACACGTATATATCTTGTAGAGTATACACAGATCATGGAATCTGTCTTCCAAATCATTGCGGAGCCGAACCGCCGGGCGATACTTGGCCTCCTGGTCTCCTCACAACACTCGGTCGGAGAGATCGAGCGTCAACTTTGCCTCCCGCAGCCGACCGTGTCAAAACACCTGCGCGTGCTGCGCGAGGCCGGTTTTGTGGAATCCACGGTGGACGCGCAGCGCCGACTCTACAGGTTGAAACCTGAACCATTTCAGGAGGTCGATTCCTGGCTGGATCCGTTTCGTCGGTTCTGGTCCATTCACGTAGATGCTCTCGAACGCCACCTCGACCGCATGGATCAACCAACACCGACGAAAGGGAAGACAAGAAGAAGACGCCGCGGCTTGAACCGCGAACTCAACAAAGGTGAAACAAAATGAAAATCAAAGTGACCAGCGTATACGTGGACGACCAGGACAAGGCCTTGCGGTTCTATACGGCGGTTCTGGGCTTTGCCAAGAAGACCGATTTCAGTCAGGGCCCCTATCGTTGGCTGACCGTGGCCTCGCCCGAGGAGCCGGACGGTACCGAGCTGCAGCTTGCGCTGAACAACAACCCCGCAGCTAGAACGTATCAGCAGGCGGTGTTTCAACAGGGCCAGCCCGCAGCCATGTTCTTCACCGACGACGTCAAGGGCGACTACGAGCGGATCAAGGCCCGCGGCGCCGAGTTCACCATGCCGCCCACCGAAGTGACTGGCTCGACCATTGCGATGCTGAACGACACCTGCGGCAACCTCATTCAGCTCACCCAGCTGGCACGCTATTCACGCTAAGGAGAGGGAGATGACCGATCGCGGGCAGTACACACCGGGTCCGGCCAACGGGGCACAGGTACGAAAGGACGGAGAGAAGTGGACGCTCATTCTCGTCAGAGAACTGCACCACTCGCCGGAAAGGGTCTGGCAGGCGCTTACCGACCCCGCGCATCTGCGTGAGTGGGCTCCTTTTGAAGCCGATGGAAGCCTGGGAACGGTTGGAACCACGGTGAAGCTCACCACGGTGGGAGTGCCCATACCGCGCGTTACTGAAACAACAGTAAAGCGAGCCGACTCTCCCGAAGTGCTCGAGTACAACTGGGGTGGTTTCGATATGCGATGGAAACTCGAAGCTCTGGGTGGCGGCACGCGCCTGACGCTGTGGACCAACATCGGTCACCTCTTCATCGCGATGGGTGCTGCCGGATGGCACATTTGCTTCGATGTCCTGGATCACCTCCTCAGCGGAACTCCCATCGGCCGCATGGTCGGCCCCGAGGCGATGAAGTTCGGAGGCTGGCAGCGGCTGAACGCCGAGTACGCCAAGCAGTTCGGTATCGAAACGCCAAACTGGCCGCCTCAGGGAGCGCAAGAGTCGTGAATCGGAAAGGACAGCAAAGCAATGGGCCGACCATTTAGGACCAACAAAAAGGAGTTGTCATCAGAACCACGTGAAGTACTACTCGGAACATTGAAAGCCCGGTTTGAGAGGAATAGGAACCGGCATAAAGGTCTTGAATGGCCTCAAGTCCACGCAAAGCTGGAAGCTAATGCTGAGAAACTCTGGTCACTCAATGAGATGGATAGAACTGGCGGTGAGCCGGACGTTGTTGGTCACGACAAAATGACGGCCGAATACATTTTTTATGATTGTTCAGCGGAGAGTCCTAACCGCCGCAGAAGTCTTTGCTACGACCGTGAAGCGCTGAGGTCAAGGAAAGAACATAAACCAAAAGATAACGCTATTGATATGGCCGCTGCCATGGGCATTGAGCTTTTAACGGAAGAACAATATCGAGAGTTGCAAAAACTCGGTAATTTCGATACGAAAACGTCTAGCTGGGTGAAAACGCCTTCTGTTATGAGAAAACTCGGTGGCGCCCTCTTTTGTGATCGCCGCTTCAACACTGTTTTCGTGTATCACAACGGTGCGGAATCTTACTATGCCGCTCGGGGGTTCCGTGGCTCGCTAAGGGTCTAGCGAGAACAATTCATGTCTTACACCTATATGGTCGCCCCTAAAAGGAGGACAACGCAATCATGAAAGAAGCCACCAAACGTTCGATCATTCGCTGGATTCACATTATCTTTGGCATTCCAATACTCGGTTACATTTATGATTCACCTTCGGACACTCCAAACTACGCCTCCACTATTCGATATGTCTTTCTTCCTGTTTTGCTCCTTTCGGGATTGTGGATGTGGAAAGGCCACGTCGTTCGACGATTTCTTTCGAAGAGAATGAAAACGGGACAAGAAAGGGAGGCATAAAGAGCCCATGTATCCATCGGAACGTATTGACCAACTGATTGCAGGACTCACAGACTGGCGTGGCAAAACGCTGGCCAGCATCCGCAAGAGCATCCTTGAGGCCGACCGGGAGATCATCGAGGAATGGAAGTGGATGGGAAGCCCCGTGTGGTCTCGCAGCGGAATAATCGCGGTCGGCAACGCCCACAAAGATAAGGTGAAGCTTACCTTTGCCCACGGGGCCGCTCTCCAAGATCCTGACAAGCTCTTCAACGCGGGTCTCGGAGGCAACGCGTGGCGAGCGATCGATTTTTTCGAAGGTGATAGGATTAATGAGCGTGCCCTAAAAAAACTCATCCGCGCCGCCGTCGATTACAACCAGATCAAATTGAAGAGGAAAGCGCCTACGCGTACCCGAGGGAAGGCTCATAAAAGTAAAAGGTAATGAAACTACCGCTTTTTTCGCTAATGCTCTTTGCGGGTCTCCCTGACGAATGGTGCTCGACGCTGCTGGATTGTCGGTGCCGCAGGTCAGTGGGCAGCACCATTGCTACGAACGATGGGCTGCCTGAGAGAGCCCGGATCCGCCGCACGATGCGCTGCGTTCCTTGAGCCTTTGAAATTAGTATCCGAACTGTGGTCTCTTGTACATGCATCGGCGGCTTCGTTCACCCGCTAACTGCTTCAGCTTTGCGGTCCGCTTAGGGGATGACATGCAATGGGCCACACAGAATTTCCGTTAAGCTCAGTCTTTTCATATTAGGCCGCCTAAGAGAACTGCATCCTTCGCCACCGACATACATCAAATTTCTGGCCTACGGCAATCTCGGTTGGAGCCTCCTCCGGTTGGCTCTTGAATTGGCTGCCAGCTGCACGCCTGAGTCAGCTTTAAGGGCGGCGGAGTCGGGGCGGGGGCATCGGAAGAAGCCCGATAACTCCCGAGGGAGAACGAATTACATAGGAGAAAGCGACTCATTCTGTATTTGGCGGTCGGTTTGGCATTTACAGCCTGTTCAGTCTCTTCTGACGCACCGCGGAAAGGAGCAGCCGAGGGTCGGATACCCGGCAACCAGATTTCCCTGAGCGCCTCGGGGGAACAGGAGCTGCGCGCCCTTATCGAAAGTGGGCGCCTGGCGGATCAGCAGTGGCCGAATCTTGCCGTTCACGGCGACGCTGTAAGAGAATTCCACAACCTCGCCGGGTACAGGTTGGCATGGAGCCAAGCCGGCAGACCGACGGCGCAGGCCACCGAGTTGATCGGCATCCTGGAAGATGCCGATCAAAAAGGACTCGCTAACAAGGACTACCATGGCGCGTGGTGGCCGCAGCGTCTGCAAACGGTTTAGAGCCTATCCACAGCGACGGAATCATCATTCCTAAAATGGCTCTGGCTGAACTGTTCGCGCAACCCTACGCGTCAAAAAATTGAGTCGCTGGGCGACTCTTCTGCCACAGCTAGCTTTAATTGCTCCCCTTGCATGAACTATTGACTCTTGAAGCACAAGCATTACGACTGGAGATGACCGCCCAATTGAAGCATCGTATTGTCCCTGTTTTTTTTTAGATCAGTCCCGAATCGGCCGTTTGCGCTTCCACTCATGTTCGCGCCGCAGCAAGGATTGATGCTTCTTGATCTGCAATTCAATTTCACTGAACGCCTTTTTGCAACCAGCTAAAACGTTTTTCCCTTCCCCGGTGGCACGTAGTGTCCCTGACGGCAAAGAAAGCGTCAACGATAAGGATTGTTCATCGGTTCGCTGATTCCTTGAAAAAACGCCTTTGATCTGCACCAGGTCGGGCTGATAACTCTTCAGCAGACGTCCCAACTTATCCAACCGACGCGTGACTTCCAGTGCCACCGCTTCTTGGGATTCCACGTGCTTGTAACTGATTGAGACATTCATGGTTGCACCTGTAGGATTGATGCGAATTGAGGCAGGAACGCGACGCAGTAGATGTTCTGCACCGCATGACAAGTTCAGCCTAGCACCACAGTCTCCCCCGCGCAATCCCGCCTGTCGTTGACAGTAAACTCCGGAGTCCTTAGTCTAGCTTCAACTGTGAACCCGTGTCTTCGCGCAGGCCGCGTATCAAATGAAGAAATCCACCTCTTTCAAACTGCAGACTCAAAATCACCTTCGCATCGGACCGGCAGGGTGGTCCTATAGCGACTGGGCAGGTTACGTCTACCCGTCGCGCCGAGCAAAAGGATTCCATGAGGCTTCTTATCTCTCAGAGTTTTTCGACACTATTGAGATCAATACTTCTTTCTACCAACCCCTGCGCCCAGACCATGCTGCGCTCTGGGTCGAGCGTGTATCCGCCAATTCCGCTTTTGTGTTCACGGCGAAACTCTGGCAGAAGTTCACGCACGATCCTAGCGCCACTCGCGAGGATGAGCGCGCTGTCCGTGCCGGCTTCGATGTCCTCCGAAAGGCGGACAAACTCGGTGCCGTGCTCCTGCAGTTCCCTTTTTCCTTTCATCGCACTCCGGAAACTCTTACGTATCTCACCGCCGTGCTGACGCGGTTTGCAGATTACCCACTCGTCGTTGAACTGCGCCACTCTTCCTGGCAGATTCGCGACACACTCGCTCTTCTTCGCGATCATCAGGCGGGCTTCTGCAACATTGACCAACCCATTATCGGCAGGTCTCTTGAACCCTCTTCAGAGAGCACCGCCCAGGTCGGCTATGTCCGGCTCCATGGCCGTCGCTACGACACCTGGTTCAACGATAACCCTGCAACACCTGCACACGAACGCTATAACTATCTCTACTCTGCTGAAGAACTCGATCCTTGGGTTTCGCGAATTCGTGCCATCAGTGAGCATACTCGCGACACCTTTGTCGTCACCAACAATCACTATCAGGGCAAAGCCGTCGTCAACGCTTTGCAACTCCTCAGCATTTTAAAAGGGACCAAGGTTAAGGTGCCTGAGCCACTCCGTCAGCACTATCCTGCACTCGAGCAGATCGCCAATGAAACACCCGCCGAACCCACACTTTTTCCCATGGGTGCGCCACCGGCCAAAAAAAGGAAAGGAACTACTTCTTGAAGAGATTCTCGAACGCCTGCCGGGCATCCAATGGACGGGATGGGGTGGGAGCTTCAGCGGGTACCTGCGCAGGTTGCATATACGAAGTGGGCGCCGTATCTTTTTCGACCGTGGTCCGGAACTCATAGAAGGTGCATTCGTTCTTCGTGTCCTTAGGGGAGATCCTCGCCGGTATAGCCTGGGTGCACTCGAACTGCGCACCCGAATCGAAATAGCGGCATTGCTTGCAACAGTGCAACTCGAAATTGCATTTCGGACATTTCCCGCCTGGGTCGAAGCCGGCCACGAGTACCGCGCCGCAATTCGAGCAGCGCGCTCGGGTTACCGTTCCCACCATCCTCGGCGTCCGCGGACCAAGATGATCCGTAGCACCTCGGGGTCCGCCCTGGGGCGGCTTGCGATCCCTGTCTTTCTTCTCGTGTTTTTCCTGCTTTTCGGCATCACGATAGCCGCGGTGACCGTACTTGCGATCCACAAACGCCTCCGTCCGTCAGTCTCAACGGACTGTAACCTCAATTTCCTACACTCCTGGTTTAATACTTGGCTTTTCCCGAAATGTATCCAATCGGAACGCTTCAAACGCCCAGCACACCAGCCTTCCCCTTTGAAGTTATTCTGGAATGCTGCTTGGCGAGAGCAGAAGATGGGACATCTATGTTTGTAATCCTCTGGGAGTTCGAAGTCAAGCCGGGAAGTGAAGACCGCTATCAAAGAGCCTACGGGCCCGCAGGTGACTGGGTCCAGCTCTTCCGACGCGATCCCCATTTTCGGGGAACTCAACTCCAGCGGGATCCCTCCCGCCCTCTCTATTACTTCACCATCGACCTTTGGGATTCCGAGGCCGCTTACAGCAACTTCCTTGATGCAAATCGTCAAGCCTATGAAGAACTAGATGGCAAGTGTGAAGGCCTCACCTTCCAGGAACGTCATGTCCTGTCGTTCACACTCGATTCGACTACTTCTCCTCCAACTTAAACAAACAGCTTAACCAATCCGTCGGGCGGCAGATCGGGCTGAAGAATCGTTTTGGGAGTGCCCACCGCGCGAAGCACAGCTTCGGCGGCCAGGTACCCGCTTCGCACAGCGCCTTCCATGGTCGCCGGCCATCCGGTGTCCGTCCAATCTCCAGCCAGAATCATCCCTTTCACAGAGGTCTGTTGTTTTGGACGCCAACGGTCTACTCCCGGTTGCGGAGAAAATGTGGCGGCCGCTTCTTTTATGACCGTGGCCTTCATCAATACTGCCTCGCGTGCTGTAGGTAGCGCCTGTCGCACTTCTGCCAAACATAGATCGATGATTTCCTGCCGCGGTTTCTGCAGCAAATCATAGGATGCGCTGATCACCAGCTGTAGATACTGATACGGTTCCTTTTTTTCGCGGCTACCATTTTTCCCTGAATATAAAGCCGTTTTATTGAAAATCCATTGCGTCGTCGTATCCAGGAGAGTGACAAACGGCTCCTTCATGACCTCCCGATCGAACCAGAAATGAACCCCAGTGATCGGTGATGTCTTGATATTTCCCAGGTGCGCCAAGCCCGGTTGCCTCTCTTTGATGTCGTCAGGCAACAAATCCGCCAACATCTCGTGCGGCACGGCGAATACGTAGGCATCGGCAGACTCCTGCCGGCCTCCATCAAATTCAACACTCATCACGGCGCTGTCCCGAAAGTGAATTGCACGCACCGGCATCCTGAGACTGACTTCCCCGCCCCGCCGCTCAATCTCTGCTTTGCAACCGTCGTACAACTCCGCCAGTGGCACCGCCGGGACGCCCATCCGGTAGCCTGTCCGGTTTGACAGAAATCCCTTCCAAAAGACATCCACGCCAAACCGGGCGTCAGTCTTGTCCAATTCTTCATCCAGGGCGCTCACCAGCACCACGCGCCAGAATCGTTCGATCGCCCCGGACGTCTGTTTTCTCTTGCGCAGCCACTCCAACATCGAAATACCACCCGGGGTATCCAGATCGTCTGTATGTCCCTTGCCGCGCAAAATATCCAGTAGGGCGCTGGCAATGGACTTTTTGTCCGCGGACGTCAGCGGCGCGAACGTCAGAAACGATCCCATCATGTGCAGCGGCGCTGGGAGCAACCCCGCCTTCATGATTCCTGTCCGTCCCTGGGGATCCTGAAACAGCAGCCGGTCAAAATACTTGATCTTGTCTTGGGCACCGACGCGCCGGTAAAAATCCTCCAGGTTCGTGCAGCAGCGCAAGGTTACATGCTGGCAGTTATCCACATGCTCGCCGTCCGGCAACACGTACGAAGTTGCTCGGCCGCCAAGAAAGGGACGCTGTTCGAACAGCCGCACGCGCCAACCTGCTTCAGCCAGCGATACGCCCGCTGACAGCCCCGCTAGCCCGCCGCCGATCACGATCACGTTTGGCAAGAATGTTCTCTTCCGTGTGGCGCCCGAACCGCGATTTGGCCACCAACTTCAGTTTCTCCGCTTTCGTAAGGCGCACCCGGCCCCCAAAAACGGGAAAATCCAAGGATTCAATTCGCGCCAGCAATGTGCTGTAGGTATGCACCAGCAGCCACAGAGTCGCCCGGCTATCTTCTTCGATCATGCCGAGCAACCGTGCGCCCTCCTCGTACAGTTTCCAGGCGCGGTCCGCTTCAAACCGCAATAATTCGCGCACGCCCAGACTGGCTTC
>Ga0181526_10005054_pt1 | contig 10049 bp, 6 predicted proteins | sample PEATcosm2014_Bin_35_FD_119750 | JGI IMG/M metagenome (GOLD analysis project Ga0181526, IMG submission 119750) | Peatland microbial communities from MTU Mesocosm Facility, Houghton, MI, USA - PEATcosm2014_Bin06_30_metaG | ecosystem: Environmental > Terrestrial > Soil > Wetlands > Peat | place...
CTGCGCCACCGAGTACGCGATCAAGCCATAAATTCCGACGAGTGCAAGAAGCAGCGCCGTCGCCGAAAAGACGCCGATCAGCAGCATCATCGATCGCGTTGGCGCGCTGGCCGATTCGAGACGTTCTAGCATCGTCTGCACACCGGTGATGGGCTGGCCGCGATTTACCGCCGTGATTTGGCTGCGCAGCGCCGAGGCCAGCGAGTGCGGCTCGATCGCGCTGCGCACGGTGAAGTAGAGCGTCGGCGATGCCAACTGTGGATACGGCAAAAACACTTCCGGTTGCGCGGGGGTCGCCAGCGTGTTGTTCTTTACGTCGGCAATCACGCCGACCACCCTGGAGGCCGGAAGCGTCCCGACCCACACGGATTTCCCGATCGGATCGTCATGCGGCCAGAAGCGCCGCACCGCCGCTTGATTCACCATGACCACCGGAGCCGCTTGCGCGTCATCGAGATCGTTGAAATCGCGCCCCTCCACCAGCGGCATGCCCATCGCCCTGATATAGACGGGGCTGATCGACTCGATCAGCACGATGGTTCGCCGCCCGAGTTCAACTTCGGGTTCGCCTTCGAAGCGCACCGGCGCTCCATGCGTCGGCAGCACGGGCAGCGCAGTCGAAATGCCCGCGGCTACCACGCCGGGAATCGCTCGCAGATTTCGCAGCGCATCGTTATAGAAAGCGATGCGTTGGGCGGGCTGCGGATAAACCGGCGGCGGAAGGAACGTCTGCGCGGTCAGCGTGTTTTTCGCGTCGAATCCCGGGGAGACCATACGCAGCCGCACGAAGCTGTGGATCAATAATCCCGCGCCAATCAGCAGCACCATCGAGAGCGCCACTTGCGCGGCAACGATCGCACTGCGCGTGCGATTGCGCCGCCGGCTGCCCGCAGCGCTTCGTCCTTCATCGGACAAGGCCGCCCCGGGAGTGTGCCGCGACAATTGCAGCGCGGGCGCCAGCCCGAACAGGATTCCACTGAGCACTGAAATCACCAGTGTGAACGCCAGCGCACGCAAATCCATCGGCACGCCGGCCAATTGCGGCAAGTTCGTTTGCGCGAACGCGGCTAACGATTTCGTTCCCAGAATGCCGAGCGCAATTCCCAGGGCGCCGCTCAGCACCGCCATTAGCACGCTTTCGGTCAGCAATTGGCGCATCAGCACCAGGCGCGGCGCTCCCAGCGCGCTGCGAATCGCGAATTCCTTACGCCGCCCGAGCGCCCGGGACAGCAGCAGGCTGGCTACGTTGGCGCACGCGATGAGCAATACGAAACCGACGGCCGCAGAAAGAATCAGCAACGTTGGGCGCACATCGGCCACCAGATTCGATTGCAGATCGCTGACGCTCATCACCACGTCCGATGTCGCGTCGTAATTGCGCGGCTTGTCCTGCTTGTATTGCTGAAAGATGAGGTTCGTTTCCGCGCGCGCCTGCGCCGTTGTTACGCCCGGGCGCAGGCGTCCGATCAATTCGTAATACATCCCGCCGAGATTGATGCGCGCCGGCGTAGTCATGCTGAATTCGAAGATGCGCGGCATCCAGATTTCCGCCTGGCGGCCGAGCAACTGCACCCCGAATTTCGGAGACAGCACGCCGATAATCGTGTAGTCCTTGGAGTCAAGCACCACGTGCTGGCCCACGGCATTTCGCTCGCTGCCGAAAAGGCGCGTCGCCAGCTCGTAGCCGACCAGCACGACCTGGTTTCCGCCGTGGCCATCTTCTTCGGGCGTGAAGGTGCGTCCCGACAGCGGCTTTGCGCCCAGCACATCGAAGAAGGTCCAAGTCACGCGCTCGGCGTCGATTTGCTCGGCCATGTCGCCGTTCACTAGGTTGGCGGTTTCGAATTGATAGGCAGCTACACCTGAGAATGAGTGATTGGATTCCGCCAGCAACGTGAAATAAGGAAGGGAGGCACAGCAACTGCCGTCGCGATTCGTGCTGATGCGCGCCAGTTGCGCTGGGTCCCGATAAGGTAGCGGCCGCAGCAGCAGAGAATTCGCGACGGTGAAAATCGCAGTGTTGGCGCCGATTCCGAGCGCGAGGGTAAGAATGGCGATAAGCGTGAAGCCGGGCGATTTGCGCAGCGTCCGCAGCGCATATTTCAAATCCTGCCATAGCGTCTGCATCGGTACACCTCTGAAATCCAAAGAACTGAGTGCAGGAATACTTCCGAACTTCCTCTTAGTTAAGTCTATTTGCTATCTGAGCTTATCAGCATATCGACAAAGAGGAACGGCCCGGAATTGTTCACTTGCGGAAGAAAACTGTTGCGGAAACGGACAGCGGTCCACGGTCAGATTCCGAATTGTCGGCAAACCTCACCTTGGGATTACTTCAGGGTTGCCCGTGATCCGTCCGGAACCGGTGTTGAGGCGATTTCCCACATCGAGACTTCTTGCTCATTTCGCCAAATTCACATTGACGGGATCCGCATTTACCAGCTGGGCGGACAAACCTATTGCCTAGGTCCACGACCTAACGCGGGTGAGGCGGCATTGGGTGCTCAGCAAAATGGTCTTCTGGCACCCCACCTGTTATTGTTACTATTGACATTAGTGCTCCTATCTTCTCCAAGTACAGAATCCTAGGATCTGGAATCTCGCCTCGTCGCTCCACGAAGCGCTCCCTTCGTAGTGTGTTTTGTGCAAGATTGAAGTCAGGAAAAAACAAGAAAAGAGGACAGTAATGAAATGGACTGGGAAATTCGGCTTGGCCCTGGCAACGGTAGCCACGCTGTTCGGTGCGGCGGGAACACCAACCGCCAAGGCGCAACAGAAGAAACCTAACATCGTGATTATTTGGGGTGATGACATCGGTCAGTCCGATATCAGCGCCTACTCGATGGGGTTGATGGGCTTTCGTACACCCAACATTGATCGTGTGGCCAAAGAGGGCATGATCTTCACCGATTACTATGCCGAGCAAAGCTGCACCGCAGGCCGGGCTTCGTTCATCACCGGCCAATCGGGTTTGCGCACTGGCTTGACCAAGGTTGGTTTGCCAGGAGCCGCAGTCGGCTTGCAAAAGGAAGACCCGACGATCGCCGAATTGCTGAAAGCGCAGGGCTATGCCACTGGACAGTTTGGCAAAAATCACTTGGGCGACCGTAACGAATATCTGCCCACCGTGCACGGCTTTGACGAGTTTTACGGAAATTTATACCACTTGAATGCTGAAGAAGAGCCGGAACTGCCGGACTATCCGAAAGACCCGGCGTTTCTCGCAAAGTTCGGACCGCGCGGCGTGCTGGATTGCAAGGCCTCCGACAAGGACGACACAACTGTCGATCCACGTTTCGGCAAGGTCGGCAAGCAGGTCTGCAAGGACACTGGCCCCTTGACGAAGAAGCGAATGGAAACGATCGACGATGATGTGGCCGACCGGGCCGTGGACTTCATCCAGCGGCAAAACAAGGCCGGCAAGCCAGCCTTCGTCTGGATCAATTTCTCCCACATGCATTTCCGCACCCACACCAAGCCGGAGAGCATTGGCCAGTCGGGGCGCTGGCAGAGCCCGTACCACGACACCATGATCGACCACGACAAGAATGTCGGCACCGTCCTCAAGGTGATCGACGACCTCGGTATTGTGGACAACACCTTCGTAATGTACAGCACCGACAACGGTCCGCACATGAACTCCTGGCCGGACGCAGCGATGACACCGTTCCGCAGCGAGAAGAACTCGAATTGGGAGGGTGCCTACCGCGTTCCAGCCATGGTTCGTTGGCCCGGCCATATCAAACCCGGCAGCGTGTCTAACGAAATCATTGCTCACCTCGACTGGCTACCGACTTTTGTGGCGATGGCCGGCGACCCACAAGTGAAGGATGAGTTGCTCAAGGGCTATAAAGTTGGAGACATGACTTACAAGGTCCATCTAGACGGCGATAACCTCGTCCCCTATCTGACCGGTCAAGCCCCTAAGGGCCCCCGAGAATCATTCCTATACATTAATGATGATCAGCAATTGGTTGCCCTGCGATACGACAACTGGAAGCTTGTGTTCATGGAGCAGAGGGCCGAAGGAACGATGCTTATCTGGTCGAACCCGTTCACCTCGCTGCGCATTCCGCTGATAGAAAACCTCCGCATGGACCCTTACGAGCGAGCGGACATCACTTCGAACACTTACTACGACTGGCTGCTGGATCACGCCTTCTTGTTGGTTCCTGCACAGGATTACGTTGGGAAGTTCTTGATGACCTTCAAGGACTACCCGCAACGGCAGAAGGCCGCCAGCTTCAACATGGATGAAGTTTTCCAGAAGCTGCAGGAAGGCGAGGGCTCGAAGTAACGCTGTGAACCGGTAGGGCGCTTCGCTTGAAGCGCCCCGCCTTCTATTCATATCGAGGGTTAGTTCATGAAAAACTTTTTGGCAAAGATTCTCATTGCTCTGCTGTTCTCGTTGCCAGTCGCTGCCTTTGCCGCCGACCCATTGCCTTCTTGGAACGATGGTCCGGCAAAACAATCCATCATCGCTTTTGTAGAGAAGGTGACTAAGCCCGGCTCACCTGATTTTGTTCCAGTGCCGGAACGCATTGCAACGTTCGACAACGACGGCACGCTCTGGTGCGAGCAGCCCGTCCCCGTTCAACTTTTTTTCGCCGTCGACCGCGTGAAAGCTCTTGCGCCACAACATCCGGAGTGGAAGACCCAAGAGCCATTCGCCTCGTTGCTCAAGGGCGATTTGAAAACCGCGCTCGCCGGGGGTGACCATGCGCTTCTCGAACTCGTTATGGCCACGCACACAGGGATGACCACAGTGGAGTTTGAGCAAATCGTCAAGGATTGGATCGCCACTGCGAAACATCCGAAGTCCGGCAAGCTCTACACCGAAATGGTCTATCAGCCGATGCTCGAATTGCTTGCCTACCTCCGTGCCAACGGCTTCAAATCGTTCATCGTCTCTGGCGGCGGTATCGAGTTCATGCGTCCGTGGGCCGAGAGGGTTTATGGCATCCCGCCCGAGCAGGTTATCGGCAGCAGCGCCAAGACGCAGTTTGAAATGCGCGACGACCAGCCGGTTCTCGTCCGTCTGCCAGAGCTGAACTTCATTGACGATAAAGCCGGCAAGCCTGTCGGTATCAACCAGCACATTGGCCGTCGGCCCGTCATGGCGTTCGGCAATTCCGATGGTGATCGCGAGATGTTGGAATATACGCAGGGCGGCAGCGGTGCGCGGTTCATGCTCCTGGTGCTCCACGATGATGCGGCACGCGAGTACGCCTACGGTCCAGCAAAAGGATTGCCAGACGTCAAACTCGGTGCCTTCACTCAAGCGCTCTACGACCAGGCGAAGAAAGATAAGTGGACCGTCGTGAGCATGAAGGACGACTGGAAACGCATTTTTGCGTTCGAGAAATAATGAGTTGGACCAGCACGAATAGAAACATCCGAGAGGAAACAACAATGAAGCTCAACAAGAATACCCTGGCGCGCCTGTTCATCTGTGTAGCAATGGTGTGTGCAATGGCCCGGCTAGTTGGAACTGCGAAGGCACAGCAAGCGCCTGCTGCCGACGGACAAAATCAGGTTACGGCCATAGACATCCTTCTCGAGCCGGATGCCACGATGCTCCAGCATGCCGCAGCCAACAACGCCCGCCTGCTCAAGGATTTCCCGAAAGGTTTCACTTTGGATGCAACGCACCGTCCGCACATTACGCTAATCCAGCGTTTCGTTCGCACCGCCGAATTGGAAAAAGTATATGCCGCCGCCCATCAAGTGCTTGCCGCGGCCAACGTGAACGCGATGAAACTAGAAGCTTTTAAATACTATTACGCCCCTGCTGGTGCCGTTGGCGTCGCGGGCATTTGTGCGAAGCCGACGCCGGAAATTCTCAAGCTACAAGCGGACATCATCGCCGCGGTCGCTCCGTTTACGGTCGAAACCGGCCCCATCGGTGCATTCACCGCTCCCCACGACAACCCCGCGATGGATTCGATGATGATTGACTACGTCTCGACGTTCGTGCCGAAGATGTCCGGCGCGAATTACAATCCGCACGTCAGCACCGGCGTCGCCCCCAAGGAATACCTCGACCAGATGTTGGCCGAACCGTTTGCGCCGTTCAACTTCTCGCCCGCGGGCGCGGCAGTTTATCAGCTCGGCCCCTTCGGCACGGCGGCAAAGAAACTCAAAGAATGGGATTTGAAGCATTAACACTTGCAGGAGCGTGACAACCCTTGCCAGCGGCTGGCGTGCCCAAGAACGTTGCGCCCAGTTGAACATTGCGATGACTGGATGAAACCATGACCACCAAACCCGCACCCTCGCCCTTTCACGAACCGCCCGATTTCTCTCTGGTTCTGGGTGGCCCTCTATATCAGCTTTATAGAAAAACTTATTTGTCCGGCCCGATCCTTGAATTGGTGCTGCGCCGGGTTCTGCTCTTTGCGTTGATTACCTGGGTGCCGCTGTTCTTACTTTGCTTGTACGGTCGGCAATTGCTCAGCAACGACCACCTCGGTTTTCTCCGGGACCTTGAGACACATGTACGATTTCTGGTCGCCCTTCCAGTTCTGATTGGCGCCGAAATTATTGTGCACAAACGGACGCGTACGGTAGTGAAGCGTTTTGTCGAGGGCCGAATTGTTACCGCCGAAGAGACCCCCAACTTCCACGCTGCTATCGAAACCGCTTTGCGTGCGCGTAATTCGGTGCCCGTTGAGCTTGGCATGCTGATTCTTGTTTACACCCTTGGTCATTGGATATGGCTGAACAAGATCGCGTTTCTGGCCACAACCTGGTATGGCGTGTCCGATGCTACCGGCTTTCACCTCTCACTTGCAGGTTATTGGAACGCTTTTGTCAGTGTTCCTATATTTCAATTTATCTTGTTGCGTTGGTACTTTCGGATCCTTATTTGGTTTTGGCTTCTTTGGAAAATATCAAGGTTGAAGTTGCGTCTGATGCCAGCTCATCCTGACCATGCAGGTGGAATCGGGTTCTTGGGAAGGAGCAGTTATGCATTTTCACCTTTGCTGTTCGCGCAGGGAGCGCTATTGTCCGGAGTAATCGCCAGTCGAGTTCTCTTCGAAGGCCAGACTTTGCCCTCCTTCAAAATAACGGTCGGTGTCTTCGTCGGATTCTTCGTTATCGCGATTCTCGGCCCCCTCGCGATGTTTTCCCCGCAGCTCGCTCGCGCCAAACGCAGAGGTCTGGCTCGGTATGGCACTCTGGCGAACAAGTATGTGACGGAGTTCGACGAAAAATGGCTAGACAACGATAAAAATGATGAGCCGATTTTGGGGGCTCCCGACATTCAATCCTTAGCCGACCTGGGTAATAGCTATGCTGGTGTCCGTGAAATGAGGATTGTACCTTTTGGACTTCGCGACATAACCCGGTTGGTTGCTGCCACTGCGGTGCCGCTCCTGCCCTTGTTACTCATGATTATGCCGCTGGAAGAACTGGTCATGCGGATCATCAAAATTATCTTCTGAGACCCGGCTAAGTCCCGTTACCGGAAAGGTGGCTACTAGTGTGCTGTCCCGTAAATACGTTCACATAGTCGTTCGACTTTAGCGAAGATCGAATCCGGAGTGGCGGTCCAGACGAACGGCTGCGCATGGCGGTTGGAATTCTGGACGTAGTGATCGATTTTCTCGACCAAGTCTTTCACGCTGCTGAACGTTCCCCGGCGAATGGCTTGTTGCGTAATGCGGTTGAACCAGATCTCCACCTGATTCAGCCAGGAGGCATAGGTCGGAGTGAAGTGTACGTGGAACCGTGGCCGTGCGGCGAACCAGCGTTTCACTCGTAGATGTTTGTGCGTGGCATAATTATCCACGATGATGTGCACTTCCAAGTTCTTCGGTACGTTCTTCTCAATCTTCCGGAGAAAACTCAGATACTCTTGATGCCGGTGATGCGGTCGACATTTCGTTAGCACTTTGCCGTTTGCCGTGTCCAGCGCGACAAATAACGTGGTGGTTCCGTGACGTCGATAATCGTGGGTCACTCCTTCGACATAACCCAATCCCAGCGGCAACATCGGCTGAGTGCGTTCCAGCAACTGAATTCCGCTCTTCTCATCTACGCACAAAACCACAGCATTTTCCGGAGGATTTAAATACAGCCCTACAATATCCCGTACTTTTTCTACAAAAAATGGATCGCTCGAGAGCTTGAACTGTTTTTGCCGATGCGGCTGCAAGCCAAACGCTTGCCAGATGCGATGCACCGTCGATTTCGACACGCCGGTCTCGGCGGCAATTTGCCGGATACTCCAATGCGTTCCCGCTTGGGGTTTCATCTTCAGCGTCTTGCGAACTAATTGCGCCACACGCTCGTCGCTGATCGGGCGCGGCCGACCCGGGCGTAACTCATCGTAGAGTCCGGACACCCCGTGCCGGAGGAACCGACAGCGCCAAACACTTACCGTGACCTTGCTCGTCTCCAGTTGCCTTGCAATCTCCACGTTCGTCTTCCCAGAAGCGCTCAGCAGGATAATCTTGGCCCGACGCACGAGCCCAGCCGGAAGAGAGCGCGAACTGGCTAAGCTCTCCAGCTGTTCGCGCAGCTCGAAATCTAAAACCAAGGTCGCTTTAGGTCGTCCCATCGCCATAGGCACCTCCATTCTGCACGGGAGATGCCTATATTCCCAGCAATACTAATGCCAGTTATTTATGGGACAGAACACTAGTACTTCTTCCTTGGACTGAAAGTTTTCTCTACAGAAGACCGAGCCCTTTCAGGATCGATTGCAGTAATTCCTGGGTCTTTTGATGCGGATTGCTTCTTCCAGCCCTTAATTCAATAAGCTCGCGGCGCGAGAGGAGTTTCCCGCAAGCTTTCACCAAGACCCACAATTTGGGTTTCTTCAGAGCAGGCCGAATTTGGTGATCCATTCGCTGCGTCTAGGATCAGCGTATTCCGTATAGACATTCTGATCGGAGTGAACCATTCCTTCGTCGACATTTTCCAAACTGTTCGATTCCTTGCCAATACATTTGATCAGGTCAATCTTGATGTGTCGCCGCTGCAGCAATCCGATTGTTTGCCTGTCGCACGGATTCCCAAGGGCGTCAGCGCATTTTGCCTCTGGGTGGAATTCGTACTCGGTCACAAGGTCGCCATATGTTTTGACTCGAGCGGTCTGTCTCGACCCGCAGTAACCGTGTGTTGTGATCCGGAACCGTTTTTTGGAGTGTTGGTCAATCCATTCCTTATCAAGCCATTTCCTGGGGTCGGAATCGTAGGGTGTAAAGAGGTGAAATTTCTCGGGGTCGACGCCCACAGGATGCCCAAATGGTATTACATGGGCGGTTAGCAGAAAATTGAATGGCTTAATCTGGTCTGAATAGGGCTTACCCGCGTTCAGTGATTCAAAACTGCTCATCAAAAACGGGCTGCTAACTGTAGTTCGTCCGATTGCCGGAAGATGTGCAAACTTGACTTTAGGCGTTCTCAGACAACAGCACTTGCGTACAATCATCTCCCATACAGCTGCAGTCCAGTTGCGGTCGGACGCTTCAGGGTCGGCTGGGTTTAGTAAATGGCCTAAACCGTGTCTCGACCAGCGGTCTTTCTTATTGTTGCGCCCCTTCCTCAGCAGAACGGGTCCCCCATTATTGGGCCGGAGGAAAAGTGCGTAACGCTTCGCCGAAATGGCTAAGCAATGGATCTGTCGTTGTTTTCCCGTTCTGGGGTCGTAGTTGTCATCCTCGATCTTTAGGACCGAACCTGGGATTACGTTGCGGTCGTAAGGGTTAAGTGCTTCGAATTTCTTAACAAGCTCGTCCACCTGGCCCCAACTGAGCGCATTTACTACCTCGGTGCCATCTTTGACGGAGTGCATTCCTCCTTTGCAAGGAATCGTGCCTCCTTTTTTCGTGCTGACGATTGCCATCGAATCCGTATCTTCCATCGCGTAGGTGCCGCCGAGTTGCGTGACAGAATGTTCGAGTAAAGCCAACATTAGACGGGCGAAGTCGGGTAACCGGAGAAGTCAAGTGTTAGACGCCGTTAACCAAGACTTAGAGCCTAATGGGGGCGCTAAGCGCATTGTATTTTCCTTTCTTCGACTATGCCACGGCCAATTA
>Ga0181526_10005057_pt1 | contig 10048 bp, 11 predicted proteins | sample PEATcosm2014_Bin_35_FD_119750 | JGI IMG/M metagenome (GOLD analysis project Ga0181526, IMG submission 119750) | Peatland microbial communities from MTU Mesocosm Facility, Houghton, MI, USA - PEATcosm2014_Bin06_30_metaG | ecosystem: Environmental > Terrestrial > Soil > Wetlands > Peat | place...
AAAGAAGCGGTTAAATGTTTAAAATCATGGAACGCTTATAAGGAGTAATTCTGATGCGTATCGAGAAAGTCAATTCATCAATTAAACGAGAATTAGCTAATATCATTTTGTTAGGCGAGGTGCACGACCCGAGGATTTCTTTTGTAACCATACTCAATGTCGATGTCAGCAAAGACCTCCAGCATGCCAGGGTCAGGTTCAGCGTACTTGCGGATACCCCTGAAAAGATCAAGGCGGCGATTGCGGGCTTTGAGAGCGGCAAAGGCTATATCCGCAAGCTGATCAGCCAGCGCGTTGCCTTGCGTTATACGCCGGAATTCCAGTTTATTTATGATAAGGGGATCAAGCATGCCGCTGAAGTTGATAAAGTGCTGGAAGAGATAAAAAAGTTAAAACCAGCTGCCCAGGGAGGGCCGGTAGAATGAGTTCTTTCAAAGCCGTTTTAAGCACCATTCGACGCTATCAGAAATTCTTGGTAACCACCCACCATAACCCCGATGCTGATGCCTTGTCTTCCGCGTTGGCGATGGCGATATTCTTAAAGGGCTTGGGCAAAAAAGTCCATGTGCTTAATGAAGACGAGTGCCCGCAATGGCTTGAATTCTTGCCAGGGACTTCCATGTTTAAAAAAGCAAGTGCTGTCAGCAAGTTGGATTATGATGCCGCTATAGTGCTGGACTGCGGCGATTTGGAGCGGGTGGGCGGGGTCGGGAAGTTTATCCGGGAAGGCAAACCGTTGGTCAATATTGACCATCATATGACCAATGATAAATTCGGCAGCATCAACGTGGTGTGTCCTAACGCGTCTTCCACCTGTGAGATGATATTTGACTTGTTGAAAGTGGCGAAATATCCGCTTAATAAAAATTTGGCTTTGCTGCTTTACGCCGGGATAATGACAGATACCGGATCGTTCCGCTATGAAAACACCTCCGCATACAGCCACGAAGTCGTTGAAAAATTAATGGCCTTCAAATTTTCAGCGGCCCGCATGTACGAACGCCTTTACGTCGGCATACCGGTGGCGGACATGAAATTGTTCACGGATGTCATCCATAAGGCCCAATTATCCGACGGCAACAGGGTCTATTGTGTGTCTCTGCCCAAGACGGTGGTGGAGCGGTTCTCCAAAAGTTTTGACCTGAAAGAAAAATTGTTCAATTTCCTGCGTTCGATAGAAGGCATAGAGGTGGTGGTGATCCTGACTGAATTAAACCCGCAAGAAGTCAGGGTCAATTTACGCAGCCAGAACAGTTTTGATGTGGCCCGTTTGGCCCAGCAGTTTGACGGCGGGGGGCATAAAAAAGCCGCCGGCTGTAAGATTTATGAAGCCTTGGGGCCCGCGCAAAAGACAATTTGCCGCGCCATCCGTAAAGATCTATGAAATTTCAAGCTGCTGTACAAAACTCATTTCAAGGCATTGTCCTGGTCAATAAACCCGCGGGTATTACTTCTCACGATGTGGTGGGCTATGTCCGGCGCACATTTAAAATGCGCCGGGTTGGACACGCGGGTACGCTTGATCCGATGGCGACAGGCGTCCTGGTGATCCTGCTGGGGAATTCCACCAAGCTTTTTGATAAATTCGTGGCTTTTGATAAAACTTACCGGGCAACCCTGCGGCTGGGCCTTAAAACTACCACCGCGGATATCATGGGAAAAACCCTGATTGAAAGGCCCTATGACGGCATCGATGAAGAGGCGATCAAGAAAGTTTTCACGCAATTTACCGGTGACATTGAACAAAAGCCGCCGATGGTTTCCGCGGTCAAGCATCAAGGGGAGCGTTTGTATAAAATTGCCCGTTTGGGGATAGAAGTTGAACGCATGAGCCGTCCTGTCCGGATCGATGAGCTAAGGATCCTCCAATGCCATCTGCCGGACGTGGAATTCCTGATGAGCTGCTCTAAAGGGACCTATGTGCGTCAATTGGCAGAGGATGTCGGTGAGGTTTTAGGCTGCGGGGCGTGTATCTCACAAATTGAACGCACCAAGGTAGGGCCGTTTGATATTAAAGATACTGTAACAATGGAAAATCTGAATGAAGGTCATATCCTTAAGTGGTCGTTCTAAGCTGCATTTAAAAAAAACCTGTATCGCCATTGGAATTTTTGACGGGGTGCACCGCGGGCATCAATATTTGATCAAAAAGATGCTGGCAACGGCACGCCGTCTTGGCGCTACACCGGCTGTCATCACTTTTTTCCCTCACCCGGCCCATGTCCTGCGAGCTCCTGCGAGTGTCCGGTATGAGGACCGGCCTGATCCGGGGTATTTAATTTCACTTGCTGATCGATTGCGTTATTTTAGCGATCTGGGGGTTGCCGTATGCCTGGTGGTGCGTTTTAACCGTTCATTCGCAAGGATCCAGCCGCAAAAATTTATTAAGGATATCATCGTAAGAAAATTAGGTGCCAAGGCTGTGTTTGTCGGTGATAATTTTCGTTTCGGCAAGGACAGGGAAGGCAACGCCGCCTTATTCCAAAAGTTTGCACCGGTGTACGGCTATGAAATGCACGCTGTTGCCGGTCTCAAACAGGGACGGGTTGTCATCAGCAGTACGCGCATCCGCCAATTGGTGGAGTCAGGAAAATTAAGCGGGGCTGCGCGTTATTTGGGCCGTGGCGTCTCGATTTCCGGGCCTGTGGTCAAGGGCTCACGGCGCGGCAAAAGTTTAGGTTTCCCCACGGCTAATATTGCTTATGAGGCGGACATTCTTCCCCCGCAGGGCGTGTATGTCGTCAAAGTATTGATGGGTAAAAAGGAATATCCCGCCATCGCCAATATCGGGACCAGGCCTTCTTTTGAAAAGCAGATTTCCAAACTGCATCTTGAAGTCCATATCCTTGATTTTTCAAAGGATATTTATGGGAAGCGTGTAGAAGTGGAGTTTTTAAAGAAGATCCGCAGCGAAAAGAAATTCTCAAATCCGCAGCAGCTTATCCAGCAGATCCGCAAAGACGAGTCCTTCGCACGCAAATATTTCAAACGTTTTTGAGGACATTGTATTTCCTTCGCAGGCACGCTCGCCGCATCCAGCGATGCGGCTTCGCTAGTCCCCGGGCTGTTTTGCCACCGAATCATAAAATGCCAGTGGACCATGCCAAAACAGCCCTCTACTACCTGCGAAGGAAACACAATGTCCTTATAATAATTTTTTTGCAAATTGCGGCGGGTGGCTCGGAATTGATGTTAAGGAGCGGACGGTGACTGTTCAAATTTCAAGTTAAGGGAAACAACTTTTCTAGCCGCTGATAGGTTGATATTTTCAATCAGGAGCACCTTAACATCAAGGCCGAGCCAGGACCCGCTGGCCAAAGAAATCATTGTTAAGATTTGTTTAAGTTGTGTATTGACAAGGCCTGTGCTGAGGAATATACTTGCTTTTAAGTGGAGCAAAGTGGAGGGAAGTGGAGCTTATGTTTTACGGTGAATACAGCCATGGTATAGATACCAAGGGCCGTCTGATCTTGCCTGCTCGTTTTCGCGAAGTGGCCAAGGAAAACGGCATTGATAAATTTTTTGTCACCCGCGGGCTGGACAAATGTATTTTCATGTTCGCGGAGGGTGAATGGCGCCTGCAGGAGGCGCGTTTTAAGAACCTCTCTTTCACCAAAGGCGAGGCGCGTTCTTTTAACCGTATGTTTTTCTCCGGTGCCGTCGAGGTTTTGCCGGACAAGCAGGGGCGTTTCATCATCCCCCAGTACCTTAAGGATTTTGCCGGCATCAAAAAAGACGCGGTGGTCATAGGGATCTCTAACCGTATAGAAATTTGGGAAACCGCCGCATGGCGGGAATTCTTCAGCAGGTCCAGCGGGGATTTTGAAAAGACCGCGGAGCACATGTTGGATGTAGATTAAAAATGGGAACTCTTGATGAGGCCCATATACCTGTCATGCCTAAAGAAGCCCTTGAATTGCTGCATTTGCCGCAAGGTGGGGTGGCGGTAGATGGGACGCTCGGTTTGGCAGGGCACGCATTTTTGATGGCCCAGGCATTGGGGCCTGGCGGCCATTTGATCGCCATCGACCGCGACAGCGCTTCTTTAGGGCAGGCTAAAAAAAAGCTCATTTCTCTAAGTTTAAAGATTGATTTGTTACAGGGAAATTTCAGTTCGCTTGATAAAATTTTAGCCCGCCTTAAAGTTAGCGTTGTCGACGGTATTTTACTGGACCTAGGGATTTCGAGCTTCCAGCTTGATGATGGGTCGCGCGGTTTTGCTTTCAGGCATGACGGCCCATTGGACATGAGGATGGATGCCCAGGGGCAAGGCATCACAGCGGAAGAACTTGTCAATACGCTCAAAGAAGAGCAGCTTGAGAAGATCATTTCAGAATTCGGCGAAGAACGTTTCGCCCGGCGTATTGCCGCGGCCATCATGATGCAAAGGGCAAGGGCAAGGATCACGACCACCAAAGGATTGGCGGACATTGTTTTGCGGGCTTTACCCAGGGGGTATACCAGGGGGCGTATTCATCCGGCCACCAGGACTTTCCAGGCACTGCGCATCGCGGTCAATGAAGAATTGGAAGAGTTGTCCCTGGGGCTTGAGGTGGTTTTTAGGATGTTGAAAAAAGGCGGGCGCTTATGCGTGATCTCGTTCCATTCATTGGAAGACCGCCTGGTGAAAAATAAATTTAAATCTTGGGGGATGGAGCGGGAAGGCATCATTTTGACCAAAAGGCCGTTGACGGCATCCGATGAAGAGAGTGCCGCCAATCCGCGCAGCCGTTCCGCCAAATTAAGAGCCATCGAAAGGGCTTAGATGAGCTTAAAAGTGTATTTTAAAATCGCCGCCTTTACCACTATCATAGCCCTGCTATACATCCATATGCAGATGAAGATCTTTGAATTATCTTATAATGGCAAAGATAAAGAAAAGATAATCCATGAATTGAATGACAGTAACGGTGCCTTGACCCACCAGATCCTGACCCTTAAATCCGCCAATAATTTGGGCAATCAGCTTTTAGACCACGATAATAGTTTGCAATTTATGGATAATGAACGGGTGATGACGGTCGCGACCCCTGCGGGGGCCATGCCGCATTTGGCGCAGCCGAAGACAAAGGTCGTCAACCCTTTTTGGAATTTATTTTCATTCTTGGGTGCCCAGGAAGCCAAAGCCTGGGAGTAAGCCACATTGATGCGGCTTACCCCGAAAAACTTCACATTTAACAGTATTTTAAAATGAGGGTTAAATTGTTTCTGCGCAAGTATCCACTTCGTTTTGCCGTGGTGTCCATATTTTTATTCGCAGGTTTCGCATACTCCGTCGGGTTTCTGATCTTCATCCAAATATTCCGTTCTGAATTCTTGAGCAATCTAGCCCAGCGCCAGCATGAGCATTACATCGTTTTAGAGCCCCGCAGGGGCACTATTTATGACCGCAATATGCGGGCATTGGCGATCAACCTGCCTGTTTACTCCGTATATGCCAATGCCCGGGCCATGCGCCAGGAGCATGATGTGGATGAGGTGGTGGAAAAATTGTCCGGCATTTTTAAAGTAGACCCGCAGCAGGTCCGTGATAGATTAGATAAAGACAAATATTTCGTTTGGATCGCGCGCAAGGTCCCGCAGGAAATTTATCTCGAGATCAAGGACGCTAAATTGCCGGGTATCGGCTTTATCAAGGAAAGTAAACGTTATTACCCCAACCAGACGTTAGCTTCGCATTTGATCGGTTTTGCCGGCCTGGATAACAATGGTTTGGACGGCCTTGAGCGTGATTATGATAAATATTTAAAAGGAGAGCCCGGCCACGCGATCATCCTGCGTGATGCCCACTCAAGGGAGTTGATGTTCGATAAAGGCTATAGCGCCCCGGTGGACGGCTTTAGCGTTGTGCTGACTATTGATGAAACGATCCAGTATATCGCCGAGAAGGCTTTGGACAGGATGTATCAAAAATACCATTGCGAAGGGGCCAGTATCATCGTGATGGACCCCAGGACCGGAGAAATCCTGGCTTTTGCCAACCGACCCACTTATAATTTGGAAGAGGCTTCCAGGAGCACACCTGAGTCGCGCACCGACCGCGCCATAGTTTTTACCTTTGAACCGGGGTCGGTCTTTAAGATCGTCACTGCTTCCGCGGCTTTGCAGGAGGGGGTGGTCAGCGAAAATAGTATGATCTACTGTGAACATGGCGCTTACCGTGTGGCAAATCATATATTACATGACCATGAACCTTTGGGCACCATCTCCTTTAAACAAGTCATCGAACAGTCAAGCAATATCGGGACAACCAAGGTGGCCCAGCGCCTGGGTCCACAGCGGGTATACAATTATGCCCATCATTTTCGTTTTGGGATAAAGACCGGCATTGACCTGCCGGGAGAGGCCCAGGGGATTTTAAAACCGGTGAGCCGTTGGTCCAAGACTTCGATCGGGGCTGTACCTATCGGACAGGAAGTGACCGTCACGCCGATCCAGTTGATGGGTGCCATTTCCGCCATTGCCAATGATGGTATTTATATGCGGCCTTTTGTGGTTAAATATGTCAAGGACGCCAATGGGCAGATCATTTTTCAGCACAGCCCCCAAATATTAGACAAGGTCATTTCCAGGGCAACTTCAAAGCGGATGAAGGCCATTCTAAAGGGCGTGGTTGATGAAGGGACCGGGACCAAGGCAGCTATTAAAGGTGTTCCTGTCGCGGGTAAAACCGGGACCGCGCAAAAAGTCGTCGGCGGTACTTATTCGCATACGCATTTTTACGCGACCTTCGCTGGTTTTGCGCCGGTGGATAATCCCCGTCTGGCCTGCGTGGTTGTTTTTGATGATCCGCATCCGGCCTATTACGCGGGAACGGTGGCAGCCCCTGTTTTTTCTGAAGTGGTGGGGAATTCTTTGAAATACCTTAATACCCAGCATCTGACTGCAACAGATGATGATACCCCGGGCTAAGTGTGGTTTTAAATAAGAAAAGGTTTTATGCGCCTAAGTGAACTTTTAAAAGGAATATATCCAAAACCATTACCCGCTCCATTTCAGGATTTTGAAGTCCTTAACGTATCCTGCGATTCGCGGGAAGATCAAAAAGACGGATTATTTGTAGCCATGGCCGGTACAAAATTTAATGGGCAGGATTTTATCAAGGATGCGATCGCAAAAGGGGCAAAAGTTATAGTTTCCTGTCATTCTGAGGCAAAGACGAAGGATCTTAATGTCTGTTTCTTGGATGTCGACGACCCAAAATCTATTTTGCACAGCATAGGCCAGCGATTTTACGATCACCCCTCAAAGAAGATCAACAGTGTCGGTGTCACGGGTACAAATGGTAAAACGACAATCACCTATCTGATAGAGTCAGTTATCCACGCATCAGGTAAAAGTTGCGGGGTGGTCGGGACCGTTAATTACCGTATCGGCACAAAGGCCATTCCATCGAAAAATACCACTCCCGGATTTTTGGACAATCAGCGCTACCTAGCGCGATTAGTTGATTCTGATGTTGATTATTGTGTGATGGAAGCTTCTTCCCATGCCCTGGACCAGGGGAGGCTTGAAGGGATCGATTTTTCAGCGGCGATCTTTACCAATTTGACCCAGGACCATTTGGATTATCATAAAGACATGGAAAATTATTTTACAGCCAAGTCTCTTTTGTTCAAACATATATCACCTTCGGCCGTGTCTATTATCAACGCGGATGATGAATACGGCAAACGCCTCGTCCATTTATGCCGAAGCAGGGTCATTACCTATGCTGTTGATGCTCCGGCAGATATCCGCGCCCAACATATCACCTATCATCTAAGAGGCAGCAGTTTTGAAATAATTTTTCCCAAGGGCAAAATTAAGATCAATACCCGGTTTATCGGGAAGCATAACATATATAATATCCTGGCGGCTTTTGCCTGGGGAATATCCCAGGATCTGGGGCCGGAGATTGTCCGCCGCGGCATTGAAAATTTAACGCATGTGCCGGGCAGGCTTGAGCCGGTCGAGAATAATAAAGGGTTCTTTATATTTATCGATTACGCGCATACCGAGGATGGGCTCGTCAATGTGCTCAAGAGCCTAAGGGCTGTCAGTCCTGAGAAGATCATTTTGGTCTTCGGATGCGGCGGGGACCGTGACCGTTCTAAACGGCCTAAAATGGCAAGGGCAGCTTGCCGGTTTGCGGATCATTCCATCGTTACCACGGACAATTCCCGCAGCGAGGATCCTCAAGCGATCATTGATGAGATTATCACCGGTTTTACCAAAAAGAATTATGAGATCTGTGTCGACCGTAAGCAAGCGATCGGCAGGGCCCTTAAATTGGCTCAAAAAGATCAAATTGTATTGATTGCCGGCAAAGGCCATGAGGATTATCAAATTTTAAAAGACCGCACCATTGCTTTTAATGAGCGTGAGATCGTGAAAGAATGTTTACAGTAACTGAAATTTTAGAAGCGACCAAAGGCATATTAGCACAGGGGCCGGACAAGTCTAAGGTGACCTCTGTCTGCATTGATTCGCGCATCGTCAAAAAAGAGGAATTATTCATCGCGGTCAAAGGCGATGTTTTTGATGGGCATGATTTTATTGAGAGTGTCATTGCCAAAGGTGTGCGTGTCCTGGTCTTGCATAAACCCGTTGCAGTCAAAGATCCCAAAGTATCCGTCATCCGTGTCACAGACAGCACACGCGCCTTGGGGGACATCGCGCGTTTTCACCGTTTGCGCTTTAAGATACCGGTCATCGCCTTAACCGGATCCGCTGGCAAGACCACGACCAAGGAGATGATCGCCGCTGTATTAAGCCGTAAATATAAAGTTTTAAAAAATGAAGGGACCCAAAACAACCATATCGGCGTTCCTTTGACCTTGCTTAAGTTAAAGCCTGTGCACAGGATCCTTGTTCTGGAATGCGGTACTAACCAGCCCGGCGATATTGTCTGGCTGGCTGATGTGGCGCGTCCTAATGTGGGGGTTTTTACCAATATCGGCGAGTCACATCTGGAAAAGTTAAAAACAGTCAGCGGTGTCTTTAAGGAGAAATGGGCGTTGACATCCTTTATGGGAGCCCAAGATACGGTTATCATTAACGCGGACGATAAATTTTTATCCAATCAGTACCGGCAAAAAAATATTTTCAAGTTCATCACGTACGGCGTCAAAGCCAGGGCCCGCTGGAAAGCTTTAAATATTCGTATCCATGGTGGCCGGTATTTGAATTTTCAGGTGCTTGGAAAAATTTTTGAATTGAATTCCTGCGGCGTCAATAACGTTTATAATGCATTGGCAGCCGTAACCTGCGGCGCATTCTTTAAAGTGCCGTTCAAAGATATTGTCCAGGCATTAAGATCTTTTGAGTTTTCACAGGGGCGCGGGCAGATCGTCCGTTTGGGCCGAGGGTGGCTCATCAATGACTCTTATAATGCCAATCCGGTGTCAATGAGATCAGCCCTGCAAACTTTACAGGCCATAGAAACTAAAAGTCAACGGATCTTTGTCGCCGCGGATATGCTGGAATTAGGCAAGCAGTCCATAGCTTTGCACCGGGCATTGGGACGGGCCATCAGCGCATCAGGCACCTGTATTTTGATCACCGTTGGCCGTTTAGCAGGACTTATGGCTGCAGAAGCCAAACGCTGCAATAAAAAAATGCAGGTATTTGCTTGCACAGATGTTGAGTCCGCGCAAAAATGTTTAGCAAAGGTTTTTCATAACGGGGACGCGGTATTGATCAAGGGCTCCAGGCGCATGCGCATGGAGCAGGTGGCGGAATTCTTAATGGCTTCTCCTAAAGGGTCAGGTTAGATCTCATGTTTTATTTTTTATCGCAATATATCCCGAATTCTCCCCATTTTAATATTTTCCGTTACATCACTTTTCGCGCCGGTATGGCCGCGGTCACGGCATTCTTGCTGTGCATGATCTTTGGCCCTGTTTTTATTGAATTGACCAGAAAGCGCAATATCGGTGAAACAGCCAAACGCCATGATGCCCCTGGCCTTGACCAGTTCCAGGCCAAGAAAGAAGGGACTCCCACCATGGGCGGGGTCTTTATCGTAGGAAGTATTTTGGTGTCAGTAGGTTTATGGGGCAATTGG
>Ga0181526_10005060_pt1 | contig 10042 bp, 7 predicted proteins | sample PEATcosm2014_Bin_35_FD_119750 | JGI IMG/M metagenome (GOLD analysis project Ga0181526, IMG submission 119750) | Peatland microbial communities from MTU Mesocosm Facility, Houghton, MI, USA - PEATcosm2014_Bin06_30_metaG | ecosystem: Environmental > Terrestrial > Soil > Wetlands > Peat | place...
CTTCATGATGTTGGCCTTATGGACGATCGTGATCTTCTTTCGCCCCGTGGCGATGGCGTGTTCGAAGGCAAACTCGAGCAGGCGCGAACTGCCGGCGCGGGTGTTGACCCCGGTGGCGATGGCAACTGCATGGGGGTCGTTGCCGATGTTGATGAAGTGCTCGTAGCCCATGTAAAGGCCTTCGATGTTTTCGCGCACCACGACGAGATCCACGCCATCGTATCGCCCGCCGGGAATGATGGTGCGTGCCGGGCGCAGATTGGCATAGAGCTGGAATTCTTCGCGCAGGCGAACGTTCGATGAACGGTAGCCACCGCCCGATGGGGTCTCCAGGGGCCCCTTGAGCGCCAACCGAGTCTTGTGGATGCTGGCCAGTGTTGCCGCCGGTAGAGGGTCACCGGCGACCTTGACTCCTTCGAGACCGGCAATCTGCCAGTCCCAGTCGAAAGGGGCATCCAGGGCCTGCAAGATTTCCAGTGTTGCGTCTACGATCTCATGGCCGATTCCGTCGCCGGGAATCAGAGTCGCGGGAATTCGATTCGTCACAGGATCATCCTTCACTAAGCGGATCAAAGATCTTCAAGCCATCGAAACGGCGAAAATCCCGATCCGATGTCACCAGGGTTGCGCCAAACTCCATCGCAAGCGCCGCGAGCGCCGCGTCCACTGCGAGTGCGCCACTTACTTGAGAGTCCACCAGCAAACGGGAAAATATGTCCCAATAGCGGTCCCCTGGTTCGATGACCGCCACGGCCGGCGCGCCGAGCCAACCACGGACGATCTCGATGACTTCGGGCATCGTAAAAGGATGAGCAAAAACTTTGGCGTGCGTCGCGATGCGCATAAAAGCGGAAATCGTTTGCCACGGCAATCGCACCGGGTCGGATCCGATAAAGGCCGCTTCTACCCAGCGTCTGGCCCGCTCGTGCTGGGGGGCACCAGCGTGGTGCGCGTGCAACAGTACGTTTGCGTCCGGGATGATCATGGTTTCCGCTTCACGGTGTCCGCGCTCCGTCGACGTCCTCTAATAGGCGAGCGACACTGTCCAGGCTCGCGGTAACGAGTGTGGGCCCTAGATCCTTGGCACGTACCCGAAACGGAACTACCGGAGCACGCTTGCGTCGCACTTCGAGCCCAGCACGCAAGGCGTCGTTGACCGTTTCCTTGAAGGTGCGTCCGGAACGCCGTGCCTCGACCGTCAGGCGTGCAGCAACGTCTTCATCAAGCGTCAGTGTCGTTCGCACAATCGCCTCCGCGATGTCGTCAGCATTGAAAAAAGGGGGAAAGAAAAGCGTGCGTGCAGACCAACCGCGAACACGACCGAGAACCTAGCTGATGCTGCTGATGGTAATTTCGAGACATCATGATGTCAAATTGGATTCGTGGCGGTGGATTGCTTCGATTTCCAGATTCGCTTGACGGCGAGGCACCATGTAAATTTCATTCGCCCGCGGGCTCCTTTATGCCTAGATCTGAAATCGGCGATCCCAGGGCGGAATCCATTACACTCAACCCGATCCGCCCCACGCGACCCCTCTTGCGCGTTCCGGCCGCCGATCGGTCGACAGCACGGGCAACGCCTTGAACGGTGCTATTTCGATCCCTGCTGATGCAGCCCTACGCGATCTACTTCCCGCAGTTCTACGCCACTCCGACGAACAATGAGGCGTGGGGTCAAGGGTTTACGGATTGGTGCTTAGTGGCGGGCGCCAACATGCTCGACGCCTGGCCGCGGCGCGCGCCGGCGCGCGGCTTCTACGATGGCGGCAGTGCGGTGCTGCACCGCGAGCATATGGCCGAGGCCGCCCGGGCTGGCCTGGGTGGCTTCGCCCTTTATCATTATTGGTTTTACACGCACCAGGAATTGGACTCGGTCGAAAGGACGTTGCTCGACGACCCGGTGCCGGGCGGGACCGCCCTTCCCTGGTTTCTGATCTGGGCCAACGAGAACTGGACGCGACGCTGGCTGGGGGATCCGCGCACCTTGGTCGCGCTGTCTGCGCGCCCGAGTCAGGAACAGATTGAACGGCACTGCGTCCATTTGGCCCAGTGCTTTGCGCAGGCGCAATATGTCCGGATCGGTGATCGGCCGCTCTTTGCCTGGTACAACCTAGGGCATTTTGAAGAACCAGAGTCGGTCGTCCGTTGCTATCGTGAGGTTCTGCGGCGCATGGGCTTCGAGCCCTGGTTCGTACACTTCGTAAAGAATCCTTTTGACACAATGTATTCCGGATTTATGGACGGCAGTTATCTGTTCGAGCCGCGGTTATTTTTCTCCAGCCGTCGGCGGGGACGCGGCGCGCTCGCCAAGCGAGGCTTCGACCTAGCGACGCGGTTGCTAGGCAAGCGCGTCAGCGACAAGTTGCTGCTCCTTTTCGACCGCGCGCAGCCCAAGGGCGCTACCTACCCGGCCGCCGAATTCGAGCGCTATTTCCGGTCTTCCGAGCGAGAGCAACTGCGCGCGTCCTTGCCCGGACTGGTCCAGGAGGTGATTTCCCCGGGCTGGAACAACGCGCCACGCTATGCAAAACGCTTTACCCGACTCGAGGACGTTCCGCCGGCGTTTTTTCGTACCATGCTCGAAGACGCCAGCCGAAGCAACGGCCTGCCGCCATTGATCAATGCCTGGAACGAGTGGTCCGAAGGGGCGGCGATCGAGCCCTGCGCCTATCTGGGCAGTCGCTACCTGGATGCGGCGCGTATCGGCGAGGGGTCGCCCGTATGACGCAGCCAGACGCGCAGCACGACGACTATTTCTCTTACATGGTGCAGCGCAGCCTGGCCGGTGATCTGTATCGCCGGTTCTTCCTGTACCCGCGATTGGCGCGGCGCCTGCCGGGATTCACTTTGGATTTGGGCTGCGGCCTGGGCGACTTCCTGCGCTTTCGGCCTCGTACGATCGGCGTCGACATCAACCCGCGGGCGGTGGCTTTTTGCCGAGACCGCGGACTCGATGCGCGGCCGATGCAACCCGATCGCCTGCCGCTGGAGGATGCGAGCTTTGACTCGATCCTGCTCGACAACGTGCTGGAACATATCGCCGAACCCATGCCCATACTTGCCGAGATCCGGCGCACGCTCAAGCCTGGCGGACGGCTGCTCGTTGGCGTGCCCGGCCTGCGCGGCTGGGATTCGGACGCCGACCACAAGGTGTTTTACGACGAAACCCTGTTGGTGGAAACGCTCTCCGCGTTTGGATTTACGGCCATTGAGACGTTCTACTCGCCGCTGTGGCGCTCACCCTGGCTCTCCAGGATGCTGCGCCAGTACTGCCTTTTCATGCTGTTCGACTACGGACCGGGCCGCGTGCCGGCCAACGCGAGCTAGCGCCCAGACGGGTCGTCGGCCCGGTTGCGCAAGCGCTGCAGATCCTTCCATGCGCCGCGCGCCGGCCGCAAGAACATCACCGCCAAGACCAGGCGCAGGAATTTGCCGCGCAGCAGCTCTTGCACGAGGGCCTGGCGCCACGTTGACGTCTCGGTCTCGCGTGCCATCAGGACGTAGTCGCGGCTTATGCGCACGCGATAGCCGAAACGCTCGCCGATCAGCGCCATGGCGCGCCGGCTGTAAAAGAACACGTGCTGCCCGCTCTCCGGCACCAGGTACCACCATTGCGCATCCTGACCCTCGTACAACGCAGTGGTCAACAGGACGTACCGGGGCTGACTGGCAAACAACTGCGTCAGGTCGCTGTACGGATCGGCAAAGTGCTCAATAACTTCGAAGGCCGTGAGCAGATCGGCCGCGGCGAAATCCGGCTCCGTGAACCCCTTTGCGTAGCTGGCGGTAGCGTATTGATCGCGTACGTAGGCATTGATGCCCTGGTCGCGCAGCAGGCGGCAGAGCAAGCCGTCGCCGCCGCCGAAATCGATTGCGTTGGCCAGCCCGAATACCCGCGCCACGAGGAACGAGGCAGCGGAATTAAAGAGGCTGCGCTGCGCCCCGCCGGCATCGATGCTGGCCAGATTGCCCGCGCGGTAAGCCTCTGCCAGCCAGGTCGGCGTCTGTGTCTGCAGCGACTGGCAGCCGGTGCATTGCAGATAGGTGACCTCCAAGCGCCCCAGGATCTTGCGCTGGAAGCGCGCGACGAGCGCATCGCCACAAAGCCGGCACCCGGCCCCTCCCGCCTCGATGGCCTGCGCGGGGACGACGGCGGAGTGCTCGGCCGGGCGCCCAACGGCCAGATGATCAGCCACGGGGCACACCACGCAGCACGCCGATGGCGCGCGTCAAAGCCGTGCTGCCCGGTGCGCGCACGAGTTCGAAGAGCTTGAGCCGCACGAATCGGTCAAAGCTGGGCAGGCAGTACAGCGCAACTGCCGTATTGGCCAAGCCATCCGGGATCCCGAGGACCAGGCGCGCCATGCGCCGCGCCCTTGGGCTCGGCGCGGAGCGCAGCAACTGCTCGTATTCACGCGTGCCGAAGGCGCCAATCGCCCGGAACCAGAGCAGCCGCTTCAGGCTTTCTGCCGGATGGCGCAAGGTGATGCGGCGGCGTGCCTCTTCGGAAAATTGCTCGAACGACCAGATCAGTCGGGGCCACAGGGACATCCAAATCTCGAAGCTGCGCGCCGACCACTGCGCGTTACCGTAGCGGATGACGATTAAAGGCTCGGCAATGACATGCGCCGTTCGATCGAGTGGCTTTTGAAAGATAACGCCCATGTGAATGAACATGCTCGTGTAATACGCGCCGCGTTCGCGCGCCAGCCACAAGCTGCGCCGGATGATGACGGCACCGATAAAGCTCAAATACTGGCAAGACAGCGCGAAGAAGCGTTCCGACTCCCGCGGCGCCCATTCCGAGTCGCGCTCGGCCGGCAGCATGCGCTCCTGCAGGCGGACCGAAAAATCCTGATTGCGCACCTCCGCGTTCACGATGACGAGATCACGATCCGCTCGCAATTCCGCCAGCACACGGGCCACGGCCCCCGGTGCGAGCAGATCGTCATCGGTCATCAGCCAGCAGAATTCGCCGCGGGCGTAGCCCACCACCTTGTCGAAGTCGGCGTCAAAACCCGAATTGGCCGGTTCGCGCCGATAGACGACGTTTGGGTGCCGCTGCACATACGCTTCCATGATCCGCGGGGTTTCGTCGGGCGAAGCGCCGTCCAGCACCAGCAGTTCGACATCCGGCCGCAATTGCGCAACGATGGAGTCGAGCGTCTGCGCGATGAAGGCCGCGCGCCGGAAGGTGGCGATGCAGATGCTCAGCACAACGGGCCCGCCGGCATTGGTACTCGCGGCAGCAGCTCCGGTCGCGTCGGCCTGCGCACCGCCCAACTCTGGATTGAAGTTCACGGCCTTCCCTAGGTGATTGCCCCGCGCCGAAGCAGGGACGAAATCAGGGTCAGGGTCCGCGGGCGCAGGCCCGGCGAGGATAGCAGTCCGCCCAGCATCAGCACCGCCGCGACGCCGGCGCCCGAGAGCACGGCGAGCCAGGATTGCGGTTCGAATCCGCGCTGGGCGAACCATGCGATGGCGCCCACGAGCACGGACAGCGCGAGCGGCAGGCCGACGTCCCGGGTAAGCCAACCCCAGGCCAGTTCCGGCTGCAGGCGCCGATTCGTCACCCAGCCGCCAAACAGTAGGTAGACGACGTGCAGGGCCAGCCATGCCGCAGCCGCGCCGACCCCACCCCATTGGACGGTCAGGAACCAGACCAGCGGCGCCTGGACGATCAACAGCGCCAGGCTGATCTGCAGGGCCAGCTTGACCTCCCCTTGGGCGAGCTGCAGGGCGTAGACGACATACATGACGGCATGCAGGCCGGAGCCGGCCGCCAGCAGCGCGATCACCGGCGCCACGTCGCGGGCAATTTCCGCGCTGCCGGTCCACAGGCGCACCAGACCTTCGCCCCAGACCATCAGCCACATCGCGAGCGGAAAGACGATGGTGGCCACCAAGGCGGTCATGAGGCGGTAGTTGCGTCGCAGATCCTCGCGCTCCGCCTTGGCGTACAGCGAGGTGAAGCGCGGATAGACGACATTGAACACCGGCGTAATCAGTTGGTAGAGCGTGGAAACGACCAAAGTCGCAATCATGTAGTGGCTAAAGAGCGCCAGTGGCAGCAGGCGGCTGAGTGCGACCTTGTCGAACTGCATGAACCAAAGTCCGATCACGTTGATGCCGGCCACCGCTGCGGAAAACTTCCACTGCCGTCGCAGGACGGTATAGTCAACCGGCCCAGCCAGGCGCGGGCCAAGGATTCGCCAAGCGGCACTGCGCAGCCAAAAAAGCAGCACCAGCGCGGCACCAATCTGCCAGGCCAGCAGGACCCGCAGATCCGGACGCCAGAGCAAGACGGCGACCGCGCCCAGCGCGGTCGCCACCGACATGGCGATGTTGATCGCGCTAAACGCCGCCGCGCGGCTGGCGCCTAGCAGCACGGCCTGGTAGAGCCCGATGGGCCAGCGCACCGCCAGGGCCACGCCGATGAGCACCAGGGAGGCACTGACGTAGTCGATCGGCAGGGCGCGCACATTGAGCCAGTGGGCGGCGATCAGCGGGGCCAGCAAAGCCAACGCCAGGGCGATTGCCGCGGCCACCAGAGCGTAGATGCGCTCCAGGGCGGCTGCCAGGCGGATTGCGTCGCCAGGTCGGCCCAGCGCGGTGCAGCTGGCGACTTCGCGATTCATGGTCGAGGCCAAGCCGAGGTCAAATACCTGCACAAGGCTTTGCAGCGTTATATAAAAGCCGATCAAGCCGTAGGCCTCGGCGCCGAGAAAATGCAGGTAGACCGGCACCAGGACCAGGCCCAGCACCGCCGAAACGGCGGAGTTGGACCAACCGGACAGCAAGTTTCGGGTCAATCCCATGCGGCCGGATTTCCTGCCAGGCACAGCGCCCGCTCCAGGGCGTCCTTCGGCGGGCGCATCGCCTGATTCACCGGGTCACGCAGCGGCCCGCGTGCGGACTCACCCGACCTTGCTCACGCGCCCGTACTTGTCGTCGTAGCGGACGATATCGTCTTCGCCCACGTATTGGCCGCTTTGCACCTCGATCAGCACCAGCGGCAAGGTTCCGGGATTCTCCAGGCGATGTTGCGTGCCCGCCTTGATGTAGGTCGATTCGTTGGTCGCCAGCAGGAAGTCCTTTTCGCCATTGGTGACGCGCGCGGTGCCGCTCACCACGATCCAGTGCTCGTTGCGGTAGTGGTGCATCTGCAGCGACAGCGAGCGCAGCGGCTTGACCTCAATGCGCTTGAGCTTGAATTGCGGCCCTTCCTGCAGCACGGTGTACGTGCCCCAGGGTCGGGCGACCGTGGCGTGAAAAATGTGCTTGTCGTCGCCGCTGGCGCGCAGCGCCTCGACCACCTGTTTGACGTCCTGGGCCCGGTCCTTGGGCATCACCAGCAGGGCGTCGGGCGTGTCCACCACGACCGTATCCTGCATCCCGAGTATCGCCACGAGCCGGTCCTGTGCATGCACAAAGCAGCGCGTGCTGTCGACAAACAGGGCATGCCCGGCAACCCGGTTGTGCTGGGCATCGGCCGGAAACTGCTCGGCGATCTCCGGCCACGCGCCAACATCGCTCCAGCCGAAGCCGCCGGGCACGACGGCGACGTTGCGCGCCTTTTCAAAGACCGCGTAGTCGATCGAAATGCTCTGCAGGGCGGTGAACGTGGTCTTGTCCAGCTCGATGGCATCCGCCCCCGCGGCATGCGTGTGCGAAACGCTCCAGCTGGCGCGCGCGCCAGCGGCCAGCGCCGGGGCAACCTGCTCGAGCGCCGTCAGCATGTCGCGCGCGCGAAAGCAGAACATGCCCGAATTCCAGCAATAGTTGCCGGCTTCTAGGAATTGGCGCGCTTTCTCGATCTTGGGTTTTTCCACGAAACGGCAGACCTCATGACCCCCATGGGAAATCGCCGGGCCCGACTCGATATAGCCGTAGGCCGTTTCCGGCGCCGTCGCCTGGATACCGAAGGTCACCAGCCAGCCTTCCTCCGCCAAGGATCGGGCGCGCGCCACGCAATCGGCAAAACCGCTCTCGTCCTCGATCAGGTGATCGGCCGGCAGTACCAGCAGCAGGGCGTCCTCGCCATGCTCCTTGGCGACGGCCAGCGTCGCCAGGGCAATCGCCGGCGCCGTGTTGCGCGCCGCCGGCTCCAGCAGATAACGCACCGCCCCGGCCTTGGCCAGTGCCGTCGGTGCGAGCTCGTCGCGGGACAAGAAGTAGTAGTCCCGATTGGTAACGATCCAGGCACTGTCCGCGCTTAGCGCGGCAGCCCGATCCAGCGTCCGGCGCAGCAGGCTGCGCCCGTCGGCCAGCTTCATGAAAGGCTTGGGTAGTGCTTCGCGCGAAACCGGCCACAGACGCGTGCCGGCGCCTCCGGAAAGTATGACAGGGACAACGGCGTTGTTCACAGTTAGTATCCCAATACTCGCAAGGTTTAGGTTTGCAGTCGGCGCGGGGGCCTTCCCGCCCGGCCGCTGCCCGATAAGTTCAGCCCGCTACGTCCAGCCCGCTTCGTTCGGCGGCCGAAGTCTACCGATTTGCCAGCCGGCCGTTTAGCGAGCGTCCGAACGCATTGCGGCCCGCTGCGCAGCCGGCTGGCAGCGCCCCGTCAGACGAAAGGACGATGCCTGCCGTTCGAAGAGGCCCTTTGGAACCAAGCCCAATCGCGGTCGATTGTAACCGGCGGTAACGGCGAAGCCATAAATCCGCACCACAAGCCGAACCCGCAACCGTCGCGCGCCACCCAAGGCACTAGAATCGGTTCATGCCGGCGTGGCGCTTTTTTCCTCGCCCGGCTCGCATTGGACAAGGCTAGCTTGCCCAACCCGCATCGACGAACCGGATCATGGATCACACAGGGACCGAACGCAGGCGTGTCGGAGTTTTCGCGAACGAGTCTACTTCCGACGCGCCGGATGCGCACGCATTGAATCGCGCACAGGTCGAGGAGACGATCCGGTCCCTGATCGAGGGCGCGCGCCAAGACCCTGCGGCGGCGCGTACGTTGGCGCAACCCTGGGGGTCGAAGACGGTGCTTTTCGATGGCCCGCAAACGCGCGTCCGCCGCCTCGAGGTTCGACCCGGGGCGACCCTGGCACCGGCAATGCACCCCGCCCACGGCATCCATTGGGTCGTATTGGAGGGCCGCGCCCGAATGACCATCGGCCGCCGCGAGATGGAGTGTGGCGTCGACGAGGCGCACTACATTCCCGCCGGCATGACCCATTGTCTGCAAAACCCGGCGCGCACGCCGCTGGTCGTCATCGAAATCGATGGCGGTGAAGATTTGCTGCGGACGTCGTCCGCGCGACCAGATGGCGCACGCGGGGTCGCCATGGGAAATGGCGGCGCTGCGCGCTCGCGTCCGATCCGCGTGGTCCACGTATACAAGACCTTCTTGCCGGACAGCGTCGGCGGCCTGGAGATCGCGATCGCGCAGATGGCCGTATCGACGCGCCACATGGGCATCGACACGCGGATTGTGAGTCTTTCACCCGGGAATCCGCCACCCGTGAGCATCTACCACGGGATCGAACACTATCGATACGCGGAGACGCTATCCCTGGCATCGAATTCGATGTCGCTGCCGCTGCTGCGCGACTTCGGCCGCCACGTCGACTGGGCCGACGTGATCCACTACCACTTTCCGTGGCCGTTTGCCGACCTGCTGCATCTGCTGTGGCGCGTGCGCAAGCCGAGCATTGTCACCTATCACTCGGACATCGTGCGCCAGCGCAAACTCATGGCGCTGTATCGGCCGCTGATGAATCGGTTTTTAGGCCGCCTCGACCGTATCGTGGCCACTTCGCCGAACTATGCCAAGACCAGCGACGTCCTGAGCACGTACGCCGACAAGACGACGGTGGTTCCGATCGGCCTGGACCCGGCCAGCTATCCGGCCACCCGACCCGAGGCGCTGGCACGCTGGAAGGCGGAACTGGGCGAGAACTTCTTGCTGTTCATCGGCGTGATCCGCTACTACAAGGGCCTGCACATCCTGCTCGATGCTCTGGTCGGCACCCCAATCCCCACGGTCATCGTCGGCTCCGGCCCGATCGAGGCCGAGCTGCGTCGGCACGCCAAG
>Ga0181526_10005061_pt1 | contig 10040 bp, 8 predicted proteins | sample PEATcosm2014_Bin_35_FD_119750 | JGI IMG/M metagenome (GOLD analysis project Ga0181526, IMG submission 119750) | Peatland microbial communities from MTU Mesocosm Facility, Houghton, MI, USA - PEATcosm2014_Bin06_30_metaG | ecosystem: Environmental > Terrestrial > Soil > Wetlands > Peat | place...
CGCCATGAAGCCTCAGGCGGGTGGCGAGTATGTGTATGTGCGCGACGCCTACGGTCCGCTGGCCGCGTTCCTCTATTCGTGGACCTGGTTCCTGATCGCCAAACCCGCCTCGATCGCCACCATCACGACCGGCATCGTGCGCATTCTCGGCAGCTTTTCGAGCCTGTCGTTCCTGCACGAGCCGTTCCTTTCCCACCCCTTCACGGTCAGCTACGGCCAGCTGGTGGCGATCGCGGCCGCGGTCTTGATGTCCTGGCTCAACTATATCGGTGTGCGCCGCGCCGGGGACTTCCAGTTCCTGTTCACGCTGCTGAAGGTGGCCATCATTCTGGGCATCGTCATCGTCGGCTTCTCGTACAGTGGCGGCAGCTGGGCGAATTTCGGCACTGAGTTCGCCGGTGCCAAGGGTGGGATCGCCGGCTTCTTCGCCGCGCTGGTCGCAGCGCTCTGGGCCTACGACGGCTGGAACGATCTGAACATGGTGGCCGGGGAAATACGCAACCCGCAGCGCAACATCCCATTGGCGCTGATCTGGGGCGTGGCAGTGGTCGGGGCGCTCTACATACTCGTGAATGCAGCTGTGCAGTACGCGTTGCCGGCCGCGGCCGTGGCCGCCACGGAGCGTCCAGCCTCGGACGCCGTCGCGCTCGTGCTCGGACACATCGGCGCGAGTCTGGTTTCAGCCGGCATGGCGATCTCGATGCTCGTGACGCTGAACGGTACCATCATGAGCGGCGCGCGCGTGCCGTTCGCAACCGCCCGCGACGGCTATTTCTTCAAGGCCATCGCCGAGGTCCATCCTCGCTATCGCACCCCCGCGGTTTCCATCGTCGTGCAATGTGCGCTCGCGGTCGTGCTGCTGCTGCTCGGCGGCAGCTTCCGGCAGTTCTTTTCGTTGGCGATCTTCGCCGAGTGGCTGTTCTACATGATCGCCGGCAGCACCATTTTCGTGTTCCGCCACCGGGACCCGCAGGGCGAGCGGCCGTACCGAGTCTGGGGTTATCCGCTCGTGCCGGCGCTGTTCGTGCTGGTGTCCGCCGCGCTGCTCTACTACACCTTCACCGACAACCTCGCGAGCTCGGGTTGGGGTTGCGTCGCAATCCTGGCCGGCATCCCGGTATTTTATTTCTTCGCAAACCGACGCGTCGCGACGCATTGAGGCGCGAAGACCGCATGCGCGAAGCGCAGCGGGCTATCATCAAAAGATGACAGATAATTGAACGTAATGTGATTTCCTTCGGACCTCATTGGCGTGCGACCGCGCATGGAGAGGGGCGTTTGGCGCGGCTCGCAGGTCGAGGCTCCCCCCGGCTCGTCCGCGACAGCTCAGCGCTTACTGCGCCGCTTGTCTCCGCGGGGCGACCGACGGCGATTTCTGTGGTAAAACCCCCGCCAACTGGGGGAGTTTCCTCGACAGCGAATGTATGAGGAAATCCGTCGCGAAGATCTTGCGCAGGGAGCGGACTCAGAATGGCGGCGTTCGAGAAACTGATATCGCTGCTCGGTGGCCGAGCGGCTCAAACCCGCCAATTCAAAAACAGCCAGCACATCCTGGTTGCAAATCCCTGGCATGCGGTCTCGATAGTGAGCTCGCGGCCAAATTGCCCGGTATGCGGCGCGTTCAAGGGCAGGCGTTATCTGGCGCGTGAGGCCCCGGCGTTGCCGCTCAAGGGCTGCCCCGACCCTGCAGCCTGCAACAGCGTCTACAAGCATTTCCCGGATCGGCGCGCCGGACCGCGTCGCGCGGAGGAGCGCCGCGCCTTCCAGCCCATGAATCTGGCGGTGGTCACGCGTGTCGTGCGCGATGAACGTCGCCACGCTTCCGGACGCCGTCGCACCGACGGGCATTGAGCCGCAGCGGCGAAGCGACTCCGCGGCGCTGCGCCGCTGATTCAGCCGAACAGGGAATTGAGCTCGCCGCCCGCGGCGGCGTTCGCGAAACCGTCGAAGCTTCCCTGCTCGGCGATCAGTCGGGCGGCGCGCATGAATCCACCCCATGCCGAGCGCGCCAACGCGCCGCCGACGCTCACGCGCCGCACGCCGAGTTGCTCGAGCGCCTGCATCGACAGATCTCCGGGCGAGTAGATCAGCACGTTGACCGGCTTGGGTGCGACGGCCGCGACCACCGCGCGGATCTCATCGCGAGTGCGCAGTCCCGGCGCGTAGAGACAGTCGGCACCAGCCGCGGCGTAGACCTTCAATCGCGCCAGCGTCTCGGCCAGGTCCGGACGTCCGACCAGGAAGCACTCGGCGCGGCCGATGAGGAGCGTGTCGCCGCCGGCCTGATCGATGGCGCGGCGCGCGGCGCGCACGCGCTCGACGGCCGCATCGAGATCGAACAGCGGTCGCGCCGTATCGCCGGTCGAGTCCTCGATGGAGAGCCCGGCAACGCCGGTCGCGACCGCGAGGCGGACGCTCTCGGCCACGGCTGCCGCAGTTGCGCCGAAACCGCTCTCGAAATCCGCATTCACCGGGATGTCAGTGGCCGCAACCATGGTGGCCAGATGCCCGAGCACCGCCTCGCGCGTCACGCCATTGTCGGGCCGTCCCTGCGTCCAGGCGAAGCCCGAGCTCGTCGTGGCGATGGCCTTGAAGCCGAGGCTCTGCAGATACAGCGCACTGCCGACGTCCCAGGGATTGGGCAGCGCAAAGCAGCCCGACTCGTGGAGACGCGCGAATGCACGCCGCTTGTCGGCAACGCTCGGACGGGGGCTGGCGGTCATGTCTTACTCCTATCGGGCAGCGAGAGCTGCCTCACAGAATGGGTCCGATTGTGGCGCAGTTCCGTGATATCCGGGGGTGGCTGCCGCATGCTGGCGCCTCAAAGCGTCTGAGCCGCCGAGTGATGACTGGAGCCCCCGACAGTCCGTTAACTGGCGATAGTGCAGGTGAGACAGTGTGGCGACCGGCCGTGCCGCGCGCGTTGGGCGTGGGAGTCGTGCTGATCGCGCTGACGGCGCTGGCCGGCTGGCTGTTCCACCTCCCCTTGCTGCGAAGCATCCTGCCCTCGGCGGAGCAGATGAAGCTCAATACGGCGCTGCTGCTGATCCTGGCGGGTGTGTCGCTTCTGCTTCAGACGGGCGCTTCGGGCGGGAGGCGCCGATTGGCCACAGGGATTCTCGCGGGCCTGGTCGCGGTCGGGGGCGCGGTCACGCTTTTGGAGTACCTCGTGGGCTGGCGGCTCGGCATCGATGAGATCCTCATGCGCGATGACTCGCAGGTGTTCCGCTCGATGCACGGGCGCATGTCCCCCTACAGCGCCGTAGGGTTTCTGGCCATCGGCTTCGCACTACTGGCGATGCACCATGCGGCGCCACGCCGGTTCGTCGTGCCGGGCGCCATCATCGCAGCGGCCATCGGGACCATCTCGGCGCTGGGCTATCTGTGGGGTGCCCGGGAGCTGACCACCGACCAGGTCCTGCCGCCCGTAGCGATCAACACCGCAGCGGCCTTCATGGCGCTCGGCGCCGGTATCTGGCTCGCGTCTCGAACCCCGGCGATGCGCGATCCGGAGCCCGCAGCGGTGGGCGGCATCGAGAACAAGGTGCTGATGGGCTTCATCGCCGCACTCAGCCTGCTGTTCCTGGCCGGCGGCATCACCTATCGCATGGGCGTCAGCTTTGCCAATTCGGCGCAATGGGTCTCCGATGCGCAGCGCGCGCGCGCCGCACTCGGCGATCTGTATGCGGCCATTGCCGATGCCGAGGGCGCACAGCGCGACTATCTGCTGGCCGGGACAGCGGACTATCGACTCGAATATCAGCGCGTGGCCGCAGATGTGCGCGCGCGCTTGACAGCGCTGCAGCCGATGCTCATGGAGGACTCGATGCAGCTCTTGCGCCTGCGGGTGCTTGGCTCGAGCATCGAAGGCCGGCTCAACGCGCTCTCGCATCAGCTGGACGAATACGATTCGGTGGGCGGGGATGCGGCTCGGCTTGCGATCGCGGACGATGAAGGCATCAGCTCGCTCAAGTCGATTCGCGCGATCCTGCGCATGATGGATGTGTCGGAGGCCCAGCAGCTCAGCGCACGCACCGAGCAGCTCGAGCGCAATCGCGGTCTGACGCTGTTCGCGCTCGTATCGACGCTGGGCATCGCCACCACGGCGCTGGTGCTGCTCTTCCGGAGCATCACGCGCGACATCCGCGAGCGCGCGCGCATCGCGCGCGCGCTCGATGAGGCGCAGCGGGAAGCCCAGCGCGCCACGCGCGCCAAATCCGAGTTCCTGGCCGTGATGAGTCATGAGATCCGCACGCCCATGAACGGCGTCATCGGCATGATCGACGTGCTGCATCAATCGAGCCTCATAGGTCCCCAGGTCGAGATGGTCAACCTGATCCGCGAGTCGGCCGATTCGCTGCTGACCATCATCGATGACATTCTGGATTTCTCGAAGATCGAGGCCGGGCGTCTGGAGCTTGAGAGCGCGCCGATGTCGGTTGCGGCGGCGGTCGAGAAGACCTGCAGCCTGCTGAACCGGCTGGCGGAGCGAAAAGGGATCACGCTGACGGTGTTCGTCGACCCGGCTATTCCCGAGCGCGTGCTGGGCGATGCCGCGCGCCTGCGGCAGGTGCTGGTCAATCTCGCCAACAATGCCATCAAATTCTCGAGCGGTCTGTCGCGAGCGGGGCGCGTCGCGGTGCGCGCGGTGCTGGCCGAGCAGCAGGCCGATCGATCAATCGTCGAGTTTCGCATCATCGACAACGGCATCGGCATGGATGCACAGACGGTTGGCAAGGCTTTCACGTCCTTCATGCAGGCCGACGCGTCCACCACGCGCAAGTACGGCGGCACGGGCCTCGGGCTGGCGATCTCGCGGCAGCTCGCCGTGCTCATGGGCGGGGACATCCAGATCGTGTCGGAACCCGGCGCCGGTTCGACTTTCACCGTGCGCCTGCCGTTTGCGCCGGCCCCGGCGGGCGCTGCGGCAGCATCGGCGGCGGAGACCTCGCTGATTCGCGATCTGCCCGTGATCGTCGTCGGCGGGCCGCAGGGCATCGCCGACGATCTGGCGATTTACCTGGCCAGCGAGAGCGCCACGGTCGCGCGCGTTGCGGACCTCGCGGCCGCGCGCGCCTGGACGCAGGCGCGCCCGCCAGGACTCGCGGTCTGGGTCGTCGATGCCGGCGAGAACCTGCTGGCGCATGAAGAGCTGGAGCGCCTCATCCGCACACGCGCCGATCCCATATTGCGCGCGGTGCTGGTAGTCGTCGGCCGCGGACGTCGCCGCAGTCCGCGGGCGGAAGCGAACGGACTGATCATCATCGATGGCAATGCGCTCACGCGCCAGGCGCTGTCGAGAGCGGTGGCCATCGCAGCCGGTCGCGCCGGCGTCGAGCCGGCGGCTAGCTCGGGCAAATCCCGCACGCTGAGCGCATCGGCGCCGTCGCGCGATGAGGCCATTGCCGGAAAGCGCCTGATCCTCGTCGCCGAGGACAACCACATCAATCAGAAGGTGATCCGTCAGCAGCTCGAGCTGCTCGGCTTCGCAGCCGATGTCGCCGCCGATGGCCGCGATGCGCTGAATCGATTGAAGAACGGGCAATACGCGCTGTTGCTCACCGACCTGCATATGCCGGAGATGGACGGTTACGATCTGACGCTCGCGGCGCGGGTGGCCGAGGGCGGCCGCACGCACATGCCCATCATTGCGCTGACGGCAAATGCACTCAAGGGCGAGGCAGAACGCTGTCGCGCGGTGGGCATGGACGACTATCTGCGAAAGCCCGCATCGCTGACCGAGCTGGCGGCGCTGCTCGAGCGCTGGCTGCCGCGCGCCGGCTCAGCGGCGTTGGCGTCCGAGAGCACCGTGACACCACCGGTGGACGTCGCGGTACTCAAGTCCTTTGTCGGCGAGGATGAGCTGGTCATCGACGAGGTGCTGCAGGATTTCCTGGAATCCGCCACGCGCATGGGACACGAGCTGATCGAGTCGGGCGAAAAATCCGATGTCGCCCAGGCCGCGTCGGTTGCGCACAAGCTCAAGTCATCGGCGCGCTCGGTCGGCGCGCTGCGGCTTGCCGAGCTCTGCGCGCTGGTCGAAGGCGCAGGCATGTCGGGGGATGCTGCGGCCTGCAGTCTATTGATGGCGCAGCTCGAAACCGAGCTCACCGCCGTGCGGGATTATCTGCAGAACCGCCTGTCGCCCGGCGGCGCATCCAAACGGTACGCGTAGGTCGCACCATGCCGCACCCTGACGCCGCGCCGCGCATTCTGCTCCTGGACGACGACGGCTTCATGCTGCGCCTGCTGGTGCGCATGCTCGCGCACATGGGCCACACCAACGTGCTCGCCTTCGAGGATGGGCCGAAAGCGCTGCAGGAGCTGTTCGCCCCCAGCCAGCCCGTGGATCTGATCGTGCTCGACATCAACATGCCGGGTATGGACGGCATCGAGTTCATACGGCGGCTGGCGGAATGCCGCTACGAGGGCAGCGTCGTGCTCGCGAGCGGCGAGAACAGCCGCATCCTCGACAGTGTCAATCGGCTGCTGCAGCTCAACAACATCGCCACGCTCGGCCACCTGCAGAAGCCGATTCAACCGCAGACGCTCGAGGCACTGCTGCAGCGCCTGATACCGCGCCGTTGCGGCACCGGCCGCCCCGCGGCGACCCATACCTATGGGGTCGAGGAATTGCGCAGCGCAATTGCACGCGGCGAGCTCGTGAACTTCTACCAGCCCAAGGTCTCGATGAACACTGGCGAGCTCGTGGGCGCGGAGAGTCTGGTCCGCTGGCAGCACCCGTCCGACGGGCTCGTGTTTCCCGACCGCTTCATCCCGGTAGCCGCACAACACGGACTGATGACCGAGCTCACGCGCGCGGTGCTGCCGCTGGCCATGCGGCAGGTGAGCGCATGGTCGAGGTCTGGCCGGCATGTGCCCGTGGCGGTTAACGTCTCCATGGACGATCTGCGCACGCTGGACTTTCCGGACGTTGCCGCCGCGTTCGCGGCCGAGCTTTCGATCGAGCCGAGCATGATCACGCTCGAAGTTACGGAAGGACAGGTCATGGGCCAGCTCAGCACCGCCCTCGACGTGATCAGCCGCCTGCGACTGAGGCGCTTCCGGCTGGCGATCGACGACTTCGGCACCGGATACTCCTCGCTGGCGCAGCTGCGCGATCTGCCTTTCGATGAGCTCAAGATCGACCGCGGCTTCGTGCACGGCGCCTGCAACGATCTGACGCTGCGTGCGATCTGCAGCGCGAGCCTGCGCATGGCGCAGCAGCTGCAGCTGCACGTGGTGGCCGAGGGCATCGAGGATCTGTCGGACTGGAACCTGCTGCGCGAGCTCGGATGCGACGACGCGCAGGGCTATTACATAGCGCGTCCCATGCCGGCCGCGGATCTGGCCAGGTGGCTCGACGACTGGTCGGCGCGGCGGCGCGATGCCGTGCCCTGCGCGGGTTGATCTGCCGCGCTCAATCCGCTCGCTGCTGGCGCCTGCAATGCTGCCGCCCGCGCGCTCGGTCAGTCTCATTCATCTGCAGTGGCGTATGATCGGCTGGTCAACTCAATAGCCGGCGGCGCAGCCTGGTCGCCGGTGCTAACAATAATGGAGGCGATCATGTCCATTCTCGCGTGGGTGGTGCTCGGTCTGATCTCGGGATTCATCGGCAGCAAGCTCGTCAACAAGCGGGGCGAGGGTCTGATTGTCGACATCGTGCTCGGCATCATCGGCGCCGTGGTTGGCGGCTGGCTGTTTCAGTTCTTTGGCGCGGCGGGCGTCACGGGACTGAACATCTACAGCCTCGTCGTCGCCGTGATTGGTGCCGTAGTGGTGCTGGTCGTCTATCACGCACTGCGGCGCGCCTGAGGCGCGGGAGAGCAGGCCGCGGCGGCGCGCGACATGCACACACCGACGCCTCGCTGCGAACGAGGCAGGACGCGCATCGGGCTCCGCAGCGAGAGTGCTGCATCGCACAATAGGGCCTAGAATGCCGCCGTGATCATCTCCTCGACGCTGGATTTTCGCGAGGCCGCCCGCCGGCGTCTGCCGCGCTTCCTGTTCGATTATGCGGACGGCGGCGCCAACAACGAGCTCACGCTGCAGCGAAACGTGACGGATCTGGCCGCGATTGCGTTGCGCCAGCGCGTGCTGCAAGGGTGCGGTGAGATCGACCTTACGACCACGCTGTTTGGCGCCGAGCAAGCGCTGCCCGTCATGCTCGGTCCGGTCGGCATCGCGGGCATGTTCCGTCGGCGCGGCGAGCGTCAGGCGGCGCGCGCAGCGTCCGCGGCGGGAATCCCGTTCTGCCTCTCGACGGTGTCGCTGTGCTCGCTCGCGGAAGTTGCCGCCGCCGCGGGCAACAGCCGACTGTGGTTCCAGCTCTACGTGTTACGCGATCGCGCCTTCATGCGCGACCTGCTGGCGACGGCAAAGGCCGTGGGTGTGCGCACGCTCGTTTTCACCGTGGACATGCCCGTGCCGGGGGCGCGCTACCGCGATGCACATTCGGGCATGTCCGGTCCGCGGGCGCCCGCGCGGCGCTGGCTGCAGGCGCTCGGCAAGCCGGGCTGGAGCTGGGATGTGGGCTTGAACGGTCGGCCGCATCAGCTCGGTAACCTCGAGCCCGTGCTCGGCAAGGCGAGCGGCCTGAATGACTATATGGGATGGCTCGGCGCGAATTTCGATCCCACGATTCTCTGGAAGGATCTCGACTGGATTCGCGCCGGCTGGGACGGGCCATTGATCATCAAGGGCGTGCTCGATCCGGACGATGCGCGCGCCGCGGCCGACCTCGGCGCCGACGGCATCGTCGTCTCCAATCACGGCGGCCGGCAGCTCGACGGCGTGCTTTCGAGCGCGAAGGCGCTGCCCGCCATCGTCGATGCGGTCGCCGATCGCTTGATCGTCCTGGCCGATTCGGGTGTGCGCTCGGGGCTCGATGTGGTGCGCATGCTCGCCCTCGGCGCGCGGGGTGTGCTGCTCGGACGCGCGTGGCTGTTCGCGCTGGCGGCGCGAGGCGAGGGTGGCGTCGCGCAGCTGCTCGATCTGATTGCGCGCGAAATGCGCGTGGCCATGACCCTCACCGGCGCGCGGCGGATCGCCGATGTCAATGACTCGAGTCTGGCACGGGCGCCTTGAGGCGTATACTCGCGCGCCATCACGGGGCGCGGCCCGCGCCTCAAGGCCCACCAATTTATGGAATCAAAGGAGCGCGGCATGAGCATCAAACCCCTGTTTACGGCGACCGCCAGCTGCACGGGCGGCCGCAATGGCCACAGCGAGGCGTCGGATCATTCCGTGTCGGTGAATCTGTCGGTGCCCAAGGAGATGGGCGGTCCGGGCAAGCCGGGCACGACGACGCCCGAGCATCTCTTCGCAGCCGGCTACGCGGCCTGCTTCGGCGGCGCGATCGACTACGTGGCGAGCCAGCAGAAGAAGAACGCCAAGGGCGCAACCGTGACCTGCAGCGTCTCGATCGGCCCGCGTGATGCCGGCGGCTTCGGCTTGGCGGTGAAACTCCACGTCAAGGACATGAGCCTGCCGCACGCGGAACTCGCAGCGCTTGCCCAGGAAGCGCACGAGAAGATCTGCCCGTATTCACATGCCACGCGCAACAACGTCCAGGTGGACTTGAGCGTCGAGGGCGCCTGAGCGCGCACCGGGGGGATCAGGGGCTCGAGATCATGAGCCAGACACCCAACGGGACGGCAAGCACGAAGGCGGCATCGGTAGTCAGGGCGAAGGCGCGCAGACCGCGGCTGGCAGGCGTCATGCGGATGCAGACGCCGTAAAGATAGAACGGTGTGCCGGCCCACACGGACCGAAACGGAATCCGTCGCCGATACAGTATGCCGGCAATAATGGCATTGCCCGCCGCCGCGTAGATCACGGCCGCGGCAAAGACAATAGCGATTGCATCAAGCGAGCGCAATTGCCTCGGCCCCTGTCTTATTCGGCCACCTGGGCCCAAGGGACTCTGCGGCCCCTGTCCGATTCAAGCTGATCGCAGTGCTCCCGATGCGCCGCCCGCTCTGCTCTTTATGTGGTACGGGTCGGACAAATAGTATAACGCGATTCAAATCCGCCCTGGC
>Ga0181526_10005064_pt1 | contig 10035 bp, 4 predicted proteins | sample PEATcosm2014_Bin_35_FD_119750 | JGI IMG/M metagenome (GOLD analysis project Ga0181526, IMG submission 119750) | Peatland microbial communities from MTU Mesocosm Facility, Houghton, MI, USA - PEATcosm2014_Bin06_30_metaG | ecosystem: Environmental > Terrestrial > Soil > Wetlands > Peat | place...
ATTTAAATAGGGTCTGCTTGAATCTCGGTGCAAGCTGGCACTGGCTTGCATTCTGGACGATGTCCGCGACGATGCCGGCTTCTTCGCGCCTGAGCTCGTCGACAATCAACCCCCTGTCGCGCCAGTCCTCCACGGCGATCTCGAACGTCGCCACGGCCGGTCGATCACCAGACTGGCGCACGGGAGCCAAGGCGACGAAGCCAGGTTGGCCCTGGGCAACGTCGAGCATGCCAGCAAAGTTCTGGTTAACAAATTCCAGGATCGGCGCCTGGGATCGGAAGTTTGCGGATATCTCCAGGATCGACGCCGGATCTCGAACGGCCAGTGCATTCTTGGCGGCGAGGTAGGTGGCGACGTCGGCGCCGCGGAAACGGTAGATCGCCTGCTTTGGGTCTCCCACCAGGAACAGCGCACCAGGACGGATTTGGCGTTCCTGCCAGGGGAGGCTTGGGATCCCTCGCCGGCCAAGCGCCACAGGATCTCCGCCTGCAGCGGGTCCGTGTCCTGAAACTCATCGACTAGAATCCTCGGGTACCCGTTCCTGAGATGACCGCGCTGCTGCGCATCGGAAAAATCACTCCAGGACAGTGTCCGTCCGGTGAGGACCGCCCTGTTTGATTGGTGAAATCGACGGAGCCTGTGACACATTGAATCGAGGCTTGTGGTCAGCGGATCGATGCGAGTTTAGGTATAAGGGCATGAGGCTCTGCCCAAAGCCGCGAAAAATTCGAGAAGCTTCAAACTGCGTCGGTGTGTCGAGAGAAACTCCAAGAGAAGCGCCCCCTCAGAACGCGTGGCCTCGCTGAAGCAAAGCGGCTGCACGCTGCTGCCTTGGCGGCGCTCGAGCAGGCATGATGCATTCAGCGCCTATTGCGCCACAGTCTCTCGAGACACCTGACCTAGGCGAGGCTCGATCAGCCTTTGCCGCAACATCTCCGTCGCACGGCCCGCGCGGACGGGCGCGCTGTAATAATAGCCTTGCACCTTCGTTGTGGATGGCAAGCAGGTGAGCAGGTCTCGCTGGGCCTCCGTTTCCACGCCTTGCGCAATAACCTCGATGTCGAGCTCGCGCGCGAGACTAATAATCGCCCGCACCATGGCAGACTCGCCCGGGTCCCGCATCGCAGCATCGAGCATCAGGCGCGGGATCTTCACGCGACTCACGCAATAGGTCTTGAGATAGTCGAGCGAGGAATATTGCGTACCGAAATCGTCGATCGCGATTTTCACACCGAGCTGCTGCAGACGGTCGAGCACGCTACTCTTATGCAATGTGACGTGTGCAAGCATGGATTCCGTCACGTCGAGTTCCAAGTCCATCGAAGCGAGCCCCCATTTCGTCAATGTTTGAATGATAGAATCGACGAATTCATCTCCGGTTCGCAACTGTCCGACCGAGAGATTGATCGCAATGATCTGTGGAGCGATTCCAGCTTCCCGCCAGGCACGCATCTGCTCACACGCATTTTCGAGCACCCAATGTCCGAGCGTCACAATGAGGGGCGTTTTCTCGATAACCGGCAGGAAATCGCCCGGTTTGAGCAAACCACGCTTGGGATGATTCCAGCGGATCAGTGCCTCCATGCCGACAATCCGGCCCGTGGCGAGCTCGACTTGTGGCTGATAGTGGAGTTCCAGCTCGTCGTGTTCGAGGGCCTGCCTTAGTTCATTGGCAAGAGCGACACGATCGCGCACCTCGCGATCGAGGTCCTCCGTATGGAAGCAATATTGGTCGCGGCCTTCGTCCTTGGCCCGATAGAGAGCAAGATCGGCTTGCGCAAGCATTTGATCGGGTCCCGCGGTCTCGGACATATAGGGAGAAATCCCGATGCTCGCGCTGATATGCATTTCAGTGTCGCCGAGCGGATAGGGAGCCCCCAGGGCATCGTGAACCTTCGACGCCAGCGCCCCGGCATTGGCGAGATCGATCAGATCTGCTTGCAGGATAGCGAACTCGTCGCCGCCCAAACGGGCGACGAGATCGGTCTCGCGGGTACAGCTCATGAGGCGCTCGGCCACCGCCTTGAGCAGCAAATCGCCGGCAACATGCCCGAGTGTATCGTTGATGTCCTTGAACCGGTCGAGATCGAGATAGAGAACCGCGAAGGGATTTGCACCGCGCTTGGCCGCCGCGAAGGTCTGACGCAACCGGTCGATGAAAGTCGCGCGGTTGGCAAGCCCAGTGAGCGCATCGGTCCTGGCGAGGACGCTAATTTCATCCGCCGCTTCTTTCCTTTCCGTGATATCGGTCAAGATGCCTTCGATTTCGACGAGCCTCCCGGCGTCGTCGCGGACGGGCGTATAGTGGCAGTCGAGCCAGTGATAGGTGCCATTGCTCGCCCGCATCCGAAACTCGACATGCGCGGGCTCGCTTCCCTCCACAACGATCCGGCCCAACAATTCCATGACCTTAAGCGTGTCGTCGGGGTGGATAATGGTCTGGTAGAACAAGGGCGACGCAATCATTTCGGCCGAGTCGTAGCCATAGGCGGCAACATTGTGCGAGACATAGATCAGCGGCAGGGATGGATCGCCGTGCAAACGGAAAAGAATTGTCGGGCTCGACTCGACGATTGCGTTCGCGTCTTTCAGCTCCCCGACGTAGCGCTCACGGATGATCGCGTCGCCGATCATGTTGGCGACGGTCCACAAAATATCGACCTCGACCAATGTCCACTCACGTTCCGTCGTGCAGTCGTCAAGGCCCATGTGGCCCCAGAGTTTGCCCTCGACGGTCATGGGGACTAGGAGAATTGATTGGATCCCCAAGCTTAGGTATAGGGATTTCGCCGCGCCGTCCGGCATGTGCCTCGGAATGGCGGTAACGGCCTGCCCTTTGCTGAGAGGCGCGAACCAAGGGTCTACGAAAATTTCGGTCGCCATTTCGAGCTCGGCACCATCGACGATCTCAGGTGCAGCCGCCGAATGCCAGCTGCATCGCAATTTAGAAGCGGGGGCTCCGCCGGGAGGCGTCTGGTTCTCGAAGACAAGCATGCGCTGAACTCGTGTGGCCTCTCCTACGGTTTTAAGTACATGTGCCATCACCTCCTCGATCGACACGGCAGTCAGCAATTCCGCGGCGGCAATCGAGACCGCGCGGAGAAGGTTGCCACGATATTCCGTCGCCGCGATGAGACGATTGCGTTCGGTGATGTCACTTGCGACGCCGTTGAACTTCACCAGTCGACCGTCCGCGTCGCGCGCGATCGTTGCGGTGTCTTCCAGGCAGCGCACCTCCCCGTCGGGGCGGACGATGTGGTATTGGATGGTCATGGTGCCTTTTTCGATCAGTTCGGGAAGCATCCGGGCAACCCGTGGCCGATCGTTTGGGTGAACAATATTCATGAAGAGCGTAGGGTCTGCATAGAAGGCGCTGGCTGGTCGGCCATAGATCCTTTCGGCGGCAGGGTTAAGATACAGCGTCTCGTAGGTATCCGCGGCAATGGACCATACGATGTTATCGACAGTCGCCAGAATGCCAGTCAACCTCTCCTCAATTTCGCGCAGTCGCGTATTCGATGATGCCAACTGGGCCGGGCTCGGTATGGCCAAGGCTTTTGGGATCAAGGGCCATATCAGCACGGCGCTTGCTACCGATACGGCAGCCGTCGCGGCTTTGACCAATCCCTGCCACACATAGTCCGGATACCACATAACCCAGGCAGCAAAAAAATGGGTGGTTCCGCAGGCCAAGATGAACACCGCAAACAGCAAAAACATCCATGGATACGCCAGATCGGTTCGCTTGCGCACGAAGTAGACCAGGGCGAAAGGTATTGAGAAATATGAAAGGGCAATCAAAGCATCGGAGGTCACATGCAGCCAGATAAGGTCCGCTCTCCACACGAGGCACATTCCGTGCGGCATGAACCGTTCGGTGGAAAACCAATCCGCAAGATGTTCGAGCATGGCTCATACTCCCCGGGTCTTGACGTTCTGAACCATGGCCAAGAGCTCGTGGAACGGAAGCTCGTTCGGACCGTCGCCTGGCCAGAAGAAATAAATATCGAGACCTTGGGGCGATTTCACGCCCCGGAAAATCTGATCGATCAGCGGGCCAGGCACAGACGCACCGCGGATGAAACCCTCGAGGGTGCTGCGGCGATCCTCCACCCCATCATGAGGCAGGTCAAACCCATATACGGGTGCGAATAGGAAAATGTCCGCGGGGCCTGCCGCCGGGGGCGTAGCCGCAAGCCTCCCGTTGTCACGCGCATGCGTCATCGCCTCTCGCTCCATCGGATCGGAGCCGATATCCGTGCCAATATGCGATGATGCCGTCGACAGGCTTGAATAAAGTATTGGAAAATATTCGTCTTGCGCATCGGCCGGAACAAGGCTGCCGTCGTTGCCATGAGCGCTCACGTGGTCGCCTGAAAGATCTTGACCCATTGCCGTGCGTTCGTGCGATGCACGCCCTCGGCCTATGACGCGTGGAAGCCAGTCGAATTCCAGCATTCTACCAAGTAGGTTGTTCACTTCGCCGGTGGCGCCGGCGAAATTTGCACGGTCGATTTCACTCGCCAAGTCATGAAAGTGAGCTGCTACGAGACCCATTGTCTGCTCGAGATCGGTCAGCCTGTCCTGCAGAAGGAGGCGCCGATTTTCGCCGAGATCGTTGATGTCACCTTGTGCTGTCTGCTCCTCCCAGTGGTGCGCAACAGCCCAACCGGCGGCGGAGGACAAGGTGATGCCAATCAAACCGGCGAGCAACACGCGCCGAAGCGGCCATCGCGTGGCCGTTGACAAGGTGTCGCGCTCATAAGCAGCAGGACCATTCGCGCGGTCGAGCCATCGAATCATGCTAATTCTCATTCTCATTCTGGTTCAGCGACCGTCGCGCCGCTGTGTTGCCATCAGTTCCAACAGGACTACTGGTTCCAGCGCGGCGGAATCGAGATCGAGCGACAGCTCTGGTGAGGCTTTCCCATAAACGTCGCGCGGCCGCTCTCGCCCATGCGTGAATCGCCGGCTTGCCAGGCAAATGGCAACCGTAGAAACTTGACGGCCGAACTGGGACGCCTCGCCCCACCCAAACTTTTGGCGCCATTCGATCAGGGCAGAGTCTGGCGCACCTCAATGCCGCTCTCGGTCGGCGCAATACAATAAATGATCACTATACATATTGAATATTGATTATTCAATGCAGGGAATAGATCTCGAGACCATCTCAAATGAGGCCGCTAAATGCGTTAGCGCGAGCTTGAGGGGAAGGCGTTTTCCTTGACGATGTCGCCCGCGACGGCCTGCACCGCGATGGCGCATTGGACACGGGCAGCCTGACTTGACCCAACAAACCGCTTATGAAGCGCGACATCTCAGGGCGACAGCAATTGAACATTATTGCTACATCATAGTTCATTTGTGTTATAATATATTATGTGGCGGTTTGTGTAAAAGCCAGAACGCTGCCTTATCCGCTATTCGGGCATTTGTTTTCGGCACCCGGAATTGCGCGGTCCCTCCGGCGCTTCATCGCATGGTCCGCGCATTCGTGCGTGAGTGATGGACGGGCCGACGGCACTTCTCAGCTGTTCGCTCCTCGTCGCCGTGGTTTTGGCGTTCCTTGTGGTGGGTAACCTGATCTGCGAGGCCGTTAGGCATGATCGGGAGAGTTGGACAGCACCGTCCGCTGTTCGCGACGGAGGTCTTGGCGCCATGAGCGATGTTCCTCATAACGATCGGAGCAGCGGGGTTGTCATCGACGTCGCCGAACGCAAGCGGGCCGAGGATGCGCTGCGGGCGAGCGACGTTAGATACCGCGATTTGTTCGAGTCCACTCGTGACGCCATCACGCTGCTTGAGCCATCTTCCGGCAGGTTCATCTCCGCAAATTTCGGCGCCGTGAAGTTATTCGGAGCAAAGGACGAGGGTGATTTTCTTTCTCGCAGACCATGGGAACATTCTCCCGAACTGCAGCCGGACGGGCGCGCGTCTGCCGAGAAAGCGCATGAGATGATCGAGTTGGCCGTGCGCGTAGGCTCTCACCTGTTCGAGTGGACGCATAAGCGGGCCAACGGCTCGGAATTTCCCGCCGAAGTGCTGTTGACCCCGGTCGTACAAAAAGAAGAGACGCTGATCTACGCCAACATCCGCGACATCACTGAGCGCAAACAGACAGAGCAGTCGCTGCGGAATGCCGCGCTCTACGCGCGCAGTCTGCTCGAGGCAAGCATTGATCCTATGACTGTCATCAGCCTTGATGGCAAGCTCCTCGAGGCGAATGAAGCAAGTGTGAAAATGAGTGGGGTCCCGCGCGAGGCGTTGCTCGGGAGTGATTTTTCGCTTTATGTAACCGATCCAGAAAAGGCGCGCGCCGGCTTTCAGGAAGTCTATGCCAAGGGGTTCTTGACCGACTTTCCGGCCACGATTCGCCACACGTCGGGCAAGTTGACCGACGTGCTCTTTAACACGAGCCTCTACCGCAACGTAGACGGCGAGGTGGTGGGCTACTTCGCCGTAGCGCGCGACATCACCGAGCGCAAGCGCGCGGAGCAGACGCGAGCGTTCGACGCGGCTGTCATTTCCTCAATTCAACAAGCGTCGCCCGATGGCATCTTGCTTGTTAATCCGCGAGGACAGTGTCTCTCCTACAATCATCGCTTCCTCGAAATGTGGGCCATCCCGCCAGAAATCGCCGGCGACAAGAATGATGCGCCCGTGTTGGAGTTTGTCGCCATGCAGGTCGCCAACCCCGGCGTCTTTCTGGCGCGCGTAAAGGAACTCTATGCGAACATCGGCGAAACGAGCCGCGATGAGGTCCCCCTCAAAGACGGCCGGATTTTGGATCGGATCTCGACGCCCGTTTGGCTCGACGATGGGACCTATCTGGGTCGCGTCTGGTATTTTCGTGACATCACGGAGCCCAAACGCGCCGAGCTCGCGCTGCGCCGGCTCAACCGGACGCTCAGAACGCTCAGCGCCGCCAGCGCAGCCGTCGTGCGCGCCACGACGGAAGAGGAATTACTCAATGATATGTGCCGCGTCGGCGTGGAGGTCGGCGGCTATCGCTTGGCCTGGATTGGTTTTGTCGAACGAGATGAGGCCAAGACAGTGCAGCCCGTGGCATGGGCTGGGGAGCACCCTGAATTTATCCAAACAGCGAATATTACCTGGGCGGAGACCGAGCGGGGACTCGGCCCAACCGGGACCGCAATCCGGACCGGCGAAGCGCAGATCAACCAAAATGTCGAGACCAATCCGGTGATGGTGCCCTGGCGCGCCGAGATGCTCAGACACGGTTTCAAGGCCAGTACCGCTCTGCCTCTCAAGAAAAACTCAGAAGTCTTCGGTGCCCTCACGTTTTACGGGGCGGAACAGGACGTCTTCGGCTCGGAAGAAGTCCATCTGCTGAAACAGTTGGCTGCCGATCTTAGCTTTGGAATTTGCTCGCGGCGCGACCGGTTGGGGCGCGCGGCCGCCCTTTCCGCGCAGCAGGAAAACCTGAAATCGACCGTCGAGGCGATCGCCACCTCGGTCGAGATGCGCGATGCTTACACTGCCGGCCACCAACGCCGCGTGGCGGAACTCGCGGCTGCCATTGCTCGCGAGATCGGCCTGACGGAGTGGCAGATCGAGGGCCTGTTCCTCGCCGCGACGATCCACGATGTCGGCAAAATCAACATACCAGCCGAACTCTTGAGCAAGCCCGGCAAGTTGTCGCCGCTTGAATTCCAAATGATCCAGACCCACGCACAAACAGGTTATGATATCATAAAGGGCATCAACTTTCCCTGGCCCATCGGCCAGATGGTCTTGCAGCATCACGAGCGGCTCGACGGCTCGGGCTACCCAAACCACCTTAAAGGAGAGGCCATTTTGATCGAGGCCAAGGTCCTGGCGGTAGCCGACGTGGTGGACGCGATGCTGGCGCATCGCCCCTATCGGCCGGCACTCGGTCTCGATGCGGCGCTGGAGGAGATTGAGGCCGGAAGGGGCCGTCTCTACGACCCAGCTGCTGCCGACGCCTGCATAGCTCTCTTCCGCCAGAAGGACTTCGAGTTCCATTGATACGCACGTTTATGGCCATAAATCATGGGGCAAACCGCGATCGTATCTTCGGTAGTTTCCTCGTAACCCCCAAGAACAGTGTCTGCCCAATCCGATTTCCTATCCGAAATGATCAGGTAAACACAAGAGAGCCATCGTGGAAGCACATATTTGGAAGATCGAATGGAACGACAGGTTAAGCATCGGCATCCCCGAGATCGATGTGGATCACAAACGGTTCATTTCCCTGGTCAATGAGTTTAACCGGTCCATCGCGGGCCGGATGGATCTGAGCGAAATCAAGAAACGATTGCAGCCAATCCTCGACGATGCCGTGCAGCATTTCGCTCACGAGGAAAGACTTTTCAAGCAGTGGAACTATCCGGACGTGGAGGATCATGAGCGCAAGCATGCGGAGATCATCGCTACGCTTCAAACGATCATAAAACAGCTTAACGGTTACGAACTGATGCCTCAATGGATCGAAGCTGGGCTAGCGATAAAAGACGTCCTGATAACCCACATCTTGACAGAGGATATGAAATACGCGGAGTTTTATCGCAATTCTCCGGAATTGCATCAACAGCAATTGCGTCACGGACCTTGGTAAGACGGCGGCCGCACAGGCGCCGTCGCGCAATGCGCATTTTTTCGCGATCATAGGAAGATTGCAGACCCGTCCGGCCGCCTCTGCTAAGCTAAGAAACCGCGATTTTTTTCCTAAACAAACAGGTCTCAGCGACGAAACGGAGTTTTTCGTCACGCCAGCAGCACCCGGGCTGAAACCCCGTTGACGACAGCAGGTGGCGGTTTTACCGCAAATGAAAACCCCGGCGAGCAACTTGTGAGGCTATTTGGCGGCCGCGGCCCTGGTTTAGACAGGCGCCGCGGACTGAAACTGAATCGGAAGACGAAGCCCCGGAAGCTGGCTTTGCAGACTCAGAGTTCGCTGATAAAATTTTAGGCTGGGGTCATGTCGGCCAATACTGACAACGGCCGTATGCGCGAGTTCCAAAGCAAAAATCGACAGAGCCAATTTGCGGCTTTCCTCATCCAGTTCACTTATGGTTTCATCCTGAATGACCCATTGCGGCCGGCACAAAAGCAATTGGCCAAGAATAAGGCGGCGCTGTTCGTCCAGGGTTAGCTCCTTGTCCCATCGCTTTACGGCATCGAGTGCAAAAGAGAACTGACTCAGTTGGACCCGCGCGAGCGTCTTCCTGATATCGACGTCGCTGTAGCCGCCATCCGCATCGGGGTAAGAAAGGGCCGCCCGTAACGTACAGGCTGGAACGTAAACCGCTTGTGGCGAAAACATAATACGCTGCCCCGACGGTAAACGAATCGTGCCGCTTCCCCACATCCATAATCCTGCAAGGGCCTTGAGAAAGGTGGTTTTTCCGGATTTTGGCGTCGCTGCAATCAGGACGCGTTCGCCTGGCATGATCTTCACGTGCCGTTCGCTTAGCGAGATGCGGCCGTTGGGTGCGAAGACACAGAGGTCTTCGATCGAAAAGGTGCCCGAGGGATCGGTATCGTACTGAATCAGGCCGGCTTCGGCGCCGAGTGTGTCGAGGTGCGCAAGTGCACTCCGATACTCGATAACCCGAGTGAGCATGGCGCGCCACTCCGCGATGGCTGGGAATCTGTCGACATACCAACGAAGGGCTTGCTGGACCTGATAGAAAGCCCCGACCACCATCATCAAGCCGCCAAGAGAGAGAGTCCTGCCAAAATACCCCGGCGCCGCGAGAAGCAAAGGAGCCAGGATTGCGAGCCAACCATATCCTCCCGTGACCCATGTCAGAGCCGCCAGGCGATTGGCAATTCGGCGCATTGTCGCGAGCAAGGCGGCGACAGGTGAATTGAGAAAACGCCGCTCCGCAGCTTCGCCGCGATAGAGAGCAATATCTTCCGAGGACTCACTGACGCGGACAAGCGCGAAACGGAAGTTCGCCTCCTGGGAGCGCAACTCCGTATGAGCGCTTATCAGGGGCTTGCCAACGCGCCATGTCAAAAGCGAGCCGAGTAACGCATAGCCTATCG
>Ga0181526_10005066_pt1 | contig 10033 bp, 8 predicted proteins | sample PEATcosm2014_Bin_35_FD_119750 | JGI IMG/M metagenome (GOLD analysis project Ga0181526, IMG submission 119750) | Peatland microbial communities from MTU Mesocosm Facility, Houghton, MI, USA - PEATcosm2014_Bin06_30_metaG | ecosystem: Environmental > Terrestrial > Soil > Wetlands > Peat | place...
ATACAACACTTCCTTACGCGGGGACTGGATTCTACTATTTCGGCCTGCAAAGGGACAATGCTAGTCGCCCTGGCATGAAAAAAGATGGGGTGAAACCGGCTTCTCGCTTACACTTCTACACTGTATCGTTAGCGCACAGTGATGTTGTCTGGTTTCGAGTGGACAATGCCAACTTCCCGAGTCGGACTGGTGATTGTAGGAACGGCGGCGATATTTGTCGCGGCCCATTTCGCAAGTTCGGGTAGCGCAGGTGCGCTGCAGTCCGAAACAATACAGCAGTCAGCGACGACGACCCCGCGCAGTGGCCCTTCCCAATCGAGTGCTTCCCTGGAATTGCCAATCAATTTCGAACGACGTGTGGGCGATCTGGATGGCATGGTAAAAAGGCGTCAGATTCGTGTTCTCGTTATCCCAAGTCGTTCCGGCTTTTTCTACGATAAAGGCCAGCCACACGGAATCTATTACGAAGCATTCGATGAGTTTCAGCGCTTCGTGAACAGCAAGTACAAGTCGGGCAGCTTGAAGATTAATGTCACTTATCTTCCGGTAAGAATCGAGCAGCTGGAACAAGCTCTCTTGCAGGGGATGGGTGATGTCATAGGTTTCCCGTTGATTGTCACGCCGGAACGCCAGCAAGTCGCCCTCCTCACTACCCCAATTGATCGTGACGTGAAGCAGGTGATCGTCACCGGTCCTAAGTTGTCGCAGATTAAAACTCTCGAAGACTTGAGCGGTAAAGAGGTCTACGCCAATCCGTTGACTGTCTACTACGAAAACTTGCAACGCCTGAGCGAGTCGCTCCAAAAAGCCGGGAAACCACCCATTCTCATAAAAGCGGCCGATCCCAATCTGAACGATGAAGACATGTTGGAGATGGTCAACGCCGGATTGATTCCTGCCACGGTAACGCTAAGCATCCGAGCAAACTTCTGGTCCAAAATATTCACTCACTTGACGGTGCATTCCGATATCGTCGTCAAAGAGGAAGGCCAGTTGGCCTGGGCTACTCGCAAGGACAGTCCGCACCTCAGAGAGCTCCTCGATGAATTCATCAAGGGCCGCGCCGTTGGGACCTCGTTCGGCAATACGTTGGTGCGCCGCTACACGCAGAATACCAAATGGGTGAGAGATTCAACTTCCACCGAAGAAATGGCAAAGTTTCAAGCTTATGTGCGTTACTTTCAAAAGTACGCGGCGGAGTACAATTTTGACTATCTGATGTTGGTTGCGCAGGGATATCAGGAATCGCTTCTGGACCAAAGTCGGAAGAATCCAAGTGGCGCGGTGGGCATCATGCAGGTGATTCCCAAGAACGCTGCCGCAGCACCAATCAGCATTCCCAATGTGGATACGGCTCAATACAACATCGAGGCTGGCGCAAAGATGCTGCGCAACATTGCAGACACGTATTTTAATGATCCCAAGCTCGACGCTCTGAACAAGACTCTTATGGTTTTCGCCTCTTACAACGCCGGGCCCAATCGAATTGCGCACCTACGGAAACAGGCAAGCAAGGAAGGGCTTGACCCCAATCAATGGTTCGGGAATGTCGAGCTTGTCGTAGCGAAAGAAATAGGACAGGAAACCGTCCAGTACGTCAGCAATATCTACAAATACTACATCGCCTACAAGCTGACGCTAGAACAATCCCGTTCCCCAAAGTAAGCGAACGCAAAACTACTATTTTGCAGGCAAAATCTGACAGAATCTATGCCATTTTCTGCAGCAGCTCTGCAGTCACTTCATGACCAAGATTTCGCAGAAAAGTCGCAATTTGCGGCGCTCTGCAACCGATAGCCGTTTTCGCCGCAAACTTGGGGCGCCCCTGGATATCCAAAATATTCCGGCACCAACGGATCTGGCACCGGCGAAGTCTGCTTTTTGACTGCGAGTGAGAGTACCCCTCAGTGATTCCCAAACGACCAGCTTAGGCCGGAGCTCGTGCCATAGTCGCTGCCGGAGAACCCTGTAGGCGGTTGATTGTCCCAGTTGCCGTAGAGGGAAATGTTCCACGTCAGATTCTTCCAGAATTTGACGTAATACGTTGTATTGAGAGTGAAGTGGACGCGGCCGGGCTGGGATAGGGCAGGTAGGAGGTTGGCACTGATCGTAAGATTGGTTTTGTTGAAATAGAAGAGATTCACATCGCTGCCAATCAGCGCTGCTGCGACATTCTGAGTTGTGGAAGGCAAAATCTGCTGCTGGTAATTGATGCGCTGCCAAGCTGCGCCGCCGAACACGGAGATTTTGGCACGATTAGTGTTCTTCAAGTATCGCCCGACCCCAGCTCCAATGGTGGTTTCTAGTTGAATGCCCTGTTCCGTGCTTTGCAAGAAATCGGCGAGCCCCCCGTAGTACCAGTTGCTCCAACGCATCAGTTATCGGATCCTCCTACCGAAGCAAATCAGCGTATGGCTAACAGGTCGCTCAGGACGGCTGCGAATGGCACCTCTGCAAGAATTATGGGTAACACGGAATGACAAGCAACAGGGTTGCGGAAAGGCCGTACCGCGAGAACATGCACTGACTTAGTATCAGGTTCAAAATCGTTCCCGCGATCTGCCCTCGAACGACAGGGCGATCATGCCATTTAGCTTCTAGCTTCGCCAGGAAATCGGGACGAATCACTGGTTCGAAGTTCCGTCGCGTGACGCGGAATGGTGTTTGCTTTGTCTGCGTCGACGCCTGCGTCGTTCAATAGATACGTCGATCGTGTGGGTGCCGCCAACCGAGTGCCAGCAGCCTCAACAATTTCAGCTATCTTCAGGATGACGTCCTGGCGAATGGCGGTGAGCTCTGCCCAGTCTCCCGTCTTGCCATAAGCGAACAACTCCAAGTCAAAAGCAGCACCGGCAAAGTCGGCGACCCGAATTCTTGAGGTTCCGATTTCGATCCTGGGGTGTTCGTTCAGCATGCTCTGCACGCGGTCTAGCACGAACCGCAGTTGTTCGACCTGGGTTTCAATTCGCAACGAGAATTTCTGGTTGATCAGCAACTTGCTGCGCCGCGCCATGTTTAGAAATTGCATTTGCGCAAGCGATCCGTTAGGAACTACCGACAGGTTCCCGTCGAGTGTTCGCAGTTTCAGGGAACGGAGTCCGATATCTTCTACCGTACCAAGTTGATCGCCGATCTGGCAGAAGTCACCGACACGTATAGCCTTGTCCATCAGCAACGAGATCCCGCCTATGAGATTCTCGAGTGTTTTTTGTGCGGCCAGTGCTATTTGGGTTAAACGTGACGACGACGCTGGCTGGGCTCGGCATCGGAGGACTGGCGATAGCATGGCCAGTGCGGCGACCAAGACGGTTATTAGCATCACGACGCGGGTGAGTCGCTGCGTCAGGATCAGGATTGACTCCCCGCCTCTGCGTTGCGTTCGCGTCCGGCTCACCGCGTGGTCGAAGCCCCTGTCGGCGATCCTGCTCATGAGCCATACGAGACAGCCCATTAGGCTAGGAGGGTTGCCATAAAACGAAGATAGTAGAAGCGATACAAAAGCGGCGGCTTTTGAACCTTGTGTGCAACTCCTGAAGTTCCTCGGCCCGTCGCGCCAAATCCGTGTCCTGGCCCGGAGTCGGTTGCAGGTAACGAGCAGCGGTCGTGTAGTCATGACGTCCTGCGCACTTCAAAAAGCCAATTACTGTACTACGGGGCGTTTCACGTCCGAGTGGATCAATTGTCGTCGCAGGCTCGCCATTAGCCGGCGGCGTTGCCGAAGATTTCGGAAGCTGGGCCTGCAGTTGCGTAGCTAAAACTAGAAATAAAAAGATGACCAGGGCTACGTCGAGAGCGTAGCACGGGTTGACTTGCATCCTGGTTTTCATTGGTACCGTCCTTACCGCACTGAACGGAAACTTATGCCTTGTGCACTGAATCACTCAAGCTTGTCGTCACTGTAGCCGGGGCGGAAAGTAGAACCCCCATACTGTCCGCAGTGGCCAAACGTTGATGGCTTTGCTGATTTGGTCTAGATCTGAATGCCACCTCACGTGGGATATCGAGGGTTGATCGAAACGGTTGTTACGTGGTTCATGCTTTCTTCGCAAACGCCTGTGCTTTTCCCATCTCCAGATACTGATCTGCATTTAGGCGGCCGAAGAGTTCAATCAGTTTCGCAACGACGCCCGTCCAACCAGTCTGATGGCTGGCCCCGAGGCCCGCGCCGTTATCCCCGTGGAAATACTCATAAAACAAAATGTAATCCTTCCACTGAGGATCGGTCTGGAACTTCTCCGTACCGCCGTACACCGGTCGTCTTCCGGACTTATCGCGGAGGAAAATGCGGGTCAACCGATTGGCGATTTCCCGGGCAACCTCGAACAAGTTCATTTGGTTGCCGGAGCCAGTTGGACACTCAATCTTGAAGTTGTCTCCGTAATAGAGATAGAAGGACAGCAGCGCACGGATCAGCAGTCCGTTCACCGGCATCCATACGGGACCGCGCCAATTGGAGTTCCCACCAAACATGCCGGTGTCGGATTCGGCGGGAAGGTAATTTACTCGAAATTCCTGGCCATTCACATGGAAGACGAAAGGATGCTCGGCATGGTAGCGGGAGAGTGCCCGAATGCCATAGGGACTAAGGAACTCTTTCTCATCGAGCATACGCGACAATATTCGGCGCAACCGATTCGGGTTAACCAGGGCAGCGATGCCGCGATCGGCGTACCCAAGATGGCGTGGCCCGGTTGGATGAATGCTCTCAAGCAATTCGGGCATGCGGTGAAGCCGCTCTCTGAGAATCTCAATCACTCGTGGCACTCGTTCACGCTGCTGTGCTTCGATTATGCTCGTAGCACAAATGGGCAACAGACCCACCATGGAGCGGACCTTGAGCCGACTGGCGCTACCATCGGGAAGGCGTAGGACGTCGTAATAGAACCCATCCTCTTCGTCCCACATCCCATCTGGCCCCGTCTGATTCATCGCGCGGGCGATCCACAGGAAATGGTCGCCAAACTTGATGGCCATGTCTTCAAAGAAGGGGTCTTGGGCTGCCAACTCAACGCTGATCTCCAGCATGTTCTGGCAGAACAGTGCCACCCATGCCGTGCCATCAGCTTGCTCGAGGTGGCCACCGGTGGGCAGCGGCGCACTGCGATCAAACACGCCGATATTGTCCAATCCTAGAAATCCTCCTTCAAAGAGGTTCTTTCCGAAGCGGTCTTTGCGGTTCACCCACCAACTGAAGTTCAGCATCAATTTCGCGAAAGACCGTTTGAGAAAGTCCAGATCGCCTTGCCCCTTCAGCGCCTGCTCCGTACGGTAGAGGAAGATCGTGCCCCACGCGTGCACGGGCGGATTGACGTCGCTGAAGTTCCATTCGTAGGCCGGGATCTGACCGCTTGGATGCAGGAAAAACTCTTGCAGCATCAGGTCGAGTTGTCCTTTTGCGAAATCCACGTCGACGGTAGAGAGAGCGATGGCGTGGAACGCCAAGTCCCACGCGGCAAACCAGGGATACTCCCACTTATCGGGCATAGAAATAATGTGGTCGTTGACCATGTGGAACCATTCTTTGTTACGCACTTCCTTGCCGCTGGGCCGCATCGGATCCGTACCATGTTCAGTGAGCCATTTGTCCAGGTCGAACCCGAAGTACTGCTTGCTCCAGAGCATTCCAGCCAACGCCTGTCTCATGACGCGAGCTTCGTCTTCGCTGACACGTGCTGGGGTGATCGATCGATAGAACTCATCTGCCTCGCGCTCCCGAGCCTGGAAGGTCTCCGCGAAACTGCTGAAGGGGTCGCCAATGGTAGTAGGCGCCACAGGGCTGAGTCGTATCCGGATCGTTGCGGTCTGGCCTGCTCCGACGCTGACCTGATAGTGAGCCGCGGATTTCGTTCCTTTGCGCTCGGGGTTGACGGCATCGTGTTTCCCGTGTACGACGTACTCGTTAAATGCGTCCTTTACGAACGGACTGGCATTGCGGGTACCGAAGATCCGTTCATTGTTAGTTTCATTCTCCGTGAAAAGCAGCGCAGCGTCTCCTTCGCAGTATAGATACCTCTCCCCCAATACACTGTGCGATGCCACGACAACTGGCGACTGATTCTTATCGGACCCCTGCTTCAAGAGTGGCTTGGGTGTGTCGGGCCACCAGGTCCAGGTGTTGCGGAACCAAAGTGTCGGCAGGACATGGAGCATCGCCGCCTCGGGTCCCCGATTGCACACACTGATCTGGATCAGAATGTCCTCTGTGGATTGTTTGGCATACTCAACGAATACGTCGAAGTAGCGATCACCTTCGAAGATGCCCGTATCCAGAAGCTCGTATTCCATCTCGTTACGACTGCGTCGTTTGTTGGTCGCGACAAGGTCTTCATAGGGAAAAACCAACTGAGGATATTTGTACAGGTACTTCATGTAGGAGTGCGTCGGAGTGCTATCAAGGTAAAAGTAATACTCTTTGACATCCTCACCGTGGTTGCTTTCGCTGTTGGTCAATCCGAACAGACGCTCCTTCAAAATTGGATCCTTACCATTCCAAAGACCCACGCTGAAGCAGAGCAGTTGTTTCTCATCGCTGATACCCGCAAGACCATCTTCGCCCCAGTGATAGGCGCGAGATCGGGCCTGGTCATGACTGAAGTAGTCCCAGGCATTTCCATCCGGACTATAGTCCTCGCGAACGGTGCCCCATTGCCGTTCGCTAAGATAGGGGCCCCACTTTCTCCATGGGGTTTTGGCGGTACGTGCTTCTTCGAGTCTGGCAACTTCCTGGACTGGACGCATGGCTCCTCCTAGAGCTCGCGAGGAACCGCACTATACGACTGTGGAGCCGGGGACAGCGACAGCCAGAATAAAGAGTGCGATTCCGTCACCCACATTGGCGAATTCAACCATGGTTTCACCCTCGGACACCAGTGCACAATTGTCAGAAATGACAGTCCACCGGGACCTCAAGGCGTTCTACGCTCACAGAGCGTGGGCGGGAAAATCGCGATCACCGAAAGTGCTACTTAGACTCAATGCTTGACGAATGTGGTTACGGACGATGGGTATTAGTAGCTACATGTCCTATCGGCAGACTCTTCAGAAACTCCTGCTTTTTAAGCAGCCGGGGTTTTGATCTGTGACTGTCGGTGTTGAGCTTCGTAGAACACCGCTCCATTGTCGACGTATTTCATTCCGTAACGGAGCATGCGGTAGACCAAGCGGGCTAGCTTGGCAGCCATCGCCTCGATCACGATGGGAGCTCCTAGCCTGGTTCGGACCCGAGACTATCGCATCCTCTTCGGTGAACTCCCGTCCGAGACTCTACACTACCGGCATTAGGCGTTGGCCCTATCACAAGGTTCTGCGCTCGTTTGGACCACGCTGTGCGTTCCGTCGGAGCCGCAGGCTGTTAGTGGGCACCTGTAAATCTAAGCTTTTTCGGGTTCCAATATTTCTGGCTCTGCTAACGCTACTCACTCCGCCACGTATATAGTATGCACCGATAGAAAAGGAGGCCTGATGCGGATTCTGTGCGGAATGTTGACACTAACGTTGATATTGGTGCCGGTTGCTTTTGGGCAGGCTGCCTCGAGCGGAACAAGAGCCGTCGACTCGGCCGAAAATCTTCGTCAACTGGCAAACGCCTATTACACGTGGCGGAACGAGAATGATCCGGTCGGCAGCAGCTACCAGGGACTCCATACTTGGGACGAGAAGTTGCAGGACTATTCCGAAAGCGCCATTGCCATGCGTCGGAAACATCTTGCCGAGACTCTTGCACAGCTCAAGTCGATGCGGACGGATTCCTGGGCAAAGGACGACCAAATCGATTGGCTACTCTTTCGTTCGCAGATCGAGGGTGCTGTCTTCTTTGATGGACTTATGCCCGAACGCCGTGACCCGCAGACCTACACTAACGAGTGCGCCAATGCAATTTTCTCCTTGATAAAGAAAGACTATGCGCCCGGACGGACCCGCGCGCTGGCAGCGATGTCACGCTTGAAGCTTATGCCAGCGTTCCTTGAACAAGGGAAGAGGAACCTTGTGGAACCCGTGCGTCTCTATGCCCAACTCGCTATCGACTCGGCTCGCACCGGCGACAGTCTCTATACAGATAGTCTAGCGACTATCGCAAGTGAACTCACTCCTGCCGAGAAGCAGAATTTTGTCGAGGCTCGGGATGCCGCTCTTGGGGCGCTTCACGCTTATGCAGACTGGCTCGACCAGCGGCTGTCGAAGATGGCGGAGTTCCAGCCCATGGGAGAAGCCAAGTACAACTACCTGCTGAAAAACGTTTACCTCTTGCCCGTCGATGCGGAGCAAGTCGCCATGCTTGGACAAGTAGAGCTGGCACGCTATCGCGCCCTGGAGGCCCTACTTGCCGATCCTTCCATGGCGGATCCGAATCCTGCCCGCAGCAAATCGGTTCCCGCGGACGAACAGGAGTTCCTACAAACCTACGAGCGCCGCGAGGCAGAGATAATTCAATTCCTTCGCGAACGCAATCTCGTCACTGTGCCTCCCTATCTTGGGAAATTTGAGATCCGGGAACTCCCTGCGGCGTTCAAGCCGACCAGTCCGGGCGGCTTCATGAACCCCCCCGGCTTGTACGACGTCGACAACAGCGGATTTTATTTCATTCCGGCATACAACCCGGATAGCAAGAATTTCTATATTCGCGCGGCCATTGAAGATCCGCGGCCTATTCTCGGCCATGAGGGCATCCCGGGGCACTTCCTACAGATGTCGATCTCCAATCACCTCTCAGACGAAATCCGGCGCGAGCAAGGTGATGGCGTATTCGCCGAGGGTTGGGCACTCTACACGGAAGAAATGATGATGCGCACCGGCCTCTATCCGGACAATTCGGCCGCGCAAGGTCAGATTTTGCGGCTTTCGAGATACCGCGCCGCGCGTGTTGGGGTCGATGTCAATCTTCATACCGGAAAATGGACTTTCGAACAGGCAGTGAAATACTTCATGGAGGCGGGCGGGCTCGATCGGGAAGCCGCCGAGGGTGAGGCTGCCGGTGCGGCCTCTCAACCAACACAGAAAATCACGTACATGGTTGGAAAGTGGCAAATCATGCGGTTGTTGGGGCGCTACCGCCAACAGCAAGGCACGAACTTTCGTTTGGGAGCCTTTCACGATGCCTTGTTGGCCAACGGAACCCTGCCGATTTCGGTTGTGGAATGGATACTGCTTAATGACAAGAGTGATCTGGACGCGGCACTAAATTGATACCGAAGGAATCCGGCACCCACCTGCGCAATTCGTTCTGCCCCGTGTGCCCGCCGTGTACCCCACTTCCGCAAATTGAGCGTTTTTAGCGTTTGCGGCGTTAGTAGAATGAGTAACTGGTCGCACTCCGATCTGCCGACCAACCGGGCACTACCTCGAGTTTCCTGCGTTCATCTGATATATCATGCCTTTCCGCAAGATAGTGGGCTCATCGAAAAAGTATGAATAAGAATGCTCTAAGAAGCATTGGCGCCGTCGTCGCGGGCGCACTCCTGGGCATCATTCTCTCGATCGGCACGGACGCGTTGTTGCGCGCCGCGGAGATAGTCGCCCTTGGCCAGTCGGTCTCCTTGCTGGCGGCGGCCTATCGCACGGTTTATGGCGTCGGGGTCGCCTACATTACAGCTCGACTCGCGCCCACTCGGCCCAAGTTGGGTGCCCTGGTCTCGTTTCATTGGATCTTGCCGCAAATGCTGTAGGTGCAGTTGCAACCTGGAACAGCGTTTCCGTACTTCGGGCCCCACTGCGATCCCCTCGCGCTCATCGCGCTTGCGATTCCACCTGCCTGGATTGGTGCCAAGCTGCGCCTGATACAGTTGCGCGGACGAGTCGCCGACCAGTAAACGGTTATCGGACATCTGGGTAGTAGCATCCACACGCACGGTTAGGGTAAACACACAAGTTTCCATAACGTAGAACTGCGCGATAGACATTAGTCTTGTCCTTTTGTCTTGCCTCAGCTGGAACTGGAGAGAGCGTTCTTCCGTTAAGATAACGGAGAGGGCGCATGCGAAAAGAGCGAAAGCACTACACGGGGCAAGAGAAGGTTGCCATCCTAAGGCGGCACTTG
>Ga0181526_10005067_pt1 | contig 10032 bp, 7 predicted proteins | sample PEATcosm2014_Bin_35_FD_119750 | JGI IMG/M metagenome (GOLD analysis project Ga0181526, IMG submission 119750) | Peatland microbial communities from MTU Mesocosm Facility, Houghton, MI, USA - PEATcosm2014_Bin06_30_metaG | ecosystem: Environmental > Terrestrial > Soil > Wetlands > Peat | place...
GCGGATGGCGCTTCCTTGACCAATATGTCAGCGCGACGACTGAGAATGCGCTGACAGCCGTCCGACACGATCGGATGGTCTTCGATTATCAGCACCTTGGCTTGGTCGTTCATATTCCTGGATCCTCGCGATAGCGCATCTTCGCGGCAGCGTCGGCGTCTAAGCTGACGCGGTTAAGGGTATAATGGCCTCGATAAGGGCGCCCGTGCGCGATCCGCCGCGGACGTTGAAACGCCCGCCAATCTTCCGGATCCGTTCGCTCATTCCGAGCAGACCGAAGCCGAATCGCAAATCCGCCGGCAGCCCGACGCCATCATCCTCGATCGAAACATGCATGCTGATTCGACTTTCGCCTCCGGCGGGGCGCCCGTCTCCTGGACGAAGCCATCGCATGACGATTCGAACGGAGTGCGCTTTCGCGTGACGCGCAACATTGGTCAGGCATTCCTGCACCATGCGATAGGCGGCGAGGCTCACGTCTTCGCTCAAGGGCAACCGATCCGAGGGAAGATCAATGTCGCAAGCGACATCGCGATGGGCTGCGCGCCACTGGTTGACGAGGTCGCCGATCGCGTCGATGAGGCCGATCTGATGCAGCGTCAGCGGGCGAATGCGCTCGAGAATGCGATAATTCTGCTTTTGGATCGTATCGACGAGCGAAGAAATCGACGCCGCGCGGGTTACGATTTCCTGCGTCCGCTCCTCGCTGGAATCCGAGGTTGCATCCTCGATGATGCAGGCGGCGGCGACCCTGATGCCGAATAGAGAGGCGCCGAACTCGTCGTGCAGTTCGCGCGCGAGCTCCTTGCGCTCGGATTCCTGAATGGACATCAATCGATCGATCAGGAGATGATTGTCGGCCTCGGTGCGGGCGAGGCCGCGCGCCAGCCTGTTGAACTGCTCGCCGATCTCGCGCAGTTCGGCGATGCGAATCTCGTCGAGATCGTCGAATTGTCCGCGTTGCAAGCGGCTCAAGCCGTCCATCAACTCATTCAGGGGTTTGAGGGTCTGCCGCGCCGTCAATGCGATCAAGGTCACGATCAATATTGAAATCGCGCCGAGCAGTCCGGTCAGGAAGATGAGGCTTCCCCAGATTTCGGCTGCTTCATCGGATGGCCTCGTCGAGATGACGAGCTCGCCGCGCGTCTCGCCGTTGATTTTGACGGGATAAGATTTAAGCGGCTTTGCGGATTGGAATAGATTCAAGAACCAATCCGGGGCCGGCGAAGGAGTCGCGCGTCGCGGCGGCGCGTCGCTCCGATCTCCAGGGCCGGCGACATAGCTGACCGAGATGTGTCTGACCCGCGACAGTTCGAGCTGCAACTGCTTCAGCGAGGCCTCGGGATCGGAGGAGGCGCCGACGTTATCCAGCGCATATTCGATGAGAACGCCGCCGAGACTGACGCCGGACGCGACTTCAGAATCGATGCGGCTCTTTGCGTTGGAGAGCGTGACAAAGATGGCGATGAGGATGCCAATTCCCAGAAGGACCGACGGAATCAGAATGAGCCGGGTCCGCAAAGAGGCGCGCGCCCGAAGAAAATTCGACATCTTTCACTCCCTCCCGGCCGGTCGCCGACAGCCACGGCGCCAAACATCATGAGGCATTTCGGAAGACTCTAACAAGCAAGAAAAACTCCCAACGTTAGTAGAAAAAATCCGCAATACATTAGAACAACACAGCATGCGCCGGCGCAATCAACGCCGAAACCGGAAAATCATCGCTATTACCGAGTGCATGTCGTGATGATGCGGCGCTGTCATACATGCGCATTCGTCAGCGACCGCACGATGAATTGCATCACACCGCAGAACGGGAAGTTTCTCCCACCATTTCGGGAATTCCATATCTATCGCTGAAGCCCCATTTCGATATGTTGCGCACACAACAAGATCGAGACGCAGCGTTGGCGCCGTCGGGCGTCAATAATGAAGCGATCCCAACGATCTCGTGATCAGGACCGGGAGGAACATACATGAGTTGGCGGAAAAATTTGCTGTGCCAGGCGGCGTTTGCCGTTTTGGCGGTGGCCTCGCTTTCAGCCGTAGGCGCGAGGGCGGGCTCGGACGAGGAAATCGTCCAGAATAGCAAGAACCCTGACCTCTGGCCGGGCATGGGGCAGAATCTCGGGCTCCAGCGCCACAGCGATCTCAAAGATCTGAACAAGGACAATATCGGCAATCTGCAATTGGCTTGGTCGCAGTCGACGGGCGCCCTGCGCGGTCATGAGGGCCAGCCTGTTGTCGTCGACGTCGATGGTAAGCCGATGATGTTCTTCGTCAGCGCATGGCCAAATATCGTTCAGGCGCTCGATCTGAGCGACCCCGACAATCCGGTGCAGGTCTGGTCCTATAATAAAGGCACGGACCGCGATCTCTCCGCCGTGCCGCGCGCCTGTTGCGACGTAGTCAATCGCGGCGTCAATTACGCCGACGGAAAGGTGCTCTTCAACACGCTCGACGGCTTCCTCATCGCGCTCGACGCCAAGACTGGCAAGGAAGTGTGGGTCGTCAAGCACGCCTTTCCCGAGCATGGCGAAACCGTGACCAGCGCGCCGCTGATCGCCAAGGACAAAGTGATTGTCGGGTTCGGCGGCGATGAATTCGCGGCCCGCGGCCGTCTCGAAGCCTATGATCTCGCCACCGGCAAACTGGCCTGGAGCTTCGAAAGCAATGGAACCGACAAGGAAGTGGGCCTGACGCCGGACACCAATAAGGCGCATCCGGAACATGGCGTCTATGGCAGCGACATCGGCCTGACCAGCTATCCGGGCGACGAGTGGAAGCGCGGCGGCGGCTCGCCTTGGGCCTGGTACAGCTATGATCCGGAGCTTGGCCTCGTTTACGCCTCGACCGGCAATCCGGGTAACTGGAGTCCGACGACGCGTTGCAAGTACGACACGCAGGAGGAGTGCAACAACGGCACTCAGGACAACAAATTTTCTATGACCATTTTCGCCCGCAAGGTCGACACCGGCGAGGTGGTCTGGGCCTACCAGATGACGCCGTTCGACCAGTGGGACTACGATGGCGTCAACGAGAACATTCTGGTCGATTTCCCGAACGTCGACGGCAAGCCGGTCAAGGGGCTGGTTCACTTCGACCGCAACGGCTTCGCCTATGTCCTCGACCGCACCGACGGCAATCTGCTCCGCGCCAATAAATTCGTCACGGTCAATTGGGCTGAAAAGGTCGACCTGAAAACCGGCCGTCCCGTGAAGGTGCCGGAACACTCGCCGTTCAAGATCGGCGTCAATACGCAGGCATGTCCTTCGGCGATGGGCGGGAAGGACGAACAGCCGGCCTCGGTCGATCCGAAGGATCCGACCAACTTCTATGTGCCGACCAACAACTGGTGCATGGAGGACGAACCTCAGGCTCGCACGCATACGCAGCAGGGCACGGTCTATGTGTTCGCCAATGTGTACATGTATCCCGAAAAGCCGGGCGTCATGGGCAAGCTCAAAAAGTTCAACGTCCTGACCGGCAAGACGGAATGGGAAATCCCCGACGCCTATCCGAACTGGAGCGGCACGCTGAACACCGACGGCGGCCTCGTTTTCTACGGCAGCCTCAATGGTGACTTCCGCGCCGTCGACCGGGCCAACGGCAAGGTCGTTTGGCAGCGCAAGCTCGGCTCAGGGATCATCGGAAATCCGATCGCCTACAAGATCAAGGGACACGAATATATCTCCGTTCTCTCCGGCATCGGCGGCTGGATCGGTCTGCCGGCGGTCGCTGGCCTAGATCTCGACGACAAGTTCGGCGCCATCGGTTCGACGGCTTTGACGAAAGTCGGCGGGTTCAACAAAATTCCGATGGGCGGCACGCTGTATACGTTCAGGGTGCCCGATAAACAGGCGGCGAACCAATAACGCGCATCTGATTTCCTCCCCGCACCCTGCTTGTGTCCCCCGACGCGGCAGGGTGCCTTTTCTGTTTTTATCGAAGTCGAATGCGGCCACCGCGTCGGCTCAGTCAGAATGGTTCTCGCGATGAGAAAATACGCCTGCCAATCACTGCTGAGCGCATTGATGGCGATGACTTCCGCAGCGCCGGCCTTTGCACAGGCGGCCCCCAACAACAAAGGCTTCGAAGACTTCACGCAGATCGAACGCGACGCCGCCAAAACCGCCGCGCGAAAAGCGCATTTTTCTTCGTTTCGCGTCTGCGGCGATCCCGGCAATATGCCCTTCTCCAACATCAAGGGGGAGGGTTTCGAGAACAAGATTGCGGAAGTCGTCGCCAAGGCGCTCGGGACAAGCGTAACCTATTTTTGGCGCCCCTATATCGAGCGGGGCATGACGCGGCAAACCTTCGACACCAATGACTGCGACATTCTCATGGACGTCCCGGCCGGATATGAGTCGGCGCTGACGACAGCTCCGCTGTATCGGACGACCTATGTTCTCGCCTCGCGCGCCGATCGCGGCTACGACTTCAAAGGTCTCACCGATCCGTTGTTGAAGAAACTCCAGATCGGCGTCTATGAACTCTCGGCGGCGCGGCAATCGCTAGCGGACCACGGCGTCGTTAGCAATGTTCATGTGCACGAAGTCACTCACGACGGCGACCTCGTGGAGGAGCACCAGCCTTGGTGGCAGGTTCAGGAGGTCGTCGACGGCAAGCTCGACGTCGCCGCGGTGTGGGGCCCATTCGCAGGCTGGCTTAAGGCCAAGGGCGCGCCGCTCACGCTGCAGCCGACCAATCTCATGGATGACGTCATTCCGATGGAGTTCGAAATGGCCATCGGCGTCCGCAAGACGGATGCGATCGAGAAATATGCGATTGAGGACGCTTTGAACGCCCATAAGGACGAAATACGCAAGATCCTTGATGCTTATGGCGTCCCGCTGGTTGAATGCGCCGACTGCCTCGTCTCGGGGCCTTTGAAGGCGCATGGCATCTATACGACGCCGACCGTTTCCGCAGAGGAAGTGGCGAAGCTTCATCGCGATCATCCCGTGGTGACGCGCGAGCGGCTCGATGGCTGGCTGGCCGATGGCGCCGACGTCGATCGGGAATTCGATGATGCGATTCTCGCCGCCGACAACGACCGCGCCGCTTATCTTTTGACCAAGGGCGCCGACATCAACAAGAAGGATCCGCAAGGTTATACGCCCTTGGCGGCGTCGGTTCGCCTCGGATCATTGTCGACGACGCTGTTTCTTCTCGATCATGGCGCGCGCGTGGAGGATCCCGACAGCGATGGATGGACGCCGCTTCTGCACGCCGTGCTGCGTAACGATACGTCCGCGATCGAGGCCCTTCTCGCGCATGGCGCCAGCGTCGAGACGCCAGCGCCGGGCGGATACACGCCGCTCTCCATCGCGATCGAAGAGAAAAAATACGATGCCGCCAGGAGCTTGATCGCCAAGGGAGCGAAGATCGACGAGCCCGTCAACGCCAAGAAACTGACGCCGCTGATGATCGCCGCGAGCGATCCGCCGCCGGAGAGCGCCGCCGCGAAGCTGACGCAGCGCTCGACCTCGATCGACGTCGCGCGCGAGCTTCTTGCGAAGGGGGCGAATGTCAACGCCGTGAGCGCCGATGGCGTGACTCCGCTGATGATCGCCGCCGCTCGCGACAATGCGCCGATGGTCGGCCTTCTGCTCCAGGCCGGGGCGAAGGCCGATGCGCGCGATGCCGCCGGCGAGACCGCGCGCGACGCCGCGGCGAAGAATGAGGCCGGATCGGCGACGCGCATGCTCGACCTGCTTGCGAAGTCGTCGGGTCAATGACGGTGTTCGCATTGAAGCGCAGGGGCCCGCGGCGGCCGCGCTCGGCCTCGTATATCTCCCAATAAATAGAGGAACGGATTAGATGATGAGAAGGGCGCTGATTATCGCTGCGGCTTTGATGGCGGTTTGTGGAGCTGTTAACGCCGATCCGGCGGGGCCGGTCAACCAGAGGCAACCATCGGCGTCGGATCTGTCGAAAAGCCCCTCCGCCCTGCTTCCAAAGTCGCCGGTCACGGGCAAGTCGCCGATCGACGTCGAAGCGGCGGCGCCGCTCGCGACGATCAACAACCCCTTTACGGGGCAGGCCGATAAAATCGCGCTCGGAAAGGCGGCGTTCCAGGGCAAAGGCTGCCCAGGCTGCCACGGCGGGAACGGCGGCGGCGGCATGTGCCCGCCCATCACAAATGACGTGTGGGTTTATGGCAGCGATGACGACACGCTGTTTCGGCTGGTCACGCTCGGCTCCGTGGGGCTGCAGAAAAAGGGATTTGTGCGCATCGGCATGGAGAATATCGTCGGGCCGATGCCGCCGTTCGGCGACCTCATCAAGGACGATGAGGAGCTGTTCGAAATCCTCGCTTACATCCGTTCGCTCTACAAAGGAGCTCCCGAACGCATCAACTGGTGATCTTATGCGGCGCAACCTCAAAAGTGCGGCGGGAGCGGCGTTTGCGCTGTTCTGGCTGCTGGCGCTCCAGCCGCTCTCCTCTGCTTCCGCCGCGGCGGTCGCAGAAGGCGCGGCGGCGCCATCGGGCGGGGCCCCGCTGACAATCCTTTATCTCGCCGGAGATTATCCAAAGGCGCAGTATCTGTCCTTGCTACAAACAGAACCCGATGATGATGGGGAAGCGGGCGCGCGCCTTGCCTTGAGCGAGATCAATTTGACCGGCAAGTTTGTCGGGCGCCAATATGCAATGGATGTCGTGCATCTGAAACCCGGCGCCGACGTCGCCGCTGAGGCGAAGCCCTTGCTCGCCAGGTATAGCCTCGTGATCGCCGATTTGACCGCGCCGGATCTCATGTCGGCGGCGAAAACGCCGGAAGCGAAAGACGCCATCATCCTCGACATGCGAACGAGCGAGGATTCCCTGCGTCAGGAGCAGTGCGCGCGAAACATCTTCCATCTGCTGCCGAGCACTGCGATGCGGGCTGACGCCCTCGCTCAATTTCTCGTGGCGAAGGGCTGGCGCCGGTGGCTTCTGTTGCGTGGTCCGGGGGCGGCGGATGTGTCGTTCGCCGATGACATTCGTCTTTCCGCCGCGCGTTTTGGCGGCAAGATCGTCGAGGATCGGCGCTACGCCTATGATGCGGGATCACGCCGGGTCGATACCGGCTATCAGCAAATCCAGACGCAGATGCCGCTTGCGACATCTAACGCGCCGCCCCACGATGTGGTGGTCGTTGCGGATGAGGCGGACCTCTTTGGCGACTATCTGTCCTACAATACGTCCGAATCGCACCTCGTCGCCGGTACGCAGGGCCTCGTTCCAGTCGCATGGCACCCGGCGTTTCAGGAATATTCCGCGCTGCAGATGCAGCATCGCTTCGGGATCGCCGCGCACCGCCCGATGACCGAGCGCGACTACGCGGGCTGGCTCGCCGTTCGCACCATCGGCGAGGCAGCGATCCGATCCGGCGAGACGGAGACAAAGCGCCTCGGCGATTTCCTGCGCGGGGATGATTTCGGAGTCGCCGGCTTCAAGGGACAGGCGCTGAACTTCCGCAAATGGGATCAGCAGTTGCGTCAACCCGTGCTCCTCGCCACGCCGCTTATGGTCGTCTCCATGTCGCCGCAGGAAGGGTTTCTGCATCCGAAGTACCTGACCGACACCCTCGGATACGACGAACCGGAGACGAAATGTCGATTCGCGCAATGAGGCTGGCGCTCGCCCTGGCCGCCATTGCCACGCCAATTGTCGCCACCGGCGCCGCTGGCGCTAGTCAGATCTTCGTGTCGAACGAGCGGGACAACACGGTCACAGTGCTCGACAGCTCAACTCTATCCATCGTCAAGACGATTCCCGTCGGCGTTCGCCCGCGCGGCATCGTCATCACGCCGGACCATCGCGAGGTGCTGGTCTGCAACGGCGATTCGGGCGACATCTCCGTCATCGACGCGGAGCGACTCGAAGTCTCGCGCACGTTAGACGCTGGCCCCGATCCCGAGACGCTGGCGCTCTCGCCAAACGGCGACGTCGTTTACGTCTCCAACGAAGACGACTCCATGGTCACGATGCTTGACCGGGCGAGCGGGACGGTCCTGGCGAAGGTCCCAGTCGGGATCGAGCCTGAAGGGCTTGCCGTCAGCGCCGACGGCAAGACTGTCGTTGACGTCTCCGAATCGACTAGCATGGCGCATTTCATCGACGTCCCATCCCGGACCGTCGTCGCCAATGTGCTTGTCGACACGCGTCCCCGTGTCGCTGAATTTTCGCCGGACGGGAGGGACGTCTGGGTGACGTCGGAAGTCGGCGGGACGCTCGCGATCATCGATGCCGCGGCCCGCAAGGTGACAGCGAAAATAGGCTTCGAGCTGCCTGGCGTGCGCAAGGAGCTCATCTCGCCGGTCGGCCTTCGATTCAGCCGCGACGGCAAGACGGCGTTCGTCGCGCTCGGCCGCGCCAATCGTGTCGCGGTCATCGATGTGGCGACTTTGAAGGTCGAGAAATATTTGCTTGTCGGCGATCGCGTCTGGCAGCTCGCCCTCAGCCCGGACGGAAAAACGCTCTACGCCGCGAATGGACTCACCAACGATCTGTCGGTCATCGATGTCGCCAGCCTGAAGGTGCTGCGCTCCGTGCCGGTGGGGCGCTTGCCCTGGGGCCTGGCGATCAAACCATGACGGGACCTGCGCCAGATGCACGCTTCAGCTTGCGTGCATCTCGACTGCGAGCCGGATCAGATCGCTCGTGCGCTGCACCAGAAGCTTGTGTTTGATCCCAGTGCAGGCATTCGCGACCGTCTTGTAAGAGATGCCGAGTGTGTCGGCGATGCCGGACAGGCTCTTGCCTTTGGCCAATTGCCGCATGATATCGAGCTCCCGCGCCGAGAGCGACTTTGCGGGATCTTCGGAGCCGAATACGTTCAGCGCGAGATCGGCGGCGAGTTCGCGCTCGACGTAGCGCCCGCCCCCCATCACCTGGCGAATCGCTTCGATGAGTTCGTCGGCGCCGGCGCTCTTGCTGATATAGCCTTTCGCGCCCGACTGCAGCGCGCGAGCGACATAGAGCGCTGTCGTATGCATGGAGAAGATCAACACGCGCACCCGCGGATCTTCGTTCACAAGGCGTTTCAGCAGATCGAGCCCGCCGGCCCCCGGCAAGTTGAGATCGAGGATGACGACATCGGGGCGTTCAGCGCGAAACACGGAGAGCGCTTCATGTGTGGCGCCAGCCTCCAGAAGAACGACCGCATCGACGAAGACGGAAAGAAGGCGCCTGACGCCCTCGCGCACCACGATATGATCGTCGACAAGCAGGATCTTCATGTCAGCGCACTCGCCTTGCCGCGTACAATGGAACCTTCCCTCGACGGCAGTGGAAACTCCGCCTCCACGGTGACGCCCCGGCGCCCCGGTCGATTGCGAACGCTTACGACGCCGCCGACGGATCGAACGCGCTGCTTCATGCCGGCGAGCCCAAAGCCGTTCGTCGCGTGGCCGTCGGGAAAGCCAGTTCCGTCATCTTCGACCGTGATCCGGACGCGCCATTCCGTCTTTTTGATGCGGACATCGACTGTGGTCGGGCGGCCATGTCGGATCGCGTTGCTCAAGCTTTCCTGAACGACGCGGAACGCGATCGCATCGTACGGAGCATCAATCGGATCTTCGGTCACATCCACCTTGAAGCACACGCCGGGCCGTCGGGCTTTCCAGAATGCGACGAGATTGTCGACGGCGCCGGCAAGGCCGAGGTCAAGAAGCGCGCCCGGCGCGAGACGACGCAACACATTCCTCAAATGCTTTTGCATATGGCGAACGGCATCGGATATCGCGTCCGCGCGAGGACCCACCTTGTCGCCGGCGCCAGTCTGGAGAAACTGCCTTATCATCGCGGCGTCGGCATCGACGGCGAAAAGAAAGGGCGCAACCTCGTCGTGGAGATCGCGCGCAAGCTCCGCGCGCTCCTCCTCTTGCAAGCTCAGGATCTGTTCGTGGAGCGCGCGATTCTGCGCGGTCATTTCTTCTAGCCTCTCCGCCATCCCATTGAAGCCCTGCCGAAGCGGCTCGAACTCGCGATAGTGCATTGGCCGCATCCGCGTTCCGTAGTCGCCGGCGCCAACCTCCGAGAGA
>Ga0181526_10005070_pt1 | contig 10027 bp, 7 predicted proteins | sample PEATcosm2014_Bin_35_FD_119750 | JGI IMG/M metagenome (GOLD analysis project Ga0181526, IMG submission 119750) | Peatland microbial communities from MTU Mesocosm Facility, Houghton, MI, USA - PEATcosm2014_Bin06_30_metaG | ecosystem: Environmental > Terrestrial > Soil > Wetlands > Peat | place...
ATATCCATACGGCGCAGTCGGCCTCCCCGCTCTCGATCAGGCGCGAGGCGTCGTAGCGCCACGGATCGTGCTCCGGGAACCCGCGGCCAAACCCGGTGCGCAGCGGAAACCCCGTCATCCAGCCGCAGGCCTGCAGGACGCCCGCCGCATTGTCGGCGCCGGCGACCGGACAACTGCTGAACCGGGTCCTGGCATTGAGATCCTGCACCAGCCGGCACAGCATCTCCAGCGTCAGCGCGTCGAGCTCGCCGGCCGACCACACGGCGACGCCGAAGCGCGCCGCCTTCAGCTCGTCCGCCAGCGCATCGATCTGCCGCACCGGCACCGCGGCGGCCCCGATCGGACGCCCTGCGACCCGGGCGCGCAGCGCCGCCAGCAGACCGGCGAGCTCGGCCGGGTCGCGCCCGATCGTCCGCGTGCTCACGCCGGGCGCCGTAGCCTCGCGCGCGCCGCGCCCGGGGCACAGCCGGATGACGCGGCGGGAAAACCCGTCCCCGAGCTCGTCGCCGGGCGCGCGCTCGATCAGGCGTTTCGGCAGATCCAGCCACGCCGCCGGCAGCCCCGCCCCGACCAGCAACAAGAGATCGCCGCGCAATCCCGCCTCGTTCGGCGTCGTCAGCATCATCCCGGCCTCGCGCAGCACGTCGAGGTCGGACAGCATGGCGCCGGCATGCATGTGATCGACCGCGCCGCTGACGCGCCCGGCGAGCGCGACCGCCGCGCGGGCGCCGGCGACGTCGGTGCCCAGCCCGGCGATCACCGCCAGCCGGCTCGCGCCCAGCATCCGCGCGGCTTCGGCAGCCGCCTCCGCCACCGTCACCGGTCCACCATCGATCCAGGCGCCGCCCATCCGTCCTCCCTGCCTGTTGCAACGCGCTCGTTCGTCGGCGCCAAGGCGCGACTCGCGCGGCTTTCAACGTCCGGGCATCATACTTGATGCTGGCGACGCGTTGGTCTTTTTCCGGCGTCGCCTGTCGATCCGTATGTTTCTTCGGGTTTCTACAGGGATTTACAGGCGCCGGCGGCGGCGCGATTGATGCACGTGGGTGTCGCCGCAGCCCCATCGGGCATTCGCGGTGACTTCAATGCTCCGCTTCGCGGTCGAGGATGGCCCGCAGGTCTCGCCTGCCGTCGAGCACCCGAACAATGGCAACCGGTCCTGCGGCAGGGTCATACACGATCAGGTACGAAAACACCGACCAGAATTTGACCGGCAATGACGTCGGATTTCGGCGCAGAAGAGAAGTTGAAGCACGTGGGCTGCATGCTTCAATCATCATCTGCGTGTACGTTTTCAGGATTCTACAGGGATTTACAGGCCCGCTGTTGGCTGTCCCACGTCGAGCGCCCGAACCGCGCGACCCGCACCTCAGGCATGCGCGCGTTGTGATCCGCCAGCATGGAAGTCGCCGTCCCCCTGCCTGTAGATCCGTGCGCGCGCTCTTCAGGAATCCAGAGGGGCTTTCAGGGCCACGCGCCGGCTGGTCCTTGCGGTGCCGAGCTCGAGCTGCGCGGCCCGCAACCGCTCGATGGGGACTCCTCTGGCTCGCGGGGAAATGGGCGGGACGCCGCGGTGGGCCGGGGTGCCCGCTTCAACACCCATATATACAATCAGTGTATCGGCGTATAAACCCTTTATTGGGTTTTTTTGTTCGCGGCCCGCCGCACAAGGAACGACGGACGGGCGACCAACAAATATTTGCATGAATCGCCAACAGGGGGCTTGACGCCGTGGCGAGCGCCGTTTAGGAACGTGCGATAGGCAGCGTGAGGCAATTCGCCCGGAAGCAAATCGCCTGCTTTTGCCTCTTCGATCGGGCGCCACGGCCGCCGCGATCGTGACCCCGATCGGTGATCCGGGGATTTGCTCGACGACGCCGGTCCCCGGCACCACACTCCCAGCACAACGACCTTCGACCTGCCCCGCGGGCCGCCCGATTTCCGTGCATTCCCGTCATCAACCCGGGCCGTTCGCAGCCGCGTGCGGCCCTTTTTGTGAGAGGTCCCTATGATGCCTGCTCCCGCGTGCCGACCGGCGAACGATGCCGGTCCGACGAGCATCGCAACCGCCAGCCCTCGGGCGCCGCGCCCGCCGGTGGCGCTCGACCGCGCGCGTCCCAGCTGGGAGGTGCGGCGATGAGCGATCGCACGATTCGAGCCGATCACGGCAACGCCGAGAATCCGGACATCGGGCGGCGGGCCGAATGCGACACCGCGGCAGCAGGCGCGACCGCCGATTGGCCGCCTCGGATCGACCTCCTCGCCGAGGCGGACGGCATCAGGCAAACCCTGCTCGAGCTGTTGAGGTGCATGACCCACGAGCTGCGCAGGTGAACCTCCGACCCGGCCGAGATCCTCTATCGCCCGGACAAGATCGGCAGCCTGCTCGCTTCCTCCGGCAAGACCTTGCTGACGGTGATCAACTTGCTGGACAGGCTGGACAAGTTCCGAGCCGAGTTCGCAGCTCGCGCCAGACGGCCCGACCCCGCCGAGCGGCCGGACGCGGACGACACTCTGGCGGCGATCCGGCGGGCGTGAGAGTAACGAGCGCCGATGGCGAACGAGGGGTTTGGGCCGATGATGTTGGACGAAAACATGTTCGGCGATCCGAGCTGGGTCGCCGGCAGCGCGTTTGCGAGCGGCGCACTTTCGACTCAGGCGGCGGCGGATGTCCCGGGACAGAATGTCGGGCTCCGCTCACGACCAGCGCCGGGGCCGGCGAGCACGCCGGCAGCACCCGCCGGCGAGTTGTCCGGTGCGCGGGCGCCGAACGTCATCGTGCCGGGAGACTCACCCGGCCCGGCCCCGACGTCTGCGCATCTGCCCTCCGAAGCCTATCAGCGGCTCGGGATTCCGCAGGCGCCGTTTCATGCCGACGTCGGTGAGCTGGAGAAACGGTACGCCGGCCCCTTCGGCTCGTCCGCGGAGATGATGTCACGCATCGCCGGCGCCCTCGCGGCCCCGGACTGGACGATCAAGCAGAAGAGCCCGTTCGGCCCGCTCAACCAATTCGCCGTGATCGCGCCGCTCGACGACGGCCGTTCTCTGGTGGTGCGGACCCAATGGCGAGGCGACGGCTACGCGATTCGCGCCGCGTATCCGCTCGATGCGCAAGGTCTGGCGCGAATGATCAGCGGCGCGAGCCGGGCCGGAGCCGAGGTCGCGCAGGTCGAGCCGCCCGCCGCCGATGCCGGACCCGAGCCAGGAAATTCAGGGCGCGCCGATGATGCTGCCCCGCTGGTTGGCTCCAGTGGTGCCGGCTGGCCACCGCCCGCGTCCGCGAGAATCGGCGGCGCGGCACCGCCGAACCCTCGTCCGCCGGACCCCGGCGGCGGGAAGTTGCAAGCTTCCGAACCAAACGGCGCCCCTTCGGGCGCCGTTTTCGTTTCCGGCGACCCACGCGCAGGCAACGCCGTCAATCGCCTCGGCTATGGCGACGAGCCGACCGGCGTGCCGCTGCTCGAGCTTGGACGCCCGCCGGTCGAGCGGGTTCTCGAGGTCATCGACAAGAGACTGAACGCCTACCGCAACGCGCCCACCGCCACCGCGCGCGACCGCGCCTTGGACGAGGCCGAAACAGGCCCCCGCGTCCGAACCCGGCGGCGAGCAGCGCGGGCCGCCACCGGAAGGCCTCGGCGACGCGAGCCGGCAGGCTCCCACGCCCAGCGGCGCCCCATCGGGCGCCGCTTCCGATTCGGCGGGGCAGTACGCCGGGGCCAAGCTTGGAAAAGCGACATCAAAACGCTATCGCGAGACGTTCTTCAAGGCATATCCAGAGCTTGAAGGAAAGGTCTGGGTGCATCATGCATCGAGCGGCAGATGGCCAGAAAGCGCCCTGATCTCATCACTTGGCAGGAGATGCACTCACTGGAAAACTTGCGTGGAGTTCCGCTCCACTTGAATCCCGAACTTCACCTCAGTAGGATCCGCAAGGATATGACCGAATTCTACAGGGCGCATCCCAATCCGACCAGGGACGACTTATTGCGCCAAGCGACCACCATCGACAATATCGACAGGTATTCCCAGGACTTGAGCTGCCGAGTTTTCGCTGGATGCAGGTGTGGGGACGTCCCGGAGCAGATGACTTTGGCATAAGCTCTAAATTGATTCTGATCGTGCCGGGCGCCCATCCAAAATGCCTTCGACCATGGCGAAGTGACGCCAGCGGCGGCCCGACCGGGCTCAGCGGCTCAGCTCGAAGCCGGCGTAGTCCCGCGCGGCGACGTCGGCGCAGATGTTGCGGTAATGCGCCATCCCGCCGGCGTAGGGCATGAAGACGCGCGGCTTGCCCGGAACGTTGGCGCCGAGGTACCAGGAGTGGTGCGCCTGCGGAAGCAGCGTGGCGTTGGCCGCGGCGTTCACCTGCTCGACCCAATGGTCCATCGCGGCGGGCTCGGCCTCGATGCGCTCCAGGCCGCGGGCGCCCATGTGGGCGATGCAGTCGGTGATCCACTCGACGTGCTGCTCGATGGCGACCGGCATGTTGCACAGCACCGACGGGCTGCCCGGCCCGGTCACGGTGAACAGGTTGGGGAAGCCCGCGACCTGCAGGCCGAGATAGTTGCGCGGGCCGGCGCGCCACGCGTCCGCTAGCGACAGGCCGCCGCGCCCGCGAATGTCAATCCGCAGCAGCGGACCGGTCATGGCATCGAACCCGGTGGCAAATACGATGATGTCCAAAGGATATTCTGCGTCCCGCGTGCGGATGCCGACCGGGGTGATCGCCTCGATGGGCGCCGCCCGGACGTCCACCAGGGAGACATTGTGGCGATTGAACGTCTCGAAGTAGTTGGTGTCGATCGGCGGACGCTTGGCCGCGTAGGGGTGGTCGATGTCGGCCAACTTGTCCGCGGTCGCGGGATCCTCGACGATCTGACGAATCTTGTCGCGGATGAAGTCGGCCGCCGTGTCATTGGCCGCCTCGTCCACCAGCAGATCGCGAAACGTGGCGCGGAATTGCAGGCCTCCCCTCTCCCAGGCCGCCTCGTACAGCCTGCGGCGCTGCTCCGGCCCGACGTCAAACGCCGAGCGGTCCTCGATGATGAAGGGATGGCCGTTGGGAGTGCTGTGCATGACGCGGCGGATCTCGGCGTGGCTCTCCCTGACCCAGCGGAGAAAGTCCGCAGTCAGCGGGACGTTGCGGGCGGGCACGCTGTAGTTCGCCGTACGCTGGAACACGGTGAGGTGCCGGGCGGTCCCGGCGATCACCGGGATGGCCTGAATGCCGGTGGAGCCGGTGCCGACCACACCGACCCGCTGCCCGTCAAAATCGACGCCATCATGCGGCCATTGTCCGGTGTGGAACCACCGCCCGTTGAAATTTTCCAGGCCTGGAATGTCCGGCACGTTGGCGGTCGACAGGCAGCCGACGGCGGTGATCAGGAATTTCGCCGTCAGCCGCTCCCCATTCTCGGTCGTGACATGCCAGCGGTTCGCCACGGCATCGTGGTGCGCGGCCTCGACCCGGGCGCCGAAGCGGATGTCGCGCCGCAGGTCGAACCGGTCGGCGACGTGGTTCAAATAGCGCATGATCTCGGGCTGGGCGGGATAGCGCTCGGACCATTCCCACTCCCGCAGCAGGTCCGGCGAGAAGGTGTAGCAGTAGGAATGGCTTTCGGAATCGCAGCGCGCGCCGGGGTAGCGGTTCCAGTACCAGGTGCCGCCGACGCCCTCGCCGGCTTCCAGCACTTGGGCCGAAAGCCCCAGGCGGTCGCGCAGGCAGAGCAGCTGGTACAGGCCGGAAAATCCGGCACCGATGATCAGCGCGTCGAATGAGGACGTCCGGGCGGGTTCGACCCGCGGGGTCGTCGTCGTGGGCGTCGTCATCGATTTTGTGATCTCTTCCCTGCCGGCGGCTTCCCGCGGGCATGCGGCGAACAACGGCACCCGTGCGCACGGGCCGAGCAGGCCGCTGCGCATTGCGCGCATATTGAACCGGCATTCGGGAGGGTCGGCAAGGTGCGCGGCCGGGCACGGTCAATCGCAAAGGGGCGAAATAGTGAAATAGTGGTCAGACCCCATTTAAATGCAAAGGGGCGAAATAGGGTGAAATAGGGGTCAGACCCCATTTTAGGTGAAATAGGGGTCAGACCCCATTTTAGGTCACTTGACATAATATGGGTGAAATAGTGGTCTGACCCCATTTTAGGTCACTTGACATAATATGTAGACTTAGTCGAATATTTTATGGTGTCTCGTCAACGCAATGGGGGCGCATATGATTTGCCGATCGGGAAATGGTGGCTTTGCGGTCAGGATGCTCGCGCAAAGGCGCAGCATCTGGATTCTGTTGGTGACCACGGGGGTATGGACTTGTGCCGTACCGGCGCGCGCCGAGGAACCCGCGATCCAAAAGCTGGAAGCGGCGATCGAGCGGATGGAGCAGCGCCACCAGGCCGAGATCAAGGCCCTGCAGGCCGAGATTCGCGCGTTGCGCCGACAGAAGCCGACAGCCGGGGCCCAGGCTCCCCCCAGAGAGCCGGCGTCGCTGGTTTCCGCTGCACCGCCGATCTCGAACGCTCCTCCCGGCGCCCCGGCCCCGCATCTGCCCGCGAAAGTGCTGATGACCTATGATCGCGGCTATCACTTCGGATTTTCCGACGCGACCGGCGACAATACGATCGAGCTGTTCGGCCGGCTCCACATCGATACGGGCGGATACCTGAGCTACAGGCCCGAACCGGAGACGCTGGACCAGAAAGGTCTGGCGGGCGGGCTCGATCTGCGGCGGGCGCGCATCGGAGTGGTCGGCAACTTCATGACCGACTGGCATTACGCATTCGTCTACGACTTCGGTTTCACCTCCGATGCGCTCAATCCCAACAACGCCCTCGCCAATGCGAACTCGAGCACGAGCCCGACAACGAGCAACAACTTCCTGTCGGGTGTTGAAAACGCCTTCATCACCTATAACGGCTTCTACAGTCACGGGCAGCAATTCCCGGTGGCGTTCGACTTCGGCGTTCAGGATGTGTTGTGGACCCTCGACGAAGCGACCAGCTCCAACGACACCATGTTCATGGAGCGAGCATCGCCGCAGGTCGTCGCCACGGAATTCGGCGGCGGCGATTTCCGCACCGCCATGGGCGCGCGATCGAACAACGATCGCTACTGGCTCGGCGCCTTTCTGACCGGTCCCAATGCAGGTGCTCTGCATACCGACGGAGCATCGTGCAACACTGGCACCGTCGCGGTCACGCCAGGAACGCCGTGCGTCACCAGCGCGCAGATGACCGGGCTGGGCCCGCAGCTGGCATTCCTTGCCCGCGGCGGCTACCAGATCGTGCAGCAGCCGGACGCGACGGTCCACGTCGGGTTCAACTATGCCAATCTGTTTGCACCGCGTGTGCTGGCGAACGAGCAGGCGATCCAGCTCTTCGATCGGCCGGAGCTGCGGATCGATCCGACGTATTTTCTCAATACCGGCTTCATCCCGGCGACCGGCGGCCAAGTCTACGGTGCCGAGCTCGCAGCCTCCTGGTACAATTTCTTCGTACAAGGCGAGTACTATCATTACGTCGTCGATACCAGAGCGGGGGTGACGGCGATCCCCGGCAACCTGCAGGGCGGCGTCCCGGGTCCGACGCTCAATTTCAACGGCGGCTATGTCGAGGCGAGCTACAGCTTCGGCGGCAAGCGCCTGTACGACCCCTCGCGCGGCGCCTACACGGGCGTGATCCCCGCCGTGCCACTGGCGCCCGGAAGTCCCGGCTGGGGCGCGCTCGAGGTGGCCGGCCGCTTCAGCATCGTCAACCTCAACAGCCCCTATCTGACGACCGCCCAGCTCGGACCCGCCTACACGGCTCCCGGCGTCTTCACCGGCGGCACCACGAGCTACGGTGGCGGCGAGCAGACGTCCTACGGTGTCGGCCTGAACTGGTATCCGAACCTGAACATGAAATTCATGCTCGACTATGAGCATGTCGTCGTCGACAATCCGCAGGCATATGGTGGGCCGAACTATCGCGGCGCCACGATCGATTGGGTCGCCGCTCGGACCCAGCTGGTCTTCTGATCGAGGTCGATTGCGGCGCGCGCCTGCCTGCGCCGCGGTCGAGAAATGGGGGTCGGAGTAATAGGGGTCTGACCCCTATTTCACCTATTTCACTATTCCACTCTATTGCACCGAGGTCACGGTTCTGCCGTCTTCCCGGCCAGATCCGTTGGATCGGGACGCGCCGCCGCCACAGAAACCGCACAGTCAATCCATATTCACGAACCTTCCAAACAACTCGTACGTGGCAATCCCGGTGAGCGCGTGCGCCCGATCCTCCGGCCGGTCAGGTCTGCGGCGACCGAGCTGCGCGGCCGCCAACCAGAGACCGGAGCGTGCAGCGGCCATTCCGAAGGTAGTATGCGTGATGTCGAGTCTGACCGAACGGGCCGCAAGGCGCAGCGTGATTGCTCGCCACCACGCCGACGGTCCGCGTCGCCGCAGCGCCGGGCTGTGCTTCGCCGTCGGCATCGCGATCGCCGCCTTGACGGCGGGGGCGCCCCTGCACGTCCGCGCCGGCCCACCGAGCGAAGCGAGCCGGACACACGGCGCCGCCGCTCCGGTCCTGTTCGTGCTGCCCAGGCTCGAGGTTGAGCCGGCGGAGCCGGCGAAGCTGTTCTGGTTCGTCGTCAAGGGCGAGGATGTTGCGCCCGACGCCCGTATCCTCATCAAGGGCGTTCCCGGCGGCGGGAGCCTGTCGAGCGGGCGGGCCGGTTCCGACGGCGACTGGGTGGTGCCGCTGTCGGAGCTCGAGGAGCTGGCGATCACCGTGCCGCCGGGGTTTTCCGGCAGGCTCGTGCTCGACGTGGCGCTGGTCGAGGGCAGTGGCGCCGTACTCGACGAGCACCCGGTCGAGCTCGTGGTCGAGCCGGCGGCGGCGAACGGCGCCGAGGCCGGTCCGCCGGTCGAGCCCGCGGCCGCAGCCGGGCCGGGCCGGCCGGTGGCTGCGCCACGACCCGAGGCCGTCGATGCGGCGCCACCGGCACCTCCGCGCGGCCCCGCGCCCGCCCTGTTCGCCCCGCCGGTGGTCGACGCCGACGCCGCGGCGGCCACGCGATTTGCGGTGAGCATCAACCATCGCCCGGAGGAGTTTCCGCCCGGCACCTACGTCCGCGTCAGGGGCCTCGCCGGCGGCGTGACATTGTCAGCCGGCCAGGCCAACGCCGACCGCGGCTGGGTGGTGCCGCTGTGGGCGCTCGACGAGCTCAGAATCAGGGTTCCGCCCGAGATGTCCGGCATCCTCGATCTCCATATCGCGCTGGTCGGCACGGACGGCGCGGTTCTTGCCGAGCGCAGCGTTGCGCTTCACGTCAGGCCCAGGGCCGCCGCATCGAGCGATCCTGCGGCGCCCGGGAAGACGGCGGTCGCACCGCCGGCGCCGGCGCGGACCACACGCAGGGCCCGGCACGCCTACGGCGGTGATCGACCGGCGACGTCCCCTGCTCGCCGTTCCGCCCGGCAAACGCACGCGCAGAAGCCGCCGGGCGGAGCACCCGACGTGCCGGGCGGATCAGAGGTCTCCGAAACCCGCAATGCCAAGTCGGGTTTTTGCCTCCTGCAATGGCGCTATTACGGTCCCAAAGTATTGTGGCACGTCGGCGACTGCGACGATTCCGACGGCCGATAGCAGAATAAATAGGGGTCTGACCCCTATTTACTCCGTGAATAAATAGCGAATAAATAGGGGTCTGACCCCTATTTACCGTGTCCTGTAGAGAACTGCCCCTTATTTTCCGTGTCTCACTTTCGGGGGGCACTCCAGGGGTCTGTCCCCTATTTATGCTCCGATCACGCGTCCGTGATGGCGTGCGGGCGGAAAATGCATAGCGACGGGACCACCCTTGGTTCGATCTAGACGGAAAAGGGCGCTAAAGCTGCCATGTCGTCGACCGCAACGGCCGCTGGAGGAAAGACCATGATGATCCGTCGAAACCTGTGGATCGGCACGCTGGCGGCGTTCGCCATCGTCTGCGGCACGGTCATCTACTTGCGAGTCACCCACAAGAATATGGCGCGCCCGTTCCGGACGCC
>Ga0181526_10005077_pt1 | contig 10015 bp, 9 predicted proteins | sample PEATcosm2014_Bin_35_FD_119750 | JGI IMG/M metagenome (GOLD analysis project Ga0181526, IMG submission 119750) | Peatland microbial communities from MTU Mesocosm Facility, Houghton, MI, USA - PEATcosm2014_Bin06_30_metaG | ecosystem: Environmental > Terrestrial > Soil > Wetlands > Peat | place...
CCATAGGCCCGCTGCGGAATTGCAATCGTTGATCGAATCGGCAAGGGGCAAGTTGCTGGCCGCGCGTATCCAGCGTCCCACCCCCTTTATCGACCGGACGCTCTACACCGGTTGGAACGCAATGGCTGTCACCGCCTATCTTGAAGCGGCGCGGGTTCTCCGCATCGATGCCGCGCGCGACTTTGCCTTGCTCACGCTGTCACGCCTCCTTGCTCAAGCATGGGATGGGGATGCTTCGCTCTACCACGTCATTGCCTATCCTGAAGGCCCCGCCTTGGCAGACCGAGTCCCCGGCACGCTCGACGATTACGCATTCACCGTGCACGCCTGCATCGACGGATGGATGGCCACCGGAAACATGAACCTCTATCGCGCAGCGGTCAGGCTCGCCGATGCCATGATCGCCCGCTTTTACGACCGCACTGCCGGTGCGTTCTACGATGCCGCGACCCCCGAGAAGGGAAGCACTCCACTCGGCGCATTAGGCGCGCGGCGCAAGCCGCTGCAGGATTCCCCGACCCCCGCGGGCAATCCGACGGCTGCTGCCGCCCTGTTGCGGCTCGAAGTGCTATCGGGCCGCGCTGAATATCGCGAAATCGCCGAAGACACGCTCGGTTCATTCGCGGGCATCGTCGAACACTTCGGCCTGTATGCCGGCAGCTACGGGCTTGCTCTGGAAAGGCTGCTTCTCGATCCAATACAAATTGTCATCGTCGGAACAGGCGAAGGAGCCGACCGCCTCGAAGCAACCGCAGTCTCCGGATTCGCAGTGAACAAGACCGTAGTCCGCCTTGCGCCCACACAACTCGTGGCTGGGAATCTCCCCGATGCATTGGCTGAAACACTGCTGCACATGCCCGTTCCGGCAGGTGCGGCAGCGTGGGCGATGGTTTGCCATGGACGCACTTGCCTGCCACCGATTACCGATGCTGACACGCTGCTTGATGCGTTAACCAACGGCGATTGAACTTAGCTCTCAGCTCGACTCGACGCTGAAAGGATTTGTCTCTTGCGGCTTGATCGTGGTCGGGTCGCGTGCGGGCTCAGCTCCCAGTTCCGTCGCCATCATGGGCGCCGCGCTGTGCGGTCCTCCGACTCGGTCGAAGAATGAATTGAAGACCCGGTTCGGATCGCCCGGCAGCATGTGATTTTCCTCGAGCGCAATGCGCACGCGCCTTTGAAACTCCCGCACTGGTCCGTACTGCTGCGTGGCCCTGGTCTTGAAGACCACGGGAAAGATGAGCTGCGATCCCCTCATTGAATCGACGCCGAGAACCTGCGGATCCGCCACAAACAAGTCTCGATATTCCTTGCTGGTGCGGATGTCGGTCGCAATGCGCGTCAACAATTCCATCACTTTGTCGGGGTTCGCGGAAAAGTCCACACTCACATTGATCGTCGCCACTGAAAAGTCCACGCTTTGATTGGCAACCGTGGTGATCTGCGAGTTGGGAATCACGTAGATCGTCCCGTCGCCGCCGCGCACGGTAGTCTTACGCAGAGTCATCAACTCCACCGTTCCGGTGAGTCCCGCGAGCGTCACTACGTCCCCCACGTTGAACTGGTCTTCGATCAGGATCAGTGTGCCGTTCAGCATATCCTTCACGAGGTTCTGAGCAGCCAAGCCGATGGCCACGCCCGCGATCCCGGCCGAGGCTAAAAGCGGTGCAAGGTTCACATCAATCGCAGAGAGAACCTGCAAACCGACAATGACGCCGATGATCGCGAGGCCGGTGGTGCGGATGACGCCCGCCAGGGTCTTTACCTGTGCCACGCGGCCCCGGCTCGCCGCATGCACCTCGGCGATCCGGATCATTCGCGCCGTGATGATGCTCAGTAAGCGACTGAGAACAAAGCCGATAATGATGTAAATGAGCAAATGAGGAAGCTTGGCGCGGACGAATTCCTGGGTATCGATTGCCCACTCGTCCAGCACCTTGCCCATAAAGCGGTCCTGGGCCAGCCACCCCGTCCTTGATGCGATAAAAGACGCAACCAAAAATGCATACATACCAATCTCCTCTTTCTATCTATACTGTCCGCAGACGGGCCGCTGGCACCATCCCCGTCGAAAAGCTGCATTTCCGCAGCGTGTCAATTTGACATCCAATTGAAGTGTTCGGGAGGTCCCCATGCAGGTCAGTCAACTGCAAAACCAATCGTCCAATTCAAACGGCTTCCCGCCGCGTGCACGCCGCTCCAGGCTTCTGATAGGGAGTGGACTCCTATCCCTTGCCGCGATTGCGCTTCTCACCGGCGCTGCCCAGCCTGGACAGCAGCCAACGGGCGGAGACGTAGACAAGCCTTACCTTCTCCCCGAAGCCAATCGTTTGCCCGATGCCAACGACCAGATGAAAATGCGCGACCAGAAAGCAAAGCAACAAAACTTTGATGTGGCCAATGCCGAGCGGAAAAGGCAGCTCTCCGATGAAAGCGCCAAGCTTTTGACACTGGCCATGGCACTGAAGGCCGAAGTCGACAAGACCAACAAAGACATGCTCTCGCTGAATGTGATTCGCAAGGCTGACGAAATCGAAAAGCTGGCCCACAACGTCAAGGAAAAAATGAAGCTCACAGTAGGGGGTAGCTAGGGCCAAAACCAAGGTGAATGCAATTCCCCCTTGCCTTCATCTGCACAGTGAATCGTCAGGTGTTCTGCCATGGAAAGAAACCCCGGACCGACCAAAGCTCCAGCTTATTCTCAAAACTTGGACCAACACCCGCGCCCGCTGGTCCCGCTTGGCTATGTTGTTGCCGGCGCGGTTCTCCTGATCTGCTCTTCCAGTGTCGCGCTCAAGGGGCAGAACACAATTTCCGCTCCCCCTCACCCTAACTCCCTTATTCTTCCCGAAGCGAACCGTCCGCCCGATGCGAACGAGCAAATGAGGATGAATCAGTCGCAGCAGAAGAAGGAAAACTTCGACGCAGCTAACGCGCTGCGGGAGCAGCAGATTAACGACGAAACTGTGAAGCTGCTGATTCTCGCCAAGGACCTCAAGGCGCAAATGGACAAGCTAGGCGACAAGCCGCTTCCCAACCGCTTGCTTCGCGAGGCTGAAGTGATTGAGCTGCTCGCGCATGATGTGCAGACAAAGATGACCCTGACTGTGAAGGGCGGTTGAAGCGCTTGGACTTGGGATTCGGCCTGGTCCTGCGCGGAGTCGTGCAAAACCGGTGCCTTCGACAGCTGTCCGATCGACCGGTAGGAGAGGCGCCAATGCACGACCGAGGAAATCCGCAAGCCCTAAAACGATTTGTCGGAGCCAGGTGCTTGTGGTGCCGGTCCGCTCGCCTTTGTTGTGTCGCATGTCTCGCGGCATTCTCCCCGTATGCGGACTTCGCTCAGAGTGGTGGTTCGCCAGGCGGAGCGCTCCGAATGGGCTTGGCGGACCTACCCACGCCGATCAATCAGCCACCCGACCCCAATGCTCAGTTGAGATCGCGCAATCGCCAAACAAGCCTTCAGAATTTCGATGCTGCCAATGCCTTGCGGCAACGCCAGATTGTCGAGGAAACAGTCAAGCTGCTCATTCTGGCACGGGATCTGAAATCTCAAATGGACAAGGTGGGCGAACAGCCTCTGCCGGCGATGCTGTTGCGTGAGGCCGAAGTAATCGAGATTCTTGCTCGTGATGTAGAAGCGAAGATGACCTTGACTATCGGGCCCGGATGATCGTACGAAACATTGGGGACTGATGGGCGTCTATTCCTACGGTAGGGTCCATGCGGGAAGCACCAGGATCGTCGCAAGAGCGGAAATCGGTGAGGCTGTTTCGAAAGCCTGCCCGTGACACTCTATTGCTGTTCGCCATTCTCGTCTTCGGGGCGCTGGCCGCAGAACCGGCGGGCCAGCAGCCGGTTCCCAACCAAATGAATCGGCAGTCGCGTAATCCATTCGACGGCTTCGGCGGCAACGACCCCTTGTTGGCTGCCCGGCAAATGCGGGCGCTGAATGCGGAACGACAGAAATCCCTCGTCTCCGACACCGATAAGTTGCTGAAACTTGCCCGGGAATTGAACTCCGAAATAGAAACTGGTAACCCAAATATGCTTACTCAGGTGCAATTGCACAAAATCGCAGATATTGAGAGACTGGCTCGAAACGTAAGGGAGAAGATGAGCATCTCTCTTGTTGGTGGACCGCAATTTCAAGAGCCGTTTCCCCAACAGCTGCGGTAAATTATTGCAGGCGCAGTCGTTTTCCCCGGCTACACGATGCGCTGCACGCGACTGAATATAAGTCGTTGATACAATCGAGATTGTTCGCGCTAGACCTACTTCAGGGAGTAAGGGAATGGGACTTGCAGTTTCCACAGCTCGCGTACCGGGAGCAGCTCCCGATTCCGGCCAACTTACCCCGCAACAGCTGATTGAAATCTATCGCTTGATGTTCCTCTCTCGTCGCGTCGACGACCGCGAGATTCTTCTCAAGCGGCAGCAGAAAATCTACTTTCAGGTGTCGGGCGCAGGTCACGAAGCTCTGCAGGTGGGGGCGGCATTGGCCCTTCGTCCCGGTTACGACTGGTTCTTCCCGTATTACCGCGATCGCGCGCTGTGTCTTGCACTGGGCGTTACGCCGGAAGAGATGTTCCTCCAGGCCGTCGGCGCCGCCACCGACCCGGCCAGCGGCGGCCGCCAGATGCCCGCGCACTGGAGCAGCCGCCCCCTGCACATTGTCAGTACCTCGTCTTCCACCACCACGCAGGTGCTTCACGCCGTGGGTTGTGCCGAGGCGGGCCGCTACTTCAGCCATCATCCCGAAGCAGTGGCAAAAGCAGAAGGTGACTATCGCGCCTTCCGCGATGTTGAATTCCACGACGACGAAGTGGCGCTGACTTGCTTGGGAGAAGGGTCCACCTCGCAGGGCGAATTCTGGGAGGCGCTCAATACCGCGTCGAACCGAAAGCTTCCAGTCATTTTTTGCATTGAAGATAACGGCTACGCGATCAGCGTCCCCGTCGAGGTCAACACGCCCGGCGGAAACATCTCCAAGCTGGTTGCGAACTTCCCCAATTTTCACTTTGCTGAAATCGACGGCACCGACGCCGAGATATGCTTGCGCGCATTTCAGGCTGCTGCGGCGCATTGCCGCGCAGGGAACGGACCAGCGTTTGTCCATGGGCATTGCGTTCGCCCTTATTCGCACTCGCTATCGGACGATGACAAGTTGTACCGTTCTGCTGCGGAGCGCGAAGCAGATGCCATGCGCGATCCCATCGCCAAAATGCAGATGCGTCTTCTTCGCGAAGGAATTCTTAGCGTCGACGAGATCAACGCACTCGAGCAGCAACTCGATCGCGAAGTAGCCGCAGCCGCGGAGCGAGCACTCGAGGCGCCGCTCCCCCCTGTCTCCGGAATTTCGCGCCACGTCTACTCAGAGGATTTGAACCCCACTAGCGCCTCCATCGCCACCGAGCCAACCAAAGGCGCCGTGCAGGCAGGCAAATCCGCCAGCGCCAAGGAGAATGCTCCGCGCACCATGGCCGACCTCATCAATGCCTGCCTGCATGACGAGATGCGCCACGACCCGCGCATCATCGTCTTCGGTGAAGATGTAGCCGACGCCAGTCGCGAAGGCGCCCTCGCGGAAGTGAAGGGCAAAGGCGGAGTTTTCAAGCTTACCGCCGGCCTGCAAGCCGCCTTCGGATCTGACCGCGTCTTCAATTCGCCCCTGGCCGAAGCCAACATCGTCGGGCGGGCCGTGGGCTATGCGACACGCGGCATGAAGCCGGTAGTCGAGATTCAGTTCTTCGATTACATCTGGCCGGCGATGCACCAGATTCGCAATGAGCTCGCGCTTATGCGCTGGCGCTCCAATGGGGAGTGGGCTTCACCTGCAGTGATTCGCGTGCCCATCGGCGGCTATCTCACCGGAGGTGCGATCTATCATTCGCAGTCGGGCGAGAGTCTTTTCACGCACACGCCGGGGCTCCGCGTCGTCTTCCCATCGAACGCACTCGATGCCAACGGACTTCTGCGCACCGCCATTCGCTGCGACGATCCGGTGCTCTTCTTCGAACACAAGCGTCTGTATCGCGAGGCTTATGGTCGCGCACCTTATCCCGGCCCCGATTTCGCGATTCCGTTCGGCAAAGCCAGTATTGTTCGGCCCGGTGCCGACATCACCCTGGTCACCTACGGCGCCGTCGTCCCCCGCGCCTTGCAGGCCGCGGATAAAGCGCAACGTGAGCACGGCATCGATGTGGAGATTCTCGATCTCCGTACCCTCAACCCGTATGACTGGGAAGCCATCGCCACGTCGGTGCGCAAGACAAGCCGCGTGATCGTCGCCCACGAAGACATGCTCAGCTGGGGCTATGGAGCAGAGATCGCCGCGCGCATCGCCGACGAGCTATTCGACGATCTCGATGCACCGGTTCGCCGCATCGGCGCCATGGATACCTTCGTGGCCTACCAGCCGCTGCTCGAAGACGCCATACTGCCGCAACCGGCTTCGATCGTCAAAGCCATCCAGGACCTCCGCGCCTACTGACTCTCGGGCCGATCCCCATGCTCGTACCGGATCGAAGCGAGAATCCTGAATGAGCGCCTCGGCCAGATAGCGCCAATTAAGAAACACCATGCCGCACTGGCTCCATTTAGAACCGAGACCAAGTATGCTTCCGTCTTGGGGAAGGGGGCTGTCGCATCCCTTACGTAAGTAGAGGTCCTATTTGTGAAGCAGAATTTCGCCGCAATTATCCTTGGTGGTACTGGACAAGTCGGTGGTGCAGCCGTCGCGGAACTGCTGGCAACTTCGGAATGCCGGGAAGTGGTGATGATCACCAGAAAGCCCATTGCGCCACGATCGCGGGTACGCAACGTCGTTCTCGATACCGGCGCTGCTGACTTTGCCGCGCGCACTGCCGTTCTCGCCCGCGAAGTTTTAAGCGAAGGTTCGGCCAGCGCCGTGAGCTGCGTGGGTGTAGGTTCTGGATCGATGCGCTGGAGCGAAGAAGAATTGCAACGACTTGAACTCGGTGTCGTTGGTGCCTTTGCACGTGGTTGCCATGATGCCGGAATCGCCCAGTTTTGCCTACTTTCCGCAGCAGGAAGCACAGCCCGCAGCCGGTTTCGTTATGTGCGAGTCATGGGCATGAAGGAAGACACTGTGCGTAACGTCGGTTTTGCCCGCCTCGCCATATTTCGCCCCGGCATCATTGTTGGCAACGCTCATACTCCGGCCTGGGTCGGTTGGTTGGGACGCCTCGTGCCTGGATCGTTTGGCAATATTAATCAGCGAATTCTCGGTCGCTCCATCGCCGCAGAAATAGCTTTGCACAGTCGAGAGGCTGGTGAAGTTACCCGCGAAAACGCCGCAATGAAAAAACTCGCTGCGCAGTTCAAAAGCGTCCCTTAGGAATTTTTGCGCCGAGTCCAGGCTAAGTTGGTCGCATTGCGGCTGAAGCCCTCACCTTGCCGGGACGGCCAGTCCTCAGTCCTTCCGCAGGAGCGCTTCCACCGCTTTGCCCAACGAAGCAAAGTGTGCATCAGCCAGCTCTGCCGCCTTTTCCGCGCCCGCCTTTTGCCGCTCCGCGTCGCCTTCGATGAAGACGGTTCCCATGCCGAGTCGCCTCCCGAATTCGATATCCGAAAGGGAATCGCCGATCATTGCGCTGGTGGATGCGCTGATGTCGGGGAAATCCAGCTGGGCCTGCTCGAACATGCCGGGCAACGGCTTGCGGCAGTTGCATGCCTCCTTGTCGTGCGGGCAGAAATAAAAAGCGTCGACATGCGCTCCATCGGCCTTCAGAACATCCTGCAGGTTGGCGTGGATCGCCTCAACGTCCGCCGATGAATAGAGTCCCAACGCGATTCCACGTTGATTTGAAACCACAATCACGCGAATTCCTGCCCGATTCAGGCGTTCTACAGCTTCCGGTGCGCCAGGAAGCACACGGAAGTCCGACCACGCGCGGACGTAACTTCCTTCCGGCATCTTTTCGTTCAGCACGCCATCCCGATCGAGAAAAATAGTGCGAAGGGTGCCTGACCATGCACTGCCTGCGGAGTCCGCCACCCCGCTATGATAGCAACAACCATCCGGACGCCAGCCTGCTTCCGTCTAACCAGTCGGGCGGTCGGAAAAGGGGGCGTAGTGATCGGACAGCTGCATCGCGTCATCCACGAAATCGAGGACGAATGGGGTGCCAAGCGCCTGCTCGTGATCGGCGACGTGATGCTCGACAAGTACATCTGGGGTGAAGTGGGTCGCATCTCGCCTGAGGCTCCTGTACCCGTCGTGCGCGGCATGCGCCAGGATGAGAAGCCGGGCGGCGCGGCGAACGTTGCCATGAACCTGGCCCGGCTCGGCGCCCAGACAACGGTCGTCGGCATCACAGGCGATGATGAAAGTGCGCGGCTCCTCGCTGACCGTCTTCGGAGCAATGGAGTCACACCCTGCTTCATCTCTTCCGGCGAATTCGACACCATCACTAAAACGCGCATTCTTGGCGGACGCCAACAGATGCTGCGCCTGGACTTTGAGCGCCCGGGTTCAATCGCGCAAGCTGCCCTCGATAGTCTCCTGAAAAAGGCGCTGGAACTCCTGCCTGGGTCCCACGCGCTGGTTCTTTCCGACTACGCCAAGGGCGTCATCACGCCGGAGATCTGCCAGTCCCTCATCACGGCCGCACGAAAGCTCGGCATTCCGGTGCTCGTTGATCCTAAGGGGAACGATTATTCGCTCTACCGCGGCGCCACCACAATCTGTCCCAATCTTGTTGAGCTGGCAGGTGCGGCTCGCCTCAGTCCTGCCAATCTTGAAGCCGTGCTCACCGCAGCCGAGGCGATGGTCACCGAGCTCGATATCGAATTCCTCACCGCAACGTTGAGCGAGAAAGGCATCGCTCTCGTGCGTCCCGGCAATCGCTTTGTTGCCCCCGCACAAGCGCGTCAGGTCTTCGACGTCTCCGGCGCCGGCGACACGGTTGTCGCAGTGCTTGCATTGAGCCTTGCCTCAGGGGTGCAGCCGGAAACCGCAGTACAGTTGGCGAACATGGCCGCCGGTATCGTTGTCGGCAAGGTCGGCACCGTGCCGATAGAGAAGCACGAGTTGCTGGCTGCACTCAGTCCACAAATCGCGCTGCATGCCGAAGATCGCGTCCTGACGCGAGATGAGATCGTCAAGCGCGTAGCTTTATGGAAGGCCAATGGCGAACGAGTTGTCTTCACCAACGGCTGCTTCGATCTGCTTCACATAGGCCACATCACGCTGCTCGAACAGGCTCGCCGTTGCGGCGATCGTCTCATCGTCGCCATCAACAGCGATGCTTCAGTAAGTTGCCTCAAAGGGCCGAGCCGCCCCATCGTGCGCCAGGGCGATCGCGCGCGCGTGCTGGCTGCTTTGGCCGCAGTCGACGCCGTGGTGGTCTTCGACGAGTCCACGCCACTGGAGCTGATCCTTGCAGCACAACCCGATGTGCTCGTGAAAGGCGGGGACTACAAAGCCGAGACCATCGTGGGCGCCAGAGAGATCCAGTCCTGGGGCGGGGAAGTCAAGATCGTGCCCTTGGTGGAGGGCTTCTCTACCACCCGCCTGATTGAAAAGGGTGCGGGCCACTAATGGGCTGTCGCTGGGACTTGCGGCCCAAATACATGGGGCCCAGCTACAATGATGGGATGCAGTCCAGTGACCGTTTCCAACCTGCGTTGCAGCCCATGAATCCACAGGCAGGCCACCGGGCATGAAGCGATTCTTTCGCCTTTTGCGGTACGGGTTACCCTACTCGTTGCAATGGCTGCCCGGCGTTCTTCTCCTGGCCGCAGTCGGCGTACTTGACACCTTTCGCGTTCTCCTACTGCAGCCTATTTTCGACCAGGTCCTCCGGCCTGATGCACCCGAAGGCCCCATCCTTCTCGGTCTCCCCAATAGTCGTTGGCACTTCGACCTAAGGCAACTCATTCCTCACTTCCTGCACATCCATAATGCCTGGGACGTGGTGGCATTCGCGCTCGTAGTCTCGACCATCCTCAAGGGGCTCTGCGATTATCTGGGCACTTACCTGGTCAACTA
>Ga0181526_10005079_pt1 | contig 10010 bp, 8 predicted proteins | sample PEATcosm2014_Bin_35_FD_119750 | JGI IMG/M metagenome (GOLD analysis project Ga0181526, IMG submission 119750) | Peatland microbial communities from MTU Mesocosm Facility, Houghton, MI, USA - PEATcosm2014_Bin06_30_metaG | ecosystem: Environmental > Terrestrial > Soil > Wetlands > Peat | place...
ACAACGCCCGAACCCGCTCCAACTCAATCGCAAGGAGGTCTCGCACTCTAATGGAAGGCAAAATTCTCACCAGAATTTTTGAATTTAATGGCGTTCGACTTCCAGATATTTCCCCAACGCTCTCGGTGGAGGAAATCCGCGCCGCGTACGCGCACCAATTTCCCGATATCGCTACGGCCACAATCACTGGGCCGGAGGCGGTCGGAGACAAGTTGCGGTATTTGTTCTCTCGGGCCGTCGAAATCCAGGGTGCATTTGCTTTTTTCTTCCGCCTGGGCTTTCAAGCCTTTTCCCTTTGAAATCAGCCTCTTCCCGCGACCCGCCGGCGATTGGAGGCGTAGGTATTTTTTTCTGGAACTTCGTATGTGGCAGGCGCGTATGTGCTTTCAAAGTGGTCTAACAGGTTGGACTGCCTGAACTTTTGGAAAAGGGGCTGCGGAAAATAAATGGGCGGTGATGGCGAGATAAAAAGCAGTCGCTCGCCCGGCGGCGATGCCGGAAGGGTACAGCAACGCAATCTCATTGTTGAGTTGGCGACGGTGTTGCCCGACGGAAGTCCGCTCAAGAGGTACGCCCTCCCGAAGGGCTTCCCCTTCCTGATCGACGACGACACGCATGAAATCGTTGAACCGGCGTTGTTGTTTCTGGTCGACGGTTGTCTGACCAAGACAGGTTTCTGGAACCGCAACACCGCCAAGAGAGCCGCGTATGACCTTTTGGACTGGTGTCGGTTCTTGGAACTACACGGTCGCCCTTGGGACCTAGCGGACGGCGCAGATCTGGACGCTTACCGCGACTCCATGATTGGTCAAATCAGCCCAAGAACCTACGAGGCGTACAAAACGGAGACGATCCGGGCCCGCCGAACCTTGGTAAGACGCTTTTACGCATGGGCGCAGAAAAGAGGTTGGTACAAGGGCACACTCGAAGAGGCGCCGGAGGTTCGCGAGGTCTATCTATCCGCTGACAGGGATCCGTTGGCTCATCTTCATTCGGGTCCACGCCGAATCGAAGTTGATCCGGGGACGCCGGCGAGCAGGGCAAGACCAGGCGAAGGGGTCCGCCCCCTGATCGGAGGTGATCCCGGGAACCCAAGTTTCCCACGCATTGCTAAACACCTCGGTCCACTCCCTTCCGAACGCGGCGCGGACGATCCTACTCCGTCTCGCGACCGCCTGGCGGCGGAACTCTCCGTCTCGACAGGGCTTCGCGTGGACGAGGTTGCCAATCTCACCCTCTTTCAAATTCTGGACCTTCCGGTCGGCGGTGACCCTGAGAGATTCACGACCGTGCGCGTCACGAAGACCAAGCGACTGGTGGCGCGCGACATCAACGTACCGAATTATCTTATTCCGGACCTGTACGCCTATATCGACGGGGAACGGAGCGAGTGCATTGCCGTTGCCCGACGCCACTGGCTTAAGAAGAAGAGCGATGAGCCCAAGGTGCTTTTCGTGAACGGTGTGGATGCGCACCAAAATGCGGGTAAACCCGTAAGGGCGGACACGCTCTCCGGCGCATTTCGCCGAGCCGTCATGAAAGCGAGGCTGACCGAATGGGTCACCAAGACGCACCCTGATACCGGCGAGGTTGGCCAAGTCCTGGTTCCCCGACACCGCTACCATGACTTGCGCCACACCTATGCGCTTTGGACCTACCACGCGCTGGTCGAGCAGGGCACGTCGGAACCCTGGAAGATCATTCAATCGCTGCTCGGTCATGCGCATCTCTCCACGACACTGGACACGTACCTTCGAGTTGTGAATGTGGAGAAAGCTCGTACGGCTGACGGAGTCTACGAGGTCATGAGGAGCGTCATCCGTGGCAACTAGGGTACTGCGTCCAACCCGCTTCTCTCATGACTCGAAATCGGTGGTCGTCGATATCGATCAGGGGCGTATCGAAACCAGCCGCCGAATCGAAAAGGGAACGGAGCACGGCAAGCCTTTTCTGAGAGCGGTGCTTCCCACTCCTGGCGAGCCAGAACCTGAGCAGGTCATCGACTTGTCCTTCTTTTATGCTGTCCCAAACCTGGCCCACGCCCTGGCTGACGCTTTTTGGGATTGGACAGCGACCACGCAAAGGACCTCGACTCGCGGGGGAGAAGCGCAGCGCCTTCGGGTAGGCTTTGTGGCTTTCTTGATCGAAACCGGGCGTGCTGAGATCACGCCGGAATGCCTGACGACTGAGTCAGCGAATGCCTTCATCGGCTGGTTAAACGAGAAACGGAGCAGCAGAAATGAGCCCCTGCAGGAGAATTCACGTGCCAAGCTGTTTGGAACGTTTCGACGGCTCATGAAACATCTGCGGCAATCGCCCAAGTGGTCGAAGCGAATACCAGCTAGTCTCCACGTGAAAGACTCTCCGTGGCCCATGCGCCACTTAAAAGCCAAGCCAACGGAAGTCATCGCCGCGGATGAACTTCGGGTTCTGCTCTCGGCTTGCACCAAAGAAGTGATCACCACGATGCAGCGAATCGATGCTGGCTGGCGGCTTCGCGACGAGGCACGCAAGGCTGTCCCCGACCACCCCAAGTCTTACAAAGACTACGCCGATTTAGGGGTCTGTCTCGCCGGTCTGGAAAGGCAATTCGCGGGCAAGGTTCTACGTCAGGATTTTATCGAGGCCGCGAACCCGAGCCTGTGGCAGGCGGCGGGCAAGATCCACGGCGGGCTGGGCAAGATGTACGCATACTTCTTTCCAACCCCACGCTTACTTGTGCCATTTGTGATCCTTTTGTCGTTCTACACGGGGGTGAATACGGGAAGCCTGCTGGAAAGTCACAGGAATGATTTCTGGGTAGCAAGCATGCTCGGTCGGCGCCGCTTTTACTGGAGGGTCTGGAAGGAGCGAGCCAAGAGCTGGCAAACAGGAAACATTGCTTGGGACGAGGATATGACTCATCCGGCAAAACTGGTGCAATTCCTTGACCGTTGGACCGAACATCTGCGCGCGCTTGTGCACCCCTCGCTTTCGCAATGGCTTTTCCTATTCGTAGCGACGAGGGGCCGGCGGGAGCCGGCATCGTTTCACAGCAAATGGGGAGCATCGGTGGACTTTGCGTGGGCCTATAACTACATTCTCTTTTTCGATCAGCACGGCCTCAACCACTTTGACACCCGCCAGTTCCGCCTCACCGGACTGGAAATAGTCCATCAGATCACGGGCGGCGATCTGCGGGCCATGCAGGCATGGGCCAACCACAAGCGGGTCGGCACTACCGAGAGGAATTACGTGAGCGATGGGGCAAAGCAGCGAGATGAAGAACGGCTGGCCGAGATCATGCAGGTTCGTGGACGCTGGCGGAGGACGCGGGGAAAGATCGAAACCCGCGGCCGACCGGAGCACACAGATATCGGCGCCGCCACACCCGGCTGGACGTGTCTGGATCCGTATTCTGGTCTCTACGGGCCCGAGGATACGTTGTGTTCGGCCTACGCCCAGTGCCCCGTTTGCCCGCTGGGTAGCATCGACTTGCAATCGCCCTACGCCTGTGCCCAGGCTCATAATCTTTTAGAAGCGGTACGGCGCGCAGCGGAGACCATGGCCCCGCAAGCCTGGCTCATGCGGATGGCTCCTGTACAGGAAAGGCTCCTGAACAACTGGTTGCCCCAATTCTCCGACCGGGTTCGCAAGGCAGCGGAGAAGTTGTCGTTGCCTTCGCTTCCGGTGCCCGAGTAACTGCCATGCTCAGACCAATACAGCACATGACCACCACGGAGGTTGCGGCTAGCGACCGCGGGCGAGATATTTTCAAACAAACGGAAATGGGTGATTTCTGGGTATCGAGCCAGAGCCAGTGGAGAGATCAGTTCTGGCAGCTTGACAACGAGACAGCGGGTGTCAGATGGGATGCATCCCGGATCATCTGGGATGTAGCTCTGCCCGATGGCAGTCGCCTCACAGATCCACGATGGGCTCCACAGCTTGAGGCCTTCAGGCGATTCGCATGGTCGCTGTTCGCTGAGGAAAGCGGCTATTACAGCAGGCCCCTCAAGCCCGGAAGCGCCGGGGAATTAGGCACAGGGATTCGTTACCTCGTCCGCTGGATGAACCTGCGCGACTTCCTCTCATTTAGTGAACTGGACAACGCCGCATCAGAAGTTTTTCTGGATGATGTGGCGGACGAAACCGCGCTGGCGGACTTGCGGCCGAGTAAGGCCGAGGAAACCATTCCCCGCAACGAGGACGATTCGACCCCAGTCGCCGATGGCGAGGGCATGAGTGTTTCACAAGTTTTTCGACGCGTTCATATATGGCTGCAACTCTGGCGTCAGGCGGGCGCGTTGCGGGAGGCCGGCGTCCCGGCCTTGCCCGAGCCGCCCTTCAACGGCAGGAGCGCTAAAGAAGTCTCGCGCGATATCGCTACGCGTGCCGCTTCCCTTATTCCGCCGTTGCCGGATGAGGTCGCGCTTCCCATCATGAATGCCGCGCACCGCATGATCGGACTGCCCGCGGAGGAAGTCATACGACTTCACGTCATGTACGCCGATGGGGTGAGGGCAGCGGTGAACGACGGACAGAAACGGCGCAACTCGCAAAACGACAGAGGCCTTCGCGCCGTGAAGGGCTTTCAGTTCTCGGTTCTTCCCGGCGAGCAAGAACCCTGGCACGCGCCCTTCGACCAAGCTGAGGTCGACGACTTCTGGCCAGCCTATAGCAGGGGGCGGCAAGGACCCAGCACGGTTTCCGGATCGCAACTTCTGCGATCGCTGGTCGGTTCGATCCGTGATGCTTGCTCGATTGTGATCCAATCGGAAACCGGGTTGAGAGTCTCGGAACTGTGTGGGCTTGAGCCGGGTATTCACCCGGAATCGGGCCTGCCGAGCTGTGTGCGAATCCGGCGATCCTATAGCGGACTGAACGAGCTGTTCTTCGTGGAAGGTCGTCTATTCAAGACGGTCGCCGGCCCTCGGAGGGTAGAGTGGCTTGTGGGATCGCGGCCCGTGGGTTCGAAAGAAATTCCGCCCCCCGTGCGTGCGCTGGAAGTGTTGACCCGGCTCCTTGACCCCTGGCGCGCCATGGCCAGCGATCCGAGAATCGCCAAAGCCTTATTCGCACAGCCCGTCACTTGCAGGGGAATGCCCGGCAAAAGCGGTATCGGCATTGCGTTCGAGGACATGATTCTGCGAGGACAGAGGAGGTTCGTTTTTCGTTTTGTTGATCTCAGCAAGCTCCCGGATAGGAACCGGCGCGGCGAAGACCTGGCTGTCTATCGCGAGAGCCGGGGTATCTGCCTGCGCACGCACCAGTGGCGCAAGACCTTCGCGCGGTACATCTGTGGCACCGACAGCCGCATGCTGCCCGCCGTGAGCCGGCACTTCAAGCATTTAACCCTGGCGATGACGGAAGAAGCCTACTTGGGGAAGAATCCGGCACTTCAGGATGCTTATGAGAGCAACCTCAACCAGAGCACGGCTCGAATCCTCTACGAGAATGCGCGTGGCAAACCTGCCCAGGCTGGCAGGATGGCGAAGCTCATCGATGAGCACCGCGCCGAACTCCAGGCGCTGATTGCCAACAAAGACGAGCGGGACGGTCGGCGGGCCATCCAAAAGTGGGTTGAGCAAAACCGGTTGCAGATCTTCTTTGCTCCGCACGGGAAGTGCTTCATTCGGCTTGATCCCGTCGGCGCGCGCTGCCACGAGGTGGGCCAGACGGTTCATTGGCTTAATGAGGAACCCAACTACGCGACTCGCCATCCTTCCCTGTGCGTGGGTTGCTCCTGCTTCCTGGTGGACAAGGAGAACGAGGAGTTTTGGCTTGAGCGGTACATCGACAATTACAGGTCTTTCCTCGAAGGAGCCTCTCAAGGGAAGGCGAGCGACTATCGCATTGCGAGGGAACGTGCTGACCAAGCCGCGGCCATTCTGCAGGCACTGAAGGTTCCGCTACCAGAGGTGTGACGCATGGGACGCCGAGCGCTTCTGCCGCCGCCGGGCGGCTGGGATAAAGCCATCGGGGAGGCTATCCAGCACATCAAGGAAGAGAAGCCCCTCAATCCGCAGCTTCTCAGACTGGCGAAGCTGGGGAGGCTTCGCCTTGGCCCTACCACAGTAGCCCGCGAAGCCGGGTGTCCGCGCGATTACATCAGCCACGAAGGCTGCCGTTTCCCAGACCTATACCAAGCGATTAAGGCTCTCCAGGAGCCGGCGGTCGAGCCGCGCTCACTCGCCGCGGTCAACTTGAAGCTTCGGCAGCGCAATCGAGAACTGTTGGAATCCATCAAGACGGCTCGCACTCAAGTTGCGGCGGCGCTGCTCCGGATGGATCAGATGGCAAAGGACTACGACCGGAAGCTGAGCGAGCTCGAACGCATTCAGAATCGGCGAGGCGGCGATCCGACCCGAGTCGCTGGCAGAAGCCGTGACCGTAGAACAGTGCTGGAAATGCCCGCGCCCGGTTTAGAAGGATAAGGACAAATGCCGGCACGCTCGATAATCCCGGAGATTCTTGCGAAGCTCGAACCTTACCTGGAGCTGCTGGATCGGCAGTGGGAATCACAAGGCGAGGGGTGCCGAACTCCCACTCTGCCCCATGATAAGGGCCAAGTGAACGTTCGTGCGATCACTAAGGCGCTGGGATTGCGGCAGTCCCAGGAACAACACTTTTTCAAGAAGCGTGAACTAGCACTGGCGATCAACGAGCTGGCTAAGGTCCAAGGGCTGCGAGGAATCAATAGCCGGCAGTTACAGGACGTTGAGGACAGGGTTCAGACCGAGCGGATTCACAAGGTCGTCCAACACAACACCAATCTTTCCCGCTCACTGGCCGAGCGCGAGGCTGTCATCGAGCGGCAGCGTCGCGAAATCGAAGCGCTGCGGGCCCAACTCGCTTTACTCGAAGAAACGGGAATGGCCATTCGCACCTCCAAGGTTCGCTGATGCTGGCTTGTGTCGAAAAAGTGATTGCCGAGCGTGATTGGGGGGTGATCCTCTCGGTCCGCGATGTCGATAAACCCGGCGAGAAACTTCAGGTCAGAGCACTGACCAAAATCTTGCTGGGACGGCCATCGGTCGGGGAGACGTGGTGCTTTGAAGGCGAGTATCGTCAATCGTCACAGTACGGCCGGCAACTCTTGGCATGGTCCGGCTACCGCAAGACACCCACAGGAAAGCTCATTCTCCGTTACCTTGCCGAGCACGCACCGGGCATCGGGTGGGAGCGGGCCACGCGGCTCTGGAACAGATGGGGCGTCGATCTTGCCAGCATCATATCCGACGAGACCAACATCCCTGAAATCGCCACGGTCCTGGCGCCGGAACGGCCCAACTTAGCGGTACGACTTGCGGCAGTAGTTGTGCGGGCCTGGAAAGATTCAGCGGCTGAGTCGAGCTTGGTGGACTGGCTCATGAAACGGGGCGTGGAAGACTTGAAGCTCTCGCGCCGCGTGGCGCGCATTCTCGGCGATTCTGCCATCGATGCTCTGTCTTCAAATCCTTACATACTGGTTCCGCTGCTGTCATCTTGGAAAAAGCTGGATGAATTGGCACGCCGCGTGATGCAGGAGGCCGGAACTAAGGCCCCCAGGACTGATGTGCGAAGGCTCGTGGGCGCCGTCGACGCCGTGGTGAAGGACGCCCTGGCAGACGGACATACGGTGCTGACTCGAGACTGCCTCCGAAGAGCCCTGGCAAAACTTCTGGAGTCCTCTGAAGATTCTAATGCCATAGACGCTGCCATCGCCGTCGGCGAAAGAAATGGTGCGATTCTGCCCGTCTTTTACGGATGGCGAGCACCAGGAGCGGCGCTGCTCGAAGACAACGTGACGGCGAAGCTGCGGCGGATGCTCGAGCCAAGTTATCCCCACCCGGTGCCAATCCCGCCTTCTGAGCAGCTCACACGGCTATTAGCCCAGACTATCGAATCCTCCCGCCCTCTCCATGAGGAACAACGATTAGCGGTGCTGAAGGTCATGGAGCACCCCGTTGCGTGCTTGCAAGGCGGCGCTGGCGTGGGCAAGACATACGCCTTGAAGATCGTTTGTGACCTTTTTGAGAACCTCGGTGGCCGGGTTCTGCTAGGTGCTCTCGCCGGCAAGGCCGCCCTACATCTGGCACGCTCAACCGGCCGGCATGCCTTTACCCTGGCAAGGATCACCATGCAACTCGCTGAGCGCGAACGAATCGAGACCGCCTTATCTGATCCTGGCCTGGATGTACCTACCGCCGCGAAATTCTCGGAGCGCTTGAAGTCACTGGTAAAGATCGAAGACAGGACGCTGGTCCTGCTGGATGAAGCCAGCATGATCGATCTGCCAACGCTCCATGCGCTTCTGCGGTACATGCCGGAAGGCGCAAGGCTGCTGCTAACGGGCGACGCAGCGCAGCTTCCACCCATCGGCTTCGGCCTGGTCTACCACGCCCTGGTGCGCGATCCGCATATCACGGCGAATCTCACGGTGATTCACAGGCAATCAGCGGAAAGCGGGATTCCGGAGGTCAGCGCCGCAATCCGGGAGCGCCGAATACCAGTATTTAGCGAGTACAAGGGTGTTGCGGATGGCGTCTCTTTCGTACCGTGCGAATTAGGGCTGATCGGCGATGCGGTGGAGCGCATCGTGCTGGACCTCGGCGGCTACTCGAATGGCGTGCTGGTTGTTTCACCGACGAAAAAAAGTCCAGGCGGAGTTGATGCCCTGAATGCGCGCCTCCACGAGCGGCTTCGCCCTCACGGTGCCCCGGCGGGCGACATCAAGGGATTCAACGCGCAATACTACACCGTTGGAGATCCCGTGATGTGGCTGCGGAACGACTACTCACGTGGGTTGTTCAACGGGCTGATTGGCCGGGTCAAGTCGATACCAGACAACTCCGAGGAGCGGTGGCTGGACGTTCTCTTCGACGGCGAATCGTCGCCTCGCAGGCTTCAACTGGATGACCTGATGGACCTGACCCTCGCTCATGCGATCACCTGTCACAAGCTGCAGGGCAGTCAAGCGGCGCGCGTGGTGGTACCGATCTACGAATCCCGCGTGCTGGACCCCTCCTGGATCTATACGGCTATAACGCGAGCCGAACGCCAGGCCATTCTTGTGGGTGACCTGACGGTGCTGCACTCCGCTCTCAAGAGGCCCTGGACTTCCGAGAAGCGGCGGGTAGGATTCGCATGGCCTCTTTGTGCATAGCATTAGACACCAACGCATTGTGAACGTAAGCTGGTGGAAAGACCGGCGGCAACGTCAACGCCGGCAGCGGGAGATCTAGATGTCCAAGATCAGGGCCAGATCGGGCAAGCCGGCGGCCTGCGCTAACTGTGGGGGGAACAATCAGCGGAGGCGGGTCACCACATATCCGGTCCGGCTTACCGAGCCGGCCAGGCTGGCGGGAAAGGAAATTTTCGTGGGGAGCGTGGCCGTTTATGAATGCCAGTCCTGCGGTCATCTTATGCCCACGCCGAGCGGACAAACCAAGGTTGATCGTTCTCTCGCCCAACGGATCCGTACTTGCGAACGCCCCGGCTGCTACGAACTATTCATAAGCAACTCGATATCGCCGCGGCAGAAGTTCTGCTCTGAGGAGTGCCGGCGCGCGATGAACCGCGTTTCGGAGCGGGAGCGACGATGGCGAGAACCGAGTGCAGGAGTCCGGCGGTAGCAACAACGGCGAAAGCTCACAGAGCCGCTTACTGCGTCGTCGGTGTTGCCGGGTGCCACTGGCGGAGCCACGAGCATGGGACTAAACTAATACTGCCGGGTGAAACAGAAGCCGGCTCTGCGGGGACGCAACCGTGCTGAGGGATAACCCGGTGGGCTCATCGAGCCGATGAGGTGGGGAGTGCGTAGCCACGTGCTCTGCGCTCCCTTCCGAAACTCAAAGCTTCGTGGCTGGCTTCATCGACTTCATCGGACGATAGACCCCGATGCCTTGAAAATCCCCGACGCGAAGCGGCGGAACGTAGAAGATCGACGCGCGTCCGCTTCGTGCTGAACCAACGCGTCGCAGTCCTCTTCATTCCCCTGCCATAAAAACTGAAAACAATAACAATTAAGGAGAACCATGAACGTCGAA
>Ga0181526_10005081_pt1 | contig 10008 bp, 4 predicted proteins | sample PEATcosm2014_Bin_35_FD_119750 | JGI IMG/M metagenome (GOLD analysis project Ga0181526, IMG submission 119750) | Peatland microbial communities from MTU Mesocosm Facility, Houghton, MI, USA - PEATcosm2014_Bin06_30_metaG | ecosystem: Environmental > Terrestrial > Soil > Wetlands > Peat | place...
TACTAGGTGAATCTTGAGAACGCCATTGTTCCCAGCGGCGATCCGGTTTATTGGGACGAGAACTCCGGTGTAGGGTGCACGTCGCCGGGCTGTCCCTCCCAAGCACAGGACAATGATTGCATTGCTGGCGCTCATGGCAACTATTCGTGCATTCCTTCCGAAGCGTTTACGCTTTACGGCGACGTCAGCGGAAGCACGGTTCCCGAGCCGAGCAGCCTGGTGTTATTCGCTACCGGATTTCTTGGCGTGACTGCCGTGCTGCGGCGAAAGCTGTTCTGAGTTGGTTGGATAAAGAGCAGCGCCGTGAGCGTTTGGGTGTGTCGCCCCTACGGGGCTCGGACTCATTTTCGCGTCGGCCTATCTTGTTCCGCCCTTTGGGCTGGAGTTCGTTGACAGCCCGGCAATCTGGTTGATAACAATGCTCTTAAGCGGTTTGACCCCGAATTCATCATCCTTCCACCACGGCGCGAATCTAATCATGTAAGGATTACACAGCTTACGAGGGCTGCGTGCCACATGCGCCAGCATAACGATCAACCTGAATTCGAGGCCATGCTAGAGAAGACACAACCGAGAAAGCGCTACATATTCGCCAGCGACTTTGATCAGACCCTGAGCTTCAACGATTCAGGCTATGTTCTGAGCGAGTTGCTGGGGATTTCCACCAGCGAATTCGAGCGCAAGACCGCCGGAATGACCAAGCTGAACCTGGTGCAACAGGGGGGCGAACTCGCCTACCTGCTGCTGCACGACCCGGAGTTCCGCTCGCGGGTTCGGCGTGAGCATCTGTACGACGCGGGCAAGCTGGTGCGGCTGAAGCCGAACATCGACGCGTTGTACAGCTTCCTGTCGGAGGAAGTTGAGGGCTACCACTTCGATTTCTACGTGATTTCGGCCGGGCCGGTGGAGGTGATCCGCTCGGCGCTGGAGGGCATCATTCCGCCAGAGCACATCTACGGCACCGAGTTCGAGTACAACGCCCAAGGCGAGATCGAGCGCATCAAGCAGGTGACCGCCGGATACGGCAAGGTTGCCGTCATCGACCAGTTGCTGGAGAAGTTGCGCACCGGCCCGGACCGCATCGTGTACGTGGGCGATGGCAGCTCTGATATTCACGTGATGCTGCACATCAACCGGCGCGACGGGTTCACCATTGCGGTTTCGGAGAACAAGTACCTTGCGCCGATCGCCAAGCGCTCGGTGATCAGCGACAGCGCGCTGGCGATTCTGGTGCCGATCCTCGAGGAAGTTGTGGGCTGGGATTCGGTGAAGATCCGCGAGCTGTTCGAGGCCAAAGGCCTGCTGATCCAGCAGTGGGACAAAGTCCAGACCGACATGCTGACCATCGTGCCGATTGTGGTGCCGCAGGAAGAACAGGTAGAGGCCGCGTTGGCGGATTGAAAGAGCAACTAGCAATTAGCAACTAGCAAAGCGCCGCTGGAGCCAGGTCCTTCTCCCTGATGTAGCCTGATAGACGGGAGAACACCTGAATTGGGTTCAGAGCGAAGATCCTTCTGGCTGTTGTTTACGCTGCTCAGCGTGGGAGCGTTCTTCCTGCCGTTGTGGTGGGGAGTGGCGGAGACGTTTGCCGCGCTGGTGGTGAGCTGGTGGGTAATTTACCGGAGCGGGATTTATTAGGCGTGCCGCCCCTGAAGGGGCTGCGTGAGAACCGTGCCGTCCCTACGGGACTCGGTTATTTTTTCCACCCTACCCAGGACTCCGCTTCCCACCCCAATTCGCGCAAAAGAGGCGCGAATCGGGGGCCCTGGTTTCGCTCCGTCCTGGGCTATGCACTTCCACCCCTTCGGGGTTCTTTTTTCGTGAGTCATACTCCACCGCCGAAGATCAAACTTGGTTCTCACGCAGACTCTGAAAGGCCAGCCTCTTCACAGACCCACGAGGTCTGACCGGGGCATCCGCGATCATGTGACGACTAAAGAAAAGGCCGGCACCCGAAGACGCCGGCCGCAAGTTTCAGGAGATCGATCTATCGTTATCAGTGTTGAAACACGGCCATTCTGGCATCCGTCTTAGGCAGCATGACGACCCACTTCGTGGGCGAAATCATGTAGACAATGTTTGGCGCATGATCTCCCTGGGACTCGGCCGTGCCTCTGCCGTTGGCGGCGATGTTGTAGTTGACGATCTGACCGAACGCCTGGTCCAGCCCATCCGAGCCGCTGGAATCTCCGCTGAAGGTAAGCGTACCGAGACCGTCTGCCGATCCCACATCTGCCTCATCGTGGGCATTCACGTAGTCGAGCGGAGGCAGCGTGCCTCCGGCATAGCTTCCGGCCATTGAGGCATTGGAGAACGGGCCGCCGGTTTGCGGCTCCAACCAATAAAAGTCGGGATTCGAGCCGATACTTACCATGAATCCCTTGTTATGGCTGATGAGGAAGCCCGCGGGAGTGTCACCTCCTCCGGAGAAGTTTGCAGCGCCATTGGCACCTACCGTGTAAGTCCCCTGCTCCGGCTGACCCTGGGTGATGGTGCCGGCGTCGTCGTCATCCTCGGCAAGAATATTAAAGGTGCCGTTACCATTGCAGCTAAGGAGCGCGGCACCCGATCGATCGTCCCCCTCGCCACCAATCGATTGATAGTAGGAAACTGCCAGCCCATTCAGCGTGCCCTTGCTGAAGGTTCCGCTTTGCCTCAGCACCGAGCCCGCTTGCGGATGCTGGGGATAAAGTGATTCCATTACCATTTCGCTGATCGAGACAACGTAGCCCACAAAGGGGTTGTCTTCGCCACCAGCATATATTGTGGCTGTGACGCGGCCGCTTTGGGGATCTACCGCTGACATCGTGCCCGTGAAGGTGCCGGTCTTATAAGTCCCTCCCTCGTTGGTATCCATGGCTCCGTTGGTGATGTTCCCAGCAGTAAGCGTGTATTCGCTCACAACAACCGTGCGTACTCCGGCATAGTTGGTTCCCGCCCCTCCGTACACCCAGTTGCCATTCAGGGCGCTGAGGGCAAAGGTGCTGGAGTTCGCTTTGCGCAGTGCGCCCGAGCCGCGGCTGCCCTGGCCCGTGGTGTCGTCGTATTCGATCATTCTGCCGTTGCCCGTGGAATCGAGAACGAATGCAAAGGTCATCGGCCCCCACGATTGACCTTGCAGGGTAATTAAGTTCAAGCCGGTAGTACTGATGGAGTAATTGCCGGTGACATTTGCCATGAATGGCTGTCCGGCCATGGAGTTTCCATCGACCACTCCGCTGGTAATGCTGCCATTGCCGTTGGAGATGAAGCTGCCCGCGAGCGTCCACGAGCCGGATGAGTTGAAGCCGTTCAGGTAGAAAGCGTAGTTGCCGCTAAGCAGTCCCAGATTGCCGCCGCCAGCAGGATTGATGAGGATGCTGAGTTGCGCCGTCGCCTTAACGGCAGGCGCCTCGGAATCGGTGACCTGCACCGTGAAGTTCGATTGCCCGGCATTTTGGGGCGTGCCGCTGATGGTGCCGGTGCTGCTATTCAACGACAACCCGCTGGGAAGCGTGCCGGAGATAACTGCCCAGGTATAAGGATAGACACCGCCGATCGCGGTGATGGGAGCGCTGTATTGCGTGCCGACGGTTCCATTGGGCAGCGAGGTGGTGCTGATGCTCAAAGGCACTGCCGGATTGATGGTGATGCTCAACTGTCTGGTCGCGGTTTGGACGGGGTTCTCGGAATCGGCGACCTGCACGGTGAATGTCGAGATGCCTGCTCCCGTGGGCGTGCCGGTGATGGCGCCCGTACCGCTGTTCAGAATCAAGCCGCTGGGCAGCGTGCCGCTGACAAGGCTCCAGGTGTAGGGAGTGACTCCTCCCGTAGCCGCCAGCGGTGCGTTATAGGGCGAGTTCTGGGTGCCGTTCGGCAGCGTAGTGGTGGTGATGGTCAACTGGGTGAGAGTGCTGTTGACCGTAATGCCAAGCGATGCAGTGGCCTTCGCCGGCGGCGATTCAGAGTCGGTGACCTGCACGGTTAAGGGATAATTTCCGGCTAGCGTGGGTGTGCCGGAGATGACGCCCGTACCGGAATTGAGCAGCAAGCTCGGAGGCAGGTTGCCGGAATTGGAAGCCAGGCTCCAGGTGTAAGGAAGCACGCCGCCGGCAGCCATGACGGTGGTGTTGTAGTTGTAGGTCAAAGTGCCTGACGGCAACGCAGTGGTGGTGACGTTCAACGGCAGAATAGGAGCAAAGTAACTGAAGATATCCAGGATCAAGTTGGTGGAGCTATAGGCAAAGGCGTCGACGTCGCCGTTGAGAGTCGGCACAATCGCCATGTTCGAAGTGACCGCGCCGTCAACCGCGTTCAAGGTGGAGACAACGGGCTGGCCCTCAGCGTCGGGCCACAACGTCAGATAGCCCAGCGGTCCCTTGGGCACGACGGTCGCATTGAACACATAGGCTTGAGCGCTGGGCACACTGCACGCGCTGCCCAGGACATCGACCGGCAACGTGCCACTGAAGGCGCCGCCGGCACTGCGCGTGTCCAACACGCGGCAAGGCGTCAGAGTATAGAGCGACAAGGCGTCGGCTCCGGAGTTGGCGGGCGCGAAGTAGCCATCAATATCGATCACCAAATTGGTAGCATCGGTGACGTAGACGCTGATGGCGCCGCTGGTCCCGGCAGGCACGAGAGCGGCGTTGGCCACGATGGTCCCGGTAGGCGCATTGAGAGTGGAGACAACCGGCTGCTGTAGTCCCGTTGGCCAGACGGTGAGGTAGTTCAGGGTGGTCTGGGGGATGACGGTGAAGTTCAGCGAATAGCCTTCCGCGGTGTCGGGGACGTTGCAGTCGCTGGCCAGCACCGGGAAGATGCGCTGCTGGTTGGCGAGCAGAGCCGGTCCGCCCAGCGGACCTTTACTCCAGCGCGTATCGGCGACCCGGCAGGGGGTGAGCGGAAACAGCGCCAGGGTCGAGGTAGTGGCAGGCGCGAAGTAGCCGTCGATGTCCAGAATGACATCAGTCTTGTCGGTGACGTAGACGCTGACCGCTCCGTTGGTGCCGGCGGGGACAATGGCGGCATTGGCCTTGGTGCGGCCGTCGTAGGAATTCAAGGTCGATACCACGGGCTGTTGCTGTCCCGTCGGCCAGATGGTCAGGTAATTCAGAGAGCCCCACGGCACCACGGTGACATTCAACGAATAAGCCGTAGCCGTGTCAGGAATGCTGCAGGCACTGAGAGGAACAGGGAAGTCACGCTCGGTGCCTGGGCCCATGGTCGGACCGCCGAACTGACCGGGCGCTTTGCGGGTGTCGGCCACGCGACACGGCGTGACCGCGACAAACTGCATGGCGGTTTGCGAGTAAGCGGTAAGCGCGGTACCCAGGAGGATAAATAAGGAAGTCAACAATAAGCTGTGACGAGTGGTTGGCATGGAGTCTCCCCGTAATCGACAGCGCAATGCGATCCTGATGGTGGATCGCTGCAGGCAGCAGCCTTCGCAGGCTGCGGCGACAGGCTGAGGTACTCATCTGCGGGCCCGTTCTGCCTAGCGATCGCGGAGCAGCAACGAAACGCCAGGGCACGGGCCCAAGGGGTTGACGGTCACGGGAGAACGCTACCGTGCTGATGATGGCGCGGCGAAGGCGGTGAGGTCAGTGACTTTTGCGATAAATCGGAGAGGCCATTCCTGAAACGGGCCAAGGGCCAGAGTGGGACTTCGCGGATCAAAGTCTGTGCGGGAGCTGTGCGGTTCCTATGGTGTCTGTGTCATAACCTGAATCCTTGATTATGCGGTGGAACGAACGCTTGAGATTTGCCTCAACGTAGCCGCGCCAGCGGCGGCTATGAAGTTAGCCCGGAGCGTAAGCCCCGGGTCTGGTGGGAAATTGGCCCGAGCCGCAGAGCGGCGACAGAGGGTCGCGACACAGTCTCGAAAGGCCCGCGTTTCCCCCTGCGACGCTTCCACTAGGCTTACTTTCCAACTTTGCCGCGAGGAGTTCCTACTCCAGTGCACTGGTCGTAATAAGGACCGGCGTTGTGGCCGGTGCCATTGGAGCCGGTAGTTACATCGTAGAAGTTCTGGCTATAGTTGACATGGTTGAACTCCTGCGCATAAAGAAGGTTGTTCTCTTCGTTGGTGAAAAAGCCACCAGCTACGGGAGCCTGGCCTTGCCGATTATAGGCATTATTGACTATGCCGGCCAGGGACGGCGAAGCTACGCTGGTGCCACCGACTACCAGCCATCCACTGTAGCCGTAGGTATCGTAGACATAGACTCCGCTGGCAGGATCGGAGTTAAAGGACAGGTCGGGAGTTTGCCGCCCCGTCTGGCCAAACAGAGGATACTGGAAGCTAGTCCATGGTCCCATGCCATTGGTAATGGCAGGCGGACTTTGCCATACTTCATATTGGCTAAGTCCACCTCCAGAGTCCGACCAGCAACTTTCATTCATGAAATTTCCGTTAGAGTCGCGATTGACGGTAGTGCCGCCGGCGGAGACTACCCAAGGTGAAGAGCTGGGATAGGCAGCGCCCCATCCCGAGTCACCAACTGAGGCAAAATAGGTAATCACCTTCCAGTAATACTTATAGAAGACTACGTCGGTGGCGACTTCGCCGGCGAACTCTCCGCTACCCCAACTATTCGAGATGTCGCCGCCACCCGCCTGGGTGACCTTAAGTCCGGCTACCTGCTCGGCGAAAGTAAGATCAGCGTAGGAATTACTACAAGCTTCTACCAGAATAATCTGCGCGCTGGGAGCCATGGCGTGCGCCCACTGTATATCCAAGTCTTCCTCGACTCCCCAATCGGAATCGCCGGGAGGCGTACCGGAGCAACTGGCCGTCATGCCATTGAGCGTGCCGAAGTAGGTATTGGCATAGATCTTGGTGAAGCTTGCCGCAGGCAGACCATAGTTGGTGGAGAAGGCCGCCAGGTCGGAGGCAGCGTTGGGATTGTCATAAGCATCGACCAGTGCAATTGCGCCCCAACCTCCAGTAGGATGATTGGCGCCGCCGGTTGCCGGATTGCATCCTGTATAGATAGGGCCAACCTTGTAGACGCAACCCATAGAGGCAGGCGTCTCAGCAAAGGTATAGTCAGGTACCGGCGAAGACAGAGGATGGCCTGCGGGGACGAAGATCAAATGGTTGGTGTGGGCGCGCAGGCCGGCATCCTGGGGACGCATGACGCTGCTGGCAGGAGTGATCACGATGCCCGGGCGCGTGAAAATCTGCCTGGAGACGGGCAGCTGTTGGCCTGGGGAGACTATCGCATCCGCGGAGGGCTCATCCTGAGCAGCTAGCAGCGCGGAGGTCCCGAAGGTAAATACGAGAAGTAGTAGAAATGCGAATAGGCGCAACCTGGTCATTAGCTTTCCCTTTTCGTGATGGATTCATCCGCCAGCAAGCCCGGAGCGGAGAGTGGGTCAGTTGGAACAGAGATGAGAAAGCGCGCTCCCGCGCCAAAGCGTCAGAAAGAAACTGACCCACCGCTCGCACAGCGGCCGCTGGTAGTCAGATCGGATAAAGAGTGGGAGACTTTAAGGCTGGTTTCAAGGGATATCAATAGGCTGGCTAGCGCTGGCTTCTACAGTTTTGTTGCGCACAAAGAAAATACCACCCAAGCAAAACTGGCTTGGGTGGGGTAGCCTCGGTCTGATTAGGGTTGGGTACCAAACCATTACAGCTCAAAGGCCGGGCCGGCCAGGTGATCTTACCTGTTAGCGATGAGCGCCTCCAGGTGAGACAGGCGTTGCTGCAAGTCGTTGATTTGCTCCTGCTGCCTCTGGATGACGTCCTGCTGGACGGTGACTATACTTTGCTGTTTCTGTAATTGGTTCGCCGAGAGAGAGGCCGCGCAAGTGTTTGGTGTCATTGGTGCTGCGCCGTAGATCCCTCCAGATGGATTGACGCAAACCACTAGATCGGCTGCGTTCGTGACTACGGTTGAATTGTAGACAGCTGCGACGTAAGTTGCGGTTTGTGCGCCATAGCCACTGCCGGTGTCGCCCCCGATACGAATGGTGTTGTTTTCAGAGCCCTCGGTGCCGACATTGCCGACATAGATGTTGTTGTTGCCGATGTCAGAGCTATTGCCGGCGAAGGCCCCAACGAAGGTGTTGTAGTTTCCGCTGATGAAGGAGCCGGCGGTTGAAATACCCAAAAAAGTGTTGTAGTCGCCGGATGTCATGCTCTGACCCGACTGATCTCCATAGAAGGAGTTGAAGCTTCCCGTCTGGTTAGCCAGCCCGGACCAGTAACCTGAGAATGTGTTCTTGCCGCCAGTGGTGGTGGCCTCACCGGCCCGGTGGCCGAAGTAGCTATCGCCGGCTGCGGCCATCGGTCCATTGACGCCATAGCCCGCGCCATCGCCGACGAAGGTGTTACAGCAGGTCACCGTTCCCGGTGCGCTGGAGAGGCCTGCGCTCCATCCTATGTAGGTGTTGCCGGAGCCGGTGGTGTTGGTGCTCCCCGCATTGACGCCGATAAATGTGTTCTGGGTTGCGGTGGTGTTGGCAAAGCCAGAATGGTAGCCAGCGAAGAAGTTGTGAATCCCGGATCCAGGAACATCACTGGCGCCGGCGCCGACACCAAGAAAGAAGTTGTGGTCCGCTGGGCTGCCAATGCTGAGTGTGGCAAGATCCATTCCGAACTTCACGCTACCGCTGCCATCCACGGAGAACTGCTCCACTGCGTTGTTTTGCCCGCTGAGGATCTTGCCCCCCGCGGCGTTGTCGAACACTGCCGCCGTACCCGCCGCGCTGTTGACGTAGGCGCTGACCCCGGTTGTGCTGCCCGTGGTAGCTATGTCGATGCCACGCACCCCCGTTCCTGCTGGGCTGACCGATTTCCCCTTGACACCAATGGTGGGTCCGGTCTTGGCGCTGGCTGAGCCGTGGACTGCGATCCCGCCCGCGCCCTGGGCCCAGCCATACACGCCGAAAGTCGTCCCGCTGCTGCCCGTCGCCGTGCCGACGATACCTCTTGATACGGCGGTGGCTCTCAGGCCGTCGCCCGTCCCACTCTGTGTGACTCCCACAATGTGGTCTGTGGTCGAGCCGCTGAAGTTGGTTGGCCCGTCGCTGGCAACACTTTTCCTGATTTTCTCCGTGGTCGCAGGAAGATTATTCGCAGTGGGTAACGATGCCTGGTTGGCGTTGATGCTATTCACTGAGGGATTGGTCTGGTTGGCCAGCACAAAGTCTGAGGCATTCCTGCCGCCCAACGTGTCCGCTTCGTGGGCTTTGAAGGCGTAAGGCACACTGACCAGCAGCACGCGCGCTTGCTCCTCCTGTCCCTGAAGTTGCACACCTAGCTAGCCAGCGCTGCGCCTGTTGCGAGAATAGATCGACGGGCAGTCCCGCGGCTGTTGTTGCACCTAGCAGCACACTGTAGTTGCCGCTCGCATCGGGCGTGACGTTTTGCGTCTCCTGCCAGACGGCTGCGCCGCCATCCTCCTGGTTTGTAGATGGCAAACGTGACGCCAAGGGGCGCCGTGGATGTCAGGGCCGCGCTTTGCGCGTCCTTGAGTGTGCCGCTATAGCGGATGAGGTTGGGAACGGATATGGTCGTGGTTGTCGCCGGGATGGAAGTCTGTTGAGCGGAAGTAATGGAAACGAACAAGAAAGTGCAGAAAGCAAGAATGATCGTGCTTAAACGGCGCATAGGATCTCCTGGCGGGCCGCGAACCGGCCTGGGTTGCGAATAGGTTTTCCGAGGTGAAGCGCCCTGGCTCACAAAGGAAAGATTTGCGGTGCTGCGCCGCAGAGAGCCAAACACGATGAGAGCGGCGCTAGTTTGAAATCGGCCCTGGGGAAAGGCGTCCTTACTTCTGCTGATCCGCCATTGGCCATGGACGGATGCCTCGCAGGAGTTCCCTGCCTTTATTGCGCACAGCTTGGAAGCCGAACTACCCTAATATCTGGACGGGAGCGCTCTTGTGCCTGTTGGCCCAAGTACCTAATTATTGAGTCCCGCATAATATAGTTACAAAGGAAAGAGTTGGGCCTGTTCCCAGAAGGCGCAGACCAAGGTAGGTCGCCGCCGCATACGCTGTAACGCCCGGCGAGCATGAA
>Ga0181526_10005082_pt1 | contig 10005 bp, 5 predicted proteins | sample PEATcosm2014_Bin_35_FD_119750 | JGI IMG/M metagenome (GOLD analysis project Ga0181526, IMG submission 119750) | Peatland microbial communities from MTU Mesocosm Facility, Houghton, MI, USA - PEATcosm2014_Bin06_30_metaG | ecosystem: Environmental > Terrestrial > Soil > Wetlands > Peat | place...
AAGCGCGGTGCGCATGGCGATCTCCGGCTGCCGCGCAATGCCGCGCGCAAGCTGCAGATTGGACACGTTGAGGCAGACCACCAGCAGCACGAACAGGGTGGCGCCCAGAATCAGTTTGAAGTAGCGCGGCATGATATCGCCGTTGATGGTGTCCAGCAGGGGCTCGACCCTCACCGTCCACCCCTGGTTGGTCGCCGGATACATCGCCGCCAGCCGCTCAGCCAAGACGTTCATCTCCGCCTGCGCCTGATGCTTCGTCACGCCCGCGTTCAGCCGGCCAATCACCAGATAATCGCGCGCGCTTCGATTGCCGATCTGAGCGGCATCCGGCGCGAAGGGCAGAAACAGATCGGTGGGGGCCGGATACTGCAAGGCCTTTGGCATCACGCCGATGATGGTGTAGGTGTGCCCGTTCAGATCGATGGTGCGGCCCAGCACTCCGGCGTCGGAGGCAAAATGCTGCTTCCAGAAGTAATAGCCGAGTACGGCCACGCTGGAACGTCCGGGCTGGGTCTCGCCTTCGCCAAAGACCTGGCCGATGAGCGCATTGGCCCGCATCACGGAGAAAAAGTTCGGCGAGGCGTACTCCGCCTGAACATGCGCGGCGTCCCCGGCCCCGGTCAAGCTCATATCGGCGGAGCTATGGACTGCCAACTCCTCGAACGAGCGGCTCTGGCGCTGCCAGTCTTCGTAGTTGGCCAGCGCCACCGGCTTCAGATCGCCACGGTTCTGCTGCTCGTCGACGGTCATCACGCGGTCCAGCTCCGGCACGGCCAGCGGGTGCAGCATCATCGCGTCCATCACGCTGAAGAACGCCGTATTGGCGCCGATTCCGATCGACAGCGTCAGCACCGCCGCAATCGTGAAGCCCGGCGACTGGCGGAACTGGCGCAATGTGTAACGCAGGTCTTGAAGCACCGTGTGCATGAACTACTCCTTCAATGGGCCGCTTCAGCCGTACTGCGAACTACTCGGCCCGTTGCCGCCAGTTGTTTTTACTCGTCGCGCAAGGCGACCATGGGGTCGATGCGCGACGCCCGCCGCGCCGGAATCCAGCTTGACCACAGCGCAATGGCCGCGATGGCCGAGGTGATAAGACCGAAGACCATTGGATCGTTGGCGTGCACAAAAGAGATTACGCTGGCCAAACTAACCGCCATGGCAAAAGCCCCCGCCAGACCGAAGCCCAGCCCGACCGCCGTCAGGATAGCCGCCCGGCGCAGAATCATGCGCAGCACGTCTTCGCGGCGCGCCCCCATGGCCAGGCGCACGCCGATCTCCCGCGTCCGCTCACCCACCAGGTTGGCCATCACGGCGAAGATGCCGATAGCGGCCAGCAGCAGTGCAATCAGCGCATCGGCGCCTAGGTTCCTGGCGAACCATTTCATGCCGACTGTATGTTCCTGCATAAACTGCGAGTAGGTTTTCACTTCGTCCAGCGGCAGCGCGGGGTCAAGGGCCGCCAGCGCTTTACGCGCCGCCGGCGCCAAGGCCAACGGATCGCCCTCCGCCATTACCGCATACATGACGCCGGCAGGCGGCATCTGGGCCGCGTCCATATACACGGCCGGCGCATGGACATTGGCGAAGAAGGCATAATCCGTCTCCTCGGCGACGCCCACGATGGTCAACCACGGGGTCTGATCGCTGCGCCCCAAACCCATGCGAATGCGATGCCCCAGGGGGCTTTCTCCGGGAAAGTGGCGCTCCACAAATCGCCGGCTCACGATGGCAACAGGCTGCGAGCGAAGATCGTCGTCCTTGTCGAACAGGCGTCCAGAGGGCAGTCCCGAGGCCAGGGGAATGTGGAAGGCGGCAAAGTATCCGGCACTCGCCTGGATGCGCAGCGCGCTTTGAAACTTGCCGGGAATCAGGGGGCGATTCTCGATCTGGCAATCGTCCAGTGGGGCGAAATCGCTCAAGGGGGGCGTGGTGGTGAGCTCGGCTCGCTCGACGCCGGGCAGCGCGCGCAGTTTCTCCAGGGTGGCGTTCTGCCAGCCGGCCCGTTTCTCCGCGGTATCGTAGCGCGCGTCAGGCAGATGAACGGTGAAGAAGAGCATGTGGCTGGGGTCGTAGCGATCGGCGGCGTTCAGCATGGCCAGCACGCCTCTTGACATGAGCGCCGCGCCAGCCACCAGCACCACGGCCAGCGCGATCTGCGCGGCCGCGAAGACGTTCCTCAGCCAGCGGGTACGGCCGGCGCCCGCGATGGCGCGCGATCCGGACTTCAGTTGATCCACCAAGTTGACGCGCAGGGCCGCCAGCGCCGGAGCGAAGCCCGAGACCGCTCCGGCGGCCATGGCGAGCAGCAGAGAGAGCGCCAGGGCGCGCTCGTTGAGCGAAATGTTGGACCATCCGGCCAAGAAGTTACCAACCTCCCGCGGCAGCGATTGGATGGAGATCCGCATGTAGAGCTGCGCGACTACGAGTCCGCCGGCTCCGCCAACCAGCCCCAGCAAGATGTTTTCGGTAAGCAGTTGCCTCATGATCCGCCCGCGGCCCGCGCCCAGGGCGGTGCGCATGGCAATTTCCGGCCGGCGCGCAATGCCGCGCGCCAGTTGCAGATTGGCCAGGTTGGCGCAGACCACGAGCAAAACAAAAAGCGTGGCGCCCTGCATCAGGTTGAAAAAAAGCGGCGTGAAAGGGCCGTTGATGTCGTCCAGCAGAGGCACAAGCTTGACCTGCCAACCCTGGTTGGTGGCCGGATAGGCTTGCGACAGGCGTTCGGCAATGAGATTCATCTCCGCCTGCGCCTGGGCCGGCGCAACTCCCTTGCGCAGGCGGCCCATGACCAGGTAATTGTGCGCGCCGCGGTTGCCAAGCTCGGCGGCATCCGGCGCAAAGGGGAGAAAGATGTTGGTGGTTGGCGGATATTGCAGCGTATTGGGCATCACCCCGATGATGGTGTACTCGTGCTGGTCCAGCTCGATCTTGCGGCCAAGAATCCCGGTGTCGGCGCCGAAGTGCTCCTTCCAGAAAAAGTGACTCAGCACCGCCACCCTGTTCCGGCCGGGTTCAGTTTCGCTCTGGTTGAAGACGTGGCCCAGCAACGGGTTGGCCCGCATGACGGAAAAGAAGTTTGGCGACACGAATTCCACCTGCACGTGCTCGGCGTCGCCGGCCCCGGTTAGGGCCATGTCGGCGGGGCTGTGGACGGCCAGCTCTTCAAAGGAGCGATCCTGGCGCTGCCAATCTTCATAGTTGGCCAGCGCCACCGGCTTCAAATCGCCCCGATTCTGCTGCTCCTGAACGGTCAGGACGTGATCCAGCTCCGGCACCTCCAGGGGATGCAGAACCACGGCGTCCATGATGCTGAAACTGGCCGTATTGGCGCCGATGCCGATGGCCAGCGTGAGCACCGCGGCGAGCGTAAAGCCCGGAGACTGGCGCAACTGGCGCATCGCGTAACGCAGGTCTTGAAGCACGGTCTGCAAGGAAGCCTCCGAACCACTCCCATTCTGCTCCTGGAGCGCTGCTATCCAACAGTGCACTCCGACGGCCAAACCGGCTGGGCGGTTCGACGTTCATTCTTATATGCTTAGGCCGTTGACGATGCAATTTGCTGTCCCCCGGCGTGTTCGGAAGCGAGACCAACCGTTCGCAAACGGACAGTTGCGCCCGCTTGAGAAGATGCATTGGAGGGCCAACCAGATTTCAGGAGCCTTTGCCATTCCAGAATTCGCCGTTGCCGCGAGCCGACGTGTCCAAAGGTGATTTGCGGCACAGACATGCCTGGGCGGGCGCGCCAAGCATGGACCGGAAGAGCGATCCGGCTCGTTCGCATTCTTGCGTCGATGGGGATTCCGCGGAATTGAATCGAGCCTGAAGGAGATGCCCATGCGCTTGAGCAGGAAAGCGTGCCTTCTGACGCGACGGCAGTTTGTGGCCGCCGGCGCACTGGGAGGCGCGGCGATGGTGATCGGCTGCGCTCCCGGCAAGGGGGAAAACTGGGAGTTCCTTAGCGAAGATCAGGCTCGGGCCCTGGCGGCGATCTGCGACCAGATTGTGCCCGCAGACGATTTCCCCAGCGCCTCTCAGGCGGGCGTTCTCAGCTTCATCGATCGTCAACTCGTCCGCCACTTCCGCCGTCATCGGGAGGCTTACCGGAGCGGCCTGGAAGAGGCTCAGGCGATAAGCCGGGAGCGATGCGGCCAGGATCTGGCCCTGTTGCCGCCGCAGCAGCAGCTTGAGATTGTCAGCGAACTTTCGCGGCAGGATCGGGAATTCTTTGAATTGGTGCGCGGCCACACCCTCGAGGGTTACTATGGCTCGCCGCGCCATGGAGGCAATCGCGACGCCGTGAGTTGGAGGATGCTGGGGCTGCCTGAGCCGCCGCCGCTGGGCCGCGCGCAATACGACTTGAGAAAGGGCTCGCCGTCATGAAGCGGGTGAATGCTGTCGTTGTCGGAGCGGGGGCGGCGGGCGGCATTGTCGCCAAAGAGCTTGCCGTTGCCGGCCTAAGCGTGGTGCTGCTGGAGCGCGGCAAATGGTACACGGCCAACGATTGCCGCAAGGACGACCTGCGCAATCAGCGCACCACCATACTGGGCAATGCGTTCGGGCCGGAGGACGAAGGGAATCCGCGCGTTTGGGTCGATCCCAGGGGCGTGCCGCACATTGTGCTGCCGAGCGAGGGCAGCTACCAGAACAACGCCGCCTGCGTCGGAGGCGGAACGCTGAGCTACGGCGCACAGGCCTGGCGCTATCTGCCCCAGGACTTTCGCATGCGCTCGACTTACGGAGCACCGGCAGGAAGCTCTCTGGAAGACTGGCCCATCGGCTACGACGACCTGGAGCGGTTCTACGAGAAGGCAGAGTACGAGATCGGCATCTCGGGCGACTACTCGGGAACGCCATTTCATGGCCCGCGCAAGCGTCCATTGCCCATGCCGCCGCTGCCGCCCGGCCGCGAGTTCGCCATTCTGGAGCCGGCGGCAAAGCGGCTGGGATTGCATCCGTTTCACATTCCCATGGCACGCAACAGCGTGCCCTACAATGGACGCGGCCCGTGCATGCGCTGCCGGTGGTGCTGTGGATTCGCCTGCGAGGTGGATGCAAAAAACGGCTCGCAGAACACGGTGATCCCCATCGCGCTCAACACCGGCAACTGCGAACTGCGCACGGAGTGCATGGCGAAGGAGATACTGACCGACGAGAGGGGACGAGCGCGCGGAGTTTCTTACTTCGACGAGCGAGGACGCTTGCAGGAACAGCTCTCCGATCTGGTTGTGGTCTCCGCCTGCGCAACGGAGTCGGCCCGGCTGCTTTTGAATTCGAAGAGCCTCCTGTTTCCCGATGGGCTCGGCAATCGCCACGACCAGGTAGGACGCCATCTGCAGGGCCACCACTATACCGGAGCTGTAGGCTACTTCGACTTTGAGACCTACGACGACGTGGGCCCAGGGGCAACCATCGCAGTCACCGACTACAACCACGGCACTCCCGGCCTGTGCGGCGGAGGGATGCTGGCCAACGAGTTCATTCGCCTGCCGATTCATATGATCGACCGGCTGCCCGACAAAGCGCCGCGCTGGGGAGCTGGCCACAAACAGGCCATGCGCGACTGGCATAAGCGCAGCATTGTCATCATGGGGCCAACCCAGCAGATTCCCACAGCGGAGGGGCGGGTTACGCTCGATCCGGCGGTGCGCGACAAGTGGGGTCTGCCGGTGGTGCGCTTGATGGGGAACGTGCATCCCCACACCTTCGAGATTGGCGAGGTGCAGGCCAAGCGAGCGCAGGCGTGGCTGAAGGAGGCGGGAGCGATCGACACCTCTCTAATGAGCTACAAGGCCGAGCAGGTTTCGGCCGGCCAGCACCAGGCCGGCACCTGCCGCATGGGCAGCGATCCGAAGAGTTCGGTCGTGGACCAGAGCTGCCGGATTCACGACGTCGACAATGTCTTCGTCATCGACTCCAGCGTGCATGTGACCAACGGAGGCTTCAATCCGGTGCTGACCATCATGGCCATCGCGTACTATGCCTCCGATGCGCTGGTTCGCAATTGGAAGGGCACGGGATTCCGGTCATGAAGCGATTCTTGAAGTTTGCGGCCTCAACCACTGTTGCGATTGTAGTTATTGTTGGCCTAAGCATCTTCGGCGCGTCGTGGTATTACACTTCGCCAAGCGGGAACGGCTGCGCGAGATGCCACGAGATGGCCACGTTTGTGGATGCCATGCATGGCTCTCCGCACCGCGGCGTGGGCTGCATGGATTGCCACCAGGCGAGCCTGGCGACCAAACTGCGCCACATCCGTGTCCATTTGACCGGCCCAATGCCTGAAGCCATACGGCTGCGCGATGTGGACGTGCTGGAGATGGCGCCGAACTGCGAGAAGTGCCACCGGCACGAATATGCCACCTGGCATGCCGGCCCGCACAGCGCCACCTACGGCCAGATCTTTACCAACCCTGTGCAAAACTCCAAGCAACACCTGATGGACGACTGCCTTCGCTGCCACGGAATGCACTTCGATGGCTCCATCCGCGATCTGGTCCAGCCGCAGAACACAGTGGGCCCCTGGCATCTGATTCGCGCCGAGTTCGCCAATGAGCCGGCGATTCCCTGCCAGGCGTGCCATTGGATTCACCGGACCGGCGCGCCGGAAGCCAGGCCCGCCACGCGCATCTCGGTGGCGGGCGCGGCCGTTCACGATTGGCTGGCTTTCTACGAACGGCGGGAGAGCCTACACTTTGCCGCCGCGGCGCTGAACATTCCCCAACTGCACGATGGCGCCCGTGCGGTGAATATGAGTCAGGATCCGCGCCAGGCGATCTGCTACCAGTGCCACGCCCCGCGACAGCCTGAGGCGGGCACGGTTGCTGCCGCCAATGCCTGGGGGCGCCAGGTGGGCTCGGGCGACGATCGGACGCCGATTGGAGTGCACGAGGGCCTGAGCTGTATCTCGTGCCACGGCGACCACAATGAGAACGCGCGGGCATCGTGCAAGACGTGCCACCCGCAGATGTCTCACTGCGGACTCGACGTGGAGAAGATGGATACCACCTATGCCAGCGCGTCCAGCTCACACAACATTCACTGGGTCAAGTGCGTGGATTGCCATCAGCACGGGATTCCGAAGATGAAGACGCCTGCGCAGCCGGATCAGAAACTGCAGTCCGTTCTCTGAACGCGCTTGCGGTTTTGGGAGATGCCGTGTGAGATCTTATGACATGAAGGTTGCTGGGATTTTCATCTTCGCCCTTGCATTCTCGCTGCCCGCCCTGGGCCAGCGCGTCACCGATCCGAAGGCCTCGGTAGTTGACGTTGCCTCCCGGCAGGCGATCCTAAGCTCCACCACCGATCCGCTTCTGCTGGCGGCCGTGAAGGGCCTGCACTCCTGTGTGGCGACGCCGCTGGTGGCCGCGCCGGTTGGCAGAATGAAGATTCCGCACCGCTATCTCTCCGGCTCGAACGGCCCCACCGACCCCGCGGAAGCGGAGGCCACGCGTGTCTACGCGGCCTTCGAAGGCCGGATTACCACCGGCATGAACCAGTATCTGGCCACCGGCAGCCACGCGGAATCGGCTTGCGCGCTGGCCCAGCTCGATGCGTGGGCCCAGGCAGGCGCCCTGCTCGACTATGACCGCGACGAGTCTTCGCAGGCCTGGTATCAAGTGGAGTGGACGCTCAGCTCTGCCGGCATCACCGACTCCGTGCTGGTAAACGATTCGACCCTGGATGCCGCCGAACAGCGACGAGTGACCGACTGGCTGCGCACCGCGGCTCACAAAGACATTTCTTTCGAGAAACCCGGGGATTCCAACAACAATCATCACTACTGGCGCGCGCTGGCCGCAACCGTCATCGGCATAGCATCCAGCGACGACAAGCTCTTCCGATTCGGCATTCAGGCCTATGTGGACGCCATCGCCGAGATCGATCCCAATGGCGCTTTTCCCAAAGAGATGGCGCGCCACGAGAACGCCATCCACTACCAGGGTTTCGCGCTTCAGCCGCTGGTGGTCATCGCGGAGCTGGTCACGCGCCAGGGCTTCCCCCTGTACGCCTATAGCGCCCGCGGCCACACTCTCCGCGACGCCATTGTCTTTTTCGGCCGCGCCGTCGATGACCCCAGTCTCGTCCGGTCTTATACAACCGACGCTCAATCCACCCACTTCGGTTCCGGGGACTTTGCCGAGTTCGCTTTCTACGCAGCGCGGTTCGGCGTCGAGGGTCTGCCGCCGGCAATCGCGGATGCGCTCAAGCATCCCACCACCGCCACGCGCCTGGGCGGCAGCACGACCATCCTGGCCGCCAAGCCAGGGATGTAATGGCCCTTGCCGCGGCTGAACCTCCGCGGACTCTGCCGGGATGACGGAGAGAAACGAGGGAACATGCGCGTCCGCATCGAGGATTATCTTTATGCCCCTGCCGTCAAGTGGGCGCCGTCGCCCACGGGATTCGGGCAATCTCGAACGTGATATAGAATGGTCGCAGAATTCTGTCTCACATTCTTCTGCTCTTTGTCTTGCCTGTAAGACTGCACGCTTCTCCAACTGCAATTTCGTTGCTTCCGCGGAGAGGCGTGCGTGCGCGCTGCCAGGTTCGACTCATCGCTCGGCCACGACCGTCCTGAGCAGCCGCAACGTTCCGGCGAACTCGATCGTTCTTACCGTCCCGACATCGACGGCCTTCGCGCGCTGGCCATCCTGAGCGTGGTGCTCTATCACGCCGGCGTGCCTGGCGTCAGGGGCGGGTTTACCGGCGTCGATATCTTCTTCGCGATCTCCGGCTACCTGATCGGCGGTCATATCTACGGGGAACTGCGCGCCGGATGCTTCAGCTATCTGAGTTTCTACCGGCGGCGCGCCAAGCGGATTTTGCCCGCCTATTTCGCCGTTCTGGCCTTCATTCTGCTGGCGGCTCTGGTTCTGCTTTCGCCCGTGGAGGCCATGCAGACGGCGCGTTCGGCCTTTGCGGCCACCCTCTCGATGTCGAACATACTGTTCTGGGCAACGGCCAATTACTTTGCCGCCAAGACGGAATTGAATCCCGTGCTGATGACCTGGTCGCTGGGCGTGGAAGAACAGTTCTACGCGGTAATTCCTCTGCTGATGGTCTTGCTGGCGCGCATTCGCCGCAACTGGCTTTTGCCCGCTGTTCTCGCCACATCCGCCCTTTCGTTCCTCTTTGCCTGGAGCCTGTTGGGCCGCTACCCGATGCTGGTGTTCTATACGCTGCCCGCGCGCGCCTGGGAACTTGGCGCGGGCGTCGCTCTGGCGGCAGCGGAGTTGAACCGCAAGAGCCGGCAGATGCCGGCCTCGAAGCCATCCCACCCTAGCCGCAAAGTTACAAGTAGCAGGTTCTTCGACTCGCTGCGCTCGCTCAGAATGACAGCGGCGAGGGTGGGGCACCCATCGCATTGCAGTATCCGTGAAAACGCTTTGGCCGAATTGGTGAGCTTGGCGGGATTGGCCTCGCTGCTGGCTCCCATCTTTCTGCTCACAGCGGCCACGCCGTTTCCCGGCCCGGCCGCCTTGCCCTCGGTTTTGGGCACAACCCTGCTGATCGCCGTCCCAGCCAATTGGATCAATCGCCGCCTGCTCTCGCTGCCCCCGCTGGTCTTTATCGGCAAGGTCTCGTACTCATGGTATTTGTGGCATTGGCCGCTGCTGGCTCTGCTGCGCATTCTGTACGAAGGAACTCCGCCGCTGGCGGCTGCGCTGCAGGCCGCTGCCGCCGCCTTGGCGGTCGCAGCGCTCTCCTACTATTTCATCGAGCAGCCCTTCCGGCGCTCAGCCCGGCCGCCCATTCCGCTGCTTTTGCGCTACGCGGCGGTCAGCCTCGCATTGCTCGTGGCATGCGCTGTGATCTGGCTCGGTCACGGCCTGCCGCGGCGGTTCCCTGCTTTGGCGCGCATGGAAGCTGCCGGCGAAACCCTAAAAGCGGACCCTTGCCTGGCCGGCGAAACAGACCAGCCCAACCTCACTCCAGCTTGCTTCGACGCTTCGGCGGCGCGGCCCTCGGTGGCCCTGTGGGGCGACAGCCATGCCGCGGCCT
>Ga0181526_10005083_pt1 | contig 10005 bp, 9 predicted proteins | sample PEATcosm2014_Bin_35_FD_119750 | JGI IMG/M metagenome (GOLD analysis project Ga0181526, IMG submission 119750) | Peatland microbial communities from MTU Mesocosm Facility, Houghton, MI, USA - PEATcosm2014_Bin06_30_metaG | ecosystem: Environmental > Terrestrial > Soil > Wetlands > Peat | place...
ACTGCATCTCGAGCGTCACGGCATCGATTTCATTCCGCTGAGCGAACGGCATGGGCACCCCAGGGACCTGTTCACTCTATGGTTCGGCGCCAATGCGATGGCAGTCACGATGGCCACGGGGGCGATCGCCGGCACCACCGGCATGGGCCTGATCTGGGGCAGCATCGCCATCATCGTCGGCGCGGCTCTGGGTACGATCTTCATGGCGTATCACTCCGCCCAGGGGCCGCAACTGGGATTGCCGCAGATGATTCAGAGCCGGGCGCAGTTCGGTTTCTATGGCGCCAATGTGCCGATGATCATCGTCATCGCCATGTACCTGGGCTTCTACGCCGGCGGCGCGATCCTCGGGGCACGGGCACTGAACGTACTGTTCGGATGGAACGTCGAATTCGGCGTCGCGCTGGTCACGACGCTGTCACTGCTGCTGGTACTGTTCGGCTACAACATGATGCACCTGGTCGGACGGATCATCACGCCCTTCTACATCGTGGTGTTCGCGCTGCTGACCGCGAGCCTGGTCGGTCACTGGCGCTCCTTCCCCACGACCGGTGCGGCCTTCCACGCCCACTTTCTGCCCAAGCCGTTCTTCATGATGGTGTCGATCGTCGCCGCCTATTACATCGCCTATGGCCCCTACGTGGCCGACTATTCGCGCTACCTGCCCGTCAGGACCTCGACGGCGCAGACCTTCTGGTACACCTACGCCGGCTCGATCGCGAGCGCTATCTGGATCATGGTGCTCGGCGCGGGCATCCAGACGGCCGTCGGCGGTGACAATGCCATCACCGGAGCTGCCAGCATCGCGGGCGGCATGGGCGCATGGCTGCGCGTCGTCACGCTGGTGGCTCTGGTCCTGGGCCTGGCCAACATCAATGCGCTCAACATTTATGGCGCCATGATGTCCAGCCTCACGATCGTCACCAGCGTGTTCAGGCAATTGACGGTGAAACCGCTCCAGCGCATGGCGTTCATCGTCGGGCTGTCGGTCGCGGGCGGTCTGATTGCCGGTGCCACCAGCAGCGATTTCGTGCACGCGTATGAGAACTTCATTTTCTTCATCATCACGTTTCTGATCCCCTGGTCCGCCATCAACCTGGTCGACTATTACTGGATCCGCCGCGGCCGCTACGTCGCCGCGGAATTGTTCACGCCGAACGGGCGCTATGGCCGGTTCAATGGCATCGGACTCGGCACCTACACCCTGGGATGCCTGTGCCAGATCCCGTTCATCAGCGAGGAGTTCTATACCGGTCCGATCGCCAACCGGCTTGGCTTCGATGTCGCGTGGATCGTCGGCCTGATCGTCCCGGGCGGCGCCTATTACCTGCTGACGCGCGGCAGGCGCGGCGACCTGCGGGCGGGACAGACAGTTGCCGGGACCGCCGGCGATTGAAGATCACGCCGCCGCAATTTCCTGCTCGACCTGAAGGATAGAGAACACCATGGCAAAGACACGCGTCGATCGGCCGTTCGTGGGCATACCCACATTCCTGCGCTCGCCGGTGTGTACCGATCTGGAGCGGCTCAACGCTGCGATCGCCGTCATGGGCGTGCCGTTTGATGAGGGCTCACCGTATCTGGCCGGATCGCGGCTTGGACCCCGCGCGCTGCGCGAGCACTCGCTGCGCTTCGTCGGCGGCGGCAGCAAGGGCTTCTATGAACCGGAAGCGGCGAAGCAATACCTCGAGTACGAGATGGCCAATGGCCTGATCGTCGATACCGGCGACGTCGACATCCTGCCGACCAACGTCGAGAAGACGTTCGACAACATCACCGAGATCACACGCGCGATATTGGCGCGCGGCGCCATGCCGCTGGTGCTCGGCGGGGATCATTCCATCACCTATCCGGTCATCAGAGGCTTCGACTCGCCGCTGCACATCGTGCACTTCGACGCCCACACGGATTACGCGCCGTTCATTCACGATCTGCGCTTTACCAACCAGCACCCCTTCCGCCACATCACGCCCATGAAGCACGTGCTGAGCCTGACGCAGGTCGGAATTCGCAGCCTGCGCGAGTCGGAGGAAATGGTCGGCGGCTCGCAGCGCGACGGCAATCGCGTGGTGATGATGTCGGAGTTTCGCCGCCTGGGCCCGGCGGGCCTTGCCAAGGTCGTGCCCGCGAACGCTGCCTGCTATGTCAGCATCGATGTGGACGTACTGGATATCGCGCTCGTGCCCGGCTGCGTCTCAGCCGAGCCCAACGGCATGAGCTATGCCGAGCTGCGCGATACCCTCAAGGAGATTGCGATCCGCGCCAATGTCATCGGCTTTGACTTCGTCGAGGTCAACCCGCAGCTCGATGTCGGCACCGGCGTCACCTCTTATCTCGGCGTGCACACGGTCATCGAGTTTCTAGGCCACATCTGTGATCAGCCGCGCTGGGTGGCCAGACGCGAGCCCTCGGCTCACCGATCCACCAGCGCCATCATCTCCGGGCCGTAGCGATCTCCGGCGGCGCTGCCGAGCGGCAGCGCGCGATCGAGACGCTGCAGTTCCTGGGCCGAGAGTGACAGCTCGACGGCGGCGATATTCTCCTCGAGATAACGCCGGCGCTTGGTGCCGGGAATCGGCACGATGTCCTCTCCCTGATGCAGCACCCAGGCGAGCGCAATCTGGGCGGGGGTGACGCGTCGGGCGGTGGCCAGCTCGGCGACGGCAGCGGCGGTGCGCATGTTGGCGTCGAAATTGGCGCCCTGCAGGCGCGGGTCGCGGTGACGAATGTCGCTCGTTGGGTAGGTCTCCGCACGCTGGGCGGTTCCGGTCAGAAATCCGCGGCCGAGAGGGCTGAAGGGCACCAGGCCGATGCCGAGCTCGCGCAGCAGAGGAATCAGCTGCGGCTCGAGATTGCGTTCCCACAGCGAGTACTCGCTTTGCAACGCGCTGATCGGATGCACCGCGTGGGCGCGTCGGATCGTGGTCTCACCGGCTTCCGAGAGGCCGAGGTAGCGCACCTTGCCGGCGTGCACGAGTCCGGCCATCGCGCCGACGACCTCCTCGATGGGCACGTTGCGGTCAACACGGTGCTGATAGAGCAGATCGATGTGGTCGGTACCGAGCCGCCGGAGCGAGCCCTCGACCGCTTCACGTACGTGCTCGGGGCGGCTGTCGACACCGCTCGTCTTGCCGCCCTCAATGCGGAAGCCGAATTTGGTGGCGATCACGACCCGGTCGCGGCGGCCCTGCAGGGCGCGACCGACGAGCTCCTCATTGATGAACGGACCGTACACCTCGGCGGTGTCGAAGAATGTGACGCCGAGCTCGATGGCGCGATGGATGGTCGCGATCGACTCGGCATCGTCGGGCGTGCCGTAGGCGTGACTCATGCCCATGCAGCCGAGGCCCAGGCCCGATACTTCAAGTCCCTGACGTCCGAGCTGGCGTGTCTTCATCGCTTCCTCCGATGGAGCCTAGAGGCGTCTACAATGTCGACAATAGGAGCCTGCGGTGGCCGAGAGCAATCCGATCAAGATTCCACTGCGGCCGTCGGCATTGCTGGAGCGGCAGCGTGCAGCGTTCCTGCGGGATGGTCCGCCCTCGCTGGCGCAGCGCCGGGCCGATCTGCTGCGGCTCAAAAAGGCCGTGCTCGCCCGGCGCGCGGAGCTCGAGAACGCCGCCCGGAGCGACTTCGGGCATCGCTCCGCCCACGAGACCGCGATCATGGACCTGGTCCCGGTGGTGCAGTCGATCAACCATCTGCGGCACCACGTGGCGCGCTGGATGCGCCCCGTGCGCCGTCCCGTGGCGCTGACCTACCTGCCGGGTCGCGCGCGCGTGATATACCAGCCCCTGGGCGTGATCGGCATCGTATCGCCCTGGAACTTCCCGATCTCCCTGGCGCTCATGCCGCTCGCGGCGGCGATCGGCGCGGGCAACCGCGCCATGCTCAAGCCCTCGGAGCTCGCGCCGGCGACCAGTGAGGTGATCGCAGCCATGCTGCGCGGAATCTTCGACCCCGAGCAGGTCGCGGTCGTGACCGGAGGCGCTGAAGTCGGGGCGGCTTTCACGGCGCTGCCGTTCGATCACCTGCTGTTCACAGGCAGTACCCAGGTGGGCCGTGCGGTCATGCGGGCTGCCAGCGAGAACCTCGTGCCGGTCACGCTGGAACTGGGCGGCAAGTCCCCCGCCATCGTCGAGCCGGGCTCATCGCTCGAGCGCGCCGCACGCAGCATCGCCTACGGCAAGCTCGCCAACGCGGGTCAGATCTGTATAGCGCCCGACTATGTGCTCGTGCACGAGCAGGATCGCGACGGCTTCGTGCGCGCATACACCGATTCGGTCCGGAAGCTCTATCCGGGCGGCGCCTCGGACGACAGCTACACCTCGATCATCAACGCGCGGCATCACAGCCGCCTGCTCGCGCTGCTCGACGATGCGCGCGCACGGCACGCCGAGATCATCGAAATCGATACCGCGCCTGCGGGTCCGGCACGGCCGTGCACCTTGGCGCCGACGCTGATTCTCAATGCGACCGACGATATGGCCATCATGCAGCAGGAGATTTTCGGACCCATTCTGCCGATCGTCTGCTATCGCTCCATCGACGAGGCCGTCAGCTACGTCAACGCCCGACCGCATCCGCTGGCACTGTATTACTTTGGCAGCGACGGGGCTGCACGCCGCGAAGTCCTGCAGCGCACGACCTCCGGCAACGTCACCATCAACGACACGCTGCTGCATTTCATGCAGGAGGAGCTGCCCTTCGGCGGTGTCGGCCCGAGCGGCATGGGTGCCTATCACGGCTTCGAAGGCTTCAAGGCGCTGAGCCACGAGAGGGGCATCTTCGAGCAATCGCGCTGGAATTTCGCTGCCACCGTGCGGCCACCGTTCGGTAGCATGGTCGATCGCGTACTCACGTTTCTGCTGCGCTGACGCTCCCTGGCTCCATCAGCTCGATACGATTGCCGAACGGATCGCTGACGAACACCCGCTGGCAATCGCCGACCGGCGAGCCCTCGATGACCGGCAGCCCCTGCCGCCGGCAGAGCTCGATGATCCCGGGCAGTCCGTTCACGAGCAGACCGGGGTGCGCCTTGGTGGCGGCGTGAAACGCCTTGTCGACCCCGAGGTGGATTTTGACGGATGCACTTTCGAACCAGCATCCGCCGCGCCCGGCCAGATCCTCAGGTTTCGGCACCTCCGGAACGCCGAGCACATCCCGATAGAAGGCGCGGGCCCGATCCTCGCCGCCGGCCGGCATGGCGAGCTGGACATGATCGATTCCGACGACAGGCATGGCAACTCCGGACGCCCGCGATTCCCCGATCTTGACGCCGCGCGGCGCCGATCGCCATACTCCTGCGCCATGGCGGTCAATGTTGCAGATCTCGCCGGCGCGATGCGCTGGTGGTGGCGCCCCTCCACAGGAGAGGGTGCTGGGCGTTGCCGCACGCTGTAGTCTCAACCCAAAGGTTAGGATCACACCAGAACCCATCTCCGGAACACTCCGGGATGGGTTTTTTGTTATGAAGCTGTCCTTCGACATTGCCGGGGACCTGGATACGCCCGTATCGGCGTTCGCCAAGCTGGCGCCCTTCGAGCCTCGCTTTCTGCTCGAGAGCGTCGAGGGCGGTGAACGGCTCGGCCGATATTCCTTTATCGGCTTCGGCGAAGCGCTGGAGGTGCGGCTCGATGAGGCGGGTTTCCGCATCGGCAAGGAGCGCCGTCCGGTGCCCGACAGTCGCGAGGCCCTGCTCGACGGATTGCGCGCGGCGCTGCAGGCCGTGCCGGTGCCGACCTCGTCCTTCGGACACGCACCCCTGTCGGGCGGTCTGGTGGGATTCACGGCGTATGACGTGGTGCGTTTCTTCGAGCGGCTGCCGGTACGGCTGCCCTTGCTGGCGGGCGTGCCTCTTTTGCACTACATGGCGCCGCGTTCGTTGCTCGTGTTCGATCATGTCAGCCGCGGCATCGCGCTGCTGCACGCAGGCAGCGAGTCGGAGCGCGACTCGTTGCGACGCGAGGTGATGGCGGCGCTGCGCGGTCCGGTGCCGCGCATCGCCGTTGCGGGCGGTTTCTCGGCGCCGCAGCCCGCGCTCACGCGCGAGGACTACATGGCAGGGGTCCGCCGTGCGCAGGAGTACATCGCCGCAGGCGATATCTACCAGCTGGTGCTCTCATCGCGCTTTTCGGGCCGGCACGATCTCGATCCCTTTCAGGCCTACCGCGCGCTGCGGCTCATCAATCCTTCGCCGTACATGTATTTCTGCCGCCTCGGCAGCATGACCGTGGTGGGCTCCTCGCCCGAGGCGCTCGTGAAGCTCAACGGCCGCGAGGCGCAGCTGCGACCGATCGCGGGCACACGGCCGCGGCATGATGACACCGCGCTCGACAACCAGCTCGAGATCGAGCTGCGGGCCGACGCCAAGGAGAACGCCGAGCACGTCATGCTGGTGGATCTTGCGCGCAACGATCTCGGGCGCGTCGCGCGCGCAGGCAGCGTGCGCGTGGATCCGTATCGTTCGATCGAGCGTTACAGTCACGTCATGCACATCGTCAGCGGCGTGTGTGGCGAGCTTGCGGCGCAGCGCGATGCGTTCGATCTATTCGCGGCGACCTTTCCGGCAGGCACGCTGGTCGGCGCACCCAAAGTGCGTGCCATGGAGATCATCGAGGAGCTCGAGCCCGTGCGCCGCGGCCTGTACGGCGGTACGGTCGGCTATTTCGGCGCGCAGGGGGCCATGGATCAGGCCATCACGATCCGCACGCTGGTCTTTCACGGCGAGGAGTACAGCTACCAGGCCGGCGCCGGCATCGTCGCCGACAGCCGGCCGGCCGCGGAACACGACGAGGTGCTGGCCAAGAGCGCCGCGCTGCTGCGGGCGCTGCGGCTCGCGGAGGCCGGGCTGTGAATACGCGGCTGCTGCTGATCGACAATTACGACTCCTTCACCTACAACCTGGTGCAGGCCTTCCTGGTCCTGGGTGCGGACGTGCGCGTCTATCGCAACGATGCCATCACCATCGAGCAGGCACAGGAGCTCGAGCCGACGCACCTGTGCATCTCGCCCGGTCCGGGGACGCCCTCGCAGGCCGGTGTCTCGATGTCCATGATCCGGGCCTTTGCCGGTCACATTCCTGTGTTTGGCGTGTGCCTGGGCCACCAGTCGATCGTCGAGGTCTTCGGCGGCAGGGTGGTGCGCGCGTCGCGCCTCATGCACGGCAAGACCTCGCCGATCGAGCACGATGCGCTGGGCCTGTTCGATGAGATTGCGCAGGGGATCGAGGTCGGCCGCTACCATTCACTGATCGCCGAGCCGGCCTCGATGCCGCCCGAGTTGTCGGTCACTGCGCGCACCCCCGAGGGCGAAATCATGGGTGTGCGCCACCGCGAGTTCATGGTGGAAGGCGTGCAGTTTCATCCCGAAAGCGTGTTGACGCCCGACGGTCCGCTGATGATGCGCAATTTTCTGCGATGGCAGAGCGGTGTGCGCTGCGATGACTGACTCGGCAACACCGCGCAGCGTGCTCGACAGGCTGCTCGACGGCGCTCACTTGAGCGAAAGCGAGGCCGGACAGCTGCTGGCGGTGCTGACGGATGCGGCGCTCGCGCCGGCGATGGCCGGCGCGCTGCTTGCCGCGCTGCGCGCCAAGCGCGTCACGGCCGCGGAGCTGCGGGGTTTCGCGCAGCGCATGCGCGCGCTCGCGCGCCGTCCGCAGCTGCCACGGCTGGCGGATGCGGTCGATATCGTCGGCACCGGCGGCGACCGATCCGGCAGCCTCAACCTGTCTACAGGTGCGGCCCTGCTGGCCGCAGCCTGTGGGCTGCCGGTGTTCAAGCACGGCAACCGCTCGATCTCGAGCCACGCCGGCAGCGCCGATGTGCTGGAAGCACTCGGACTGCCTGTGCCGCTGGATGAGCAAGCCGCCGGGCGCTGCTTTGCGGCACTCGGATTCACATTCCTGTTCGCCCCCTACTACCACGCGGCCACCAAGAGCATCGCAGCGGTGCGCGCGGCACTGGGTGTGCGCACCGTGTTCAATATCCTCGGACCCTTGAGCAACCCCGCCGAGCCGCCGTTCCTCGTGATCGGCGCCTTCGATGCGCCGACGGCAGAACTCATGGCGCAAGCGCTGCAGGGTACGCACGTCAGGCGCGCCTTCGTGATCCACGGCGCCGAGGGCTGGGATGAGCCGACGCCGGTCGGCGAGTTCATGTTGTTCGACGTGAGCCCAGCGGGGGTGCGGCGCGAGCAGCGTTCGCCCGCGGATTACGGGCTTGCGACCTGCCAGTCGGCTGAGCTCGCCGGTGCGGAGGCGGCCCATAACGCGCGCGAGATGCGCCGCGTGCTCAGCGGTGAGCGCCGCGCTGAAGGCCCCGACGCTCACCGTGACGCGCTGCTGCTCGGGGCTGCGCTGGCACTCGAGGTCAGCGGTCGCGAGCGCACGCCGCGCGATGCGCTCGCGCGTGCTGCGCGCGCCATCGATGACGGAGCGGCACGCGAGCTGCTCGAGCGACTGCGGCAATTCGGCCTCGATGAATCGCGACGGGCACCCGCGGCATGAGCGCTCATGGCGGCAGCCCCGACTTCCTGCGGGCGATGGCCCAATCGAGCCGCGAGCGTGTGACGCGCGCACGCGGCCGGCGCGGCGATGCGGAGCTGCAGGCATTGGCGCGAGCGGCCCCGCTGGCGCCGCAGCTGCTGCTGTCGGATCTGGGCTTCGATCTGATCGCGGAGGTCAAGCGGCGCTCGCCGGCGGTCGGACAGCTCGATGTGGGCGGCGAAGACATTGCCGCGCGCGCCAGGGACTATGCCGCGGCGGGCGCGGTTGCGATCTCCGTGTTGACCGAGCCGACGCGGTTCGACGGCGACATGGCCCACCTGGTCGAGGTCGCACACGTGCTCAAGCGGCGCATCCCGGCCATGCGCAAGGATTTTCTGGTCGATCCGTACCAGATGTACGAGGCCCGCGCGGCCGGTGCCGGCGGAGCGCTGGTGATTCTGCGCATGCTCGAGCCGGCGCAGAGCGCAGCGCTGCTGGAGGCAGCCGCGGAGCTCGGGCTGTTCGTGCTGCTCGAGGCGTTCGATGAGGCCGACCTCAGCGTGGCGAGAGGGCTGGTGCGCGAGTATGGTCGGCGCGCCATGCTGCTGGTGGGTGTCAACTGCCGGGATCTCACCACGCTGCAGGTGGTACCCGGCCGGCTCGAGACGCTCGCGGCGGGCCTGCCTGCGGACGTACCGTGCGTGGCCGAGAGCGGCGTGGAAAGTGGCGCCGACGCGGCGCGGCTCGCCGCGGCCGGTTATCGGCTGGCGCTCGTCGGCAGCGCACTCATGCGTGCCGGCGATCGCCTGAGTCTCGCCCGGGAGCTGCTGAGTGCGGGGCGCGAGGGACGCCGATGTGGATAAAGATCTGCGGCATGACGAGCGAGCGGGCCGTCGAGGCGGCGCTGCAGGCGCGCGCGGACGCGCTCGGCTTCGTGTTTGCGCCATCGGTGCGCCAGCTCGAGCTGCGGCGCGCGGTGCAACTGGCGGAGCCTGCGCGCGGGCGTGCGACCTGCGTGGCGGTCACGCTGCATCCCGCGCAGTCGCTGGTCGATCGGATACTGCGCGAATTTGTGCCCGACGTGCTGCAGACGGATCTGGCGGATATCGCAGGCCTGCGCCTGCCCTCGCATCTGCAGCTGCTGCCCGTGGTGCGTGCGAGGCCACCGGAAACGCTGCCGCCGCGCATCCTCTTCGAAGGACCACGCAGCGGCACAGGCACAGCGGCCGATTGGGAGCAGGCGATGCGACTCGCGACGATGACGCAGCTGATTCTGGCGGGCGGTCTCGCCCCGGGGAACGTCGCCGCTGCGATCGCGAGCGTGCGGCCATACGGCGTCGATGTCTCGAGCGGTGTGGAGGCGGCTCCGGGGCAGAAGGATCCGCGCAAGATCGTGGAATTCGTTCAGGCCGCACGCGCGGCCCTGGCAGGTGTTCATCATGAATCCAATTGAAACCGAGGCTGAGCGCGCCGATGCGCTCGCGGCGTTGCTGGCCGGGCAATATCCCGACGAGCGC
>Ga0181526_10005090_pt1 | contig 9998 bp, 4 predicted proteins | sample PEATcosm2014_Bin_35_FD_119750 | JGI IMG/M metagenome (GOLD analysis project Ga0181526, IMG submission 119750) | Peatland microbial communities from MTU Mesocosm Facility, Houghton, MI, USA - PEATcosm2014_Bin06_30_metaG | ecosystem: Environmental > Terrestrial > Soil > Wetlands > Peat | place...
CGGGGCACCGCCATATTCAGAATACGGGCCAACTGAGCCTGTATTACACGCAAAGCAATCCGTACGGGAATTATATCATTCTGGGTTCCATGCTCTTTTGGGTGCCGCGCACCGTGGCGGGGGGGGCGGATATGGGGAACTGGTGGCCGTGGTGTCCATTGTCGTCGGGCAACGAGTACAATGACGTGTACAATCCCATTGACATCACCAACGGCGGTTGGCCGTTGAAAACGAGCGACCGGGCGGCATCCAAAGAACCGGTTGTCAGCGACGTCTGCACGGCCTATGGCAACGCCCAAACCAACGCTCGCTACGCCAACCCGGCCATAAGCGTCAGCGGAACCGATCCCACGGGCCACCCTTTTAATGGCAAGCTGATGTCGGCGAATGTCGGCTTTGCCGATGGCCACGTCGAGACGCGCTCGCCGGCAGTCATGAACTGGCACATGGTTGGAGACAACTACCAGGAGACTTACTTTTATTGAAACGACCGACACTGCAACATAATCGCATAAAGTAACCCAAAAACCCAAAGAAACAAATCAGATCCCTATGAAAAAAATTAATAAAGTCTTATTGTGGCTGGCCGTGCTTGGCCTCAGCGCGGTCAATTCTCAGGCCCAATATCTGCTCGGCAGTTTTCAAGGCACCAACGATCCCACGGATGCGGGATGGGTCAATGCCCTCAACAGCAACTCGATTGCAACGATCCCATCAGACTTTGTTGCCGCCGGGGTGCCTGGTTACCCTGAGAGTCTCCGAATCACGTCAGTCGGCACTAACTTCCCGGCAAACGGTCTCCAACTTAACTTCAGCACCAGCCAAATAGCGGCTTTTAACTCCAACACATATATCACGTTCACGTTCTCTGTCCCATCGGCTGCGTTCAGCGGGTCCACGGCGGGGTATTCGCAGATGTACAACCTTGCGCTCAATGCGCCGCTTTTGGGGTATGTTAACGTGGGCGCCGGCAGTAATGCGGCGGCGACTTGGGGAAGCACGAATTTCGCAGCGACGGGCGCCACGAGCGGCAACCAAAATGGGATGCCCAATTTCTACTTCAACAGCCAGTCCCCGCAGCATACGGAAATAGTCACATTTAACTATTCGAGTCTTCTGCCTGTCATTATGAGCAACGAGACTTATCTCCAGTTGGTGTTTCAGGGCAACCAAGGCGGCGGCGCTCCGGCTTACTTTTACTTGAATAATGTGGTGCTTTCGACCAGCCCCTTTGGCTGGTATAACGCGACCCTCCTCGGCTCTTTTCAAGGCATCGCAGATCCCCTCAATGCAAATTTCTATGATTGGCCCAGCACCGCCAACGGCGCGGACTTTACAAACAGCCAGATTACAAATTTTCCGAGCGAATACAGCTTTGTGGCCGCCGGGGTGGCTGATTACCCTGAAAGCCTCCAAATCACGAAGTCAGGCTGGAACCAGGATCTTGTATATGATTTTGTAGGTTCCGGTAATCTGGGGGCTTTTACCAACGACGCCTGGTTGACGTTCACGTACTCTGTCCCGGCTTCGTCGGTCAATGGGACGACTGCGGGGTATGCGCAGATCTATGGCATGGTGATCAATGCCCCAACTTATGGATTTACCTCAACAGCCTGGTCGAATGCGTTGGATATGGGCGACATCGACAACGACTCAGCCGGGCAGCCCAACTTCTACTTCGGCAACAACAGCCCGCAACGGTCGCAATTAGTCACATATAAGTATTCAGGCGCCCTGCCTGGGATTGAGGCTGGCAATGAAAACTATCTCCAGTGGATTTGGGAGTGCAACAATGGTGGCGGCGCCCCGAATTACGCTTGGATTAACAATATGTTTATATCGCCAAATCCGTTCGGGGCGATGACCTCGCCGCCGCCGACGCCGCCGCCGGCAGTGCCGACGATGGGCATCCAGAAGGCCACGCCGGCATTGCGGATGTTCGCCGGCTCCACGACTTTTCCCACCGACCGCGAAGAAGTGGACACCTATTATGATGGGGACGAAGGCTGGATTGGCCACACTGGGGCGACCTATTCGTTCACGCTGCTGAACTTCCCGGTGGCGCCCGGGTTCCAATGCCACCTCTTCCTCATCCCGACCGCGAGCGTGTCCTCGTCCTTCGGAGCGATCAGCAACGAATATGTGGACATTGAAGCCAGCAACTGTATCTGGCTCGACATCGTGGGCCAGACAGCCAATCCCAATGGGTCGTCTGGTTACACTGTCAACCTTTTGTGGAAGACGAATAATTTGTTCGGTATTGCGGCCAATGAGGCGCTTGCCCTCGGTTATGCATATACCAACACAGTCAATCAAAGTCCCGTGGGCACCTGGACGCTGACGTTCACCAGCAGTACGTCAGGCACGCTGACCCCGCCGGGCGCTTCTGCCCTGTCCTTCACCATCTCCGATCCGAACGTGGCGACAGACTTCGCCGGCCCGGTGATGGCCGTCTTTGGGCTGCAACCCAATACCCAGCCGGGGAATATTAATCAAAATGTTAATGAAGGGCTTTATATTGACTACGCCAGCATCAGCATCACCGGCACCGCGCACCCCATTAGCGAGAACTTCACCACCGACCCGGCTTTGGGCTACACCTCCATCACGGGAGGCCCACCCGCAAGCTCAACGAACTGGGACACCAGCGATTCGGCCAATCCAGCCGGTCTGATATTGGTCAACCCCACCAACACCCCGTTGTGGGTGACTTGGAGCCTGCCAGCCGTTGGCTATGGCCTGGGCGTAAGCGCCACCCTGCCCACCACCGCGGCGGAGGGCATCACCGGCGGATTTATCCAGCCGGGATTCTCCATTGTTTCGCCCACCCTGATCACGGCCAATATTGCTGGCGGCACGAACTGGACGCTGGTGCCGAGCGCTCTTTTGCCTGCGAATGATCCGGCTGATTTTCCCAATGGGGCGACGAACGCCTACTTCGAACTTGGAAATCCGCCTCCTTGATTTGGCCTGAATAACAAAATACAGGAAGGCGCCGCACAACCCGGCGCCTTCTTTTTCCTCTCAATGCAGAACTGCCGGTGCATTCATTGCAGCAAAGCTCCCGCGCTCGTCCAAAGCAGGTGGTCAAGCCGCGTCAATCTGAAATCCGTCAGGAAAACAGCTTGCAACATCGCGGAATCAGCCCAGAATCATCCACAGATCTTGCTATGGAGCCAAAATTTGGAAGAGACGCATTAATTAGTGCCGGATGTTGTCGTTTGTTTATCTGGTTGGGCTGTTTTGAATTGTTCTCGGGGGTTGGGAATTCATTCACAGTTCACGCCGGTGATTTGCCAACAAGCCAGCCCTCTCAAATTCTAACGAATATATGTCAATTCCAAGCGGCGTTCAGTCAGAATAGTGACATTACATCTCCATTCCATCTGATTGGCACGATAACTATGGTGGATACGAATCGCAATTTATTCGTGCTGCAGGATGCCACTGGGGCGATGGCGGTTAATTGGAGCGGGAAACCATTTTCTTTGCTACCAGGACAGTTTGTTTCCTTACAAGGTGCCAGGGCTTCGCCCTATTACGTTTCTTTTCCAAAGTACCCTTACCAACCTTCGGGTTGGGATATAAGGAATTTGTTCGAGGCTCCAACGAACTGGGGAGAAGACCATTTAACTCGAATGCGAGGTTATTTGCATCCACCATTTACGGGAGACTACACTTTCTGGATTGCCAGTGATAATTCCTCTGAATTATGGCTGAGTTCGGACGATGAGCCGGCGAAGGCCAGGAGAATCGCATTCATAAAGACAGGCGACTTTGTGAATTCGCGCGAATGGTCCCGTTATCCATCGCAAGGCTCCGAGCCCATAAATTTGCGTGCCGGCCAAATCTATTACATCGAGGCGGTGTCAGAACAGCTCTTGCTGTACGAAAATCTGGCGGTGGCCTGGCAGTCGCCCGCTTTCAGTCGATCGGTCATTGACGGACACTATCTTACTCCTTGGATTGAAAACCATGACCAAGCGCCATGGGCGGGAACACATGGCATTTTGCGGGAGTACTGGACCAATTATACTCTTGGAAGCCTGGCTGGGATAACCGGCAAGAAGCCGTTTGAATCGGTGTTGGCTGTGAAGGAGGCGCAGGTGACTGTTCTTGGGCAGGGATCGTGGCCGGAGCCTCGACAAATCTCTCTTGATCAGCCGTTGCTCCCGGAGAATTACTACCGTTGGGTGAAAGTGCGGGGGACGGTAAACTTTATCGGAATCGATGAACATTCCGCAATTTTGGAACTTACTGGCGATCAGGGACAGGCACAAGTACGGGTATCAGACTGGAAAGAGAGAGTACCGCAGCGTTTTCGGAATCGCCAAGTTGAAGTCGAAGGAGTTTGCGAGGGAATGCAAACTGCAAATGGTTACTTGATGCCGGGTTTGATCTGGACACCCACAAAAGGGAGTATTTCGTTTATTGAATCTCCAACAACAAACTCATATTCGCTTGGGATGCAATCTTTGGAACATTTTACAGATGAATCCAGCAACGCCAGTCAGGCATGGAGTGGTTTCTTTGCCCTCCACGGGGTGGTCACGTTCAACGATCAAGTTTTGGGCAGGGATTATCTGTACATTCAGGATGATGCCGCGGGCATCTACATTTACCAAGGGAACCAGCATCTCAATCAACTCCGGATTGGGCAATGGGTCGAACTTGGAGGCACCCTGTTGCCTGGCAGATATGCGCCCAGCCTCAGTCCCATCGAAGTAACGGTACTTGGCAGACATCCATTGCCCCAACCCGTGACTCAGCCGGTGGAAATCCCGGTGGTGACAAGTAGAAATGGACAATGGACTGAACTGGAAGGGGTAATACGTTCCATCAATACAAATGGCACAATGGTGATGATGGGAAAAAGAGGGGGTGTCTCTGTGTGGGTTGGTCAAACTACACGAGATGCTTTAAAGCGCTACGTGGATGCAACGTTGCGCCTCCGGGGAGTGTTATCATTGGTAACGCAGGATGACCCGATATTGCTCGTCCCTTCGCGTGGTTTTGTCGAGGTGGAGGACCAAGCCCCGGCAGATCCTTTTGAGATTTCGCCCTGCACCAGCACAGAGTTAAAAGATGCTGCTGGTGATGCCAAATGGATCCATCGGGTGAAAATGGAGGGTGTGGTGACCTATCGAGATGAACGATCTCTATTCGTCCAAGATGCATTCGGAGGAGCAAGAGTGGAGTTTGTGACTAATACTACGGCAAAGATTGGCAACAGGGTCGAGGTGGTGGGCTTTCCTGGAAATGGCAACGTTTCCAGGACATTAACTGAAGCGCTGGTGCGCGTAATGGACTCAGGCGAGCCGTTGCGTCCCCGGCAGTTGGATTTGAACAAGGCCGCCCTGGCAGGTTACCGCGGCACTTTGGTTCGTTTGGAAGCCACATTTCTTGCGCAAAAGACCAGAGGATCCGAGCAATTGTTGGATTTGCAAGAAAGCCAACACTTTTACGAAGCAGTGCTTTCGTCGCTTTTTGGCCAACTGCCATCCTTTGAGCCGGGCAGCCGCCTCGAAATTACCGGTGTTTGCGATGTGGGGCATGTTGCTTCGGCCGGGGAAAAATCAACCGAAGAGAACATTGCGTTGGAATCCGTGCGGATTTTCCTGCGCAGTCCGCAGGACGTTATCGTTCGGGGGGGCCCGCCTTGGTGGACATGGAAGGGGTTTGTATTACTCACAAGCATACTGGTGGCTATGATAACCATGGGACTGCTTCTGATTCATTTATTGCGTCGACGACTGAAACACGCGCAGACAGCCAAATTTATTTTTTCGAAACAAATTTTAAAAAGTCAGGAAGACGAACGCCGACGGATAGCCGTTAATTTGCACGACACTCTCGGGCAGAATTTGTTGTTCATTAAGAACCAGTCGCGCCTGGCCTTGCAAATGCCGGACGACAAAACGGCGTTGCAGCATCGGATGGACGTGATTTCGGAAACAGCTTCACAAGCCATCGAAGAAGTGCGCCAGATCACCCATAACCTGCGGCCATACCAACTCGACCGCCTGGGCCTGACCCAGGCCGTCCGTGCCATCATCCAACAAGTGTCAGACAACAGCGAAATTTTATTCGCCAATAATGTGGACGATATTGACCGAATCTTTGATGAGGAATCTGAAATCCATGTGTATCGAATCATGCAAGAAAGCCTTAACAACATTGTCAAACATTCCAAGGCAACCGAGGCCACTGTCGTCGTCAAAAGGCAGACCACGGCCGTTTTGCTGTCGATCCGGGACAACGGGCGCGGTTTTGATTCCACGCGGGCCAATTCTGCCGGTTTGGGGCTCAACGGCATTGCTGAACGGGTTTGGATTTTGGGTGGAAAATCGACCATAAGCTCCTCCCCCGGCCAGGGCACGAATTTGACCTTTGAAATCCCAACCATCAAATGAAACCTGGTGTGACGTTGTTGATCGTGGATGATCATCCGGTGTTCCGTCGTGGTTTGCGGGAGATCATCGAGGAAAGTTCCGCATTTCGCATTGTTGGGGAGGCATCCGACGGCGAAACGGCATTGCGCCTGGTCATGGAGCTCAAACCGAACATCGCGCTGGTGGACATTGACATGCCTCGTCTCAACGGTCTGGAGTTGGTGCGGGCACTGCAAGAAAGAGATCTGCCCGTGAGCGTTGTCTTCCTGACGATGTACAACGAGGAGGATATGTTCAATGCAGCGATGGACCTGGGTGTAAAGGCTTACGTGCTCAAAGAGAACGCGGCGGATGAAATTCTTGGCGCGCTGGAGAGCGTGGCGCGCGGCGGGGAGTTTCTCAGCGCGTCCATGTCCAATATGGGACGGCGACGCCAGGATCGTGTGCAGGAATTGTTGTTGAGCAAACCGCAGATTGAGGATTTAACCCCCGCTGAACGCCGCATCCTGAAATTAATTGGCGAAGACCACACCAGCAAGGAAATCGCCGACAGGCTGCAACTGAGCATAAAAACAATTGAGAACCACCGGCTGAACATCTGCCATAAGTTGAATCTCCACGGCAGCCACAGTTTGCTCAAATTCGCCTTCGAGCACAAATCGCGTCTCTGACTGGCTACATTGGCACGCCCACCATCATGGAGCCCGAGCAAAAAAGCCAAACCTTGTTGATCACGTCCAACCGAGGCCGAATGCCTTTGTTGTGCCGCCGCCTGTGGGTTGTGTTTGTGGATGTGTTTGCTTTTGAATCCCATGTTTCCTTGTTTTCGCCTTGTTTCGTCCGAGCGTGTCGGAAATAATGGATGTGAAAAAACACCAATAAAAACGGGCCTGAAACGAGGGTTTCAGGCCCGGAAATTGGTTGCGGGGGCGGGATTTGAACCCACGACCTTCAGGTTATGAGCCTGACGAGCTACCAGGCTGCTCCACCCCGCGATCCATAGAACTGTCTCACGATAGTGCCGGCCCCTGCCCCGCGCAAGCCCTTTCCAAAACAATATTACTGCGGCGGCAGGTTGCGCCGCGCCCGGGCCGGAAATGAAAAACCATTGCCACCCGCGCCTGGCACGCCAGACATGCCCGGCGGCGAGCTTCTGCCCGGCGGGAACATCGGCCGCCCCGGCATCCCGCTTCCTGGATTGACCGGCGGCGGCCCTTCCTTCGCCACAGGGGAAGCGGCGGGCGCCGGGGACGAACCAAGACTGTCGTCCTTCACGGTAAGGGTCACCGGCACGCCGGCGTTGATGACGTCCACTCCTTCAAGCGCAGGATGGATTTTGACCAGCTCGAATTTGCCGTCGCCGCTCTTCTCGCCTTCGGCCAAACTGTAGTAAAAAGGCCCTTCCTTTTTATCCTTGGGCTGGGAAAGAAACAGAACCTTGCTCTGGTTGCCAATTTTGACAAACCCGGTGATCTTTACCACGGGCAATTCGACCTTGGGTTTGTCGGCTTCGGGCGGCGGCGGCGGCGGGTTCAAATGAAAGATGTTGCGCGCGACAATGACGGAGTACGGATTTGAAGCATCGTCCGCATTCTCCCTCGCTGTCTGCGGCGCGGGAATTATGCCGGGGGGAACGGCGGCAGGCAACGTGACCGGCATTGTTCCCGAGGCGGTCCCGATCAGGAACAGCAGGCACCCCAACCGGCCCTTCACCAGCAGGCTTGAGTTCATAGGCATTGAAATATAGGCCGCAGCGTCAATTAACACCAGTTTAGATCAAAAGTCGCGGAAGACAAGGCGTTCCACGATGGGTCATTTGAGCCGGGCGCAAGTTTTGGAAACCTTGCAGTTTGTAATGCACTTTTGAAATTCTCAAGAGAAATCTGCCCCGGATAAAACCGTGAAATTTTCACGATTTTGCAAAGTCATAACAAGTTGTCAGTAAAACACTTACACAATCTTCGATTATTTACAGTTGACAATTGTCAGGTTGCGGCACCGGCTGGGTTTTTGAGGATATTTGGACTGGGTGGACGGCATTTGTCCAAGTGGCTTTGAAATCCCCCCCTGACACCAAAGTGTTCAGGCTTTCGGTGCTCAGCGATGATGCCTATGTCGAAGAGGCCACCAACCCAGGTGGGATGGGCCATCGTTCATTGCGGCGTCTTTCCTCCATTCCCGACTGCGAAAAGGAGGCCCCCGGCGGACGGAGAGCAGCGCAAGCTGCAACCTGGAGATCAGCCATCGGACCAGATTTGCGCAAAAGAGGAGGAGCAGCAGGCCAGCAAGAAGAAGCACGTAGTACAATGTGCGCATAGTCACCTGTTTTTGATGGTCTTTCGAGATTGTGCCGCCACTGCCCTGGCGCAATACATGAGGATCATGACGACTCCAAAGAAGAGAAATAATAATAACGTGCGCATATTATCCACTGCAATCTATGGTTGGATTCCGTCAACTTTCACGACATAACAATATGCTGGAAAGGCTCGCGGGCGCAATGGGGTGTTCACCCCATAGGGGATTTCTGTGGAGCCGAATGTTTGCTGAGCGGCCTCCGGCGTCGGAGCGCCCGGTTGCGGCCAGAAACGGCCATGAAGCTCAAGATCAATGGCGCGGCGGCTGCAAGGACAATTGGACCCATGTCTCCAACTTGTCGCGTGAAAAATGCGCTGACCCTTGGCCAGTGAGGACTGAGGCCGGCACAACCTGTTGTCAGCAAGGCACTTGAAGAAAATGCTGAAGGCTGAATGCTAAAGGCCAAAGTGGAAACCGGCGATGGACAATGTATAATAGTCGATTGTCAGGTGGATCACCAAGCCGTCACATCGCAGAGTTTTTGAGGGAATTTGGCCTGGTTGGACGGCATTTGTCCAGGTGGCTTTGGCATGATGAAAGCCGAGCTTACAAAATGATCCGTGAACACGAATGGAGAACGGTCGAATTGGCCGGGGCCTGTCCCTCGATTTTGGAGATGCCGGATGTCGAGCCGTGGCCGGAGCCGCTGGATGGCGTGGCCATATCACAAACAACTTCTCGATGAACGAAGACAATGAGGATGGTCTTCGAATGGATGGCGCGGCGGCTGCAAGGGTGGCTGGATCCATGTGTCCAACCTGCCGCTTGGAAAACCACGACCCTGAATTTGTGTCAATAGTGAGGAGGCCTGTACGCCTGCATCTGGCGCCTGCACGCAGCATTTTTCCCTTCCATTCGACAATAATCTGTGTTTCATGTGGTCCATTGGAACAACGACGCGTTTTTAGCAACTAATTTTTGTGACGATTAAACCCGAACAAGTTGATCAGCTTCACGACTCGATGACGATGGGGCGCATACCGCCTTGCTGCGTGTTTTACCAACAAGAGGTGAGAGCGGGATCGACAGTTATTCTGTCGATATTGCCAAGGGTTCTCAGATGATTCCATTTGAATGGAAGAACCTTGCTAATAAACGCTGTTTGATTGTCACTTTAGCATAGTTGTTGTAAGCGGTAAAGGAGCGTCCCCCTGTTGAGGCGGGCGGATTGTGATAGAATGAGCGGTTGGCTTGGTGCTGAGTCAAAATCAAGCGGCTATTTTGACTTGCGACGGATGGTCTTTCTTC
>Ga0181526_10005091_pt1 | contig 9993 bp, 10 predicted proteins | sample PEATcosm2014_Bin_35_FD_119750 | JGI IMG/M metagenome (GOLD analysis project Ga0181526, IMG submission 119750) | Peatland microbial communities from MTU Mesocosm Facility, Houghton, MI, USA - PEATcosm2014_Bin06_30_metaG | ecosystem: Environmental > Terrestrial > Soil > Wetlands > Peat | place...
CTCCTTGTCGGCGAATTCGCGCGCGGTTTCCTTGATCAGGCGCTGCTCGTCGGTCAGGTCGAAGTCCATCCCTCTCCTATTCGGTAGTCAGCTTCGGCGTGCTCCACGGCGCGAGGATGCGCCGCTCGATCTCCTCGGCGATGCCGTCGATCGGCAGCCGCTCCTGTGTCAGCGAGTCGCGGTCGCGCAGCGTCAGCGTGCGGTCCTCGAGGCTCTGGTGGTCGATCGTAAGGCACAGCGGGGTGCCGATCTCGTCCTGGCGGCGGTAGCGCTTGCCGATCGCGCCGCCGTCGTCGTACTCGCTCTGCACGCGTCCGCGCAGCGCGTCGTGGACCTCGCGCGCGAGCTCCGGCTGGCCGTCCTTGCCGACGAGCGGCAGCACGGCGGCCTTGACGGGCGCCAGGCGCGGGTGCAGGCGCAGCACCGTCCGCGTGTCGCCGTCGAGATCCTCCTCGTCGTAGGCGTCGACGAGGAAGGCGAGGGTGGCGCGATCGGCGCCCGCCGCCGGCTCGATCACGTGCGGCACGTAACGCTCGCCGCTGCCCTGGTCGAACCACTCGAGCGTCTCGCCCGAGTACTCGGCGTGCTGGCGCAGGTCGAAGTCGCCGCGGTTTGCGATCCCCTCCAGCTCGGACCAGCCGATCGGGAAGAGGTACTCGATGTCGCTGGTCTGCGACGAGTAGTGCGACAGCTCGTCGGGGTCGTGGGGGCGCAGGCGCAGGTGATCCGCGCGCAGGCCCAGTCGCAGATACCAGTCCCGGCGCGCCGCCGTCCAGTACTCGAACCACTGCGGCGCCTGCGGCGGCGGGACGAAGAACTCCATCTCCATCTGCTCGAACTCGCGGGTGCGGAAGATGAAGTTGCCCGGCGTGATCTCGTTGCGAAACGACTTGCCGACCTGGGCGATGCCGAACGGCGGCTTCTTGCGCGCGAACTGGGCCACCGTCTTGAAGTTGACGAAGATCCCCTGCGCGGTCTCCGGCCGCAGGTAGATCGTCGAGCCCGTCTCCTTGACCGGTCCGACCGTCGTCTCGAACATCAGGTTGAAGTCGCGGGCCTCGGTCAGGTCGCAGTCGGCGAACTCGCCCGGGTGCATCGACGGCTTGCGGCCGCACGCGAGCTGGTCCAGGTGGTCGGCGCGGAAGCGCTGCTTGCAGGCGCGGCAGTCGACCAGCGGATCGGTGAAGTTCGCGAGGTGGCCCGAGGCCTCCCAGGTGCGCGGGTGCTGGAGGATCGACGAGTCGAGCGCGACGATGTCGTCTCGCTCGCGCAGCATCGCGCGCCACCACTCGCCCTTCACGTTGTTCTTCAGCAGGACGCCGTAGTGGCCGTAATCGTAGGTCGAGCCGACGCCGCCGTAGATCTCCGAGCTCGGGAACACGAAACCGCGCCGCTTGCACAGCGAAACGATCTTCTCCATCGTGACGACGTCATCCACGCGCGCGGATGCTAGTGGGTGACGCAGCGTCCGCGATACCCGCGGGTAGGGGTGACCGGGCGCCGCCACAGCCGCCGCGGGGCATCGAGAAGGCGTCCCGGCCCGCCTATACTGACGATCTCGATGCCGACCTACGAGTACCGCTGTCCGAAGGGGCACATCTTCGAGGTCACGCAGAGCATCAACGACGACCCGCTGACGAAATGCGAGGTGTGCGGCCGCCCTGTCGAGCGCGTCCTCTACTCGCCGGCGGTGCACTTCAAGGGCAGCGGCTTCTACAACACCGATTACGGGACGAAGAAGCGCCAGCGGGAGAAGAGCTCGGGAGGCGGCGAATCCGACTCGTCGGAGTCGGGCGGCTCGAGCTCGTCGAGCGGCGGCTCGGGCTCGTCGAGCGGCGGCGATTCCAAGCCGTCGACCGAGCCGAGGATCCGCAGCGACTCGAAGCCCTCCAGCGACAAGCCCAAGCCGGCGCCCAAGTCGGAGTGATCCGGGCGTCGGGGGCAGGGGGCGAGGCGTGCGTGGGGCGCGCGATGTGCGCGGCACGTGCGCGGCTGCGGTTCTACGAGTTGAGGAAGCGGTTCACGTCGGCCTGTTTGGCCGCCTGCGTGATCGTCAGCACCGCCTGGCCGTCGTAGTACTCGGCGCCGGTCGGCTCGAGGATCGCGTTCGGAGCGTTGCCGAACAGTTCGAGTGAGGTGAGCACGCCGGCGAGGGTCAGCCCGTTCATGTCGGTCTGGATCGTCTGCGGCAGGGCCCAGGCGATCCAGGGCAGGCGGATGAAGCCGGACAGGGAGAGCATCTGGCTCTTCATGTCGAGCAGCAGCTTCTGCTGGCGCAGCTCGCGCGTGAGGTCGGTCTCGCGCGGGTTGCACTGGTTGATGCGGGTGCGCGCCAGCGCCAGCGCCTGGGCGCCGTCGAGATGGTGGGTGCCGGACTGCAAGCGCAGCGTGAAGCCGCCGTTGCGAAAGCCGCCGCTGATGAAGGAGACGACGCAACTGCCCGTATAGGTGACGCCGCCCATCGCGTTCACCAGCTTGGGGAAGTTGGTGAAGTTGATCAGCAGCACGTGGTTGACCTGGATGCCGAGGAAGTCCTCGACCGTGCGGATCGCGAGCGCCGGACCGCCGAGCGCGTAGGCGGCGTTGATCTTCGCGTAGCCGTGTCCGGGGATGTCGACGAGCGTGTCGCGCGGGATCGAGAGCCGCGCCGAGTGACCGCCGCCGGTCCGCACCAGCATCATCACGTCGGAGCGGCTCGGCCCGCCGACATCCGCGCCCGGCTCCTTCGATCCGACGGGGCGCGCGTCGGAGCCGAGCACGAGCGTGTTGGCCGCGGAGAACGGAGGTATGCCGCCGCTGTCGAGCGCCGCGATCGCCGACGCCGGAACGCCCTGCGCGGTCAGCGAGCTGATCACGAACAGCACGACCGAGGAGCCGATCCAGGCCACGAGCGCGAGCAGCGCCCAGCGCAACACGCGCAACCAGCGCGGCCGTGGCGGCCGCAACCTGCGCCGGTAGCGGCGGCGCTCCAGAGCACCCTGACCAAAGGGCTCCTCGTTGAGCGCTCGCAGCTGCGCCAGGCCCGCCTGGGCGCCCGGCGATCGTCGCCAAGGCCGCCGCAAACTTGCACGGAAACGCCGGTAACGCGCAGGCTCTGGGTCGGGAACGTCGGCCATGAGAGCGCCGTCTATAGTGGCGCAGGTGCCGACAGAATGCGTCATCGGCGTCGATCTGGGCGGCACCAACCTGTCCGCGTGCGCGGTCGACCGGGACCTCGCCGTGCTGGCGCGCACAAGCCGCACGGTCAACGGTCTCGACCTCGACGCGCTGCTCGCGACGATCGCGGACGCCGTGTGCGAGCTGCGCGACGCGCTCGACGGCGGCGCGGAGGCGGCGGGTTTCGGGATCCCCTGCCTGATCGACGACGAGCGCGGGCTGGCCGTCTCCTCGATCCACCTGCCGATCGCCGGGCTGGCGTTTGCGGAGGCGATGGCGGAGCGGGTCGCCCTGCCCTGCTTCGTCGACAACGACGCCAACCTCGCGCTGCTGGCCGAGTACCGCCACGGCGCGGCGGCGGGTGAGCGCGTCGCGCTGATGCTGACGCTCGGCACCGGCGTCGGCGGCGCGATCATCAACGCCGGCGAGCTCTACCGCGGCGCCCAGGGGGCAGCCGGCGAGTTCGGTCACATGATCGTCGACCCCGACGGACCGCCGTGCGGGCCGGGCTGTCCGAGCCACGGCTGCCTGGAGGCGTGGACGTCGGGCAGCGCGCTCGCGCGCGAGGCTCGCGCGGCGGCGGCGCGCGATCGCGACGGCGCGCTTGCACGCGCGCTGGCGGCCGGACGCGAGATCGAGGGCCCACTCGTGTCGGAGCTCGCGCGCGGCGGCGACGAGCCGGCCCTGGCGGTGCTCACGACACTCGGCGAGTGGCTCGGCGTCGGCCTGTGCTCGCTGGTCAACATCTTCAACCCGGACGTGATCGTGATCGGCGGAGGGGTGTCGGGGGCAGGCGAACTCGTCCTGGCGCCGGCCCGTCGCGTGGTCGCCGCCCGCGCGCTGGCGATGCCGGCGAAGCACGTCTCGATCCGCGCCGCCCGCTTCGGCGCGGAGGCCGGGATGCTCGGCGCGGCAGTGTTCGCGCGCGAGTGCGTGCAGCGGAGAGTCGCGGCGTGAGCGGCCGGCTCGTCGTCTGCCCGACCCCGATCGGCAACCTCGAGGACGTGACGCTTCGGGTGCTCGCAGCGCTGCGCGCCGCCGATCTCGTCGCCTGCGAGGACACCCGCCACACGCGCAAGCTGCTCGACCGCTACGGCGTGACCGGCGCGCTCGTCAGCTACCACGAGCACAACGAACGCGAACGCGCGGCGGAGCTGGTGGCGCGGATGCGTTCCGGGGCGGTCGTGGCGCTCGTCTCCGACGCCGGCATGCCGCTCGTCTCGGACCCCGGCTTCATCCTCGTCCAGGCCTGCATCGCCGCCGGCCTGTCGGTCGAGGTGTTGCCGGGACCGAGCTCCGCGCTGGCGGCGCTCGTCGCCTCGGGCCTGGCGGCCGAGCGCTGGCGGTTCGTCGGCTTCCTGCCGCGTAAGAGGGCGGAGCTCGAGCGGCTGGTGGTCGGCACGCAGGAGACGCTCGTCGCGTTCGAGTCCCCCAAGCGTCTGGTCGCCACGCTCACGCTGCTCGCGGAAAAGGATCCCGGCCGCCAGGTCGCCGTCTGCCGCGAGCTGACCAAGCTGCACGAGGAGGTGCGCCGCGGCAGCGCCGCCGAGATCGCCGCCCACTACGACCGCGAGCCGCCGCGCGGCGAGGTCGTGCTCGTCGTCGCCGCCGCGCCGCCGGGCGCCGGCGCTCCCGACATGGCGGAGCGGGCGCTCGCCGCGCTGCGCGCGCTGGTGGACGCCGGCGCGCGTCCGCGCCCCGCGGCCAAGGCCCTGGCGGAGCTGACCGGCGTGCCGGCCAACCGGCTGTACCGCGCGCTGACCGAGAGCGCGGCCGAGCGCCCGCGCTGAACCGAGCGCTCGGCGCTCGCGGCTCGCGGGCGCGGCGGCCCGGGGCGTCCCGGGGCGTGCCTGCCGTAGCGGCCGGCTCCGGCGGCCGCGTCCGGGGGTGTGCCTGCCGTGGCGGCGGCCGGCTGCGGCGGCCGGCGTCCCGGGGCGTGCCTGCCGTAGCCTCTCGGGCGATGTCCTACTACATCACCACCTCGATCTCGTACGTCAACGGGGTGCCCCACCTGGGGCATGCCTACGAGGCGATCGCCACCGACATCCTCGCCCGCCACAAGCGCCAGACGGGGGAGGACGTGTTCTTCCTGACCGGGACCGACGAGCATGGCGAGCCGGTGGCGGATGCGGCGCGAGCGCAGGGGCTCGAGCCTCAGGAGCTCGCCGATCGCAACAGCGCCCGCTTCATCGCGCTGATGCAGCAGCTGGAGATCTCCAACGACTTCTTCATTCGCACGACCGACGAGCGGCACAAGCAGCGCGTGCAGCAGGTGCTCCAGCGCGTGCACGACCGCGACTACACCTACGAGGGCGTCTACGAGGGTTGGTACTGCCCGCGCTGCGCGGACTTCAAGGTCGAGAACGAGATCCTCGACGGCAACCGCTGCCCGATTCACGAAATCGAGCTGACGCGCGAGCAGGAGCAGAACTGGTTCTTCCGCCTGTCGGCCTTCCAGGAACCGCTCGAGCGGCTGTTCGACGAGCGCCCCGACTTCGTCATGCCACAACACCGCTTCAACGAGGCTCGCGCCTTCATCGCCTCCGGCCTCGAGGACGTCTCGCTTACTCGCGCGCACCTGAAATGGGGGGTGGAGGTCCCGTGGGACCGAAGCCAGGTCTTCTACGTCTGGTTCGACGCGCTGCTCAACTACTACACGGCGCTCGGGTTTGCCCGCGAGGGCGAGGATCTGACGGATCGCTACTGGCCGGCGACCTACCACATCATCGGCAAGGACATCCTCAAGTTCCACACCGTGTTCTGGCCGGCGCTGCTGATGGCGGCCGAGCTCGAGGTCCCTCGGCACGTGTTCGTCCACGGCTTCCTGCTCGCCGGCGACGGGCGCAAGATGAGCAAGTCGCTCGGCAACGTGCTCGACCCCTTCGAGGTGCTCGAGCGCTTCGGCGCCGACGCGCTGCGCCACTACCTCGTCCGCGAGGTCAGCTTCGGCCAGGACGGCCCGGTCTCCGGGGACGCCTTCCTCGCGCGCTACGACTCCGAGCTCGCCAACGAGTACGGCAACCTCGCGAGCCGCACGCTGAACATGCTCGAGCGCTACTGCGACGGCGTCGTGCCCGCCGTCGCGACGCAGGAGGGGCTGCGCGCCGAGTTCAGCGGGCTGTTCGAACGCGTTGACGAGCTGCTCTCGCGGGCCGAGATCTCGCTGGCCCTGGAGGAGATCTGGGGCCACGTCCGCCGGCTGAATCGCTACGTCGAGGAGCAGACGCCGTGGGCGATCGCGCGGGACGGGGCGCGCGCCGGGGAGCTGGCGGAGGTGCTCGCCACGCTCGCCGAGGGGTTGCGCGTGGTCACCGTCGCGCTCGTGCCCTACATGCCGTCGAAGACGGCTGAGCTGCTGGACGCGCTCGCGGCGCGCGAGCGGACCGAGCGGGCATTCGCCGCGCAGGGGTGGGGCGGCCGCGTCTCGGCGCTGGCGCCGCTGTTCCCCAAGGCCGCCGCGGAGGCGCGTTGATCGACTCCCACACCCACCTGGACGCCTGCGAACCCCCCGACGCCGAGCTCGTGGCGGCGGCGCAGGCAGCCGGCGTGGTGCGGATGCTGACCGTCGGGACCGACCCTGACAGCTGCCGCGCGGCGCTCGACGCGGCCGAGCGCTTCCCCTCCGTCTACGCCGCGATCGGATGTCACCCAAACGTCGCGGAGGCGCTCGATGAGGGGCTGCTGCGTGAGCTGGCGGCCCATCCGCGCTGCGTCGCGATCGGCGAGACCGGGCTCGACTACTACCGCGACCGCTCGCCGCGCGAGCTTCAGCTGCGCGCCTTCGAAGCGCAGATCGAGCTGGCGCGCGAACTTCAAAAGCCGCTCGTGATCCACACCCGTGCCGCCGCCGAGGACACGCTCGCGGTGCTGCAGCAGGACGCGAGCGGGCTGCGCGTGATCATGCACTGCTTCTCGATGGCGGAGCACCTCGCCGAATGCATCGCGGCAGGCTGGTGGATCTCGTTCGCCGGAAACGTCACCTACCCCTCCGCGGGCGAGCTCGCCGAGGCCTGTGCGCTGGTGCCGGCCGAGCGCCTGCTGGTCGAGACCGACGCGCCATACCTGGCGCCGCAGAGCCGCCGCGGCAAGCCCAACGAGCCGGCCGCAGTCGTCGAAACCGCCCGCTTCGTCGCGGCGCAGCGTGGTGTCGAGCCGGCCGAGCTGGAGGCGACGCTCGAGCGCAACGCGGCCGAGCTGTTCGGCTGGTGAACACGCTCACGCAGCCGAGCCTGCGGCGCCTGGCGCAGTTCGACGTGCGCCCGCGCCGCGACCTCGGTCAGAACTTCCTCGTCGACTCGAACATGCTCGGCGTGATCGCGCGCCACGGCGAGCTCGACGGCGGCGACGTCGTGCTGGAGATCGGCGGCGGCCTCGGCGTGCTCTCCGAGTACCTGGCGACGCGCGTCGCGCACGTACACGTGGTCGAGATCGACCGCCACCTGGAGTCGCCGCTGCGCGACGCGCTCGACCCGTTCGCCAACGTCACGCTGCATCTCGCGGACGCGATGGCGCTCGACCTCGCCGCGCTCGCGCCGCCCCCGAACAAGCTGATCGCCAACCTTCCCTACGGGATCGCGGCGGGCGCGATCCTGCGCACGGTCGAGGAGCTGGAGTCGCTGACGCGATGGGTGGCGATGGTGCAGAAGGACGTCGGGGAGCGCCTGGCCGCGGCCCCCGGCAGCCGTAGCTACGGCGTTCCGAGCGTGCTCTGCCAGCTGGCCTGCGAGGTCAGCGTGCTGCGGTCGGTCTCGCGCAACGTGTTCTTCCCGGTGCCGAACGTCGACTCCGTGCTGATCGGGATGCGGCGGGTCGCGCCGGCGGCGCCGGTCGAGCTGCGGCGCTTCGTCCAGGGAGCCTTCGCGCACCGCCGCAAGGCGATGGCGCGATCGCTGATGCTGAGCACCGGCGCCGATCGTGAGCGGGTGCGCGCGGCGCTCGTCGCGATCGGACGCCCCGCCGACGAGCGTGCGGAGCGGCTCGCGCCGGCGCAGCTCGCGGCGCTTTGGGAGGCGCTGTGATGGAGCTCGCGCCGGCGCTGCTCGCGGCGCTTTGGGAGGCGCTGTGATGGAGCTCGCGCCGGCGCTGCTCGCGGCGCTGTGGGAGGCGCTGTGAGGGAGCTCGCGCCGGCGCAGCTCGCGGCGCTGTGGGAGGCGCTGTGAGGGAGCTCGCGCCCGCCAAGGTCAACCTCTGCCTGTGCGTCGGTGAGCTTCGCCGCGACGGGCTTCACGAGCTGCTCAGCCTGATGCAGTCGGTCACGCTCTGCGACGAGCTCGAGATGGCCGACGCCGACGCCGACCAGGACGAGGTGCTCTGCCCGGGAGTGGAGGGCCCCAACCTCGTGACCGCTGCGCTCGCCGCGTTTCGCGACGCCACGGGCTGGGACGGTCCGCCGCAGCGGATCGAGATCGTCAAGCGGATCCCGGTCGCGGCGGGGATGGGCGGCGGTTCCGCCGACGCGGCCGCGGCCCTGCGACTGCTGGCGCGGCGGTCGGGGCTCGGCGGCGGGGCGTTGCTGCACGAACTGGCCGCGCAGCTCGGCTCCGACGTCCCCAGCCAGCTGCGTCCCGGGCGGGTGCTGGTGCGCGGGGCCGGCGAGCTGGTCGCGCGACTGCCCGATCCGCGTGGCCTCGGCGTGCTGGTGCTGCCATCGACGGCGAGCCTGGAGACCGCCGCCGTGTACCGGGAGGCCGACCGGCTCGGTCCGCGACGTTCACCCGGCGAGCTGGCGACGCTCGATCCGCTCGCGCTGATCGGCGTCAACGACCTCGAGGCGGCGGCGCTGTCGCTGCAGCCATCGATTGCCGCCGCGCTCGCGCTGGCGCAGGAGGCCGGGGCGGCGCCGGCGATGGTGTGCGGCTCCGGGCCGACGGCGATCGGCCTGTTCGACGATCCGCTCGCGGCCGCGGCCGCGGCCGCGAGCCTGCGTGCCGCCGGCGTCGACGCACGTGCCGCGCGTCCCTTTCCCGGCGCCGCGGCGGGGGCCGGCTGAGCGCCGATCCGCGCTGATCCGCCGCCGCCAGACGTGGGCGAGGGGTATTGCGACGGCTGCTTAAGCGACAATCCGCTGCAGCCGTGAGCAGGATCGACATCACCTACCTCGTGGCCGGCGTCTGCGGGCTGGCCGGCGCCGGCGCGTTCATCGGCCTGATCCTGGTGCCCGCCGTCGGCGCCTACAGGCAGGGATGGCAGCGGCTGGTCGCGCTGGTGCTCTCGTTCTACGTCCTTGCGGCGATGATGGGGATCGGCCTGCTCGGAGCCGGCGCAGTGGTCTGGATCTGGGGTCGCTACGGATAGCGACCCGGCGATCTCGGGCGCATTGGACCTCGCGGCCCTCGACGAGATCACCGCGGCGGTCGAGTCGGGCGCGGGCTTGCCGACGGTCGTGCGCGCCGCGGCGCGCGCGCTTGACGCGAGTGTGGTCGTGCTCGATCGAAGCGGGCAGGCGCTCGCGGTCGCGGCCCGCTCGCCGGCGGATGAGCGCTCGCTGCTCGGGGAGGCCGAGGGAATCGTCGCGATCGAGCTGCGCGTGGCCGACGTCGAGGTCGGGCGCCTGCGTGTGCGCCCGCGCGGGACGCCGAACCCCGGCCTGATGCGGCTGGTGAGCACGCTGATCGCCTCGGAGGTGGAGCGGGTGCGCGCGCCCGAGCTGGCGTCGGAGGAGGCCGCCGCGGTGTTCGTCGCCGCCGTGCTCGCGCGCGAGATCACCGGGCGCGAGGAGGTGCTGGCCGCTGCGCGTGAGGTTGGGCTGCGCGACCTCGAACGGGGAGCCTCGGTGCTGATCGCCCACGCCCACCCGCAGGCGCCGGCCCAGGAGGGCTGGCGCTCACGCCTGCGCGC
>Ga0181526_10005096_pt1 | contig 9984 bp, 7 predicted proteins | sample PEATcosm2014_Bin_35_FD_119750 | JGI IMG/M metagenome (GOLD analysis project Ga0181526, IMG submission 119750) | Peatland microbial communities from MTU Mesocosm Facility, Houghton, MI, USA - PEATcosm2014_Bin06_30_metaG | ecosystem: Environmental > Terrestrial > Soil > Wetlands > Peat | place...
CCAGCGCCACGAGATACCGCACCCCGCGCAGCCGCTGATCGCGTCGCAGGACGGCGATCTCGCCGATGGTCTCGGACGCGTCGAGGCGCGGCGAGTGGACGTCCCAGAACGCCTGTCCCAGGATGTCGACGTTCCTGGTGTGGATGGTGAGGGCCAGGCCGTCGAGCCAGCCGTCGAGGTCGTCGTCGGGATGCGGCAGGCAGTCGATCGGTCGGCGGCCGCAGGCGGCGAAGATGTCGCGCACCGCCGTCAGGATGAGCCGGTCGTGGGTGGCGTAGTGACGGAAGATGGTGCGGGGGCTCACACCCGACAGGCGGGCGATCTCGTCCACGGTGGCGTCGAAGCCGTCCCGGGCGACGGCCTCCATGGCGGCGCGCCGGATACGGGTCCGGGTGAGCCGCTGGCGCTCCTCGGCCAGGGAGACGGAGAACGGCTCCTGTGCGTGATCTCCAGCAATCTTCTCGGGCAATGCCCACCGGTCCTCGGGATGACGGATACGGCGATCTTAGAGGCGACCGTGGTCGGCTTGTCAACCCCCCTTGACAGAGGGCCGCGTCGGCGTCGACACCGGCCGGCGCCGACGGGACACGACGGCGGTCCGTTAGTGTCGTCCTGTTCGGTTTCGGCGGCACCGACACAGAGAGATCCATGTCCAGACGACGAGAACGACTGCTCCAACAGATCGCCGTGCTCGTCGAGTGCTCCAGCCTCCTGCGCCAGCAGCTCCTGCACTACGAGCGGGCCATGACGAAGATCGCCAAGGGCCTCGAGGCCGGGACGCCCGGCATGGTGGCGGCCCGGGGAACCGGGATACCGGGGCAGCGGCGCCGGGTCACCGAAGCCATCCAGGAATTCGAGGCGGCTCGGCACCAGCTGCGTTTAGCGCTGTTCGCGCTGGGGAAGGAGGAGGGAGCCTCCATCAGCGACGTGGGGCGGGTCCTCGGGATATCGCGCCAGCTCGCAAGTCGTCTTGCGGACGAAGCGGCGGAGTCGGGGAGATGACCACCCGCACGTCGCCGGGCGGGCGCCACGCCGGTAGTGTCGGCGCCTCGAGGCGGCAACGACCACAGCGGCGGCGAGGGGGTGATGCGAGATGCCCGGCGACCCCGACGAGGGCCTGTTGCGTCAGATATCCGAGCTCGTCGAGTCGGCCGAGCACCTCCGGGACGCACTGGCGCGCTATGCGACGTCGTGCGGGCACCTCGCCGAGCTGGTACAGCAGGGCACCGGGGCCATCGAGGCGTTGGCACAGATCGGAGCGCCCCAGCTGCGCCCGGAGCTGACCGACGCCCTCGATCAGTTCGCGGGCGCGCGCCACGGGGTCCGCGTGGCCATCACCGCCACGGCGCTGCGCGAGGGTGCGTCGATCTCCGATGTCGGGCGCGCCCTCAACATCTCGCGTCAGCTCGCCCACCGCATCGCCAACGACGTCGGCCGACAACCTCCGGGCACGCCGCACTAGGTGGTCACGACACCGACCGTCTCCGCGCCGCGCCCGGCGGCGCGTGCTACGACCGTCGTGCCAGGCTCGTCGTCATGTCGACGGCCCACACCAGGGCGTCGAGCGCGGCGGTGGACAGCACGGCGTCGCCCAGCCCCGATCGCGTGGCCACCTCGGGGTGGCCCAACTGGAAGTCCGCCACGTCGGCGACCACCCGACCGAGCGGACCCTCGGCCTCGAGGACGGCGCGGCGCAGGCCCTCGTCGAGGGGTAGGTCGCGCAGGACGTCGGGGAGTGCCATGTCGAGGAGCACGTCGAAGCTCGAGACCATCCCCGCCGTGAACCCCGCCTCCGTGAGCGTTGGGTCGATCGCCTCGACGGCCAACTCGCACATGCGGGCTCTCGTGAGCGCCGTGGTCAGCTCGTCCTCGGATGCCTGTCCCCTGCCACCGATGAGCAACAGGAGCACCCAGCTCTGCAAGCGGCGCCACCCCACGAGCACGAGGGCTTCGCGCACCGTCTGGACGGTCTTGCGCATCCCCTTGGCGCCGCCCATGCCGGCCAGCTGGAGCAGCTGGAGCGTCATGGCCGGGTCGCTGCGGACGATGGACTCGAGCTCGGAGATGGGGCACTCGCTGTCGAGCAGATGCGCAGCCAGCCGCAGCTGTCCCAGGCGGCCCGCATCCAGGGCCCGCCCCGGGACCTGGCAGGGTCGGGCCAGCAGGTACCCCTGGAAGTAGTCGAAGCCGAGCGCCGTGCACCGGTCGAGCTCCTCGACCGTCTCGACCTTTTCGGCCACCACGGTCACGCCCAGCTCGTGGCACCGTTCGACCACCCCGGGCACGTCGGACGGGGACGCCGCCTGCACGTCGACCTTCACGATCGACGCCAGCTCGATGAACGGCTCGACGTCCGCCAGCACCGTCACGTCGTCGAGCGCCAACATGAAACCCTCGTCGCGCAGGCGGCGACAGCCCGCCAGCACCTCTTCGTCGGGCACCACGGATTCGAGGACCTCGATGACGGTGCGGCCCGGCGGGAGCAGGACCGGCACCGTCCCGGTGAGGACCCCACGGCTGGCGTTGCAGAACAGCAGCCTGTCCCCCACCAGGCGGTCGACACCGATGCTGACCGAGCCGAAGAGCACGTCGGCGGTCATCCTGTCGCCCCGGACCCCCGCCGCCTCGGTGTCGGTCACCGGTCCCATGGGACGGAACAGCAGCTCGTAGCCGAAGACCGACAGGTGGCGGTCGAAGATCGGCTGGCGACCCACCACGACGTCGAGAGCTGCCACGGCTTGTTTCCTCTGTTCTCGTTTGCGCCCGTGCACGCTCCGTGCTCGCCGGGACCGACGACCGTCCACAGGTATTGACGTTCATGTCGGCACATCGGCGGCCACGCTCAAGCCCCCCGACCGGGATTTCCGGCCCGGTCCGGCGGGGTGTCCCGGGCCCGGCGGGCCGGGTGGCCCCGGCCCGGGCCCGAGGGAGGGCCGCCGGGAGGCTCTGCCGGGGATCTCGCCGCCCGAGGAGCCCGGGGTGGTAGAAAACCCTGATCAGGCAACCCTGGGCCGAGGGCGGGGCTCACGGGGCTCGAGGGGGTGCAGCGTGTTCGATGCCAGCGTGCTGGCCCGGTTGGTGGGGCTCCCCGGCGGGCTCCGGCCGGCCATCACAGCGGGCTCCCAGCGGATCATCCGCGCCGTGGAGGACTCCGTCGACACCCTGGACGTGACCGTCGTCGGCGAGGAGGGCGGCATCATCCACGTCGAGTGCGCCGATCCCCGCATCCTCGCCCTCGACCGGCGGGCGGTGGTGATCTCCATCCGGCCGGGCGAGGATCTCCTGCGGCTCGAGGGATCGCTCGAGCTCGTGCGCCCGATCGAGCCGTTCCGGGCCGCCCTCCACCTGGTGGCCATGCCCGACGTGCTGCAGCGCCGCAAGTGGACCCGGTCGCCCACCAACGTGGGGGTGCGCCTGACCGTCACCGAGGACTCCGGCGACGACCCGCTGTGGCACGAAACGAGGACGGTCGACCTCTCACCCGGGGGCGTGTGCCTCACGACCATCGACGTCCTCCAGGTGGGCCAGCACATCCGGATGCACCTACAGCTGGCGGGTGGGTTGGTCGACGTGCGCGGTGAGGTCCTGGCGCTGACCGGGGCCGGGACGACCCGGGTCCGATTCGTCGACACGCCCGAGGCGGAGATGGAGCGCCACGTCCGCCACCACCTCGACGTCGAGGCGGCCCAGCAGTACCCCTTCACGACCTACTGAGCGGTCCGTTCCGGACCTCTGCGGCCCGTCCTCCCTGGTCAGACGGGGTGACGAGCCCTCCGGGCGACGGGCCGCCGGGCCTCCGGGGCCCCGCCGGTGGAGGCGGGCGGGAGGGGGCGGCGGCCCAAATCCCCAATCCTGATGATGCCAGGCCGCGGTCGGGGGGCCGATGCTAGTGGGACGGTCCTGCCCGGCCGGCCTGCGCGGCGCGCCGTGGGGGCGGTGGGCAGGTCGGGAGCGGGGTTCGGCCGCGACGACGGAGGGGGAGGACACGGTGCGCATGAGGTGGGCGGCGGTGCTCGGTGCCGTCGCAGTGCTCGGGGGGGTCTGCATCGCCGTGGTGCCGGCCATCGTGGCGAGCGCCAACCCCCCCGTGCCTCCGCCGACCGGGGCCATCGTCGCCGGCACGGCCGGACCCACCTGCACCTCCCCCAGCTACTCGACCATCCAGAGCGCCATCGACGCCGCGCCCGCGGGCGCCACGATCTACGTGTGCGCCGGGACCTACGACGAGAGCCCGACGATCGACAAGCCGCTCACGCTCGACGGCGCCCAGTACGACGTCGACGCCACCGACCGCGGCGGATCGACGGAGACGGTGATCGACGGTTCGGGCGGCATCACGTACACCACCGGATCGATCAACGGCACCATCAACGGCTTCACCCTGCAGGGGTACACCGGGACGGCGGGGGAGATCGACGCCGTCGGGGTGGGAGCCAACTGGCGGTGGGTCGACGACGTCGTCGACGTCTCCAACGGCGGCATCTACTTCAACACCGACGGAATCACCGACCCGGCCGGCAGCGTGATCAACCGGGACCTCTTCGTGCAGGCGTCGCCCTCCGCCGCCCCCACGGGTGACGCCGGGCAGGCGGTCATCGTCGCCGGGGGCACGGCCAACAACGTGAACATCGCCTACGACGCCTTCACCGAACTGTCGGGCCCGGGCGCCGCCGTCAGCACGACCCAGGCCGGCACGTGCGGGTCGACCCTCAACCTGGCCCAGCTCTCGAGCGGCGTGGCGGTGATCGGCGACACCTTCACCGAGGACGGAGGGTCCTTCACCGACCCCGTCAACGGGCCGGGCTTCGACGACGAGCCCTTCGTGGACCTGGCGTGCACGGACTCCGCCACCGTCGAGTCCGACACCGTGACCATCACCGACGCCGGCGACGTCCACGCCGCGGGGCCGGTCGACCTGTCCGGCGGGGACTGGTCCACCACGGTGCAGCACGACACGTTGACCGGGGGCGGTGCCAGCAGTGCCGTCGGCATCGACCTGAACAGCACCGCGGATCCGGCCGTCAACGGCATGGACGTGGCCGACAACGTGGTCGCCGGGTTCGAGGACGGGGTTGCCGTCTCCGGCGGCGCATTCGCCGCGCCGAGCGGCTTCACCATCTCCCACAACCTCGTCAGCTCCTCGACCGCCGACGGCATCGCCGTGCAGGCCGGCGGTAACGGCACGGTGAGCCAGAACGACGTGTCGGGCAGCGCCACCGACGACTGCCTCGATGCCACCACGGGATCCTTGTCGTTCGCCACTGACGACCTGTGGAGCGAGAACGGCGGCGCCACGAGCTCCCCGACCGGGCTGTGCAGCGGGTTCGTGGCGCCCACGCTGAACCTGCCGGCCACGGCCACGGCGACCGTCGGGAACTCGTTCCTCTACACCGTGGTGGCGTCGGGCTACCCCGTGCCCACCTTCCACAGCGTGCGCGGCCTGCCGCCGGGGCTCACGGCGGTGGCGAACGGGAACGGCACGGAGACCATCTCGGGCACCCCCACGGTCCGGGCGGCCGGCATCCACCGGGTCACCGTGCGGGCCGCCAATTCGGCCCGGGCCGAGTCGGACCAGGTCGGCGGCAGCCTGACCATCCAGGTCGTGGAGGCACCGACCATCAGCTCGCAGCCGTCCACCCGCGCCGAGCCGGGCCACTCGTTTTCGTTCACCGTCAAGGCCAAGGGCTTTCCCCCTCCGTCCCTGAGCGAGTCGGGCCCGCTGCCGGCCGGGGTGACCTTCACCGACCACGGCAACGGCCGGGCCACCCTGGGCGGGACCCCATCGGACCTCCTGGCCAGCGCGTCGTGGCCGATCACCATCACCGCCACCGATACGGCGGGTAGCACCAACCAGGCCTTCGTCCTCACGACCGCCCAGGAACCGCGGTTCACCACCGCCTCGGACGCCACCGCCACGGCGGGAGTCCCGTTCAACTTCATCATCACGGCCACGGGGTCGCCCGCCCCCACCATGTCGGAGACCGGCAGGCTCCCGGCCGGGATCACCTTCACCGACATGGGCGGCGGCACGGGCCGGATCTCGGGCACCGCGGCCCAGGGTTCCGCCCCCGTCTACCGCGTCACGTTGACGTCCACCACCGGGTCCGTCATCCGGACCAGGACGTTCACGCTGCACGTCCTGACGCTGCCGACGTTCACCACCGCCGCCACCGTGTCGGTCAAGGCGGGAACGGCGTTCGAATTCACCGTGCGGGCCACCGGGAACCCGCGGCCCGTGGTCTCCGAGACGACCCCGCTCCCGGCCGGCGTGGTCTTCGTGGCCAATGCCCACGCCAAGGCGGAGCTGGGCGGGGCGGCGGCGGTGGGCAACTGGCCCATCACCATGTCGGCGACGAACGCCAACGGGACGGTGACGCAGAGCTTCGTGCTCGTCGTCACCAGCGCCGGTCCCTGACCGTCGATCGCCCGGTTCCCCGCCGGTCAGTCGCCCGGCGCCGGCCCGCCCGCCCGCGCCAGGGCGAAGTCCTTGGCCCACCGGTAGTCGGCCTTGCCGGCAGGCGAACGCACGACCGCGTCGGCCACTACCACCTGGCGCGGGACTTTGTACCCGGCCAACACCTCACGGCACCGGGCACGCACCACGTCGGCGTCGATGCGCAGCCCGGGACGGGCCTGGACCACAGCCACGACCCGCTCGCCGAAGCGTTCGTCGGGCACACCGACGACCACGGCGTCCTCGACGCCGTCGCAGCTCTTCACGACAGCCTCCACCTCGTCGGGGAAGACCTTCTCCCCGCCCGTGTTGATGCAGAGCGAGCCCCGGCCGAGCACGGTGATGGTGCCGTCGGACCCGACGGTGGCCATGTCGCCCGGTAGGGCCCAACGCCGGCCGCCGGCCTCCACGAACGTGGCCGCCGTCTTGTCGGCGTCTCCCAGATACCCGATGGGGATGTAGCCGCAGCGGGCCAGGTGCCCCACCGCGCCCGAGCCCGGGCCCACGGGCCGCAGCTCGTCGTCGAGCACGTCAGTGCGGCCGTCGACGTGCAGGCGCGGAGCACCGTAGGGATCGCCCTCGGGGGTGCTGCCACCGAGCTGGCCGGTCTCCGACGACCCGAAGGCGTCCGCCACGATCCGCCCGGGAAGCACCCGGGCCAGACGCTCCTTCGTCGCCGGAGAGAGGACGGCGCCACCCGATCCCAGCGCCACGAGCGACGAGGTGTCGTAGTCGGTGCCGTGGGCCTCGAGCTCGTCGAGGAGCGGCCTGGCCATGGCGTCGCCCACGACGACGAGGATGTTGACCGCTTCGTCGGCCACCAGGCGCCAGGCCGCGGCGGCGTCGAAGTGCCCGCCGGGGAGGGTCACGATCTTCCCGCCGCCGAACAGCATGGTGAAAGCCAGCCAGTGGGCGCTCGCATGCATGAACGGTGGGCACGGCAGCGCCGTCATGCCCGGGCGCAGCACCCTGGAGGCGAGCTCCTCCGGTGACGCGATGACGTTGCCGAGCGCCAGGGGGTCACCACCGCCCATGGCGGCGAAGAAGGCGTCCTCGTGGCGCCACAGCACGCCCTTGGGCAAACCCGTGGTCCCGCCGGTGTAGACGCAGTAGAGGTCGTCCGCCGACCGGGGTCCGAAGCCGCGGGTGTCCGGGGCGCCGCCGAGGGCGCGCTCGTAGTCGTCTCCGAGGCCGACCGCGCCGCCACCTTCGCCCACCTCGAGCAGCGTCCGGAGCGGGACCACCGACGCCAGCGCATCGCCCACGGCCGGCGCGAACCGGCTGTGGAAGACGAGGGCGACGATCCCGGCGTCGTGGAAGAGGTAGCTGAGCTCGCCGGCGACGTACCGGTAGTTCACGTTGACCGGCACGGCCCGGATCTTGAAGCAGGCCAGCATGCCCTCGAGGTACTCGCTCCCGTTGACGAGCTGCAGGCCGACGCGGTCGCCGGGCCCGATACCGGCGCCGTCGAGGTGGTGCGCCAGGCGGTTGGCCCGGCCGTCGAGCTGGGCGTAGGTGAGCCGGCGGTCCCCGGCCACGACGGCAGGCTGGTCCGGGACGAGGTCGGCGACGCTCTCGAACAGGTCGGCCAGGTTGAACTCCATCGTCACTCCCCCGTCGGCCGGGCCGTCGGTCCGTACCCCGCGGCGTAGTATGGCCGACAAGGCGTGATCGGCTGGGCGGCCCGGACGCAGGAGCGGTGGAGGAAGCCCGTGGCGAACACGCAGGGGGCCGTGGACGGGTCGCCGGGCGCGACGAACGGCGGATCGAGGCCCCACCCGGCGGACCCACCGGAGCCGGTCGACCAGGTGCCGGCTCCCCCGTCGGTCGTCGACCGCGTCGTCGGGCCGTATCGCGCCATGATGCGATTCCTGGGCCGGAGGGCGCTCGCCCGCGCCACCCGGGCCGTGCCACGCACGGTGCGCTTCATGATCACGACGGTGACGAGCGGCGAGGTGAGCGACGGCCTGGCCACCCCCGGCCTGTCGGTCGGGCTGGCGGCGGGCGTGGCCATGGACGAGGCCCTCCTGGCCATGGCCATGACGCCGAGCCGGTTCCCCCGCCGGGCGGACTTCGCCCGGGTGAGCACGGAGCTGGCCGACGCCCGGCGGATGTTCTCCCGCCGGGGGTGGATCTCGCGGCCCGCCACCTACCACCGCACCCCGCCGCCGCTCGCCGCCGGGGACGTCGAGGTCACCCGGGGGTGGGCACTGGGCCTCGGCTACGAGCGGATCGCCTACGACAGCGGGTTCGCCACCCGGCCCGGTGAGCCCGGTGGCGAGCGGTGGGCGGCCTACGGGCCCAACCACCGGGCCTCGGCCGCCGTCGTCCGCCACCCCGGCGAGCCACGCCCGTGGGTCGTGTGCGTGCACGGCTTCGCCATGGGCTACCCCTTCATGGACTTCGCCGGCCTCCACACCGCCAAGCTGCACCGGGACCTGGGTCTCAACGTGGCCCTGCCGGTGCTGCCCCTGCACGGGTCGCGCAAGGTCACCCGGGTGAGCGGCGAGCCGTTCCTGTCCTTCGACATGATGAACACGGTCCACGGGCTGACCCAGGCGGTGTGGGACGTCCGGCGCCTGCTGTCGTGGATCCGGGACCAGGGGGCCACCTCCGTCGCCCTCTATGGCGTGTCGCTCGGGGCCTACGTGGCGGCACTGCTGGCGGGCATCGACGACGGGATCGACGCCGTGGTGGCCGGCATCCCGGTGGTCGACTTCCCGTCGCTGTTCCACGCCCACAGCCCGGTGCACATCCGGGCCCGGTCGATCGAGCATCACATCCTCGGCGGCGTGGCCGAGGACGTGTACCGCGTGGTGTCGCCCATGAGCTTCGAGCCGAAGGTCCCCTACGACCGCCGCTTCGTGTTCGCCGGCTACGGCGACCGCGTGGCCGTGCCGGCCCAGGCCCGTGCCCTGTGGGAGCACTGGGACCGGCCCGCCATCAAGTGGTACCCGGGCAACCACGTGGGCTACCTGTGGTCACGGCAGGTGGAGAACTTCCTCGCCGAGTCCCTGCGGGCCTCGGGGATCGACGCCCCGTCATCGAGCACGCCCGGCGACGGGGGCTGACCGGTGGAGACGATGGTCGGGCTCGACGCCAAGTTCCTCTACTCCGAAACGGCCTCGACCCACATGCACACCTTGAAGGTGGCGGTGTTCGACGTCGCCGCCTTCGGCGGCGGGCTCCCCGACGAGCAGATCCTGGACCTCCTCGGCCGTCGCCTCGACCGGCTCCCCCCGTTCCGACGCCGGGCCGTGCCGGTGCCGCTCGGGCTCGGGCACCCGGTGTGGGTGGAGGACCCGGACTTCGACCTGCGACGCCACGTCAGCCGCCGCCGCGTCGCCCCTCCGGGCGGTGACCGGGAGCTGGCCGCGGTCGTGGCCGACGTGGCCGGCCGGCCACTGCGCCGGGACCGGCCCCTGTGGGAGATCGTGGTGGTGGAGGGACTGGCCGACGACCGCCTCGCCGTGGTGGCCAAGGTGCACCATGCGGTGGCGGACGGCGCCGCCACGGTGGCGCTCCTGCAG
>Ga0181526_10005097_pt1 | contig 9982 bp, 10 predicted proteins | sample PEATcosm2014_Bin_35_FD_119750 | JGI IMG/M metagenome (GOLD analysis project Ga0181526, IMG submission 119750) | Peatland microbial communities from MTU Mesocosm Facility, Houghton, MI, USA - PEATcosm2014_Bin06_30_metaG | ecosystem: Environmental > Terrestrial > Soil > Wetlands > Peat | place...
AGGATGGGCATCTCAGGTTCTTCCTGCCGCCCGCCCATGGTAAGAGATAGGGTCGGCAACTCCCGCTTCCGCAAACGCCCGTAACCTGAGCAGGCAACTATCGCACTTCCCGCACGCCACGTCCTCTTCTTGATAACACGACCACGTTAACGGCAGCGGAGCTCCGAGTGCTCTGCCACGACGAATGATCTCACTCTTTTTCATCCTGATCACCGGCGTGACTACGTCAATTTCTGTCTCCGGCCTGGTTCCCGCGCGAATCAGTTCTTGAAACACCCGGTAATATTCCGGCCGGCAATCTGGGTAGCCGGAGCTATCTTCAGCCACAGCACCAATGTAGATGGCTCCTGCCCCAATAACTTCGGCCCAACTGACACCGACGCTCAAGAAATGCGCATTCCGAAAAGGAACGTAGGTCACCGGAATCGTGCTTCCGCCGAGCTGCTTTGCCTCCAGCTCATTCTCCGGTACCTGTATATCCTTGTCTGTGAGCGCTGACCCTCCGATGGCCCGGAAGTGATCCAGCTGCACCACCAACCGCTGCCGCACCTCGTAATAGTCGGCGATTTCCTGGAATGCCTGCCGCTCGCGATTCTGCGTTCGCTGGCCGTACATGGCATGCAGCAAGGCTATATTCCCCACACCGTGGCGTTCCCTTGCTATAGCCGCGCAGACACAGGAATCCATGCCGCCGCTCAACAGCACGACTGCCTTCACCTTTGGCCTCCCTTCCTGTATGGAGACTTCCCACCTCTTTTTTACACCGAGCTCGGGCTTGCTGCCATGCTCAACTGAAAAAACCTTCGCCGTCATATACTCAAGTTTTCATAAAATAATACTTGACTATTTTAATGTAATAGTTTATTTTATTAATCCATATTGGGAGAATGATGGATATTTCCAAGGCAATTTGCCCGTCCTGCTCCAAACCCCTAAGACTAGTTCGCCTCTCTTGCTCCCCTTGCGCCGTTCATCTTGAGGGCGATTTTGAACTTTCCCCTCTCGCCAAGCTCTCTCCGGATGATCAGACCTTTGTGATCGCATTTGTGCGGCATCACGGCACCATCAAGAAAATGGAAAGCCTCTTCGACATTAGCTACCCTACGGTGAAGAACCGCCTGAACGCAATCGGCGCCGCACTCGATCGAGACTTCGAGGCTCCTTCTCCGAACCTGTATGTCCTGGAACAGATCGCGCGCGGAGAGATTTCGGTCGAGGAAGCTCTCAACAAATTGGGTTAAATCCGAAAGGAGCAAGCTGATGTCCGTTGAACGCAAAAAGGTACTTGAACTGCTGTCCCAGGGAAAAATTAATCTGGAAGAAGCGGAGAAGCTTCTTGAGAAGCTCGATTCCTCTGCCGGAACGAATCGCGAGCCGGCAAAAGAGGGAACCGCATCCAAGGCGACCGACGGCAAAGGTATCCGCTACCTCCGCGTGCAGGTGGAAAAGCCGGGTGGCGACAATGTTAATCTGCGCATTCCGATGAGCTTTCTTCGAACCCAGAGCGGCTTGAGCGTCATCCTGCCGCAGCGTGTTCTCGACAAGCTTTCCGAGTCCGGGATTGACGTAGCCAATTTTTCAAAGCTTCGCGGCCAGGAGCTTGAGGACGCCCTGCAGCAACTGAACATTGATGTGGACCAAAAGAATGGGAAGAAAGTCCGTATTTTCTGCGAATAGTGTCTGAGGGGTTCACACTCCTCGCGTCGCTGGGTCCCACACCAGCTTGTGCAACTGCAAACCGAGCCGCGCGCCCAATCCATCTTCGAGCATCCATTCCACCAATTCCCGCGGTTCCAGGCCTGGCCAATTCCCTTTCGGATCCTCGTGAACCGGCGAGAACAATACCGCGTGCACGCGTTCTTCCAGTCTGTGCTGGCGAGTAAAGTCTCGCGCGAACTCGTAATCCTTCCGGCTGCTGATCACGAACTTCACTTCATCTTTCGTATTCAATTCCGAAAGGTTGCGCATGTCGAAGGTGCCCGCTTCGCCGGAATCGGGGCACTTAACGTCGACGATGCGAATTATTTCTTTCGGTAGGTCACCAACGAAGCGTTCGCCGCTCGTTTCGACCATGACCGTGTAACCCGCAGCCAAAAGGTGCTCCGCGAGTGGATAAATCTCAGGCTGCAAAAGCGGTTCTCCCCCGGTCAGTTCGACAAGGGGCACACCCGTCGGCGCGCCATCTGGGCGGCGGTTCAGCGCTTCCACGCGTTCCAGGACGTCCTCCACGGTCATCTTCTGTCCGCCATGGAAGGCATACGCCGTATCACACCACGTACAGCGCAAGTTGCAACCCGTGAGCCGCACAAAGATGCAAGGCAGGCCCGCGCGCGTACCTTCTCCCTGGATGGATTTGAATAGTTCGGTGATGAACATTTGGCCCCACGACCGCGTCGAAGAACGCTATTGCCCGCTGCTGTTCGCTTTTTTTCCCGATCGTTTCGATAACCAGTAGATTCCACCGAAGAAAAGAATCATGGCAATGGCCAACCGCGCATAACCTGGCGGAAATCCCATCATCTTCAAAACGATGATATAACCAGCCGCAACCAGCAGCGCGGGTATCAGAATGATCAAAATCGAACGGTTCATATATTTCCCGCCTCGCCTTCCCTGCTCTGTCAATTTCCAGGGCTATACTTGGCCATGGCCGTGTCCGTTTCCCAGATCACCACATCGGTCACCCGCGCGCCCGGAGGCAAATCGTTCAGCTTCCCGGTCACTTCGTCGTAAAAATACTTGGCCATGTTCTCTGCGGAGGGATTTACGGTCGTGAAAGGCTCCAGGTCATTAATGAATTGATGGTCGAGTCTTTTGATCACGGCGCGCATCACTTCTTTTAAGTGCGTGAAATCGATCAGCAGGCCAATCCCATCCAGTTGCGGACCCTCCAGGGTCACCTGCACACGATAGTTGTGTCCGTGCGGGTTTTCGCACTTCCCTTTGTAACCGCGCAGGGCGTGACCTGACGAAAAAGTGTCTTCTACGCTGACTTGAAACATAGACGGCTGTCTTTCCTCTTTCTCCCTCGGGCTTTCAGGCAGGGCCTCTGCCGCTCAGGAACCGCTCGACCTCCCCGAGGTTGTTCGTCCTGCGGTAGTGCGGCAATGACTCAAAGAAAATTTTACCATATGGCATACGGGAGATTCTCGTATCCAGAAGAGCCAACACTCCCCTGTCGGTCTTTGTGCGAATCAGGCGGCCAAAACCTTGTTTGAGCGCAAGAACTGCCTCGGGCACCTGGAATTCAGAAAACGGATTGCGACCCTCCTCTTGCAAAGCCCGCACTCGAGCGGCCACCACCGGATCGCTGGGCACGGCAAATGGCAAGCGGTCTACAATCACGCAGGAAAGCTGATCACCTGGCACGTCTACACCTTGCCAGAAACTTGCCGTCGCAAACAGGACGGAATTGGGAATGTTCTTGAATCGCTCCAGAAGTACTGAACGAGGCGCCGTTCCCTGCAGCAGCAGGGGAAACTCGACTCGCCTGCGCACGCGCTCGAACAGCTCGTTCATTTGGGCGTAACTCGTGAAGAGGCAAAACGCGCGACCCTGGCTCAACTCCAGCAAGGACACGATTTCATCAGCAGCTTTTGCAGCAAAGCCCGCGTCTCGCACGTCCGGCATTCGCTGCGGAAGATAGAGGAGCGCCTGCTGCTCAAAGTCAAATTCCGGAGGAAGCTGACATTCTTTCGCGTGGTCCACGCCCATGCGTTGGCGGATGAACTCGAAACGACCGGCAACTGTTAGTGTGGCTGAAGTCAGGATGACGGTGTCAAAGGGCTCGAACAGGCCCTCACGCAGGATCTGGCTCACGTCAATGGGCGTTGCAGCCAGGAAAACTCCTTTATTCCTGCGCTCGAACCAGTACACATAATTTTTCTCGTTGGACTCGAACAGGAAAGAAAACTCCTGGCGGATTTCGAAGCTTCGCCGCGCAATCCGGAGCAATTCCTCGGGCTTTTGCGTCAAGGCGGCAAACTCCGTCTCCAGACCTTTTAGAGCGTTGCGCAGAGAGTCATATGCTTCGCGATTTTGCTCGAGAAACGCTTCGCGGTCGTGGAGCGAAAAGGGAAACCGGCCATCCTTCGGCGGGAAAGAATCAAAAAAGGCCCGGCTCTTTTCACGGATGCGTTGCGTCCTCCGCAGCAAGGCGGGTGTGCCCTGCTGCGTTAATCGCATGGTCTGATCGGCGTCCCGGGCCAATTCCTCGAATCGGAAATTGGAGATCTGCTGGCCAAAGTAATCGCTCGCCACGTCCTCCATTTCGTGCGCTTCATCGAATACCACCGCCGAATACTCCGGAAGGATACTGCCAAAATCGTCGTGCTTCAGCGCCAGATCCGCAAAAAACAGATGATGATTCACGATGATGAGATCCGCTTCCTTGGCGCGATTTTGCATCCCGGTTAGAAAACACTGGTCAAATTGAGGGCATTTCTTGCCGGTGCAGGTGTCGCGCCTTGCGTCGATCCTGGACCAAAGTTCCGAATCATCGGGAAGAAATGTCAGCTCCGCGCGATCGCCGGTCTCGGTCAGCTTGGCCCAGTCTCGAATCTGGCGAAACGCATCGACTTCTTCCATTCCCTTTAACATGGGCTGATCGGCCATGGCATGCATCTTGGCCAGGCACAAGAAATTTGAGCGTCCCTTCATTACTGCCACTTTCCATTCCGGAGCAAAGTGTTTTTGCAGAAATGGCACGTCCTTCTGATAGAGCTGTTCCTGGAGGGACTTCGTTGCGGTTGAAACAACCACGCGCCGCCCGCTGCAGATGGCCGGCAGTAAGTAGGCGAGCGTTTTGCCGGTGCCTGTGCCTGCTTCCAAGATGGCGTGGTGGTGATTTTCAAAGGCGTCGTCGACGGCCTCGGCCATCTGCAACTGCGCGGGACGGTGTTCGTAACCGCCGATCATGCATTTATCGAGAAATCCGCCCGGGCCGAATATGTCGTGCATGGAAGGCTTATTGGTATTCGCAGATTCGCGCGGCTCCGGCTTTGCAGCAAGATCTTCAGGCCCAAGTTCGTTTGCACCTTCCCCAGGCCGTGATGCTGGACGGCGTGAAGGGTACTCCCCTTCGAAGGGCGCATAGACGCGTTCGGGCACACTCTGTCCAGCCTTCTTCGCTGCCTCCGTGGAACTCGCTTTGGAAATGCGTTTCGCCAGAAAGCCTGCCTGATGGATGTGCTGATATTCAGTGTAAGCGTCTAACGATACCACATCGGTTGAAATCGCCCGTTGCAGGATGGCGCAAGATAGCAGAAACGCCATGGCCGCAAAAGCGGTCTAATAAGATGTTGGGAGCCTCGTATGCCTTGCCCCCCAGCTCTCTCGCGGAGATTAGCAATTATTGCCGGTGCAGTCCTGCTAAGCCTGACTCTGGCCCTGCCCGCACCAGCTTACGATTCTTATCTTTCGGAACAGGCGATCCGGGAAGCGTATTTCCTCGGTTCCCGTGAGGGCGGTCTCCCTCCTCCATTTCTCGCGCAGTATTCTCACTGGGTGCGTGAACTCCATCAAGGAACCTGCACCACCGAAATCAGGTTGGAGACACCGTTTCTCCAAGTGGCGGAGTACCTGAGCAAGGTGCCCAATTACAGTTCGCAGGACGCGGTGAAGGGTTTCTATGGTAGGCCGATGATGCTTCGCATCTTCCTGAATATTTGCTACCTACTGGAAGCGCCATCTCCTAATTCCGTCAAAATCAAGATTATCCAGAACAAGAAAGAAATTATTCCCGTCTCCGATACGCGCTTGTTTTATGCCGAGCCTTTGAACGAAGTCTCCGATTTGCCTGCTAACGGAGAAAGAGCGGAGATGGAATTCGACGCGCAAGGGATCGCATCCTCGAGCCTGACGGTCCAAATCGACACACCGGATGGGCAGCACGCCACAACTGACATCGATTTGCAGGGCGTCCGTTAATAGTGCCAGCTTCGGGTGAATCCACATTTCACGATGAGAGCCGAATTGCGTGCTGCCTGAAGACACAGTTAGTAGTTGGGCACCCTTCCGTTTTCCTCCTTAGTACCCTTTTCACCCTGGCGCTAGAGTGTTTCTGAGGGATTCCCAGCCGCCCGGTCCGTCTGGTGCGGTCTGCCTAATCCTGTTGTGGGGTATGCCAATGAACTCAAGAAAGTCTCTCCTATTTATTGCTCTCGCAGCGGCTCTCACGCTGAGTTCCTGCAGCGGATTGGGGAATGTGTGTACCATAAACTGCGGAAGCGGCGACGCGCTGGTCAGCATAACGATGTCCGATACGCCGCCTACGAATACTTCTGTTGTGAGCTTTACCTTGCCGGTTATTGGAATAGCACTGGTGCCATCGAGCGGGAGTCAGGCCCAGGTGTTCTCCTCGGGAAATTTTGAACTGACACGGCTGCAGTCCGATACCAGCCTGGTGGTAACGAATGTGAAGGTTGCGACAGGATCCTACACTGCGGTCAACGTGACGGTATCGGCTCCATCGGGTGTTTACGTCAACTCCAGCACAAACACTTATGGCACATGCCTGCCTCAGGAAATCTGCAGCATTACGGGCGCCGCGACCACTGTTACGTATACGTTTCCTACGGCGTTGACTCTGAGCGCGAATGCAAAGCAGTGGGTGAACCTGGACTTCAACTACAACAATGCCATCGTGACGACCAAAAACGTCGTGGGAATAGACATGGCGCAGACGGGGGTGATGACGGCATCGAGCACGGTGCCGACGGGCGTGGCGAGCGGTAATTTTGCGAATATTGATGATTTCACGGGACAGATCACGGCGCTTTCGAGCAGCAGCATAACCGTGACCTCCGAGCTCCGAGGAAGTGTTACCGCTACGATCAACTCCGCCACGCAATGGTTCGACCCCCAGAGCCAATGCACTGGAGGAGGGAGTATCGCGTGTGTTCAGACAGGCTCGGTCGTGAGCCTGCAGGGATTGTTGTCCACTTCGGGAGTGATAAACGCTACTTCGGTGGATGTCATCGACAAGAACCCCTCGCCCGCCGATGAAGTGGAAGGGATGATCTACCCGAGCCTGTGCAACGGCACGGGGAGTTACGGGATGATTCTGAGCGACAGTGTGATCAACACCAGCGGATCGCCGCTAGCAGGCTCTACCTTTGGGTCCGGCGTCTGTCTTACGATTGCCGGGACGGCAGTGTTCGGGGTCGATACCGGGATTTTGACGGGGCAGTCCGGCGCGCCCACAGGGACCAAGATTCCGGGATTTGCCGGCACGGGCGATCTGATTGCGGGTCAAACAGTCCGAGCACAAATCACCGGAGCAGCGACGGGAACAAACGGGTACATTAATGCCACGGCAACTGAAATGCTGCTGCGTTTCTCCCGGCTTACAGGAACCGTGAGCACCACATCCAGCAATTCCTTCTCGATTACGGATCTGCCGCCATATCTGGGAACCACGTTCACTGTGCCACCGACGGTGATTACCTATCCAAACGCAACCCTATTGGAAAATGTGCCAAGCTCGAGCGTAGGCAACTTGAGCGGGACCGTCTCCATGAATACGCTGTATCTCAACGTGAGTGGCGGAGCCCAATACTGGTTCCAAGCAGCAAAGGTCCGCCAGCAATAGAGTTTTTCCGCCTCCGCAGAAGGCGACGGGCCCCGGAAGTCTCGGGGCCCGTGCTGTTTTGTGGCGGCGCGTTCCCGCCGCGGGGAGCGCTGTAAAGAGGCAGCGGCGTAAAGCAGCTGCGACACGGACCGGGTCAGGCGGGGCTGACGGTGGTGTTTGGCGGCAGTGCGGTTCCGACGGGGCCGCCACGCATGGAAGGAATGTGAGGAGCGACGACGGGCTGCAGTCGACGATAGAGTGCTATCGAAATCGCTCCCAATCCCCAAATGACAACTATGGCGTATTTGATCCATACACCGATGTGCGGGATGGCCATGCAAACGCGGAGCAGCACTACACCAATGGCCATGCGCCCGATGAGCGGCCATGTTTCGTTGGTCTTGCCAAGAATCCATTGTCCAACGGCGGTGCCGACGATAACTTGGGCAAAATAGAGCGACGCGTACCAGAGGAAAAAGGCGGAAACTCCGACAAGCAAACCGACGACGGTCATGCAGGCAATGAAGGCGGCGATCGGAACCGCGAAGATCACCAAAACGCCGAGTCCGTACGACGCGCCGACTTTCTCCACATTGGCGGCCGCTTCTCTTGAAAACTGCGGTAGAAGAGAGAGCAGCACGAGGCCGAAGAGCAAGTAAGCAGACATCCAGACAATTTGCCAGATGTAATAGCCCACGCCGCGTTCCGTGCGAGATTTGTGTTCCAGTTTCGAGTATTGCACGGGAGAAGCGAGTTTTGCGGCGGAGGCGACATCGGCGGGCTTCTCGCCCTCGAATTTGGTCTGGCCGTCAATCTGGGCGCTGGATGCAATCGTAAGAGCCTCCCCCTTGGCCTTAAAGTTGCCTCCGATGGTTCCGGAAATGGTAGCTTCATTGAACATTGCGAGTACGTCACGGCCGACCTTGCCGTCCAGCGTGACGATCTGGGCAAAAGCGGTGAAATTGTGGCCAATCTTTCCAGCCGACTCCAAGTTGGCGTCTTCATTCATCGTGGTGACGCTTTTGTCGACGGTTCCACGGATCGTGATGTTATTCGTGACGGCCCTAACATTGCCGTCCACCTGGCCGCTGATCCGCACGGAGCGAGCGAGGCAGATTATATCGCCGGTAATATGGCCGCTGATGTCCACCTGCTGGGCGAAGGTGTAAACGTCGCCGTCCACGGTGCCGTCGATGCGCAATTGCGAGCCGAAGAAGTAGAGATCCCTTTTTAGAACTTCGTCTTTCTTCACTTCGAGTGAGGGATGGTGCTTCATATTCATGTCAACGGTCACTTCCTGAGCGGAAGCGGGAGTGGGAGCCACGAGGAGCAGTCCCATGCTGGCAAACAGGACGGCGAGAGTGGTGCCCCGCCTGAGATACTTGCGAACAAGGAAGAGTGCAAATCCCGCGAAGGAAGCAAGGGCGACGAATTCGACCAGGGTGAACATGGATTGCCATCCTTTCCAGAAGGCTCCTTGGAATACCAAAAGGCTCAGGAGGTTCGTGCCGCTGAAACCGGCTTGCTCGACCTGTTGTTCCCAAGGCTCGATATATCCGGAGTAAAGAGCGTAGACGCCAAGAAAAGCCATTGCGAACAGCAAGCCCCAGATCCACTGCATGGAGCGCTTCACCTTGGCTTGAAACTCCGCAAGACGCGCAGGCAGCGGTTCGTCTTGTTCCAACAGGGAGCGGGTAAGGAGACGCGATTCGCGATCGAGGGCGCGCAGAAGAGTAAGGCACTTATCGCAGGTCTGCGTGTGCAGCGACACTTCCTGGGCGCTCTGGCGATCCAATTGTCTTTCGACGTAGAGAAGAAGCGTCATTTCATCTACGTGCTTGCCTGCCGTGCTCTCTGTATCGTTCACCGGGTGCCTCCCACGGCAAGCGCACTGTTCTCACCCAGTGCCTGCCGGAGTTCGTGCCTTGCGCGAAGCAGAACCACACCTACGAATGGCCGCCGCACGCCCAAGGCGTCTGCAATTTCGTCGTAACTCATGTCGGAGTAGTAGCGCATGACCAAGGCCATGCGGGCGCGCGCGCCGAGTTTGTCCAGGGCCTTGCGCACTTCCTCGCTGGTGCGCTCTTCGATAAGCCGCTCCAATTGATTTGGCTCCGGCGCTTCCAGGGGAAGCTCGTCCACATCGTCCATATCCTTTTCATGACGGGCCTTGCGCCGCCGAAGCATATCCCAACAGTGGTTAGCCGCGATCTTATAAAGCCAAGCGGAGAAAGAGCGGCTGGGATCATACTGAGTGAGTTTGCCGCGCAGCTTCATGAAAATCTCCATGGTGGCGTCTTCCGCATCCTCCTTGCTTGGCAGCGCACGCCTACAAAAGCGAAAGATGGCCGGCGCATATTCCCGGTACAGATCGCCCCAAGCCTGGGTATCCCCAGTCCGGGCCTGGACGAT
>Ga0181526_10005098_pt1 | contig 9982 bp, 5 predicted proteins | sample PEATcosm2014_Bin_35_FD_119750 | JGI IMG/M metagenome (GOLD analysis project Ga0181526, IMG submission 119750) | Peatland microbial communities from MTU Mesocosm Facility, Houghton, MI, USA - PEATcosm2014_Bin06_30_metaG | ecosystem: Environmental > Terrestrial > Soil > Wetlands > Peat | place...
CGATGGACGGTGCAGCGCGGGCGCGCCCGCCTGCGAACCGGATCCAGCGATCCATTGCAACTCGCGAACGATGTCGGCAGCGCTCTGCCACCGCGAGTCGGGATCCTTGGCCAGGCATCCCTGCACCACATGCTGCAGAGCCGACGGCGTCAGGGGCTGGATGATTGTGATCGGCTCCGGTTCTTTTTCGAGGATTGCCGCCGCGACCGACACAAGGGTCTTGCCTTCGAAGGCGCGCTTGCCCGTAGTCATTTCATAGAGCACGGCTCCGAGGCTGAAAATGTCACTGCGCGCATCGGCCTCTTTGCCTTCCACTTGTTCCGGAGACATGTACTGGAAGGTGCCCACGATCGTGCCCTGCACGGTCAACGGAGTGGCGTTGTGGCTGGTCAGGGTCGCGGTCAACTCGGAGGTTTGTTTATTCCGCAGGCTGGTTTCCTTGGCGAGTCCGAAGTCCATCAACTTGGCACCGGCTTTGGTCAGCATGACGTTGCCCGGCTTCAAGTCGCGATGAACGACGCTGCAGCGGTGCGCCGCCTGCAAACCCTCGGCGATTTCGGCTCCGTAGCGCAATACCTGATCGAGCGGCAAGGTCCCGCGACGCAGCCGATCGCCCAGGGATTCGCCTTCGAGAAGTTCCATGACCAGATAACTGATGCCGTCCTGCGAACCGACATCGTAGAGCTGACAAATGTGAGGATGATTCAGTGACGAGATGGAGCGCGCTTCGCGATCGAAGCGCTCACGAGCTTCGGGCTGATCGCAGAGATGGGAGGGCAAAACCTTTATGGCTACACTGCGGTCGAGACGCGTATCTCGGGCGCGATAGACCTCACCCATTCCGCCGGCTCCGAGAGGGGATTGAATTTCGTAGGGACCAAGTTTTGTGCCAGAGGTGAGCGGCATGAGTGCGTGCAATTATAGCTTGCGCGCATCGGCAGCAAGCATCCCTGGCCCGGCGAGGTTACTGCTACGCTACTTTTCCTGAGTGCGGATGAGGACGACGTCGGATTCGCGGTGGCCGCGGACGACGGCGAGTTGTTTGCCGTCGAAGGAGTAGTCGAAGTCGCGGATAAACTCCGACTTGAAGTCGGTGAGTTGTTTTCCGGGCGAACCATCCAGGCGCTGCAGCCAGAGGTTGTCGGTATCGCCGTTGCGCACGCAGTAGATGATCCCAGTACCGTCGCGCTTGAACTGGATCTGCGCGCCTTCAATATTCCCGCCGTACTCTGAGCGTGGCCGTTCGAAGTCCAGGAAGCGGGGCGGTTGGCCGGAATCGAGAGGCTGCAGCACCAGTTTCTCCTTGGGATCGTTGGGGCGGGAAGTCACGAAAGCCGCTATCTTGCCATCGGGAGAAATTGCGATGCGGCTGAAAACTGCGAATTCGGAAATCTGTTGCGGTGCTCCACCTTCCATTCCAACCTTGTGCAGCTTGTTGTCTGCGTCAGAATAAACCACAGTCTTGGCGTCGAGGGAGCAGACGGCCTGGTAGTCAAATTTACCGCTGGTAAGTTCCTTTGCGTTTCCACCATCTGCGTCGGCCCGCCAGAGATGAGCCTCGATCTTGGCTGTAGCAGCCATGAAGATCACGCGTCCGTCCGAGCAGGCATGGGCGAAATCCGGATAAGAGAACTGGGAAAACATTGGCGTCTTGGCGCTGGAGGCGGGATTCAGCAGATTGATGCCGCTGTCGGTCGCAGTGACGAGGAGTTGGCCATCGCGGGTCCATGAGATCTCGTCGCTGGGAGATCCCTCGATCGTGAACTCGCGGGCCTGGGCACTGCCGCCGTCGGGGACGACGTAGGGATTCTGATGAGTTTGCCGCTCGATGGTGGCCACGGTGCGGCCGTCGGCGGCCACGCCGAGATCGGTATACGCGTTGGTGTCGCGCGTGACAGCAGACACCTTGCCTGAGGGAAAAGAAATAAAGACAATCTGCGGCTGGTTGGAGAAAGCGTGCACAGCCAAAGCCAGCAGCCCGCTGCCATCCGGCAGCCAGACGGGCCGTGTGAAATACAGGTCGTTCGAGATCACGAACAGGTTGCGCTTACCGCTCTCGACGTCGAGTGCGGCGAGGGCACTGAGTTGACCTCCGGGCTGGGAGACCGGAGTCACGATGGTCTTGCCATCGGGGGACCAGGCCACGTCGGTCACGATCTCATTGATGGGGGCGGTTGCGAGGGTTCTTTCCGCGCCGCCTTCGAGTGTGTGGATAATCACGCGGTATTCGCCGACTTTCGGATTGTTGCCGAGGAGATAGACGAATTTCGTACCGTCTGGAGAGAAGCTGATGCTGGAATCGATATCGGTAACCAGTTTCTGCGGAGTTCCGCCGAGAACTGGAGCGCGATACAAATATTTCAGCGCGCTGTTGCCTGCTTCGGAGCGAACGAAATACAGATAGTTGCCGTCCGGGGAAAAGCGCACGCCCATATATACGACCGGTCCCGGTGCCACCACCTGGGTATTGCTGTTGGTGGGAACATTGCGCAGCCACAGGCTCTGCTGGCCATTGTCAGCCATCACGTGCAGCAGGTATTTGCCGTCGGGCGAAATGGCAACCAGCGTGGCTTTGCCAGTTTCCGTGACTTTGCTGACGGAGAAATTTTGAAATGGGGCGGGCCGGGTGCGCGAGAGGAACGCGTAGACTCCGTAGGCAGCCGCCAGGACCAGCAGGATCGCGACCAGGCTGGTGATGCCGAGTCCTAATTTGTGTTGCTTGGCGACGGTGACGACCGCGGAACTGCCGCTGCTATGGACGGTCTGAACGGCGGCGCCGGCTGACGACTCTGCGGCCGCGATGTGGCGGCTGGAATCCGTATCGCGCTTCAGGCGCTGCAAATCGGCGCGCATTTCGGAGGCATGCTGGTAGCGCAGGCCGCGATCTTTTTCCAGAGCCTTGTTGATTATGTCTTCCAGCTTGGCGGGCAGGTCGGGGTTCAGGCGGATGGCCGGGGCGGGAGCGCGGTTTAGAATTGCTTCGAAAACCGTGGCCGAGCTTTCTCCTCGAAAAGGGAGCATCCCGGTCGCCATTTCGTAGAGAACGGCGCCGAATGAAAATAGATCGGTGCGCGCATCGAGCTCTTTGCCTTTGGCCTGCTCGGGCGACATGTAGGAAATCGTTCCCACGGCCGTTCCCGGGCTGGTGAGGAGTTGTTCGTCGACGGCGCGCGTCGCGGTGTTGGCCGAGCCGGCGTCACTGGAACTGACGGTGAGCGTGACTTTTGCCAGTCCGAAGTCCAGAATCTTGGCATGTCCGCGCTCGGTGACGAAAATATTCGCGGGTTTGATGTCGCGGTGAACTATACCTTTATCGTGAGCGGCATCGAGGGCATCGGCAATTTCGATGGCCAATGAGAGAATGGCCTCGGTTTCCATGGGACGGCCCGCGATGCGGTGCTTCAGGGTTACGCCGTCGAGGAATTCCATGGCGATAAATGCCTTGCCGTCCTGTTCGCCGATGTCGTGAATGGTGCAGATGTTGGGATGGTTCAGGGCGGAGGCCGCCTGGGCCTCGCGCTGGAAGCGGGCCAGGGCCTGAGGATCTCGCGCGACCTCGTCGGGCAGAAACTTGAGGGCGACAAAACGATGAAGGCGGGTGTCTTCGGCCTTGTAGACTACTCCCATGCCGCCGCCGCCAAGTTTTTCGACGATGCGGTAGTGTGAAATAACTTTGTCGATCATTTATTAAGATACGGCTATAAGATACGGCTGCGGGCCGGACCATCTTATCGGCGAGGCACAGTCGAGTCAATGAATGAGGGTTAGGGCGGGAGCATGTCAAGCGCAGATCGCTTGCTTCATGAAGGAACGACCTTGGAAGCAATGACAGACGAGGGCCAGGCGAAGGATATGCTGCTGGCGCCGGGAGTGGGTAGTTCCGCGTTTCAAGGATTTTGCGAACTTTACTTCCGCTATTATTCTCGACTCACGGTGGTGGGGAAGAATCATCTGCCGGCGTCGCCGTTCATCATCTGCAGCAATCATACGAGCCACGTCGATAGCGCAGTTCTGATGACGGCTTCGGGACGCTCGTTCTCTACATTCGCACTGCTCGGCGCCAGCGATTATTTTTTCGATTCATGGAGGAGGAAGTTCCTGGTTTCACGATTTATGAATGTCATCCCGATCGATCGCCGGGCACAACCGAAATCGCTGCAGCGGTGCCTGGCGATGTGCGAGGATTTTCTGCAGCACGGCAATCTGATTCTCTATCCGGAAGGTACGCGGTCTCCTGACGGGCAGATCCAGGCCTTTAAGAAAGGTGCCGGGATGTTCGCGGTCGACCTGGGAGTGCCGATCGTGCCCGCGCTGGTCGAGGGAGCGCATCGCATTTTGCCCAAGGGGGAAGTCATGCCACGGCCGAAACCTATTACCGTCCGCTTTGGAGAGCCTATTATGTTCGCATTGAATCCTGGCGATCCTCGGGGCGCGCGTGGAGTTCGAAGGGCCGCTGTGGAATTGCTGGAAGAGCGCATCCGCGGGCTGAAGCCGAGCTTGTCGCCGGTGCACGCGGTCGAAACGTTATAGAAGCGGGAGGGCGCTATGTACACGGCGAAGCACATGAAATGGTGGGGATGGGGAGATGAAAATGTTGGTTTCGATTCGAAGGCCCATCCTGGTCTGTGGCCCTACGCGAAAAAGGTGCTCGAGGCGGAGGACGGCGGCGATCTGCAGCCGCCGGTGTCGATAGAAGCGGTCCAGTTGCACGACGCCATTCGGCATGAGGGCTTCCTCGCCGAGTTGCGCTTATGGATGCGTGAGGACCAGATCTGCGACAGCCGGTACGAGCGCGTGGTGCACGCGTACGGCAAGGGCCTGCGCGACCTTTTCCGGATGCGGCGCGGCATGGCCGAGGGCGCTCCTGATTTAGTGGTTTATCCGGAGAACGAGCACGACGTGCTCATGGCCGTACGAGCGGCGGCGCAGCACGATGTGGTAGTGATCCCGTTTGGCGGCGGATCGAACATCGCCGGTTGTCTGGAGCGGATGGAAGCCCGCCGCATGGTGGTGTCGCTCGATATGCGCCGCATGCGACGCGTGCTGGCGGTCGATACAGAGTCGTGCACGGCACGCATCGAAGCCGGCGCGTTCGGTCCTGATCTGGAAGAGCAGTTGAAAAGCCACGGCTTCACCCTTGGCCACTTTCCAGATTCCTTTCGGCACTCCACGCTTGGGGGATGGATCGCCACGCGCTCGGCTGGAATGCAGAGCGATAAGTACGGCAAGATCGAAGACATGGTCATCGCGCTGCGCATGGTCACGCCGGTGGGCGTGCTGGTGACGCGCGTCGTGCCCAAGTCGTCGAACGGAATCGACGTCAATCATTTGTGCATTGGCAGCGAGGGGACGCTGGGAGTGATTACCGAAGCGACCATGCGAGTGCATCCGCGGGCAGAGGCGCACCGCACTCATGGTTACCTGTTTCTTGATTTCGAAGGTGGCATCCAGGCTATTCGAGAATGCGTGCGGAAAGAATGCGTGCCCTCAATGTTCCGCCTGAACGACGCGGGCAAGACGGCTTTGTCGCTGGCCTTCAAACCGCCATCATCCGGGCTATCGCAGGCCGTCACCAGAGTGATGAAGGGATATCTGCGAGTGAAGGGGTTTGATTTTATGAAGGCCTGCTTGATGCTCACCACCTTTGAGGGGAGCAAAGCCACCGTTGCCCGTCAACACCGACAAGTGAGCGCCATCTACCGCCGCTTTGGCGGCGTTGATCTGGGTCCGAGCTCGGGCAAGTCGTTCGAGTCGACCAAATACGATTTTCCGCACATCCGCGACTTTCTGATGGATCGCGGCATAAGCTCGGACGTGAGCGAGACCTCAACCGTGTGGAGTAACATCATCCCTCTGTATCGGGAGACGACGAAGGCTCTGGGTGCGGCGATTCAGGAGAGCGGAGCCAAACCCTGGGTGGGATGTCATATCAGCCACACCTATCACTCCGGCGCCAGTCTTTATTTGACGTTTGCGTGCCGGCAGCAGCGTGGCCGCGAAATGGAACAATATCTGCGCGCGAAACGAGTAGTGCAGCAGTCGTTCATGGATCACGGGGCGACGCTTTCGCATCACCACGCGGTTGGCACCGAACACCTGCCCTGGCTCACGGATGATATTTCGCCTGTGGGCGTGATGGCCGTCGCTGCAATCAAAGGCGGACTCGACCCTGGCAACGTCATGAACCCAGGACGGCTGCGGCCTTCGGCTGCGCCGTTTGAGGAGTGGCTGAAAACCGGCAGCCAGGCCCCATGCCCAATGACCGTTCCGCGCTGACGCCTCGATGAGGTTTCGTTTAGGGTACTGCGCCTTTAGGTCAGTCCAACGGCAGAAAATGCGCTTTGCGTTTCCGGGTTCGCCATGAAGGTATCCCAGACGAAGGCGCTGCGCTGGTTTTCTGCCATCAGCATGGTGATGCCAGCGTCGATTCCGAGAACGTCGGAGTCGTACCATCCCGTCAGCGGATTAAAAACGTCGACATAACCGTAGCGCTGCCAGGATTGCGGGTAAAGAGTGCGAATATTTCGCAAGGCCGCGATGCAGTTTGCAGAAAGAAACGGAAGGGAACCTCCCGCGGCGCAGGGCACGATGCTTCCATCGATGGGGCCCATCGCCGGCGGACCGCCCCAAGCGACATATCCATTCTCTGAGTCGGACGCCGTAATTCCCCACATGTTAGTCTGATAGTCCTTGAACTGGGATTGCAAGGAGAGGCAGAACTGGATGTGCGCCTGCGTCGCGGTCACGGAGTTGTTGAAGTAGTTCGTATACTGATCCGACTTGTTGCGGAAGTCGAACCAGGCGTGCGAGTACTGGTGGATGAATAGTGGGGCGTTAAGGTTTGTGATGTAGGTCAGTCCCTGGTAGGTGAAAACGGGCCGGCTGAATGCGTTCCATGCGGAGGCTAGAACGGGGTTCGTGGTGGATCCGATCGCCAGCAGGTAAAGCATCATCAGTTCGCAGTAGGTATCGTAGCGCGCGGTGATGAAACCGTTTTCTGGAGTCCAGCCCATAGAAAAAGTCGAGCCACCGTTGAGCATCCAGGGCCAATTGACGCGGTCGTAGATCTGCGAGGCGAGGCTCTGGATTTGCGAATCCTGAAAATATTGGCGGCAGGTGAGCACACCACAGAGAAGAATAGATGTGTCGATGGACGAGACCTCGCTGCTCCAGACCCGATCGCCGGTGTTCATATCGACGAAGTGATAGAAAAATCCGTTGACGTTGGCGAATTGATTGAGCAGGAAAGTTAACGTGTTGGTGACGCGAGTTTGGATCTGCGCCGCATCACCGTAGCCACGGCTGTGGCCAATGCACAAGGCTGTAAGTCCGAAGCCGGTGGCGGCGATGCTGGCCACGGTGCTGCTGTCGCCGCCCGCGGCCAGAGCGCGATCTTTGACGAGGCCAGTCGTGGGGTTGGCTTGCTCCCAGAAGAAAAGGAAGGTTGCTTGCTGGATTTGGTCGAGAAAGACGTCGTCGGAGACGGGAGGAGTCACGGGCGGAGGTGCAGCCGTGGGCGAACCTCCGCCACAGGACATGCACAGGGCGAGACTCGCCGCCGGGAAAGCCAGCGCGGCCCTGGCCGAGTAGCCCAGGATTTCGCGGCGGGTGAGCAGGCGAGTTGGCCGAGGCTGCTTCAATCGTCTAGTTCCTTGAGCGAAGGCTATTTTCCTGTGACGGCGTCGAGTTTGTGAAGCATGACGCCGATCTCAGGATTTGCCATAAAGTTTTTCCACACCAGTCCGGTGCGGTTGTTCTCGATCATCACCACGATTGGCGCTTGGTTCAGCCCCATGTAAATTGGCGAAACCCAATTCTCGCCCGGATTGTAGGCATCGCGGAGGCCGTAGATGTCCCAGAGTTGGGATCCCAAGTCGCGGTAGTAATGCTTGAACGCCGCCATCGATGCTTCCGGCGTATAGGGGAAAGACGCGAGTGCACCGGTTGGGGTGAGCGTTCCGCGGTCGCTGTTGGCGTCCGGCGCGTGGGGTACGTAGCCGTCAGGACCGTCGCTTGCCGTCAGTCCCCAGGCATCGGGGCCGTAGCCTTGGAAGTGTTTGGGATCGGCAATGCAATAAGCGCGATTGATGAGCGCGAGGTTGCGATTGTTGTCGAAATAAGACGACGTAAAACGGTCGTGCAGACTATGCGGGTCGAAGCCGAAGAATGAGTAATGGGTGAAGAACAGCGGGCCCCCGCTGCCTACGCCAACGTCGAGTTTGGTTCCGTAGTAGGTATGGCCGTTGCCGTAGTGATTGCCGTCGGTGCTGCCCGACCAGCCTTCGCGATAGCTGATGGCGCGCGGCGATTGGCTCGCCCAACCGGAGTAGTACATGTCGGCTGGTACGCTGTGCGTCGGCGACGACATCGCCAGCAGATACGTGATCATGACCTCGTTGAATCCGATCAGCGGATGCTGGATCTGCCAGCCCCATTCAGCGGACCAGTGCCAGTACATGAAGTCGCCGGGCTCAGGGCCGCGATACCAATCCCACTCCACGGTTTCCCAGAGCTCGGAGATGCGACGGTAGAGATTGCTCTCGGTACCGGTTTCGCCGCGGAAATATTGGCGGGCCGCGAGCAGCCCTTCCATGAGGAAAGACGTTTCGACCAGATCGCCACCGTTATCGAACATGCCGAAGACGGGCATTGTCTTGCCGGTGGCGCCGTTCATGTAATGGGACCATGCACCGTGATAGCGCTGCGCGTGTTCGAGAAAATCGACGATTTTCGTCAGACGTTCGATACCCTGAGCGCGCGTGATGAAACCGCGGTCGACACCCACTATCAAGGCGGCGATACCCAGGCCACTGGCGCCGGTGGCGACGATGCGATCGTCGCCCGGAATGTTTTCGCGAGTCATCCCGGAATTCGGATCGGCGCCTTCCCAGTAATAGTGGAAGCAGGCCTCCTGCAGCATGGTAAGCAGTTCGTCGTCGCTGAGTTCGCGGGTTGAGGCCTTGATTTTCGTCGGGTGGAAGGATGTTTGATTTTGCGAGTCGGACGCGCCCACCCTGTAAAATGCGGTCACGCCAGCTTTTCCGAGAAAGTCCTCGTATCGATTCGTCCCTGGAAGTTGAATGCCGATGGGCTCGAACTGGTTGCCGTCGAGCGAGCGATAAATCAGGTAGTGAGCCAGCCGGGGAGAGTTCACCGGATCCCATCGTATTTCTACGTGCCGGTCATAGCCGATGGCGCGGACGTTCTCGGGAGCGGGCAACGCCTTGGATTCGGCTTCGTGCGGGTCGTCGTCGACACGGATCTCATCAATCAGGAGCATGTGCCGTGCGCCGTCGGAACGTCCCTGATGAAAAATAATGTTCTGCGGCGACTCGGGGCGAAACTCGTAAATCGAGGCGGTTCGAAATCGCGACAGCGGAATTCGTATCTGAATCCACTTCCCAGCCGGAATATCACCGGCGATTTTTCCGAGCGGCAGAGGCTCAGTAAACGAACCGGGAAATTCGGCGACTTGAAGTCCTTCACCGGTATTGGAGAGAACCAGCATCGGAAGATCGTCAGCGGCGATGGCTTGCGGCGCGAAACACCAGAAGTAGAGGTTGTGACCTTGAAGCTCCGGGAAGCGATTGCGGAAGCCATCCACGCGGATTTCCGCTTCCCAACCTCCTCCGGGTTGCGACTGCCACTGCAGGCGGAGCGCGTTCGGAGGCGTCAAAAAGGTCTTGGTCTCGACGGGAAGGCGCCGGTCTTTTAACTCCAGAAAACTCGAACCGTTGGCCATGCCGTGGCTGTAAAAATAAGCGTCCGGCGTCAGACTATTGTCGAAGACCGAGTGGCGATAATATTCCGAACTGCCCTGGGCGGCCGCGGTCAGCGATAAAACTCCGAGCAAGAAAAAACTGGTTGAGATGGAAAGAGTGAGCTTGCGGAATCTCATGGACTTCATTCCTCGGTTCATCATTCCTCGGTTCATTGCGTTTGCGCCCGCGCGTGGAATTACGCTTTACGGCAGGATCTCGGC
>Ga0181526_10005105_pt1 | contig 9973 bp, 5 predicted proteins | sample PEATcosm2014_Bin_35_FD_119750 | JGI IMG/M metagenome (GOLD analysis project Ga0181526, IMG submission 119750) | Peatland microbial communities from MTU Mesocosm Facility, Houghton, MI, USA - PEATcosm2014_Bin06_30_metaG | ecosystem: Environmental > Terrestrial > Soil > Wetlands > Peat | place...
CGACTGGCGATGTCACCGTCCACGGCCAAGGCCAATTCTTCTCGCCGTTCGGCGGCGACGGCACACACGCCGTACAGGCGGAAGGCGAGTACATCCGTTATCCCGGCGATCAGGAGGGCCAGTTCGATATCGGTCTGGTGAACCGTTGGGATCACCTGCAGGCCGGCTTGTTCTCCAGCTTCAAGTACATCCGGCTGGACCAGTTTGCCAATGGCGGCAGCATGGCGCAAGGCGCTTTCCTGCTGGATTACCTTTTCAGCCGCGGCCGCATCGGATTCTTCGGGACGGAAGGCTTCAAGAATACGGGCGCGCTCTCCGAGACACCCTTGGGCCCCACATCGTTCACCGAAACCTATGCACGTCCTATGAACCAGGTCGGTTTCACCGCGCAAGTGGGCATGTGGGGCGACGCCTGGATTCAAGGCAACTTGGGCTACATACACAGCCACCAGGTTGGCGAGTCGGGCCGCCCGGGCGGCGAGGTCAAACTGGTGCAGCCCTTGAGCAAGGAATTCGCTTTCACCGTGACCGCGGGTTTGAACCCCACCATGATTACCGCCAAGAATACCGGCGAACTCACGTTCGGCTTGGAGTTCGGCAACTTCATGCGGCCGAAAGAATACAGTACGTTCACGCATCCGGTCCCCATGGACGTGCCGCGCATCCGGTATGAATTGTTGACGCGCACGGTGGGCCACAGCGCCCCGGTGGCGAACGCGGGTCCGCCGCAGATCGGCATTCCGCCCGGCACCGTCACCCTCAATGGCAGCGGGTCCTACAGCCCCGATGGCGATGCCCTCAACTATTCGTGGAAACAGGTTAACGGTCCTACCGTGAGCTTGTCCGGCGGCAATACGGCCATGGCCACATTCACCGCGGCGGGATCCACCAGCTATGGGTTCACTCTGACCGTTACGGATCAGGTGACCGGCCTGACCGCCAGCGCCAACACCTTTGTGAGCACGCAGAGAGCGCTGCAAGTGGTGCGGTTCTCGGCCACTCCCAGCACCATCACCGCGGGCCATTCCTCCACCCTGGCGTGGAATGTGACGAATGCGACCGCGGTCGCCATCTCGGGCGTCGGCTCGGGTCTCAATCCGCAAGGCACCGCGACGGTGTCGCCGACGCAGACCACCACTTACACCTTAACCGCCACCGGATCGGCTGGCCAGTCGGTCACCGCGAGCGTCACCGTTACCGTCAATGCAGCGACTCCGACCAAGCCAGCGGTCATACGCTTCACGGCAGCGCCGATGAGCATCTCGAGCGGCCAGTCTTCTCTCCTGTCCTGGACCACCACGGGCGCCTCCACCGTTACGATCAATAACGGAGTAGGCACTGTGCCGGCCAACGGCAGCCAGAATGTCTCGCCGACCTCAACCACTACATACACCCTGACGGCCACCGGCTCCGATGGAGTCACCAACGTAACCGCCGCCGTCACCGTTACCGTGACTGGCGCACCGGCTGCGCCCGTCCAGATCCTGACGTTCTCCGCCAGCCCGGCTTACTCGCCGGCTTCCGGCGCGCCCGTTGTTCTGACGTGGACGACGCAGAACGCCACTTCGGCGATCATCACCGGCACGGGAGCGCCGGGATCCGTGCCCGTCAACGGCAGCGCCACCGTGAATCCGACCACCAACTCGGACTACACGCTGACCGCTTACGGTCCGGGTGGACCGGTCACCTCCGTCATCCACGTGTTCGTGAGATAGCGGGGCGGGAAGTACGTAACTCCAGCCGGGCGGCTAACCACCGCCCGGCTTTTTTTGTCCTCTCCGCCGAGGATTGCGCGCTTTCTTAGATAGGAGCAGAAGATGAACCGAATCAAGATCAATGGGGTCACCTTCGACCCACGGGAAACCGGCGCAGTCGCGCTGGCGGCGGCGCCCATGGCGCCGGACGCCACCAGGTCGAACTATATTCTAATTCAGGCCAATGCGCCGCTCTCCACCGCCCAGCGCCGCGAACTCGAAGACAAGTCGGTCCGCATTCAAGAGCACGTCTCGGAAAACACTTACCTGTGCGGATACAAACCAGCCGATCTCAACGCTATCCGCAACCTGCCCTACGTGGCATGGGCCAACGTCTACCATCACGGATTCAAGATTGCGCCTTGGCTGACGGGCGCGGCCTCCGTTGGGGAAACGAGATCTCTCGCCGAGATGTCGCTGGTACCCGTGCGCGGCATGTCCAGGAATCCGGAGGCCGTCGACATCGTCTTCCACAGCGACGTGGATCCCAACGCGATGCGCGAGAAAATCGCGGCATTAGCGGGACTGGCGCCCGAGGATCTGAACCCCGGACGCCATAAGATCAGGCTTACGGTTCCCGAGAAGGCGCTTCCCGCCCTGGCCGCGCTCGACGAAGTTCACCACATTGAACCCACGCCGGAATACAAACTGATGAACAACGTGGCGCGCGGCATTCTGGGTCTTCCGGATCCGACGCCCGCCGCCGGCGCGCTGTTGGGCGCCGGTCAGATTGTGGCCGTTGCCGATACCGGCTTCGACCAGGGATCCACCACGGACGTGCATCCCGCGTTCACCGGCAGGGTGCTGAAGCTGTACTCGTTGGGACGGCCGGGGACAGCCAGCGATCCGGATGGCCACGGCACTCACGTATGCGGATCGGTGCTGGGCGACGCCAACTCCGCTACGCTAGGAGTTCGTGTAACAGGCGCCGCGCCCGGGGCGCAACTGGTGTTGCAATCGCTGCTAGACAGCCAGGGCAATCTGGGCGGGTTGCCCGACGACCTGCATGATCTCTTCCTGCCGCCGTATACCGACGACGGCGCGCGCATCCACAGCAACTCCTGGGGGGCCACCAAACAGCCGGCGGTTTATAACTCGAACTCATCCGAGGTTGACGATTTCGTCTGGAACCACCGCGATTGCGTGATTTGTTTCGCCTCGGGAAACGAGGGCACGGATTCCAGTGGAGCCGGGACCATCGACCCGGGCTCATGCTCGCCGCCCGGAACCGCTAAGAACTGCATCACGGTAGGCGCTACCGAGAACAACCGGCCGGGCTTCGACAACGGACTGACCTACGGGTCCGGGTTCGGGTTTCCCTCCGATCAGATTGGGGCGGACGAGGTTGCCGACAATCCCGAGGGCATGGCGGCATTCAGCAGCCGGGGACCGGTGCAAAGCGGGAGAAATAAGCCCGACGTAGTGGCGCCAGGCACCGCGATTCTCTCCACGCGCTCGCGTGCCACACAGAACACGGGGTGGCTTGCCAGCGACGATCCGTTGTACTTTTTCGATGGCGGCACCAGCATGGCGACGCCGCTGGTAGCGGGCTGCGCGGCCGTCGTGCGGCAGTTTCTGACAACCACAGGCGGCATCGCAAAACCCAGCGCGGCGTTGATCAAAGCCATGCTGATTGACGGGGCCACCCCCATCAAAGGCCAGTACACGCCTCCCGAAGTGGGAACGATTCCGGATATATCCGAGGGTTTCGGGCGGGTCTATATTCCGGCCACGGTGGGGCCTTTCGGCGCGAACGCGGCGCTCGACTTCAAGGATGAGGCGACCCAGCTCGACGTGAATCAGCAGGAACAAATCACCGTCGCGGTCAACGCCAGTCACACGAAGCTTAAAGCGACTTTGGTTTGGACGGATCCGGCGGGAGACACGCTGCAGAACGACCTGGATCTGATTGTCCAAGCCGCCAGCGGCGAGGAACGACACGGGAACGTGGCGGCGGGGTCCACGGATTTCGACCGGCTGAACAATGTCGAGCAAGTTACGTGGAGCAATCCGCCGGCGGGGAACGCGGTGATTACGGTGAAGGCGTTCCGCATCACCACAAGTCCGCAAAGTTATGCGCTGGTGGTGAGCCTGACCTGAAGGTTTAGGGCCGATTTCGTTGCCTTAAGAGCGGGTCCTGGAGGACCCGCGCAGGACTGGAGTCCCGCCCCACTGGGCCGCCCAGCGCAAATACCGCCATAAATCCGCGCGGCGCTGCCACGCAAATCGCCAGAAACCGGTGAAGCCTATTTGGTCCGCATGGAGGCCCCAATAGGTTTCCATGCGCCAGCGAAGATACGGGCTGCGCCATGGATGGAGCCGGTAACCGCGGGTGAGCCGCCAGAGGACCCGTAGCATCTCTCGCCAGGCTAATTGCTGCCGGAGCTGCGGGCCGCGGCGGTGGCGCCGACGCCTTCGGGCGTGGCGTAGTAGCCGGAGCGCGTGCGCACCGTCGGCCGATTGGGTCCGTTAGCCGTGACTTTGATTTGGCGGAACGATCCGTCCAGCGCGATGTTTACGGGCGAGTAAGCGAGCGTGTACTGATTGCGGATATCGCGCGCCACCTGATGCGCGACGCGGTCCACCTCGGCCGGCTCTTTGGGGAAGTAGGATTCGCCGCCGGTGACCGAGGAGAGTTCCTCGAGAGCGCGGCGGCAGCGCTTGGCCTCGCGCCGCTCTTCCTCGCTCAGCAGTCCCACGGAGTACACCAACACGCCGCTATTCTGGGCGGATTTCACCAGATTTTCGAGGCTAATCAGGCTGCTGTTGTCGTTGCCGTCGGTGACCACCACCAGCACCTTCTTGTCCTTCTTGGCCTTTTCCTTCAGGTGGTCGATGGACATGCGGATGGCATCGCGCATGGCCGTGCCGCCGCGGGAATCGATGCGCGCCAATCCTTCCTGCAGGTCTTTCACATCGTTGGTGAAGTCCTTGTCCAGGAACGCATCGTCGTTGAAATTGACGATGAAGACTTCATCCTGCGGGTTGGAATCTTTCACCAGGGCCAGCGCCGCGGCCTCCACCTTGGCGCGCTTCTCGCGCATGCTGCCGCTGTTGTCGATGACCAGCCCCATGGATACCGGGACATCCTCGCGCTTGAAAACCTTGATCTGCTGTGGCACGCCGTTTTCAAACACCTGGAAGGCGTTTTCGGGCAGGTTCAGCACCAGATGACCGGTCTTGTCCACCACCGTGACCGGCAAGACCACCAGCCGCGTAGCCACGCGGATGACCGGGGTTTGTTGCCCGGGCGTATCGGCCGCCCACAGGCCAAAGGCAGCGACGGCGCACAGCGCCGATATCAGAACTCTTTTATTGGGTAGGAGCATAGTAGCCCAATCTCCAAAAGGCCCGCAAAGGCGGCAGCCCGCGCGGTTGCACCAACTTGACTTGCACCCGCCGGTATTTGCCATTCCTTTCCAGGTTCTTCGGAGAGTAGCCGATAATATACTGATTGCGCAACTCAATGCCGATTTTCTCGGCGATATTGGGAAGTTCGTTGAGGTTCTCCACCGGGAAGTGCCGTCCGCCGGTCTGTTCCGAGATCTCGCTCAGCAGGGTAGGCCCCCCCAGTTCTTCGGCGGTCCGGCTACGCGTGGACGCCGGCTCGAAAATGCCGATCGCATAGATTTGGACGTCCGCTTCACGTACCAGGTTCTTGACTTCCGTTTCGGTGTAGCGGCTGTTGTTGTCGCCCCCGTCGGAGATAATCAACAGGGCCTTGCGCGCGTTCTTGGCTTTCTTCATCTCGTGCAAGCCCAGGTACACGGCGTCCAGCAGCGCGGTTTTGCCTCTGGACTGCGTGAACGTGAGACGGTTCTGAATCTCTTCCAGGCTGGTGGTGAATTTGATGGCGAGCTCGGCGCGGTCGCTGAATTCCACCAGGAAGAATTCGTCCTCGGGGTTGGCCGTCTTGAAGAATTGAGCCACTGCCTGGCGCGATTTTTCCAGTTTAGTTCCCATGCTGCCGCTGCAATCGAACACCACGCCTACCGACAAGGGCGCATCCTCGCTGGAGAACTGCGCGATTTGCTGCTCGGTCTTGTCTTCGAAGACCCGGAAGTTCTCCTTTTCCAGCCCCGTGACAAACCGGTTGAGAGGATCGGTGACGGTGACCGGGATCAACACCAGCGTGGTGTCCACGCGGATGTTGCCCTTGGGGAGAATCTCGCTGGTCCCCGGCGTCTTGGGACGGGGAACAATCGAAACCTGTGGGTCCCCACCGGTTTTTTCGCCGGCTTTTCCATCGGCGTTTCCTTTGGCGTCTCCATCGGCGAGGGCCAAGGAAATTCCGAGAAGCGCAACCACGCTTGCCACTGCCAGCACGCGGCTAAATCGCAGGCTTGTCATGGCTTCCCCGCCTCTCTATCTTTCATGAGTGTAGCACAGCAATTTTGTGTTAGAATCGCCTGTGCGCCGTAAAATTTTAGGCGTGATCCCTGCGCGTTACACCTCTTCACGCTTCCCTGGCAAACCTCTCGCTCGAATCGGCTCCAAATCCATGTTGGAGCATGTATTCGAACGCACCTCTCAAGCCCGCTACCTAACTAGCGTCACAATCGCCACCGACGATGAACGCATTGCGGACGCCGCGCGCAGTTTTGGCGCTCCGGTGCGTATGACGCGCGCGGACCACTTGTCGGGTACCGACCGCGTGGCGGAAGTGGCATCCGCCGATACGGCGGAACTGATCGTTAACATACAAGGCGACGAACCGTTGATCGATCCGGCGGCGATTGACGCCGCCGTTCTGCCCCTGCTGCACGACGACGACATCCTGATGGGTACGCTGAAGAAGCGCATCGAGGACCCGCGCGAGATGGCCGATCCCAATGTAGTGAAGGTGGTGACGGACCGGGCTGGCAACGCGATTTATTTTTCGCGGTCGCCGATTCCCTATGGTGGGACAGGCTTCAGCCGGTCGTGTGCCCATTACAAACATATTGGCCTGTACGTTTACCGCCGGGACTTTCTCCTGAGATATTCCGATCTGCCGGTGGGGCCGCTCGAACAAGCCGAGCGGCTGGAGCAGTTGCGCGCGCTGGAAAACGGCTATTCCATCCGGGTAGTCGAAACCGAGTACGAATCGCTGGGCGTGGATACGCCCGAGGATCTGGAACGTGTGTCGAAGCTCTTCGCGGCTTCGGTGCAACTTGCGAAACCATATGGCTAAATACGTATTTGTCACGGGCGGGGTGGTCTCGTCGTTAGGGAAGGGAATTGCGGCGGCCTCCATCGGCTGCCTTCTGGAAAGCCGCGGACTACGGGTGACTCTGCAGAAATTCGACCCGTATCTGAACGTGGACCCGGGCACCATGAGTCCCTTTCAGCATGGCGAGGTGTTCGTCACCGACGACGGCGCCGAAACCGATCTGGACTTGGGCCACTACGAGCGCTTCACGCACGCCAAGCTCACGCAAGCGAACAATCTGACTTCGGGCCGCATCTACGAGCAGATCATCGCCCGCGAGCGGCGCGGCGATTATTTGGGGAAGACCGTGCAGGTGATTCCGCACGTGACCAACGAGATCAAAGCCGCCATGCGCAAAGTGGCGGCCGACGTGGATGTGGTCATCGTGGAAATCGGCGGCACCGTGGGCGACATCGAGTCGCTGCCGTTTCTGGAAGCCATCCGGCAGATGCGCCACGAGCAGGGCCGCGACAATTGTGTGTTCGTGCATGTGACCCTGGTGCCCTGGATCGCCGCGGCGCAGGAGTTGAAGACCAAGCCCACCCAGCATAGCGTGAAGGAATTGCGCGGCATCGGTATCCAGCCGGATATTCTACTGTGCCGCTGCGAGCGCTCGATTGCAGCGGACATGAAGGACAAGATCGCGCTGTTCTGCGATGTGGATGCGCGCGCGGTGGTGACGGCGCGAGACGTTCCATCCGTCTACGAAGTCCCGTTGGTGTTCGCCGAGGAAGGGGTGGACGAGATGGTGGTGCGCCTGCTGAAGCTGGACGGCCGGCCGCGCGACCTGAGCCAATGGAGCGGCATGTTGGGCCGCATGCGGAATCCGGTGGACGAAGTGTCGATCGGCTTGGTGGGCAAATACGTCGAATATGAGGATTCCTATAAGAGCCTCAAAGAAGCCTTGGTGCATGGCGGCCTGGCGCATCAGCTCAAGGTGAGCATCAACTGGATCGAGGCGGAGGGGGTGAACGGACCCGATTGGGAAAGGCAGTTGGACGGATACGACGGCATCCTGGTGCCCGGCGGTTTCGGCAAGCGCGGCATCGACGGCATGCTGAACGCCATTCGCTACGCGCGCGAGAACCAGGTGCCGTATTTCGGCATCTGCCTGGGCATGCAAACCATGGTCATCGAGTTTGCGCGCAACATTTGCGGTTTGGAACAGGCGGATTCGACCGAATTCAATCCGGGAACGCCGCATCGCGTGATTTTCAAGTTACGCGAGTTGAAGGGTATCGACGATTTAGGCGGCACCATGCGGCTGGGCGCGTGGCCTTGCCATCTGACCGAGGGCAGCGTGGCGCAAAAAGCTTACGGAGCGCGCGAAATCAGCGAGCGGCACCGGCATCGTTACGAGTTCAATCGCGAATATGAGGAGCGGCTTACCGCCTGCGGACTGCGCATTACCGGCCAGACGCCCGACCAGACCTACGTGGAGATTTGCGAGATACCGGAGCATCCTTGGATGTTGGGTTGCCAGTTTCATCCGGAGTTCAAGAGTAAGCCACTGGAGCCGCACCCGTTGTTCAAGGCGTTTATCGGCGCGGCGTATTGTTATAGGAGCCAGCGGCTGGCGCCGTTGGCGCGGCAGGTGGAGGCTGAGTACTCGCGGGGGGACTAAGGCTGCCGAAGAGATCGCCTACGCTGTCTCTGGGCCGGACGGGGAAGAGAGCGGCTCTTCGCCCGCCTTGGCCGGTGTGCTCGGCTGGATATAGCGGGACGGTCCGGCCGCCTGCTGGGCAATGAGCTCCTTGATACCAACGGCGCCCGAGAGGTCGTTGCGCGGCACTCGCACCTGTTCGTACTGCTCGGTGACCGAGCCATGGGAATAAGACGTCTGGTGGCCCCAGTCAACATCATCGAACGATACAGCCGTCAGGGAGGCGCCATTGAATCGGTTCGCGAGTAGGTGGGCGCCCGAGAAGTATGAATTGTCCAGGTTTGCGAATACGAAACCTGACTCTCCTATGATTGCGCCCGAGAAGGAGCAGTTCGTCAAGCTCGCCGCGTGGAAGCTGCAGCCGATGACCCGGGCGTCTTGAAACGAGGAGTCAGACAAGTCGGCGTCGCCGAACTGTAGATACTCCAATTGCGTGCCTGAGAAGTCGGCGCCCCTCGCGTCCACGCGCACCGGAAAGGCCCCGTTGGGCCGCCACCCTGCCCCCGAGATCCGATGGCAGAGCACTCCAAAATAGGTTGCGTTCGCTCCGCTTGGCCGAAATCTGACACGTCCTTGGTCTCGGCTTTGGTAGCGCAGTGGAGGCAGGGTGGTCTCCTCCGGTTCCGCTTGAAGGTGCCAATGCACTTTGCTGGCAAGCCGAAACAGACCGTCACCCAAGTGTGCGTCGAGGGTGGTCGTTCTAACGGGTTCTGGGAGGCTCCCCGCTGAACTCAAAACGAACGGGCGGCAACTCGGAACCAGTTTCTCCGCAAGCGATGTTTCCCATTGTATTTGTCCGGTGTGCCTATCCTCCCGCGGCTGCGGACGAAGGTGGACGCCATCGGCCCACCAATCCCATAGGTCGGCAAGGAGCGTCCTGACGCGCCGCCACTCGACGGGGGTCAGTCGCACCGTTGAGCCGGGCGTATCCGACGGCTCATATGGCGAATGACTTCGCGCAATTTCCCACTGCACTAGCGAACCAAGGTGGCTTACGACCTCAGGCGAAAGCCACTGTGGCCCGAGTAGGTTAGCGAGGCTCTCGGAGAAACTCCGGCGGGGGTCGGCCTCGTCGTAATTCCGCCAATAGAGCCCGGGGGACCGTTCCGGGAGGTCTCCCTGTAAGCTGCGACCGAAGACCTTAAGAGTTTCAACTATTTCCTCCGCGAACAGATACTCCCGAAAGGCCTTGTGGGTGAACTCGCAGCCAAGAGCCGTGTTGCCGCCTTTGAAGTAGAAGCTTACTAGCAGGGCCGAATCACCTTGTCCTTGGAGATTTCCCTGACTTGGCCAACCAGATCGCTCGTCCTTAAACGCTTTTCTAGCTCGGCCTTGCCAATGCTCTCCTGACCCAGTGCCGTCATC
>Ga0181526_10005108_pt1 | contig 9968 bp, 9 predicted proteins | sample PEATcosm2014_Bin_35_FD_119750 | JGI IMG/M metagenome (GOLD analysis project Ga0181526, IMG submission 119750) | Peatland microbial communities from MTU Mesocosm Facility, Houghton, MI, USA - PEATcosm2014_Bin06_30_metaG | ecosystem: Environmental > Terrestrial > Soil > Wetlands > Peat | place...
GGTCCTCACCAAAAAGGCGAAAAAGCTTGGGTTTCAATTAGTTATCCAGCAAACGGCGTAAACCTACAGGGGAAGGTTTCTGGAGAGTGCCGACACGGCACGCACGAGTGCGTGCGCCACGAGATCTCCAGAGCCGGCTAACAGCCGGCCGCGGGCATAATTGCCCGCCCCCCCAATTTGTGCAGAATCGAGTCTCATTCGCGTGTGCTACGCGAGCGACGATTGGCATGAAAATGGGAGAGACCGGTGTGGCAGTCAAGATCGTCGACGCACTGGATAGGGCGAGACCGTGACCGTGTTCGATCGGTGTTTTCGACCGTGCGCCGACGCTCCGGAACCCGCTCTTTTCTTCGGCGAGCGAACCTCGCCGCGGGGGGCGCGCGTCACAGCGGGTTCCGCGCGAACACATACTCCTCCACCGGTTGCCCGCCAATCAGGTGTTCCTGTATGATTCGCTCGATCACCTGCGGCGTCGCCGAGCGATACCAAGTCCCCTCCGGATAGACCACCGCGATGGGCCCCCCCTCGCAGACGCGCAGACAGTTTGCCTTAGTGCGGTAGACGCACCCATCGCCCGCCAGCAGGCCCAGTTCCGCCACGCGTCGCTTCAGATACTCCCACGATTCCAGGCCGGCCTCCTTCGCCGCGCACTTCGGCGTGGTCTGATCCGCGCACAGAAAAATATGGCGGCGGATGTGGCCGATGCGCAAGCCTTGCGCGATTTGAACCAGGCGTTCAGTATCCACGATCCTCGATTGTAGCGCGCACCAGTTCGACCAGTTCCGTCATAACGTCGTCCGGAAGTCGATCGTGGGTTAGGCTCTCGCAGAGGGCCGCCAGATCCACCAGCCGCGCCAGACGCCGCCAGTCATGCGGCAATCGTCCGCCGGCGCGCATGTATCCCGCGGAAAAATGCGGCTCGGCAACAGGCCGCGCGGCGCGCTCGTAACGCAGGAAACTACCCAGATCGCCCAGCGGCGAGCCGGAAACCGCAAACTCCCAGTCGAGAAGCGCAACCACCCTCCATCGGGCACCGGTGCGGCCATCGACGCGCCGCACCAGCAGGTTCCGTTTGTTGAAGTCGCCGTGGACCAGGCACGCATCGCCCGCGACGCCCGCCAACCGCGGCGCCTGTTCCCAAACCAGCGCGTGCGCGCGATCGCGCACTTCGGCCGGCATGCGCCGCTGTGGATTCTCCGACCCAAGACACAAGTCGATGAAGTGGGGCAGGGAATCGGCGCCTTCCAGCAACGGCGCCCCTACCGTTGGCCCCGGCCCGATCCAGCCCGGGGCAGAAAACCGGAAGCGGCCAATTGCGGCCAAAGTCTCGCCCGCCGCTTGCGCCGCCTGCGCAATGGCTTCCGCATCGCCGCCGCGTTTCAGATCGCGGAAGGTGATGCCTTCCACCCAACGCGTCAGCGAAAACGGCGGCAGATCTTCCCACCCGCCCGGTTTCGCGTAGATCACCTCCGGCACCGGCGCCGCGCCGCCCACCAGGCGCATTAAATCGACCTCTTTCTGGCACAGGGAAGCATCGTGTTCGTAAATGCGCAGCACCACCGGCTCGCGCGCCAGGTCGAGTTGCAGCTTGAAGTTCGCATTGCGCAAGCCACCCGCCAGCGGCTCGCACACCAGCGCGCGGCAGCCTGGAAACGCGGCCTGGACGATCCTGTCTAGAACCGGCGCGGACAGGCTGCGGCGCGGCCCGGCGCGCATCCAACGGGCTTGCTCTGGCGCGCCGCGAATCACATTACCCGCGTGCGCGCATCCGCGCCAACCTCTCCGTGAGGATCGCGGACAGGCCGGCCTCCACCTCGGGCGCGATTAGCCCTGCCACGTCGAGATCCTTAAGGTGCGCCTCGTCCTTTGCGCGAAAGCTGGTGAGCTTCATGTGAATCAGGCTTGCGAGAGGGATCAAGCGAAGCTCTCTGATTCGCCGGCCAGTTCCGAGTTCCGGAATTGGCTCCGGATCCTCCGGGCGGATTTCTCGCCCGCGAAAACGAGGTGGATGGCCCTCCGCGCGGAGGGCTGCTCAGGCCGAACCAGCATATCCACACCCGCGACATTCCGATACCGGAGACCGAACGACTCGGCAACTCTGGCAATCTTGTCCAAGTCGGCGCGGCGCACGGCGATATCGACGTCCTTGGTGAGGCGTCCGGCGTCCGGCTCCGATTCCTCAACGTATAAGTAGGTCGCCAGTCCCCCAACGACCCGATATTCCAATCCGGCGGACGAAAAAATCCGCTCCACCAGTGCCGCCAGCTCGAATAGTCGTTCCACGCGCTCGTCAAAGAAAGCGTTATACAGGACCGGCATCGCCCCATTATCGCATCGTCACGCCTTCACCTTGCGGTCCCCGCGATACGCCAGATTGGCCATGTGCGGACCGGCCACCGCCGCCGCGCCGATCTCAATCGGGCAGTTCGGCTCCTGCCGCGACCGGATGCAATCCAGGAAATTCCGCTGGGGCGCGGTGGCGCCGTCCCGATCCGCCTCCTGCGCGATCGATTCGGGCTTGCCCTTCTGCGTCCATGGCTCGGGATAAACAGCGGCGCGGCGGCCCAGCCTTGTTAAAAGGTTCCGCGGTCGGGTTCCATACGGCTAAGATTTTATCTAAATCCTGGAGGGCGGGTGCCCTGGGGCGGCGCATGGCGCCGCCCCACCCAATTCCGAGAGTATGATGAAAAGCGATGCAACGATCGGCGATAACGTTTTTATTGGCAGCCCTGGCTTTTCCCGTGCGGTCTCCTGCCGCCGATTGGCCGCGCTTCCGTGGGCCGAATGGCACCGGAGTCGCGGAAACTTCGCTGCTGCCGGATCGCCTCGGAGCGGATAAGCATGTGATGTGGAAGACAGCTTTGCCGCCCGGCCATTCCTCTCCGGTGATCAGCGGCGATCTTATCTTTCTTACGGCGTTCGAAGCAGACAAGCTCTTTACCATCGCGCTCAATCGCGGCAGCGGCAAAATCCTGTGGCGCCGCGAAGCTCCGCGCGACCGTCATGAGAAACTCGACACGCAGAACAGCCCGTCATCGCCGACTCCGGTCGCGGACGGCCGCAATGTTTACGTATTTTTTCCCGATTACGGGCTGCTCTCGTATACCTTCGACGGCAAGGAACGCTGGCGCACCCCGCTGGGGCCGTTCGACAACATGTATGGCATGGGTGTGTCACCCATTCTGGCCGGCGACAAGGTCGTTTTGATCTGCGACCAGGCGCACAACTCGTTCGCCGCCGCGTTTTCTCAAACCGGCGGCGAGCAAGTCTGGAAGACGCCGCGGCCGGAAGCTCTCAGCGGACATTCCACGCCGATCGTGTATCGGCCGCAAGGCGCGGGCAGCCAGGGCGCCGGGATTCAAATCGTTGCGCCCGGTTCATTTCGCATGGATGCCTACGATCTCGCCTCGGGCAAGAGCGTCTGGTGGGTGAACGGCCTGGCTTCGGAAATGAAATCGGTGCCCGTGCTCGATGGCGACACGATTTATCTCAACGGCTTCAATACACCCTTCAACGATCCGGGTAAGCAGATCGAGATTCCCTCGTTTGCGGACGCGCTGGCGAAATACGATATCAACCACGATGGCGCGCTGCAGCAATCGGAACTGCCCGCGGGTCCCATGCGCCTCTTTTTCCCTTTCGAAGACATCAACCAGGACGGAAAACTGGACGCCGCCGAATGGAAATCCTTCCAGGCGGTGATGGCCGCGGAGAACGGCCTGCTGGCGCTGCACGCCGGCGGCGCCGGCGACATGACCGCCACGGCGCTGCGCTGGAAGTATCAAAGCAAGGTGCCGCAACTGCCCTCCGCGCTGCTCTATCGGGGAGTGATCTACATGATCAACGATGGCGGTATTCTCACCACCGTCGATCCGGCCAACGGACAGCCGTTCAAACAGGGCCGTCTGCGCGGCGCGGTGGACAAGTATTACGCTTCGCCGGTGGCGGCCGACGGCAAGGTTTTCTTTGTCGGCAACTCCGGCGTGGTCACCATCCTGAAGGCCGGTCCGGATCAGGAGATTCTGTCCGTCAACGAACTGGACGACGAATGTTTTGCCACTCCGGCGATCGCCGATGGGCGCGTCTATATCCGCACGCGCGGGATGCTTTATTGTTTCGGCTTGTAAGGACCACCGGAATTAGGGAGCGGTTGCTCTGGCGATCGCCATCAAGCCGGCGTTCATCCATTCGTGGCGCGGCTCCGCTGCGGCGCGCGCAAAGGTCCACAGCCGAACGCGCTCGCGATCAACCTCAAGCAGGTCCGCAACGCGGAGGATTACTCCGTCCGGGTCCGCGCTCAATCTCACCTCACAATTGAACAGATGTTGGGTCGCATCATATGCCGGATCGCCGACAAACGGCTTCGGGTCGATTACCAGCCACGGTTCCCGTGCCGATCGAAGAACGTTGCCCGCATGCAGGTCAGTCGCGAGCAGCACTTCAATGGGCGCCGTGTTCGGCAACTCCTTGAAGAGGCGCAGTCCCTCGCGGACGAGTCCCGCATCGGGCCATTGGTCGACGTCTCCCAACGTCTCCTCGGTCCAAAACTTCATCAAAGCCGATAGCGGTCGAAACGGGTGCGCCGCGGGTGGCGACCGCCAAAGCCGGCGAAGAAGTCCGGTAATCGCCACGTCCTGACCGGCCTCCGGCAGTGCGCGCAACGGCGTTCCTGGTTCACAACGCTCCAGGAGCATGGCGCCTGTATGATCGTCGGCGAGAAGCACTCTTACCGTGGGGTCCCCATTCCAGAAGCGCAACCCCTCGAGTTCATGCTCCGCTTCCATATGTGGCATCGCGACCTTCAGCACCGCGGAAGAGCCGTTGACCAGTGCTGCAGGTGCCACCCACGAGCAACTGACATCTTCCGTGTCGAAGGGTGCTCCCAGCATCAGTGACCACCGACCTTCCAGATTTCGGAGCGTATCGGGTAACCGATCAAGCCACGCTGCCCGCTCGGCCGACTTCCGGCAGTTAGCCGCAAGGCGTGACGGGATGCTTATCGCCATGCCCTCATTATCGCCGCGAAGCCCATTTGTCCGATCATCGGCCAGCCTGAAAAAGGTGCAACGGCGCTTTCAGGTTCGCCACGGGAAACGGTTCCGATCCTTTCAACATCAACCAGAGAATGTTGTTGAACACCACGTCGTTCACCCGATCCGGTCCGCTGAAATCAAGCGCTTCCGACATTCTCGCCGCCGCCGTCGTGGATAGGTTCATTTCATGCATGTCGACCTGGGGTGCTATCGCCGTCCATGACGACATATCCGGAGTTGCGGCAAAGATATCCGCCAGGGACCGGCTGAAGTAGTCGTACTTGGATAAGCGGCTCAATCCCAAAGTGTCCTCAATAGCCGCGACGACGTCGGTCGTGTTAATGAACCGGTGAATCGTCCCTGGACGGTTGTAAGCGGAAATCGCAAAGAATACGGAACGGTGGCAATCCACGTGGTCCGGGCCCGCCTGCGAATCGTCCTCAAGCACGAAAACAACCGTGTCCCGCCAGAACGGAGATTTTGATAGCGCTTCCACAATCCGGCCCAGGGCCAGATCGTTATCCGCCATGTAGGCCCGCGGCGTAGGATAGCCGGCGCGCCCGCCGGAGGTGTGGTCGCTGGGCAGATGCATCACCTCAAGTTCCGGCATCTTTCCATCGTTAACGAACTTGTTCAGCTCGGCGATCCAGGCGTCCGCGCGGGCCTGATCTGCGATCTTCAAGTCGAAAACCGGGTACGTCGGACTCACGTCGGAGCCTAGCTCCCGTTGTGTCACCGGCCAGCCTTCAGGGGCCTGCATCATTTCGCCATAGTCGCGAAAGCGGACCCCTTTCTTTCTCGCCAGGGTCCAGAGAAATCCGTTGATCGGTTCATCCACTTCTTCGCCGTCCACACCTTCCCGTCTATCTGAATAGGCTGAAGGAACCATCTTCTCCCCGAAATCGGTCACGTACGCGGCCGTCGACCAGATATGACCTTGTGAACTTACTTCGGCATTGGTGAAAAACCGGTCGAATATTCCAAAGCGTTCCGCGAGGCCATGATGGTTGGGCGATACGTCCCGCCCGAAGAAAACCAGGTGGGGATCGCCGTCGCCTTCCGTCAGGTCGCCTAACACCTGGTCATACGTGCGATTCTCCTTGATGATGTAGATCACATGCTTGAACGGCGGATACACCTTCGTGGACCGGCGCTCTCTCCAGTTGTTGGCGTCGGCGACGCGCCGCGAGTATCCCGCCAGGCCATCCGCGGACAGATGGCCGGGCAAGATTCGCAGCGTCCCGTTCAGTTGACCCAGATCGTATCCAAAAGGTCTCCGGATGCCTTCGCCGGGGGTGGGACCGTCGGGGTTCGCATGGCTGCCATGTCCCTTGCCGCATAACATCAGCAGTTGACCGCCGGTATCCAGAACCGCCGTTGGGTACCAATCGGTGGGGATCCGCCCTGCGAGAGGCGGTTTAGCCGGCTCCGAGCGTACGGCGCGATTCTCGGATACATCCAGGACCGCTATCGCATTATTGTCCGCCTCGGCGGCGAACAGTTTCGATTCATCAATGGAAAGCGCCAGGGCATTCGGAGTGCTGCCCTCGGAGGGACCCGCCGGCGCGGCGTCGCTCAAATACCGCAAGACTTTCTTTTTTCCGGTATCCACCACCGCGACTTGATCCGCGGCGGCCAGGGCCACGAACAAGCGCGATCCGGACGCATTCGAGAGAAGCGCCGAGGGTCGCGGGCCAACCCGCAACTTGCCCGCCGCCACAAGCGTCCCATCGGCTCGCGTTTGAAAGATCGAGATCGTATTCGCTCCCCAGGCGGAAACGTAAACTCTGTCGTTCGAGGCGGCTGCCACCGCATACGGATAGCGATCGGTGGGAAAGCGTCCTACCACTCGTGAGCTCGCCACATCGACGACCGCCAGGGTGTCACTCAGGTTTTCCGCAACATACAGGTAATCTCCACGCCGTGAAACGGCGATCCCGGCCGGATATCGCGATCCCGGGGCTCCGGCTTTGTGTTCAGCCAAGGCGATCTTTCGATCGAGCGTCGCGGCGCCGTCTTTCCACGTGTAGCAATAGACCGAGTCGGCGTTGCCGCCGGACACGTAGATCTCCCTTCCGTTCCAGGCGAAGGCGATTCCAAAGAACGCCGCTTCCTGCGGCAATGTCTGTAGGGCGCGGCGGGACTTGAGGTCGACGATCTGCAACCCCTGCTCGCGCCAACCGCTAAGGACCACGGCGGCTCTCTCTCCACCGGGCGCAAGGGCCATCGCCATCGGCATACTTCCCAACTCGATGGCATCCCCGGCGGGGTCCAGGCGCAGCCCCGTGGACAGGAAGCCCGGGGAGGCCAGCCCTGCCTTCTGAACCTGGGCGCCGCAGGTTGCCGTGAAAAGTCCGAGGGTCGCAGACAGCCATCGGTTAGCTAAAACACGAGACATTTATCTTGAGCATATCAGCGCCTGGAAAGGATGGCGCGCAGCAACGGCAAATGGGCGGCGGAATCTGCTGTGCACAGTCTGAATGCGATCGAGTGGGGCAGGCGTCTACGCCTGCGGCGGGTCTCCAGACCCGCCCCTTCCCCGCAGCTCGCAGCCGGTTTTCCGACCATGCGCGGGTCCTTCAGGCCCCGTTCTTCCCGTCACGAAATCAGCCCTGACTGGAGGGCGCCGCTGCGGCGGGGCTAAAGCCCCGCGCGGGATAAATCCCGCCCCCCAGAGGTTGCAGGCCCATCCTGACAGGAAAGCAAATGCCCGCCCACGGGCTTCAGACCCGCCCTGTCCGCTTTCTGGATTATGCCGGTTGCGCATGCGAGTATAATCAGACTTGGCGGTCCGGTAAAGCTCAACTGCGCCCCGTCCGGCCGAGCCGCCTCAAACGCCATGGTCACCACGAAACGAGGTCTATTGAAATTCCTGCCGCGCGAAGAGAAGTTTTTCGCGCTGTTCGTAAGCCAGGTGAAGCTGATCGTGGAATCCTCCCGGCTGCTGCTGGAAGCAGTGCGGAACGGCAACGCGTACATGGCGCGGGCCAGCGAGGAGATCCGCACCTTGGAGGCTAAGGGCGACGAAATCATTCACGACACGTTCACCCGCCTGAACCAGACATTCATCACGCCGCTCGACCCGGAGGATATCCATGCGCTGGCCTCCAGCCTGGACGACGTCTTGGACGGCATCGAAGATGCCGCGCATCGCATCTTCGCTTATCGCCTGGATCCGCTTCCGCCGGCCATGGTGCAATTATGCGCTCTCATATACGACTGCGCCGAGAGCCTGCGGAAATGTTTTCAGGCGCTCAACGACAAGCAGCAGGTGGCGGAGCACTGCATCGAAATCAATCGGCTGGAGGACGTGGCCGACGGTGTCGTGCGCAGAGCCATTTCCGAACTCTTCGACAATGAAAAAGACCCCATCGCCCTGATGAAACTGAAAGAAGTTTACGAATTTCTGGAGGCCACCACCGACCGCTGCGAAGACGTCGCCGATGTGCTGCAAGGCGTCGTGATTAAGAACAGTTGAGATGAGCCCCATCCTGCTGCTGACGATGGCGATCATCGCGATCGCCCTGATATTCGACTTCATCAACGGCTTCCACGATGCGGCCAATTCCGTGGCTACAGTTGTATCCACCCGCGTGCTGTCGCCAGGACAGGCGGTTTTGTGGGCCGCGTTTTTCAATTTTGTGGCGGCCTTCGTCTTCGGAACCGGGGTTGCGCAGACCGTCGGCCAGGGGATGGTGGACCTGCGCATCGTGACGCCTTACGTGATCCTGGGCGGACTGCTGGGCGCCATCGTCTGGGACCTGTTGACCTGGTACTGGGGGTTGCCCACCAGTTCATCGCATGCACTGATGGGCGGTTACACGGGCGCCGCGATCGCCCGCGTGGCACACTTGAAAGGCGTGCGGCACATGTTCGACGCCGTGCTTTGGGCCGGGTGGACGAAGACGGTCGTCTCCATTTTCGCGGCGCCGCTGTTGGGTATGGTGCTGGCTTACGGATTGATGATCGCCGTCCACTGGATGTTCCGCCGGTCCAGCCCGCGGACCATGGACGTGTATTTCCGCAAGCTGCAACTAGTGTCGGCCGCATTTTTCAGCTTCGAACACGGCCGCAACGACGCGCAGAAAACCATGGGGATCATTACCAGTTTGTTGGTGACTTCCGGCTACCAGGCGACATTCAAGGTTCCCATTTGGGTGATTCTCTCCGCGCACGCGGCCATCGGGTTGGGCACCATGAGCGGCGGGTGGCGCATCGTGCGCACCATGGGCACGCGGCTCACCAAGCTCAAGCCCCGCGGCGGATTCTGCGCGGAAACCGGCGCCGCGATCTCGATTCTGGTGGCCACCGCCGTAAACCAGCCGGTCTCCACCACGCATGTGATTGCCGGCGCCATCGCGGGGGTCGGCTCGGTGCAGCGCTTGAAAGCCGTGCGTTGGGGGCTGGCCGCCAATATCGCGTGGGCCTGGATCCTTACAATCCCCGCCTCCGCGCTGGTGGCCTGGCTGTGTTTCGAGATCGTCCGGATGTTCGCGCGCTCAGCTTGAATTGAGTCGACTTCGCGCGCACCCGTTCGTGGCGCGGGCCGGTTGCGCTTGGGCGCCTCTCGGCGCGTTTAACCTTCCTCAGAACCGATAATCGACAGGTTTGATATTCTTGGCGCGCAAATATACGATGCACTGTCCGCGGTGGTGCGCGGTGTGATCGGTTGCCAGCAGCAATAATTCCATTCCAGTCATCTTGCCCGCCGGCGAATCGAAGGTTTCGTGGAGCCGCTCGAGTTCCAGGTTTTCGAGCGCGGAGATGACGAAATCGTAAGACGTGTTGAGCAGCTTCAACACGGATACTTTATCGAAATCCTTGGGCTTGCCGATCGGGTCCTTCTGTCCGGACAGCGTGGCGAAGAAGAACGAGTTGGCGCCGGCAATGTGGGCCATTTGTTCACCGAAGCTCATTTCATCGGGGTTGGGCTTA
>Ga0181526_10005109_pt1 | contig 9967 bp, 7 predicted proteins | sample PEATcosm2014_Bin_35_FD_119750 | JGI IMG/M metagenome (GOLD analysis project Ga0181526, IMG submission 119750) | Peatland microbial communities from MTU Mesocosm Facility, Houghton, MI, USA - PEATcosm2014_Bin06_30_metaG | ecosystem: Environmental > Terrestrial > Soil > Wetlands > Peat | place...
CCGACGCGGAAATTCCCCCGCCTGGCATAGCCGCCGCAAACCACGCCACCGGAGTCGGCAAGCGCGTCGGCGCTATCCGGACTCGCGGCCAAGCCCGCGATTATTTCGAAGAAGTTCGCCGTAAGATCCTGGCCGTCGAGTCAGAAACTGAATGAGTTTACGTTTGGGCAAAGGGGCGTGTCTCTCATCACAACTCTGTCTGACCTTGGAACCAAGAGTAGGATCATTAGATTCGTATTGAGATTGCGATAGCACCACGCAATGTTCCGCACAATCATTCGAAATATTGGGACGCATTCCTGTTGAAGTCACTGATGTTTTCAGAAGAACCCTGCCAGAACACCTGCGGCGAGACATGGGGGTTGGGCTTGGACCCTAATTCACGCATCTAAGTGCTTGAAAACAATTGGTCGGGGCGAGAGGATTTGAACCTCCGACCCCCTGGTCCCGAACCAGGTGCGCTACCAGGCTGCGCTACGCCCCGACCGAAGGCGCTCAGGCGGGAAATTCGTCTCTGAGCGGATAAATCAGGATAGCACAGGCGCTCTGGACGGACCAGCCACGGCGCGCGTCACAGCGGCATACAGAAGACGTCGAAATGCGTCCAGCGGGTCACGTCGGAGATGCCGAGGCGCGCTCCTCGATACTTTTTTTCGCTTTCGAGTTTGTGCACAGCGTAGCCGCAACCCTCCAGCAGTTTGAATAATTCCGCGCGCTGTTCGCCATCGGTTCCCTTAAAGACCTCGGCGCGAATGTAGGGCCGCGCGCGCGCGAGCAACCCTGTCAGCGTGGATAGTACAACGCGGTCGTAACCTTCCGCGTCCACCTTGATGTAACGGACGCGAGGCGCGAGTTCCGCGTAATCGCGCTCCAGGACAGCCGCGAGATTCCGCCCCTGCACCTTCAACTTAAACGCGTGCGCGTGTTTCCAACGGCTGATCCCCTCATGTCGGCCGCCATTGCAGAAGCCCGAATCGGAATACTCAAACTCGACCTCGCCATCTCCCGGCGTCGCCGCAAATTCGAGCGGCACGATATGCATTCGCGAAGAATTCAGCTGCGCAGTTTTTTCCAAGGTGGGGAAAACATAGGGATTGGGTTCGAGCGCCAGCACCACGCCCGTTGGACCGACCGCCAACGCCATGGGCAGCGTCGAATCGCCGCAATGCGCTCCAATGTCGAGCGCAACATCGCCGGGATTGAGATAGCGCCGCAGCTCGTCCACAGCTTCTTGCGAAAGCGGCTGCAGCTTCTGGCTCGGATGCAGCCAATGCGCGAAGGGAATTTCGCCGTCGCGGGCAAGTTGATGCGAGCGGATTTCATAGCCGTAGGTGCGCGGCTTCGGGCGAAGTCCCAGAAGGTAGAAAATCTCTTTGGCTTTCATTGGATCCGGTCCGGGCGATGGAATCTCGCGATCGATCGCCATTTGCCGCAGCACGCAACTCGCCCGCTGCCATCCCGACGAAATGGAAAACCGGCGAGCGAACGCGGCGGCCCGAAGGCGCATCTTACTATAACGAGGGCTTGGGACGCCCCGCTCGGGTATACTTTTGCCACGGAGCTTGGCGGATTCGTCTGCTCCGCAATCAAAGAGTTGCAACCCGCGCGGCCAAAGCAGAAAATGTGGAGCGCAGTACTCCTCTCGCAAAAAATCGGAACGGCGTCAGTGCGATCCGTGAAAACAAAGTGATGCACGATACGTCTAATATTTGTAGGAGTGAGCGAGTGCGGTTCGTTCCGCGCTTTCGGCTTTCAGGCCGGAGCAAGAAAATCTCAAAGAAAGATTCTGTGCAGGAGGCAATACATCCATGAATGCCAAGTTGATTCAGGTTCGGCGGCCGGTGGCGGCGGCAGCGCTGGGCCTGTGTTTGATCCTCGGAGGAGCAGCCGCGTGGGTGATGGAAGCGAACGGCACGGTGCACGGTGCAGGAAGAACGATTGCGGTCACCGAGGCCAAGGACAGCGATGCGCAGGGAGAGCGCGTGTCGTTCACCGACGGGTTCGCGCCCGTGGTGCAGCCGGTGTTGCCCGCGGTGGTGAATATTCACGCCTCGAAAATCGTGAAGATGTCACAGCAAGAAATGCCGTTCATGAATGATCCGATGTTTCGGCAGTTTTTCGGCCAGCAATATGGCCAGCAGGACCAACAGCCGCAGCAGCAGCGCGAGCACAGCCTCGGTTCCGGCGTGATCGTCAGCAGCGACGGCTACATCCTGACGAATAATCACGTCGTGGACGGCGCGAGCGACATCAAGGTTTCGCTGAAGGACAAGCGGGAATTCAAAGCGCAAGTGGTCGGCGTGGATCCGAAGACGGACATCGCCGTGCTGAAAATTCCCGTCACGGGCCTCACCCCGATTACCTTCGGTGATTCGGCGAAGACGCAGGTCGGCGACTTCGTCCTGGCGATCGGCAATCCATTCGGCGTCGGCGAGACGGTGACGATGGGAATCGTCAGCGCCACGCAGCGCAGTGGCCTCGGCTTGGAGGACTACGAAGATTTCATCCAGACCGACGCGGCCATCAACCCCGGCAATTCCGGCGGCGCGCTGATCAACGTTCACGGCGATCTCATCGGCATCAACACCTCGATCTTGACCGGCGAGGAAGGCGGCGGAACTGAAGGCGTCGGCTTCGCGATTCCCGTCAACATGGCGCGCGGCATCATGGACCAACTCGTCAAAAACGGCAAAGTGAGCCGCGGGTATATCGGCGTGGGCATCGAAGCCGTGACGCCGGATTTGGCGAAAGCGTTTGGGATGGATACTCCTACAGGTGCGCTGGTAGGCGAAGTTGAGCCGGACAGCCCTGGAGCGAAAGCCGGTTTGCAGCGCGGCGACATTATTCTTGCTGTTGACGGCCAGCCGGTTTCGGATGAACGCGATCTGCGCTTGCGGATCGCGGGCATGGCTCCGGGCCAGACGGTCAAGCTCGAGATCCTGCGCAACGGCCAGAAGCTGAATGTGAGTGTGACGCTCGTCGAGTTTCCGGACAAGCAGGCCAGCGCGACTCAGGGCGAGCCCAGCTCCAATGCGCTTCAAGGCGTGCAAGTGGATGAGCTGACTCCGCAAATCGCGCACGAACTCGAACTGCCGGCCAGCACAACCGGCGTCGTGATCACAGATGTGGATGCGTCCAGCGCTGCGGCCGAAGCGGGCTTGCAGCGCGGCGATGTCATCCAGGAAGTGAATCGCCAGCCCGTGAGCAACGTGCAGCAGTACGAGAAGGCGGTTCGCGCCGGCGGCAATGGGGAGGTTCTGCTGCTTATCAATCGCGGGGGGGCAACCCGGTTCGTGGCGATTGCCGGCCAGTAAGTCTCAACTCAAGTCAACGACTCCGGCGCGGGATCGAACTTCCCGTGCCGGAGTTTTCTTTTGCCCCGAATTGCCGCGATTTGTATACTGCCAATCCGTCAAGACTCGCGCCCACAACTGAATCGCACTCCATACGAGGTGCAGGACATGGATTCCGCAGGGAAACCGCAGCAGACTGTCGATTTACAGAAGCTGATGCAGATGCAGTTCTCGTTCGCGCCGTATTTCGTTATGAGCACGTCGCTGCAGCTGCGATTTTTCTCTCACATCGCCGCCGGCCATAAGACATCTGCGGCCATCGCTCGCGCCGCCGGCTCCTCCGAACGCGGCACGCGCATGCTTCTGGACATGCTTTCAGTCCTCGAGGTGTTGGAGAAGAAGCACGACGAATATTCGCTTGCGCCCTTCACAGCGCGATATCTCGTGCGGGAAAGCCCGGAATACTTGGGATTTATCATGGAGAGCGGCTCTCACGCCGAGGCCTGGCGTCATTTGCCCGAATGCGTGCGCACCGGCAAGCCCTATCGGCCTGTGAACCAGCAGAAGGACGCCGAGCAGTTCTTCCCGACGCTCGTGCGCGGCTTGCACGTCAGCGGCCGCGAACCCGCACGGCGGCTCGCCGAAGCGCTGGGCGCTGGCAAGACGCACCATGGTTTGAAAGTCATCGACATCGCCTGCGGCTCGGGCGTATGGGGAATCGCCGTGGCGGAAGCAGACCGCGAGTCGCGGGTAACTGCTCAGGATTTCCCCGGCTTGCTCCCGGTGACGAAAGAATTTCTGGAGCAGCACGGCGTCACGCCGCAGTACGATTTTCTCCCCGGCGATTTGAAGCAAGTTGATTTTGGCGATTCCCGATACGATCTCGCACTTCTCGGCAACATCGTGCATTCCGAAGGCGAGCCGTCTACCCGCGAGCTGTTTCGCCGTTTGCGCCGGGCGCTCAAACCGAATGGACGCATCGCGATTGTGGAAATGGTTCCCAACAATCAGCGGACTGGGCCGCCCTTCCCGATTCTCTTCGCCATCAACATGCTGGTGAACACCGAGGAAGGTGACACCTATACGCTCGCGGAGTACACAGCGTGGCTTGCCGACGCGGGCTTCGGACGAATCGAAACCGCGGACATCGGCTCGCATTCGCCGGCCATCATTGCCACAAGGGCGTAGCTCGACCGAACCTGCTGCGTTCTTTTTGCCCGCGGGCCAGGCCCTGCAGATTGTGTATGCGAGAGTGATATACTCGCCGGTAACGCAGTTGCACAGGGGGAGTATGCGCCCTCGCTATTTGATTGGCCTCTTTATTCTAGTGGTTTCCTGTGTGCCTTCTTGCTTCGGGCAGGCCCCGCCGTCCGGATTCCCGGGCGCCCAGCCATCCATTTCCAGCCGTGGTGGATACGCCGTCAGCGGCACGCTGCGGGACTCAGCCTCAGGGCAACCGCTCGACGGAATTCGTGTGACACTTTCCTCGAGAGGAACCCCCATGGGAACCGCTTACACCGGCACCGATGGATCCTTTTCCTTTGCGGCTGTGCCCAACGGCGAGTATGAGATTCTGGTTCAAGCCGATGGCTACGATGCGTATAACCAGGCGATCGAGGTCTCTCGAGGTCCTGTCTTCGGCCTCGAAATCGAATTAATCAAGTCGACTAGCAATGCCGGCGCCCCGAGCGGGCCCGTCGTCTCCGCTCATCAACTCGGCGTGCCGGCGAAAGCGCAGAAGGAGTTCGAGAAAGGGCTCGATCTAATGGGTTCCAAGGCGGATTATCGCGGGGCAATCGCCGCCTTCGACCGCGCCATCCAGGTTTACCCCGACTACTACGAGGCCTACGCCCTTGAGGGAACCGCCTACGAAGGGATCCCCGACATGCCTTCGGCCGAAAAGGCGATGCGAAAGTCCATCGAGCTCAGTTCCGGCAAGTATCCTGTGGCTCTGTATTTTCTCGCCGGGTTACTCAATGCGACGAACCGGTTTTCGGAGGCCGCGGACCTCGCACGGCAATGCATCGCTCTCGATGAAGCTTCCTGGCATGGGCACTTTGAACTGGCCCACGCCCTGTTGGGCCTTCAAAAACTGAACGAAGCAGAAGCGAGCGCAAATCGAGCCCGCGATCTGAAGCCAGACAACCCGCGCGTCTATCTGCTGCTTGCGAACATCCATGGCGGGCTGAAAAACTACACCGCATTCGTTCAGGATTTGGACACCTACCTCGCGCTGAGTCCCACGGGGCCAATGGCGGATGAAGTTCGCAAGAAGCGCGACCAGGTCCAGCAAGCGCTGCACGATTCGCAGACGGCGACTCCGCCCGTACCCTCCCCCGCGCCGGCGCAGCAACCGTAACTCTCCGCAAAGTCCGCGGGCGAATCGGGATTTTCCCCGCGGCCAAGATGATAGCGCAATCCTGTTGATGCACGAGGCGGCTGCCCCAAAGAAGAAGGGCCCCGAAACATCCGGGGCCTTTCTTGGAGGACTGTTTCTGCTTGCGGGTCTTAGTCGCCGGCGACGGCCTGCTCTGACTCTGTCTGCGCTGGCTTGGCCTCGGCGGCGTGACCGTTGCCATTGCCGTTGGGCTTAGCGTTCGAGATGGTCACCGGGATCTTTGCGCCCGGAACCGCAGTGTGGATCTGGTTGAGTGATCCGATCTGAACGACCTCTTCCTGGGGTTTCTTCAGCACCATCTCCTCGTAGATTTTCCGAACGCGCGCCTCTTCTTCGAGGAACTTCGCACGCTGCCGTGCGCGGTCTTCGTCGGAGGCGGTCATTGGGACGTCGTCATCATCTTTGACGCGGACGCGTGCCGCATCGGCCGCATCGATGACCAGCGAGTGCTCGTAGGTACCGAGCGTGACGCTCTTGCCCTTGGCGTAGATTTCGTGTTTGCCGTGCGTGCGGTACCACTGCGCGACGGTCGCGTTCTTGTACATGTTCTCGATGATCTTCCGCCAGCCGATTCCCGTGTTGTATGCGCAGAAGGAAATTTCGCCCTGCTGCGTCGCGTAAGGGATGATGCACATTTCGGTGCGGCGGAAATCGTAGTTGAACAGATCCTGGAACCACATTCCGGCGATGAACAGGAAGTTCCAGTTGTCAGTCTTCCGGCGCTTGATGGCGTCTTCGTAGGTGCGGTTCGGATCGGCGGTACCGTACTTCTCGCGCTGTTTCGCCGTGAGCCCGTATGACTTGTCGAACTTCTTCCAGAGGTCCGCGAGATGGAACTCCTGAGGCGCGCGATACGGGTGGTAGTTCTTGAGAAGCGCCATGGCCATCATGAAGTTGGAGAAGTTCTTCTTGCGCGCGGCATCGGTCACTTTCTTCGTGTCTTCGATCAGTTGCGGCACATCGAGGAAGCGGGCCACGGGCGCCCAATCCTTCGTTTCCTTGTTGACCATCAGAGCCGTCCCGACGCCGCAATTCGGATGGCAGCCGCAGGATAGCGAGCCCCACTGCGAATCCGCGCCGTGTACCAGGTCGGCAAACGCCGAAAACGTGCTGATCACCGAGATCGGGAACCAGTCGCGCGTCGGCTCGACTTTGCCGATCTGATTGCTGACGTCGTGAGCGAGGTGCGCCAGCGTGTAGCGCTGCTTGAGGCGGCGCTCCGGGGTGATGTCCTCATCGCGGCCCGTGAACGAAACCGGCTGGAACGCCACGAACGCGATTTTCTTCGGGTTCTGCATCGCGAAATTGACGATCGCGCCCACCTGGTCGTTGTTCACGCTGTTGACGATCGTGACCACCAGGATGATTTCGATGCCCGCCTCGTGCATGTTCTCGATCGCGCGGAGCTTCACGTCGAACAGATTGCCCACCTGGCGGTGGCTGTTCGCATCGTTGCCGATTCCGTCGAACTGCAGGTAGGCGTAACGCAGGCCCGCTTCAAACGCCTTCTTCGAGAAATCCTTGCTCTTCGCGAATTCGATTCCGTTGGTCGCCGCCTGCACGCTGTTGTAGCCCAGCTTGCGGGCGTAGCGAATGGCGTCCACGAAATAGGGATGCATCGTGGGCTCGCCGCCGGAAAACTGCACGGACATCTGGCGGCGCGGCTTGATGCGGATGGCGTTGTCCAGAATCTCCTGGATCTCTTCCCACGACAGTTCGTGAACGTAGCCCACCTGGTTCGCGTCCATGAAGCAGGGATCGCACATCATGTTGCAGCGATTGGTCAGGTCCACGGTCAGAACCGCGCCGCGACCGTAACGCACCGTGCTCGAGCCGTGCTTGTGGAGGTCTTCGTCGTTGTGCGCGGGAATATCGCGGCCGGGGAAATTCTTCTCGATCCATTCCAGGAACTTCGAGTCCGCCGCCATCAAATCTTCGCAGCGGCCGTGGATCGGGCAGTCCTTGATCATCCAGACTTCGCCGTTGCGCTCGACAATCTCCGCCTTGATTTCGCCGACCTTCTCGTACATCAGGTCGTGCCAGTCCTTCTTGCCGCTGATGATCGCCTCGCGCGCGTCCTTCACGCAGCCCGGGCAGAGCGAATCGGTTTGCCGCGGCCAGCCGAGCGTCGGCTTGGTCTTTTCCCACGACTTCAACAGCGGCTTATCCGACCACTTCGGCGTGAAATTCGGATTGGGCTTGTACTTATTGACGACCTGGATCGTGTTGAACACCAGGCCGGCCGTCTTACACAGTGCGTAGTCAAACGCTTTCCAAGCCTGCGTCTTGATTTTATTCGGCATGTAGAAATGCCTCGCTTTCCTGAATCTCAGGTCAAAAACATTAAAACGTATGAGAACTAAAGGAGCCCTCAGCCCCCGGAACAACCTTCCGGAAAAAAACCGCCCCGAAACACCCGGAATGGGCGGTCCAGCCCTCGAACCCTAATAGTACAGTCATAGAATGCCGTTCCAGCACAGGTGCGTCCACTCCTAAGCGCCCAAAGGGCAGATTCGGGGGTTAAACGGCGTTCAGGAGCACCAAATGGGCCGCACAATATGAGAACAAAATTGCCGGCGTTCTAGGACCTAAGTGGTGCATCCCGTTGGAGTTGCAAGAGGTTTACTCGAAACTGGCAGGAGCGTTCAATCGTTCAGGGCGGGGCGGAGAACCGCGATTGCAAAATGAGCTAAATTCGAGGCTCCTTCGTCGAGTTGTAACCACCGCACGAGGCAATAATCCTTCAAATATTTGGATACCTTCGCCTCGGGAATTCCCAGATTCTCAGAAAAGCGGCCACGCAGCGGCTCGCGTTCCACCACTCGTCCGCGACGCTCGCGAAGGACGTTGGCAATCCCAATGCGCAGCGTCTGGCAAGCTTCCACATAGTAGTAGGTCATCTGATCCGAGTCCGAGATCAGGAAGACACCTGGGCCAGCCGGGGCCAATTCCGCCTCGCCGACGGAACGCGGCGCGGCGGCGAGCAGGCGCCGCAACTGCGATTCTAGATAAGCCTGCCGCGAAGAGAGAGCTGGATCGCCGGGGCGTCCTCGCACCGGCATTTGAGGTTCAACACTAGCGGCTGGCTCCGCGGGGCGTTCGGAGTAGCTTGCGGGCGGCGCTGCTGGGGGCTCCCACGGACGCGCTGTGTACACGCTGTCCCCTACCGCGCTTATTCGCGCAGCCGGCGCCACTGGCGCGGCCATGGCAGCAGGTACTCTGGCAGTTGTGGGGGGCGCTGCCACTGTTGCGGCTGTGGCGGGCGCTTTCCCCTTGCGGCGTCCGCGGCCCCCACGGCGACCTCTGTGGCGTCGCCGGCGTCCGGGCGCACCATCGACTGCCGGCGCGACGGATTCCGAAGCGGCGGCTGGAGGCGCGGAGGGTGCCGGTCGTTCTTCGTCCAGGACGCGCCTGAAAAATTCGTCGGGGGACGCCGCTGGCTCTGCGGAGTCAGCCGGCTCAATGCGCACTTCGAGCGCGAACGAGCTTGAAGAAAAAGTTGGATCCGGTATTTCCAGCGAAGGTGCCGGCGCCGCATCGGGAGTCGTCGCTTCCGGGATCGCAGCTCCAAGCCGCGTCAGTCCATCGTGCGCTTTTGTTTTCCAATCCGCACGCCGGAAACGCTGCGCGGCCACGGTGTACCAGCGAATCGCTTCGGCTGAGTTGCCCGCGCGCTCTTCCACGCCGGCCAACTCGAACGCCGCCATGGCGTCGCGTGTGCGCTCGAAAAGTTTTGCGAGCTGCACCGCAGGTTCGGTGCTGGTCTTGGCCTTACGGATGCGTGCCTGGATTTGCCGCCAATCGCTCACGGATAAACATTCTAGCAGTCAGACGCGCAAGACGGTAGCGCTCAGAAAGATGTGAGGCCGGTTCGCCCTTTGGGCCAGGCTTGCCCGCTTTGGCGTGCTTGGTATGATTCCGGAACGCAATGCGACCCGCCCAACAAACTGCGTTTGTTGTTGAGAGCGCCCGCGGGCTCGGATTCGATCTCTGCGGCGTGACGCGAGCGGATGATTATCCTGAATTGTCACGATTGCCGGAATGGTTGAGCAGTGGTCGCGCCGGCGAGATGCGCTATCTCGAGGACCCGCGCCGCAATTCGCCCATGGCCGCGATGCCGGGCGCGCGAAGCGTCATCGTGTGCGCGCTCAACTACAATACGGACCATCCGCACTCCACAGAGTTTGCCACGAATCCCGAATCCGGCCGCGGCTGGATTTCGCGGTATGCCTGGGGCGACGACTATCATCACGTTCTGAAAAAGAAACTTGAGGCG